>Ga0078972_1000561_pt1 | contig 153853 bp, 124 predicted proteins | sample YelNatPaOPGAMG01_FD_67568 | JGI IMG/M metagenome (GOLD analysis project Ga0078972, IMG submission 67568) | Hot spring thermophilic microbial communities from Obsidian Pool, Yellowstone National Park, USA - OP-RAMG-01 (SPADES assembly) (version 2) | ecosystem: Environmental > Aquatic > Thermal...
CCAGACCCCGAATCCGTCTGCCTCGCGCTCGGAAATCGCCGTCTGGAGACGGCTCCTACAACCGAAAGCGACTTTTTCCGCAGGCTGCTAGTCGTAGCAAAGCATCACGGGGCCGAGGTAGATGGTTCCTTTGGCCTCTCGCGCGCCTACATTATCAAACAGGAACAGCGTCTCCCACTTCAGCGGGTACTCGATCCGGCCGGTGTTCTTGCCGCCCCAGTGGCCGCAGTGCGCACCGGTGAGGTCGGCTTCGAGACACCTCCAGTCGCCGAAGTTGAGGGTGCCGTAGTCGGGCTGGAATATCTCCCTGCCCGCGTCCTCGAGCCGAATCCGGCCCATGCCGTGGTCGTCGCCCTTGATCCACATCTTGGCGCACTGCGGCTTGCCATCGATCGGGATTCGTGCGGGCTGGGATACGCACAGATATTTCCAACCGGCTCCGAACGAGTAGTCGAGCTTGGCGCAGATGTCTTCCGGCGCGCCCTCGGGAGCCTTCACATAGGTCAGTGACCCTTCGCCGGAGATCTTCTCGTCACCCTCAGCCCGCACCCCGTATTTGGTCACGTCTTCGCCGGGCCTGCCGTCGGCGAAGCTCTCCACGATCACAAACCGCTGCGCGGGGATTCGCACGATGTCGTTGCCTTTGGCGTCGATCAGCTTGCACGCGAACGAGAAGTCGCGCGAGGCCTGCGCGGCCTTGAAGTGGATTACGGTGCTCTCCTCACCCGCCGCCAGATCGACCTTGGCCTCGTCGCGCTCCAGGCGGATGCCGGCCGCGTTGCCCAACACCAGCTTGCCGGTGAACCTGGCCTTGGACCCACGGATCGGCCGTCGAACCGCGATCTGCACATCCTTGCCCGTGGACGGAAGCACGTCGATCGTGGGGCAAGCGGACTTCTCCAACTCGACGACGCGCACGATGGGCTCGCTCATCCCCGGCGACTGCAGCGTCACCGTCACCAGCGGCTGCGACTTGCCTGTGTATTCGTATGAGGTCGTGAGGTTGTTCTCCGAATGAGCTTTCTCCACGACGGTCGCCTCGCCGAAGTCCGGCGCATCGGCCTTGACCTCTATCTTGCCGGGCTCGACGCCATCGCCGGAGACTCCGACGGTCGTGCTCGGGGAGACCACGCCATCCATAACGGACTTCACTTTGACCTGCAGCCCCGAATCCGTGAGAACCGTGCTCGCATCGACCTTCCACCCCGCCTCTATCGCCCATCGCATGCTCTTGCCGATCGGCTCGACATATTGCGGCGAGTTGGTGAGCTTGATCTCCAGCTTGCCATCGACCACATCAGCCTTGGCGCGCTCCCCGGAACGCGAGACGAACTCGACCTGCTTCACATCGACCGGCAGACTGATCGAGTGCTCCTTTCCGACCGTCCACGCGGCCATTCGATAGCTGTCGCCCTTCTTGAACAGCAGCATGTAGTCGTCAAGCGAGGACACGGTCACACGGTTGGCAAACGAGTACCCGGCCAGCTCGGTCGTCATTGTCTTGACGGCGGTATACGCGGGCTTGGGCTTGAAATCGTTGAAGACCGTGCCGAAGTGGTGCTCGTTTTCGTTGGGGTCCAGGCCGTCGTCGTGCCAGTCATACCAGATGCTGAGCCGGCAGCCGCCGGCCATATTCGAGAGAAGCTGGCGGACGATATAATCCCCTTGCGTCTCGGGCGTGACGCCCTTGTCCCAGGACGAGTAGCCCCACTCGCCGCTCACGATCGGGTAGTCCTTGCCCTTCTTCGCGTATTTCGAGATCAGCTCGCGCACTTGCGCGTAGAGAATCGCCGCGTCCTCGGGCTTTGCCGCGCCGTATGGGTGCAGCGAGACGACATCGGTGCACTCCAGCAGGCCAAGCTTGAACGCGTTTTCCAGGAACGCCGTATCCCATCCCGCCAGCGCGGGCGCAAGCACGGTGCAATCTCGGTCCGCCTTTTTGAGGGCGGGGTACACGACCTTGCACAACTTGACGTAGTCCTCTACGTTGGCCTGCGGCCGCCAGAACCCGCCGTTGGGCTCGTTCCACAGCTCCCAGAGGACGCCTTTGCCCTTGAAATGCGCCGCGCCCGCCGCCGCGAACTTCACGAAAGCCGCCCGGCCCTCATCGGTGCACGGGGCCATGTCCTTGTCGTAGAGGGGATTGCCGTAGTCGAGGATGAACAGCGCGCGGATGCCCTGGGTCGCCAGCGAGTCCACGAGCTCGTCGTAGGCCCTGAAATCGTACTGGCCCTTCTTCTTCTCGATGTGGACCCAGGAGAAGTCCATGCGGATGAATCGGAACCCGCCCTCGGCGATCTGGTCCACCTGCGCGCGCTCGGTCCCGGTGAAGTGGATGTTGACGCCGACGCATTCGGGAATCGTCAAAGCCGGCAGCCCGCCCTGCGCGGCATTAGCCATCGTGCCAGTAAGCACCATTAGAGTAATCGCCCCCAAGAGTCTGGTCATATTCGGTCCTCTTTCGAAGTTACCTGTCCATAGGAATCTGCCTGACGCGGTACAGCGAGTCTCCCTTGATTGCGAGATACGTGAGAACTCCGCCGGCGTCGTAGGACATATTCGCCGAGACAAAGATGTAGTCTTCTCCGGGCCAGCCGTTCGATGTCACGTGCCACGCCGAGCCCTCGCGCGAGCTGTATGCAACGCGCCGGCTGTCAGGGCTGAATGCCATCGATCCCAGCCGATCGAACTTGCTGCTCGGCACCTCGTCGATGACTGCGACGGACTGCTCGCCCTCCTGCAGCGCATAGGCTGTGCGCGAGCTGTCCGCGCTGAACATGAAGTAGCCGATCGCGTCGCCCTTGGGACCAGCCACGCCGTCTATGACCTCGAAGAACTTCTCGCCGTCCATGGCCGAGTAGGCTACGCGTTGGCTGTCGGGGCTGAACACGATGCTGCCCGCTCTGACCGCGCTGTAACCGTCGCCGAGCACTCCATCGATCACCACGAACTGCTTGCTGCCCTTTGTCGCCGTATACGCCCAGTGCTTGCTGTCGGGGCTGAAGACCACCCTGCCCGCGCCGTCGTAACGGGGACCCGGCTTTCCATCGATGACGCCGAGCTCTTTGCCGCCCTTAGCCGCGCAGTACGCGAGTCGCTTGCTGTCGGGGCTGAAGACGATGGAGTCGTCCAGGATGGCTTCGTAGTTGGGGCCGCGCTTGCCGTCTACAACGACCGCCTGCCCCTTGCCGTCCATCACGGCGTACGCCACATGCTTCCCGTTCGGGCTGATCACCGGTGGGCTCACGCCGTCGTACAGCGCGCCGTGGGCGCTGTCGACCACTACGAAGCACTTGCCGCCTTTCCGCGCGCGATATGCCACGCGTTTGCCGTCATTAGAGAAGACGATGCTCTCGACGCGATCGTATTCCGGCCCCGGCTTGCCGTCGACGACCACGAAACGCTTATTGCCCTTTCCGGCGGCGTAGGCCACTGCACCTCCTTCCGGCGCAAAGACCAGACTGCTATCCACTATGCCGTCGTAGGCCGGGCCGTCCGCGCCGTCCACTACCACAAGCTGCTTGTTGCCCTTCAGTACCGAGTACGCGATATGCTTGCCGTCCGGACTGAACAGCGGACTGCCCGCCGCTATGCCGTCGTATGCGCCGCCGGGTTTGCCGTCCACCACGACGAAGCACTTGCCGCCGCTCACGCCCGCATACGCCAATCGGTTGCCGTCCGGGCTGAACGTCAGGCTCTTGTCGACGATCTGGTCGAAGTCCGGGCCGGGCTGGCAGTCGAGTACGACGCGCCACTTCTTGTCCTTCTCAACGGTGTAGGCGAGGTGGTGGCCGTCTCTGCTGATGATCGGCGTCTTGAAGTTCGCGTCTACCACGCCCAGCAGCGTCTCCTCGGTCCTGTAGTCGCCCCCGGCCAGCGCCGGCGCTTGCACCAGACCCAGCATACAGCACACAGCAAGCAGAATGTATCGCATCACTTCGCCCCTCCTTCGGGCGAGGTCTCAAATAAGTCTCATGAGCTTATTATACGCGCAATCCGGCGAAACATTCTCTCGTGTCTTGTGAGATAGAACTCCGCAGGCGCTGAGTAGACCCGAGGAACGAGGGCCATATCGAAGCGCGGTCTACGAAGCCACCGCCTTTCGACACGCTTCGGTTTCGGGATTTCCGACTCTCGCGACGCTGACGCGCGCCGGCGTCCGAGGACTGTGTTCAAATCCCAAGACACCTCAAAGTGGTGTAGGAGGGGTCTCCCCTCGGGCGACAGCCCTCGGCCGACAGCGCATCCTAAGGATGTCGCGAGAGGCGTCGCGAAGCGATCGCGAGAGCCAGACCCCGAATCCACTGGCGTTACGCTCGCAGATCGCCGTCTGGAGACGGCTCCTACAACCGAGTGCGGCTTTATCCGCAGGCTGCTAGCGGGGTGCATATTCCCAGAGAACGGAACTCCCTCTCCCGGTCTTGCGGCTGGTCACTGCCTCCGTGCCCCGTACTTCGTGAACTGTTGCACGAGCGTCGGTCGGTCTGATATACTTTCTGTACCGCAGTCTCTTCGTGGAAAGGACCTGTAGGGATGCCGTTGAACGCGAAGGTGCCGACTCCGACCCTGGAAAGGCTCGCGACCTATTTCACGATCCTTTCGGACCTCAAAAGCAAGCGCGTGGACACGATCTCTTCGGCCGAAGTCGAGGAGCGCACGGGGATCAACGCCGCGCAGTTCCGCAAAGACCTGTCGTACTTCGGGGAATTCGGCAGGCCCGGCATCGGCTACAAGATCGAGGACCTGCACGCCCGCATCGCTCGCATCCTCAAGCTCGAGCACACCCAGCCGGTCCTGCTCGTAGGGGCAGGCAACCTCGGCAGCGCGCTCGTTGGATACCCTGCTCTGCGGGCGGAGAATTTCCAGATAGTCGCCGCCTTCGACAACAACTACAACAAGATCGGCAAACAGCTCTGGGATTTGACGATTCGCGACATCAGCAGGCTCGTCGAGGACAACAGGTCCCTCGGCGCCAGGCTGGCCATTATCGCCGTGCCCGCCGCCGCCGCGCAGCCGGTGGCCGAGGCGCTGGTGGAGGCCGGAGTCAAGAACATCCTCAACTTCGCCCCGGTCGTTTTGAGGCTGCCGTCTGACGTGATCGTCCGCAACGTGGACTTCGTGCAGGAGTTGGCAGTGCTGTCCTTCCACCTGCCGGGCAAGGGCGATACCTCCTCATACTGAGCTTCTTCGAAACGCCCAAACGCGTTCAGCATGACGCCTTCAAAAACCCGTAATACCCCCAGCATCGGCTTTGCGCAGTGTGCGGCATAAGCTATATGTAAGCAACTACCGATAATAGCAAACCCGGGGAAACCCGGGGACGCAAAGCCAACGGGACTAAACCGGGGCAGGCAAAGGGGCAGACATAAACACCCGCAATCGCAGCCACCCCGGCATGTCAGCCGAGCCGCCGAAGTAGGGAGTTGTCAGTGGTCAGAGGCTACGTGGCCTTTGGTTACCGGCAATTCGCCTTTGGTGGCTCGGTTTTTTGCGTTATATGAAACTGGGAGGCGAGTATTATGCTGATTCCTGAGGCCAGAAACTATCTTGGTAGAGATTGCTCGATCACTTTCAAGGATCGCCACGGCAATCTTCACACGCGGACAACCCGCGTGCACGACGTGACCTTCGTGCCGATGTACGGCGCGTGTCTCGTTGGCGACGCCGACGATATCTGGCTGGACAAGGTGACCAGCATAAGCGCCATTAGCTAGCCCGGACTATGCATCTTCCGCATGGTCCGGGGCTTCCAGAGCGTTATTCACGATCCTCGTGAATAATGCGGGCTAACGTGCAAGACCCTGCGGGCGTCGTCTTCGGAGGACCCTCCCGCAGCAGATTTCAGTTACGCCAGGAGGTGATTGCTCTAGACATCTGATCGGACGTTTGACAAGCAGCAGCACGGTGTAGACAACTCAATACTCTCCTCGGAACCCGGCTCGCTTACGGGATATTCGCGAGCCGGGTTTGCCTTGTACATGCAGGAAGGCCCCGCCCTCCGCGCCGAACCCACGAGTGGAGGGTAATGAACATGACACCACGCGAGAACCTGCTCGCCTGCATAAACCACAGGACGCCGAAGTGGGTGCCGAGGGGCGGGTCGTTTACGCCAGCCCAGATGGAAAGACTCAAGGCCAGGACCGGACTCGACGACATGCGCGCCTATTTCAAGATGGACCCGCTAGGCAGCATTTCGATCGGGCCTACCAGGCTGCAGACCGACTTCTCGCCATACCATGCCTACTACACCCTACCGATGCCGCCGGAGAAGACGCGTGTAGACGAGTGGGGCGTTGGATGGGTGCGCGGATCGGTCCTGCACTTCGAGGACATGGTCCACCCGATGCACTCGTTTACCACTCGCGCGGAGTTCGAGGGGTACCCGTATCCCGACTTGGACGCCGACTATCGCCGCGCCGGGATGATGGAGCGGGCTGAGACGCAGCGTGAGGCCGGTGTAGCGGTCATTGGATACGTGCCGGGGCTGGGCGGGACCGTGTTCGAGCACGCGTGGTATATGCGCGGGCTGGAGAACATGCTCACCGACATGTTGGCGGATCCCGAGTTGGCCGCATACCACTTCGACAGGATCACCGATATGGCCGTGTCCAATGCCCGGTTCCTGGGCGAGTGCGGCGCCGACATCCTGTTCACCGGAGATGATATCGCTACTCAGCGCGGGATGATGATGAGCCCGGACATGTGGCGGGAGTGGATCAAGCCGAGGCTCGGCAAGGTCATCGCTGCCGCGCGGTCGGCAAAGCCCGACATTGCTGTCTGGTACCATTCTGATGGCGACTGTCGCGAGGTGATCCCAGACCTGATAGAGATTGGTGTCACGATACTCAACCCCATCCAGCCCGAGTGCATCGACCCCGTGTGGGTCAAAAGGGAGTATGGGCGGGAGTTGTGTCTGTGGGGGACTATCGGTACTCAGACCACGCTTCCGTTCGGCACGCCCAGGGACGTGCGCGAAACCGTGCGCAAAATGATCGAGGAATGCGGTGGTGATGGCGGGTTGTTCATCGCGCCGACGCACGTGATCGAGCCGGACGTGCCGTGGGAGAACATCGTTGCGATGTACGAGGCATGCTGCGAATACGGCGGGGAGCCGCCATACTGAGCGGCTACGCCGCCCTGTTTCGTTTGGCCGCGCTGCGGTTGATTAGCTTCATCTGCTCGCACTCGAGGGCAAGGCACAGCTCCTGGGGCTGCCAACCCTTGGCGAGAAGCGCGCACTCGGCGGCGTTCGTGTAGGGGCAGTAGTACGCTTCTTCCATCTGTCCGTCGAGAACTTCCTCGTCATCAACACTGTCAAACCACTCGAGAGCCAACCGCAAATCCCTCCGCATACTGTCTAATGTCGGTATCCTGGTACCCAGGATTTTCGGCATCAAAACGGCCGAGGATTAGGGTCGGAGATTGCTGGTCTGGCAGGGTGGGCGGCGCTGAAGCGCGAAGGTCCGCCGAAACGTGGCTTCGGCGGACCCGAAACTTGGCCAGGTTCGTGTGAAGCTGTAGGTCTACGCTCTGCGCCTTCTGAACGCCGCCAGCGACCCGAGTCCGGCGACAAGCGCAAGAATCGAGGACGGCTCGGGGACGGGCGTGTAGTCGTAGGTCACAGTCAGGTCGGCTGTCGCGTGCGTGGCTAACGTCCTGATTCCGTTACCGCCAGTGGTCGATAGCGCAAAGCTCGGTACTTCGGCGCTGAAGGGAAGCGCAACACTCCCGCTGCCGACATAGGCGGACAGTCCGTCGGTGATGATCTGGGAGCAAGCGCCGGAAACCGATTTGGTGTCCGAGTAGTTCGCTCCGGCCAGCACCTTGATCCCCGATGTCGCCGGACTCACGGGTGCGGTCTGCGTCCCGGCGAATATGATCCAGCCCAGACACTGGCTGCCGATCAGGGCCGAACTATCGGGTGCGTTGAGCTGGATTGTGGGATCAACAACTCCCCAGGTGATATATCCGGCTCCGGAACCTGTGTTCGTCCAGCTCAGCGTTGAGGTGAATGTGGAGCTGAGATCGAACTTGACGCTGTTGAGAGTCCCGAGTGAAGGATCGAACTTGGCGACTGAGAGCGTCGTGTAGGCGTTCGTCGTGGAAGCAGGCATGGATGCCGTCTGCACGACGGTCGCCGCGCTGACGCACGTCGCGGCCAGGGCAAGCAGAAGCGTTGCGAAAGCTATTATCTTCATCTTCTTCTCCCAGGTGCTGCGGTAAAGCCCGCGGCGTCCGGCACACGACCTGGACCCGCGATGCATGCCTATAGGCCCAGTCTAGCCCAAAGAGATAGGCTTGTCAACGGTATTTTGTCAAATATTTTTGGCAGCCGGGTACTGTTTCGAACACGCGAACACATTGTGTGGCAGGACAAAGCGCAGTGTCGGATTCATGCGTGTGCTGCAGTTCGCTCATTGCAAGGTCGTGAGTAATGCCTGTCTCGCCGAGTACATCGTGGCGTCATACGGTGTGCAAGTCTACGCGCTTCGCGCGGCGAAGACCTCGATCATGCGCAGGGGATGATACGATTCCTTGGCCTTTCGCAGGCCGGGGATGCCGAGGTCCTGCTCGCGGTTGACGTAGCTGTAGCTGCCGGCTTCGGCCTTGCAGAACTCGAAGTTGATGAGTTGATACAGACCCTCGATGGTTGGGTCGGCCTTCTCGACGTGCACGACCAGCGTCTCGGGGTTGAGCGCCTCGCCGAGCGAGAACGCGACTATGGCTCCGTTCGCGCGGATCGCACCCCCGACAATGCCGAGGGCGTCGAAGTTCGTCAGCATCTGGTATATCGCGCAGCGCTCCTTGCGCAGGCCATCGACGGTGTCGCACATCCGCATGTCGCACCAACGGTCGGCGAACTCCTCGCACTCGGCGGCGATAGCGGCGTCCATGCGGAGGTATTCGTAGTCGAGCGATTGCCGCGCTCGGGCGACGAAATTGCGCTTGCCGTCGTAGCGGCGCCCAGCGAGGGTGATGAGGTCGTCGGCGGCGTAGAGGTAGTCCCAGTTGTTCCGATCGGACTCGACGATCAGCCCCGCAGCCTCGAATTCCGCTGTCTCTTCCGCTGCCAGGCGCTCGAATATGATCGGCCGATCGGCGCGGCGCAATACCTCGGCGATGACGGGCCCGATAGCGCCGTCCCCGAGCGGCCGAAGACACGACAGTCCTTCGGCGCGGCTGCATGGAACGAGGGTGTGGTCTCCGAGCCGCGATATGGTGCTGTCATAGGCGTTGCGCCAGGCGTAGATATTGGTGAATGTGTAGGCTGAGATCTCCGGCGGATGAGCGGCGAAGATCGCGTCGAAGGCGGGCTTATCGGCGAGCGTCATCTCACGGGATTCAGGAAACTCGGGTATCATTGATCCTCAAGTATCCGCCAGCGCACGAGCCGCACGGCCGTGTTGAAGTAACCTCGCTTCGAGCTCGCGGGCGCCTTGTTCACGACGACCCTGCCGTCCAGAGGACTCGCCTCGATCCACTGCCCTTCACCGTAGTAGATCATGACGTGGCCCTTGCCCGCCACCGCCATATCGCCCACCTGCAGATAGGTGGTGTCGTAGCCCGCGAGTTTGGGCGAGCGTCCGATCGTTTCGGTGTACCCGTATTTGCCCTCGGCTATGTCCTGGGCCGTAAGATCGCGCCACCAGAACCGCCAGAGCTGAGTGCCAAGCAGACGAGGGTTGAACTCCTTAATGCCTTCCCTTGCCATCGCCTGCCAAAGGGCCGCGCGGGCAAGGCCGGAGCAATCAACGCCGAGGTTGGTCTCACCGCCCCACGCGAACGGCGTGTCCTCGTAGGCGTGGAGCCGCTTGTAGTAGACCTGCCGCAGCGACTCCGCGTCCGGAGGCTTGCTGCCCGCAACGTCCCAAAGCATGAAAAGCGCGACAAAGAAAAGCGCTGGGAACACCGCCATCGAAGGTTTCTTGAGGGCCAGGATCAGCAGCACCGAACAGGTAAACAGGAAGTAGATGAACGTTACCACCAGAAGCAGCCGCACGGGCGCGTTCATGGGTGAGACGCGCACGGCTACCCCGCACGCCAGCAGGAACGCTCCCAGCGTCCAGCCGAGTATTCTGCGGAAACGCCGCGTCCTCATCCGCCGATCATTGAGTTCCTGTTCGATAGGGTCATTCACGATATATCTTACGCTCCGTCGCCGCGGTCCGTTCCGTGTGGTGGGCCGCCACCGCTAGATTATAGCCGATGAGCGAGCGGGGGTTCAAATGGTGGAAGCGCTTGACTAGCGAATTCCTCTACATGATGCGGGATGCGGGGATGAGGCGGAATCTTTCGGACTAGAATCGCAAGTTGAGAGTCTGGTTCGGTTCTGTGGCGCGAGCATCCTCGTCTGCGCTCGGTCCGAGCACGTTCGCTCTCGGGTCGTGCTTGGCATGGTTTGTGATCGCGATCTGTGGATTGGCGTTGGCGTAGCAGTAGACGCAGCCGTGGGGGCAGGTATCGTAGGCGCCGATGTCGGTGCACTCGCAGCAGCCGCATTCGGGCCGCAATGGCAAGTCAGTGAGGCGGCCGATCCTGTCGGGGTAGAGTCTGTAGAGCAGCTCCGCGTCCATGCAGTGCGCTTTGTGTATCCTGTCACCGACGAGGCGGTCGCCGCAGCAGGAGAACATCGCGACCTCGCTCGCGGAGGCGATCTCGGTAAGGTCGGTAACGAGCCGGACGCGGTCGGTGGGAGACAGGTCGTGGACGACGATGCCCGTCCTGCGCTGAAGGTCAGCCGCGCCGCGCATCACCTTGCCATGAAACGCGGTGAAGCTGAAATAGCATCGCCTCGTCAAGCCTTGCATGGCCGAGCACAACTCGGCGAAGCGACGCGTGTGATAGTCCGGACTGGTGGCGTCCGAGATCAGCACGGGGTCGTACCGCCACAGGACGGCATCGGGACCGTAACGGCCGGAGAGAATGCGCGCGCACTCGATCATCTCGACGGCCTCGGGCACATTCGGCTCGAACACGCGCGGCAGACCATTGATCGTGAAGTGGAAGACCATCCGGTAGCCGCGCGCGTCGAGTTCGTCAAGATGAGGCAGGAGCGGCGCGTAGTTCTTGGACCAGAAGACGATAGCCATCACGTCCTCGGGTCGGAGCGACACACGGTGCCGCGTGTGGGAGAAGGGATTTACCCAGTACGCGTCGCCCTCCCGGATGCGGTTCACAAACCACTCTGAGTAGAACGCCGGTATGTCGGTTCTTCTGCTGGCGGAGATGAGTTTCACGAGTCTGTCGCCTCACGCAATACGAACGGGTGTTCGTATCATAGCAGGCTATCGGGCTTATGTCAACTCAGAACCGACCGCGAATGGTCACCGCCGCGCCTTCTTCCACTGCTGGTAGACGTGCTCCACCAGCAGGTTGGCAATAGATGCCGGGACAGGGAAGCCGAGTTCCTTGATGCACAGCTTCTGCAGGTAGATGATGGCCTGCTTGCGGCGCTCGTCGGGAGAGAGCTCGGCGATTGCGCCGGCGCGTTCGATTGCGTCGGTGATACGCTCCGGCCCGATCCGGTTGAGCCACTTGCGCGCCCACGAGGGCAGCCGGTCCTTCTGGCTGAGATACGCCGTCAGCGCGCCGGTCAGGCCCACGGCAAGCGAAACCCAGTCGTGGGTGGGAATGGTTTCGAGCTGAATCATGTGAAGCTCCTTTCAGGGAAGCCGTCAGCAAACGGCGGAGTTGTCATGCTGGACTCGTCTCGGCATCCGCGGTTTGGAGCCAGAAACGAGTTCTGGGTGATTTGCTGATAGCTGATAGCTGAGAGCCGATAGCTTGTCTAGCTCAGGACAGCGATCTTCGCGACGGCAGTGTCGCCGATGCGCTGAAGCGAGGTCTTGAGGACGTAGTAGGTCCGGCCGTCGCGGTCGACGGTGTCCTCGGTGTCGATCGGCACGTCCGGCCCGGTCACCAGCAGCAGCGCGGGATGCACCACGCCCATGATCTCCACGTCGTCGAGATACGTGCGCATGGTGCCGCTGTCGAGGGCTTTGAATATGCCCCGGTACGTCGTGCCGCCGAGGGTGAACTCCTCGCCGAATCTCGCGAGTTTGGTGGCGATTCGCTCCGCGAAGTGCATTTACCACACCTCCCCGTCGAACGGCAGGGACAGATGCTTGCCCGACGTAGAACTCACGCTGGCCGTGTCAGCCATCATGGGCAGCGCGGCCTTCAGATACGGCGCAAGCCGTGTTGCGCCCTGCTGGATCAGCTCGACGCCGGTAACCCCCGCCGGACCCATCGTCAGCCCGGCGATCCCGAACTGCTCGGAGCCGCCCGGTTCCCTGCGAAGCTGCTCGGCGAACTCGCCTGCGATCATCTCGAGTATGCCCAGCCTGAGCGTGGCCTGGAGATTGGTGTTGGTCGTGTCGTTGAGATAGCAGTCCGCGATGGAATACTCCAACGGCCCCTGCATCTCGGAGATCAGCGAGGAGATGGCGGAATCGTAGTCGGTGTTCGTCGAGTCAATGCCCGCCTTGCGCTTGACATCGGCGAGTGTGATTAAGATGGCCATAGGCGCCTCCTTCGAAGAACGCAGAGCGTTTTCGTTCGCTTCGTGGCGAACTCGACAGCCCCGGGCGGCGCTGTCGAGTTCCTGCCACGCCTATCCGTAGATCGATATGTGTATGGAGTCGAACTCGCCGCCTGGATACGGCGCGAAGTCCTCCGGGTTCACAGCCTTCCAGTAGACGGTTGTGCCTTCCGGCACGTCGTCCTCGATCTTATCGCGATCGATGGCGAGCCAGGCCGCGCTCGACAATGACAGCGGATCCTGATACCCGACGAGCAGCAGCAGTCCACCGACTGTGAACAGATTGCAGCTCAGGCGGTAGCGCGTGCCACCCGTCACCTGAAAGCTGCCGGACGAAACGCCGTTGAGCGAGATAGTGAGCCCGCCCTTGCGGACCCGTGCGGCCCCGCCGGACGCCACGTGCACGGCGACGGGGAGTTCGTTCATGAGATTGGTCATTGTGTTTCCTCCTCGGGAACCGGGGCGTCGGTCATCGGCCGACGGTCAACGGTCAGGAATCCCGGACCGAAGACCGTCGACAGTAGACCGTTGACCGGCGACTAGCAGCCTGCGGATAAAGCTGCACTCGGTTGTAGGAGCCGTCTCCAGACGGCGATCTGCGAGCGTGACGCCAGTGGATTCGGGGTCTGGCTCTCGCGATCGCTTCGCGACGCCTCTCGCGACATCCTTAGGATGCGCTGTCGGCCGAGGGCTGTCGCCCGAGGGGAGACCCCTCCTACACCACTTTGTCCGGCGGCTGCTAGCTGACCTGGCTTCCGTAGGCCATCTGCCAGAGGCCGTAGCCGGCGTTGTAGCGGGCGCGGACGCCGTAGACGTACTCGTCGCGCATGAACCCGCTCTCGGAGTCGGCCTCCAGCGCGGCGAACTCGATGGGAGTCCGGCTCTGCAGGATGACCGGCTTGACGACGCCCTTGGTCGAAAGTACGAACCAGTCGTTGGTGTCGCTCAGATACGGCGACACGAGCAGGTCGAGCTTGCCCTTGAGAACATTGTTGGCGACCTTCGCGACCGCCGCTGTCTCGCCCGGCCAGTAGGTAGACTCCAGCAGTTCCATCGCAGTCCACTGCAGATCGGGCGGAACGGCCAGCAGGTCCGGCACAACGCCGAGCAGCTTGCCCCGATCGTCACGGAACTTCATCATCGCCGTAATCGCAGCCTGCAGCGAGGTCGCCGAAAGCGCGGTAGTGCCCTTATTGGACTGCGTGCCGGACTCGCCCTCAGCATGGTCGGTGTCGAAGAAGCACTGGCCGTCGTAGCACTTGGCGGCAAAGCCGTTGCGCAGCAGGCCGAAGACCAGCTCGTCCATGTGCCGCTTGGCCTCTCTTGCGAGGCTCATCACGCGCAGCCGTATTTGGCCGAGCTTGTCGTCCTCGATGGCGGCGCGCTCGACGGCGATCGAGGACTCCCAGGTCTTGTTGCGGATGGAGTAGTCGTGCTCGAGCAGCCCGAGCGGCATTCGCTCGTCGGTGAACTCGCGCATGGCCGGCACCGCGCCGAGCCAGGGGTAGTTCTCCTGGTCGGACTCGGAACCCACGATGGTCGCGATGCGCTCGTAGTCGCCGATTGTCGCGTCGAGGGCCTCGAAGAAGACGGTCTTGAGCCCGTCCTCGAGAAGATTGGGCATGTCGGAACGTGTGAGTGGCATAGGGTTCTCCTTTCAAGTGTTAAGTTTTGAGTTTCAAGTGTTAAGTTGCCGGAAGCGTCTCCGTCACTTAACACTCAAGACTTAGAACTTAGAACTAGCGAGCGCGCTAGCTGGCGTAGCGGTCGATTCTGATCCTGACGGACGCCGCCGAGATGGATTCTACGGCGATTCCGGCGATGAGGTTGTTGGACGTGGCGGCGTCGGTGACGGTCTGGTTGTCAACGACGTGGAATGCGACGCCGACGTCGGTCTGGGCGCCGTTGCCTCCGCCATCGACGAACACAAACGTGCCGGTGGTATGGACGCGGATCGAGAGGTCGCCTGCGGACCCGGCGGAGTTGTCCACCGTCTCGTAGGCGACGCCGGCGAACGTCTCGCCCGCGGCGTCGGTGGCGTTGGTGGCGTAGCCGCTGGCGTTGATGCTCACCAGCGCGCCCTTGGGGATCTTGACGGCGGCCATCGGGTAAGCGATGACCTCCCCGTCCTTTCTCTTCGACTCTCTTGCTGTTGTGGTTGCTGACATGTCTTTTCTCCTTTCGGTGTGAATTTGCCCGCTCCCCGGAAACAGGAGCGGCGGTTCTCCGTAGTCGCAAGCCTGGTCAATGACCCCGAGATCGTCTTCCTGGATGAGCCCACTACCGGCGTCGACCCCCTCGCCCGCCGGATGCGACTTTGTAGGCAGGCCGCTAGCTCGTGTTACCTTCCCCGATGCCTCTCCACCTGGCTCGCCGTCACGCCCAGCTTCGCGAAGATCTCGGGCTCATCGGGGTCGGGAGTAGCCGGGGCGAGCTCAGCGAATTCGATCACCTTCGGCTGGGACTCCAGGAACCAGTGGAAGACCCGCGAGATCGGCGTGGGCTGGTCGCCGAAGGTGATGACGCTGGAGTCGTCCGACCTCAGGATCGCCCGCGCGAACACTTCGGCCGCCGGAGCCAGCTTGCCCGCACGCTTGAGCCGGTCGATCGCAATGTCGGCTTCCTTGTCGGCAAGTTCGCGGCGGAGGCGAGCGGTCTCCGGTCCTTCGACAGGCTCAGGGTGCCCAGGGCTTGCGTAGTGGAGGACCTCTGTCTCCTCCTGGCCGGGACAGAGGCCGGCCACTACGAAGCCATCGGTTACGTCCAGTTCGGTTTCCTGGAACGGGACCATGCAGTCCGTGCTGAACACGGCCGCGTCGGCGATGCGGGGCTCGCGCACGAGCGAGACCTCGGCGATTCCGCTCTTGTCCTTGAGGATCGCGACTGAGAGGCGCTTTGCGTTGGCAGCCTTGATAAGCTCCCAGGCGGCCTGGGTGAAGCACAGCCTGCCGAAGAGCTCCCTGCCCTTGCGATAGACCGACTTCAGCACGCCCAGCGCGCCGTCAAACGGCGTGGCCGAGTGCTCGATTCGCACCGGCGCTTCGGAGGTGTTGGCGATGATGCGGTCGAGGTCTTCCTCCGTTACCTCGATCCCGCGGTCGGGGTAGCTTCCTGCTTCGAATAGCTTAGCTTCGCGTTCGATTGTTTGTGTGGTCATGAATCTCTCCTTTGGATGCGTATTGGTTGATTGGCAATGGCGGGCGTGGTAGAATCATCGCGTGCTGAGCAACCATTCTGACGATTGTATCTTCTACCTTGATGAATCGGGCGATCTTGGCTTCGGTGACGGCGCATCGGACACATTTGTGATTGCTGCGGTGTGTGTGGACAGAGGCAAGCAAGACCAACTGAAGCGCCTCGTACGCCGGTTCAAGTCAAGCCGAAGCATCCCGCCCTCTGTGGAGTTGAAGGCAAATGCCACCAGAGCCGTGGATCGGGACCGGTTCTGTCGGGAACTAGCCGATCTGGAGTGCTCTGCCCACTACATCGTGGTCAACAAGAACAAGGTGAAGACGGAGCTGCGCCGCGACACGAATATCCTGTATAACTACGTCACGGGGCTTATGCTGGGGCCATTGCTCTGCAATCTTCTCCAGGCACAGGTGCACCTAGACTGCCGAACGATCAAAGTGGCTTCGGGCAACAGCCTGAGTGAGTACCTCCGCATCAAACTTTGGTGTGAAATGAACTCACCGGTGAACGTTGCGCTGTCATTCCCGGACTCGCGGCAATCTCTGGGGATTCAGGCGGCCGATTTCGTCGCCAACGCCGTCTTTCGCAAGTACGAGCGTAGAGACTCTTCCGGCTACTCGGCTCTAAGCCGGATCATTGGGGTGAACAAAAGGCTCTTCTTCTGAGGCGGTACAAGAAAACAGCGACACCCTGCGGGCGGCTAGCTTACAGCTAGCTTATGCTACCCTTCCGGTAACACACTTTGCGCAGGACTTACGTCGCCACATTCAATATACCACGTTTCGCCCGGCTGTCAAGCCTTTTTGCTTGCCACTCGTTCCGCGGTCTGTGGTCGCCAAGGAACCGCGCCGGGCCGTTCGCAGCCTATCAGCTAGGAGCAGAAACGCTGTGCGGGAAGAGCTCTTCTGGAAGTATCCAGCGTTCATGTGTTTGGTTGCTGCTGTGAACCTGGTTGCGCTGTTCATCGCTTTGTTCGCAGTGCAGTCTGTATCGGCGGTGTCACAGTCCTTCCACTACGCTGTGGCAACGCAAGACCGCGTCACTGCGACTCTGACGCTGCTCTGGGCGTGTCTTGCGATAAGCTTCCTGTACGGCGCTTGTCTCAGAGCGATAGCTGTCCCGGCCGGCTGGATGCTGGCGAGTTGGTGGGCCTACCTTGCATTTTGCTCAGAGCATTATCCTGATGGCGAACCCACATGGCCGCTCTTATTGGTCCCGGTGGTCGTCGCTCTCGCGCTGGCCGCGATATCGGCTTGGCATGGCAGCAAGTGGGCGACGCAGAGGGATTGGAGGGATGTCTTCTAGCTCGTCGCCATGCTGCTCGTATTTGCCTTGCTGTTGGCTTACAATCGATCACTATTTGGCCTGGTACCGAACCACATCAGGTGGCATATATGGAACTGCCCACTGTAGCTCTTCACGCTCAGCTCTCCGCTCCCGTCGGCAGGCCCAGATACCCGCGTATCCACTGCTCATCCGGCTTGATGATCTGACCGGAGACGAGTTGGGAGACGACGCCCGAGAGCTGGGCGACGTCGGTGTCCTCGAGCGGGCCGAGGCTGAAGGTCGGGTAGGCGGCGACGCTGAAGTTGTAGTCCACCAGTCGCTTGATGACCTGCTCGCCCATCACGGACTCCTCGAGGTCGCGCTTGAGCTTGCGCAGGCACATCTTGAGCACGTCGAGGTGGACCTTCGCGAGCGCGAACGATCCGACGCGCGTGCCCTCATCAGTCATCAAAGTCTGACACAGGATCGCGCGGGAGATTTGCTTGTCGTGGAACTCGATCGCCTGCAGGTAACCCGCCTCGCCCCCACGGTGTGCTTCGAGAAGCTCGACCTGCACGTCCTCGGGTATGACAATCGCCGTCTCCTGCTGGATCTTGCTGATCACTCCCAGCAGCTCTTCCTGCGATGCCTTCGGCGTGCCGCGCTTGTAGGAGCCCTTGGCCGTCGGCGAGCCATACTTCTCCAGGTAGAGGTTCATGAACCGCGTCAGGATGTCTTTGCTCCAGTAGTGCTTGTAGGCGGCGCGCAGGTCCGAGGTGCCGTAGGGCGACTCGTACCGCGGCATGTAGGAGTAGACCACGAACTTGTCCGGCGCGAGGTTCTCGCTGCCCGACACGCGCGGTGTCCTCTTCAGCCCTCTTACATTGAGGAACTCGTCCGTGTCGAAGGCGAACGTTGACGGGTCCTTGGCCTTGATAGAAGCCAGGCCGACGCGGCCAGCGTGCGGCCCCTTGTCGAGAAAAGCGTAGTTGATCTCGAGCACCGAAAAGCCCTTGGCGAGCGCGTCTAGGACGTTGTAGAGCACGTCGAGTATCGACCCGCGCATCGATTCGAGCGCAAACCGGACGAAATCGGCGACCTCGACGTCGCGCGCATCACTCGATGCCGGATGCACCTCCCACCCGCGCGAGAGCACAGCGAGCTTCTTGATGGTCAGGCACGCTTGCACCTGCGCGTCGCGCTGCATCTGGTCGTAGATCGCGTAGCCGCGCATTCCGATCAGGTCGTCGGGGTTGTAGGGCACTATGCGGCCGAGCTGGGACGCGGCGGTGCCCCGCGCGGTGGCGGTCTCGCTTATAGGCGGTTTGGCCGGCCACATCCGGCCGGCAAAGTAACTCAGGATCGGTATCGTCATAAGCTCCTCCTCTGTTCGGGGCACGAAAAAAGACGCCCTGCGAACATGGCGCAGGACGCCTTTTCTTGTGCTAGGCTGACGGTCAGATTATCAAATCGTGCTTCTTCTCCGGAGCAGCGGAATCAGGCCGGTCGAGCAGGCAAGGACGGCCAGCGCGAGCGTGGTCGGTTCCGGGATGGGCTGTTCCTGACTGGGCGTTGGCTCGCGGTCGGTCGGGCCGCCCGAGAGTGCCACCAGAGCATTCGCGCCGCGGGACAGTGACGGCGCGAGTCCGGCCACCAATCCGGCTGTCGAGGCTGCATACGCTATCCATTTCGATCGCGAAGACTTGCTCGGGGTACCCTTGTCCGACGTAACGGATGTGAAATCGAAGCTCGCCGATGGCGCAAGCGACGCGATCAGCGTGCCATCGTCACTCCAGTCGGTCTGCGAACTCGCACTCAGCGCGAACGGATCCGCCTGCGTTCCCGTGATGTCGGTTGGAATGCTGCCGGCGCCGGCTGTGCAACTCATGCCGAACGCGAACACGACAAGTGCAAACGCAGTGACTGTTGTCTTCATAGACTCGCCCCCTAGCTGCTTCCACATCATTCGCCCAATGTAGTTGCGCATAATATACCACCAACCGCGGGAGCCAAATCATTGTGCGCGCACGCTCACCACCCCTTCGCGGCGACTCTTCCATTTCTGCTCAGAAATGCGCCGCCGACCGAGGCCGTGCGGGACTGATACGCGGCAAGCGCCAGCGCGATCACGAGGTCGTCGTGCATGCCCGAAGCTGCGTTCATGCGCACGTTGCCGGAGTCCGTGAGCTCATACTCGAAGTACTGAAGCTCGCTCAGAAGCTGCTCGTCAGCCGGGATCGATATCGAACGGTGCGCGAATTTCAGCGCCAGATGCTCGATCAGGTCGCGCTTGGAGGCGTTGGTGAAGCCGTAGCCCTCCACTGACACGTCCGTGCCGGATTCCCACAGCCGGGACCGAAGCTGCTCCAGGAGCGGGTCGCCGATCGAGGTCGAGTCAGCGAGCGCGGCCACCACCCGATGCCTGCGCAGGAAATCCGCCACCCGCGCGATCTGCGCGTCCCAGCCGATCCTGTTGAACCGGTCGATGCCGATCACCCAGCTTCTCGACTCGCCCACCGCGAGCGCTATCACCGCGGTGTAATCCGAGTAACGCGCCCAGTCGATCCCCGCGACGATTACCTCGCCCTCCTCGGCCGCGAAGCGGTTCATTCCCCGTTCGCCATTCGCCGTTGCGCATTGGACGGCCGCCTGAATGTCTTCCCAGGCAAACACGCTGCTTGAATCATCGATGAACTGCGCCTCGTACTCCACCGAGAACTGCCTCGGGCTGATCTCGGCGCGCTGCCGTTCGATATACTCGCGGCTGATGTGCGGGTTTGCCCAGGACGGGAACGTGAACGACGCATGCTGGTCGTCGGTCGAGAGGGTCTGACCGTTGACCGTAGACCGTCGACATTCGACTCCGCGCAGGAATGCGCGGTAGAAGTGGTTCTTGCCGAACGGCGTTGAGATCATCACCAGCCGGCCGTTGCGGTCGGCAAGCATCGGCGCGATGACCTCCGTCACGACCGAATCACGCACATAAGCCGCTTCGTCCACGATCACCCTGTCCGCCGAGTGCCCGCGCAGGTTGCGCCCGTCCTCATCGGCTGTTCGGGCCATGATAACGCTGCCGGCGAGCGTCAGCCTCGGGTAAGGCGTTCGTGTTATCTTCGCCGACGGCCTCGTCAGCTTCGATGTAAGCGCGAGCCGCTCCACAGAGCCGAAAAGCAACCTGGACTGATCGTATGTGGGTGCCACTATGATCTGCACCGACCCCGGGCGCAGCAGCGCGAAGGTGATCGCATCCACCGCGGCCGCCTCCGTCTTTCCCCATCTGCGCCCGCACGACGCCACCTTTGTCTGGGCCTCGCACAGCAGCCACTCGCGCTGGGTCGGGTGCGCCTCCCAGCCCCACATGCATCGCGCGAGCCCGAGCATCAGGTCACCGCTGCTAGCCTTCGGCATCTCTCGCCTCCACGTTTCTGCGAACCTGGTTGATCGCCTCCGCAAGCGCCGCGCCGGGGTCCTCGGCCTGGGCTTCGAACGCCCCGCTTGCCTTCAGGATGTCTACAAGCAGCTTCGCGTCGGGTTTGCTCGATTTCGAGGCGAGATCACACAACGCAGCCGCTGAGTTGAGCACGGCCTGCCTTGCTAATCGCCTCGCGGCGGATTCCTGCTCGGCCTCGCGCTCGCGCAGCGCGTCGGCGAAACCGTCGGTTCGCATCCATGCCCGCAGGGTCGATATCCTGATCCCGAGCATCTCGGCGACCGTTGTTTGAGGGTAACTCAGCAGTAGTTCGATGGCGGTACGCAGTCTGGGTTTCACGTGTGCTCCTTTCCGAGGGTGGATGGTAGTTAGGGGCCATGGGGAACACATGTTCGCCGGGCCAGGCAAAGTAGCGGGCCGAGAAGTGATCCTCCCCGGCCCAAAAAAAGTGCTCCCATAATTATAAGACGACAACTAGGCCGTTTAGGCACGCCAAACCCGGTATATTTCGGTTAAATGTTGTTCACACGCAGTGTCCACGCCTGGTTTTGAGCACAGATCGGCCCCGGCGACGCCTTCTCAGCCCGCTGGCCAGCCTCCCGACAACGCGGCGTCATATCCCGCTTACGTCCCCGAATCGCGATGGGTAAACTACTCCGAGCGAGGTCCTGCGTCCATGAGTTCCGAACAAGATCGGAGTTGGAACAACAGAATGCGAGTTGGCGCATCGGAAGCGGCCGTCTACGACCAACTCGTTTCCGAGTTCCCAACCATTCGCGTGGTGGTCTGCCTGCCCGACGGTGCCGCCGTTGCCGCGTGGGTGGGCCGGGACGTCGCCCAGCTCACCGGATATTCGGTCGCCGAACTAGAGGCCGATCCGGATCTCTGGCTCGACATAGTGCATCCCGCCGACCGCGAAAGAGTACGAGATGCGTGTAGACGCCTCGCCGAAGGAGCACACACGCGGGAGGAATACCGCGTCTATCGCAGAGATGGGCAGATGCGGTGGGTCGCGGACATGGGCGCGGCGTCATCGGTCAGCGACGACGGGCTGATGAGCTCCATCCGCTGCGTCACGGACATCACATCCACCAGAGCGGTCGGCCAGATCGATGTGGACTTCAAGGAACTGGTGGAGGAGACGCCCGTAGGCGTGACCGTCCGCGATACTACCGGCCGCCTTCTCTACTGCAACGAAGCAGCCGCGCGGATATACCTGGCAGATTCGAGGGACGAACTGCTCGGCACCCGGGTCGAGGACATCGTGCACCCCGAGTTCGGCAGGGAGTTCCGCGAGCACATATTCCCGGCCCTGCTCGAGGGCGAGTGGTCAGGGGAGCGCCAGCTCAAGCGCAAAGACGGCAGCGTGGTCCATCTGCGCGCGGCCGCGAGCCCCTTCCGCGACCGCGAAGGGCGCATCGCCGGCGTCTACTCCATCCTCAGCGACATCACGGACCTCAAGAACACGGAGGCCGCGCTCCGAACGAGTCAGGACAGGTTGACCGCCGTCCAGGACGCGCTGCCCGCTAACCTCGCCGTCGTCGACGAACAGGGCACGATCGTCAGCACAAACGAGCGCTGGCGGCGCTTCGCGCAAGCAAACGGCGACCCGGGTCTCAAGCACACGTGCGAAGGCGTCAACTACCTGGACGTCTGCAGGCGAGCGCAAGGCCGCAGCGCCGAAGGGGCGCTTGGGGCGCTGGAGGGACTCGTCGCGCTGCTCCGAGGCGAGATCGGTGAGCTGGAAATGGAGTATCCTTGCCATTCACCGACCGCGCCACACTGGTTCGTCATGCGCGCCGGTCGCATCGAGGGCCGGCGCGGGGCCGTCGTCGCGCATATCGACATAACCCGGCGCAAACTAGCCGAGCAGGCGCTTCGCGAGAGCGAAGGGAAGTACCGGTCCCTCGTCGAGAACCTCGATGCCGTGGTGTTCAGGATAGACAGGGACTTACAGCCGCTGGCTATGGCAGGTCATCCCGAACGTCTCGTCGGCTACACGGCTGATGAGATCCTAAGGCATCCATCGCTCATGCGCGAGTCCGTCCACCCGGAGGACATGACCAAGCTCTGGGAGCAGCTTGCCAGGTCCGAGGCTATGCGCGCCGCGCAGCCGGTCGAGATACGGCTTCGACACCGAACCGGCCAGGTCAAATGGACGCAGGCCACCATCACGCCTGTCTTCGACGAAGGCGGCAAGCTGCTCTACTTCGACGGGATTTGCCTGGATATCACGGACCGAAGGCTCGCCGAGGAGGCCCGCCGCCAGGCGGAAGCAAAGTACCGCGATGTGGTCGAGAGCCTCGATGCCGTGATCTTCCGAGTCGACCCGCGGGGCATTCCCATCGCTCTCTATGGCAACGTCGCCGAGATATCGGGCTTCACGATCACCGAGCTGATGCAGGATCCTAAGCTCTGGATGAATTGCGTCCACCCGGACGACCTCCCCGGCCTGTCGCGGTACTATGAAGAGATCGCTGCCACCGGTGAGCGGCGCGTCATCGAGATGCGTCTCGTGCGCCGATCGGCCGAAGTGCGATGGATACGCACCCACGTCGCCCCACGCTACAACGAAGACGGCGAGTTGCTTCACTTCGACGGCGTGGGCCTGGACATCACGGAGAGCGTCGAAGCCAAGCAGAGGGAGGCCAAGCGAACGGCGCGGATGCGGGCCCTCACCCAACTCAGCCAGGCGTTTGCCACCACGCTCGACGCCCAGGAGATCCTGGACATGGCCACCAAGCAGGTCTGCACCACCCTGGACTGTCCGTGTCTGGCGGTGACCATGACGCCCGACGCAAATCACGTACAGCGCGTCTCGATATGCTGCCCGGGCCACTGCGAGATCGAGCACCTCGACGGGCTGGCTCGCGGCGCGCCGATGACCGTCGAGCAGCTATTCGGCCGCAGAGGCGTGAGACCGGGGCTCGTGAAAGACTTGGCCCGCCTGTCGCCTCTGGCGGCCATGTTCGTCGAGTGCGCGAAGCAATCCGGCGCTGGGCCGCTGGGTCCGGCCGTGGTTGTGCCGGTCGCCTCGGGTCCGGACGCGGTGGGCATAATGGTCGCCGCGCGGCCGCGCGGCCAACAGATCGATCAGGAGGACTCCTGGTTCGTCTATGAGGTCGCCTCTCACGCTTCCGCCACACTTGCCAACGCCGCCCTCTACAGGCAGAAGGCCACTATCGCCGAGCACCTCCAGCGCGGCCTCATACCGGTGGAGCCCGTGATCGATGGGCTCGACATTGCCACGCTTTACGCGCCGGCGCCGGGCGATGCTCAGGTCGGAGGCGATTTCTTCGATGTTTTGCGGCTGGGCGGCGGCCGGGTCGGAGTGGTCGTCGGCGACGTATCCGGCAAGGGACTGGAGGCCGCGATCCACACCGCCGAGGCGAAGTACATGCTGCGAGCATTCGTTCACACCGAAGATGACCCGACACTCGCTATCGACCGCCTCAACTCCGCGCTCTTCGAGTACCTCCCCGACGAGATGTTCATCACAATGGTCTATCTTGTCATCGATCCCGCCCGGCACTCGCTGACCTGCGTGAACGCCGGACACGAGGTGTGCGTGGTGCGCAGCCGGGAAGACATGTCGCTTCGTGAGCTCGCGCCGACGGGGCACATGCTCGGGGTGGCGCGGGGCATACCGTATCGCGCCGTCGAGGTCCAGTTCGCGCCGGGCGACGATCTCGTGTGCTATACCGACGGCATCACCGAGGTCCGCTCCAACGGCGACCGTTTCGGCTACGACAGGCTGGCCCAGGCCATACAGGACGCCCCACCCGCCGACTCGCGCGCCGTGCTCGAGTCTATAGTCCGAGTGGTGCGCGGCTTCGGGGCATCCAGGCAGACCGACGATCAGGTTGTGGTGGTCGCCAGACTGCTCGCATAATCCCTTCCACCACCCCCAGGCCGCGAAGTCCTGAGTAGGAAGCTACATGCGAACAACACATGCGGGCGGGTACGAGGGGTCTCCAGATAGCGACAACCGGCAGGAGACCGCGCGCCGGCGGATAACATGCATCTATGAGCACAGACGAGACCACGCAAATGGAGATGCGCGACCTGCCGGAGCTGGAGTCCGTCACCTGCGGCGGCCCGGCGGCGCACGCTGTCAGCGTGATCGGGTGGATCGTGATATCGCTGTTTCTGGGCGCTTTCTGCGCGGCGGCGATCGAGATTGCGGCCCGACTGGTCACGCATCGCTGGCCTGGCCCTATGATCTACGTGCCCGTCGGCGTGTGCTTTGCGGGAGTGGCCGCCCTCTGGCTCGCGCGCAAGAACTGGCTCGACTGGCAGTGGACCACCGATTCCGCCGGCGTCTCCGTCCATATGCTGTTTGGCAAACGCCAAGTCGCCTGGTCCGAGATCACCGAGGCCAGCGTCAAATCCGGATCGAGCGGCAGGATCTACTACCTCCGGACCGCGTCCGGCAGGTTTGGCGTCGCCGATATGCGCTCCAGCGTCGGCGAACTCATTGGCGCGTCGATCTACCAGCACCTGCGTCGGTTCGGCAAGGCCGACGAATCCCTGCTCACTCCGGGCGCCCGCACGCTCTGGATGCCGATCCCGCGGGAAGTTCCCGAGGAGATGGACTGGCATAACCCAAAGCCGCCGAACTGGTCGATCGCGCTTGCGGTGACGGTGGTGATCGCGATTGCCGCGCCAATCGCGTTCTTCCTCGCCAAGAAGATCAAGCTGGAGCCGTTCTGGAACGCGCTCTCGCACAACGGCTGGTTGCTGATAGTGGGCGCCTACAAGATGCTGCGCGAGCGGCTGATAATGGCCCACATTGTCGCGATAAGGCACGACCACATCGAGATGCGCACGCCGCGCGGGCTGGTGTTCCTGCCGTGGACCGACATCCACTATGTGCACTGGGACAACACGCGCAAGACGCTGAGCCTGGGCCGAACGACCTACACCGACGTCGCCGTGATACCGTACCGGCAGGACTGGCCCGACTCCGCCGCGTGCATTCTCGCCATCATCCGACACCTGCGGGAAGCCCACCACACCCCGCCGGTCGTGATCCCCTCGCAGCTTGTCGGGATCATGTATTCCGGCAAGGTCGGGCCGGTGAGCGCGTTCGGGGACGGGGATTCCCTGACGCTCAGATGCGGCAGCCTTACGTTTGGAGCTCCGATTGCTCTCCTATCCGTGCCGCTTGCGGTCGTGGCATTCTGGACCGTGTTCAGCCCGTCGGGTTGGCAGGGCATCCGGCCCCTGTATCTCGTCCTGGCCGCGCTGTCCGAGGTTTTGGCCATCACACTGATCTTCGCGAGTATCACCACCTACCGCGCGGACGCGAGCGGACTGACCGCGAGCAACCTCGGCCGCCGCAAGTTCATCGACTGGCGCGATGTTGCGAGCTACGTGGTGACTCCCGGCAGCGGGCCCAAGTCCGGCCGGGTTCTGATCGGCACGATGGGCGAGGTGCTCGCGAGGCTGCCATACTCCCGCGCCGCCGCCGATTCGGAGACGTTCCTGGCCTACCTCGACGCCCGCCTCGCCCCCGTCCGCCAGCACGATCTCCCGACGCTGACGCGCTGAGGGAGCGTAGGAGGCGTCTCCAGACGGCGACGCCGTCCGGCAGGAACCCGCGCGATGGCGGCGAATACGAATAGCGGCATGAACGATTACTACGAGACACTCAATATGCCCGACATTCCCGCGCTTGAGAGCGTGACCATATCCTATCGCGGGGGCACACTGATGGCGATGGCCGCCGTGCTTGGAATGGCGGGCTTCCTCGGGTGGGTGTTAGCTGTGTCCTGGCGATGGCTGGGCGAGTTTCGCCCGACAATCGGCCTCGGGATGGGCTGCCTGATCGCCGTCTGCTTGTGGAGCCTGTATCGAGCCATCGGGACGGGGTGCTACTGGAGAACCGATCCTGACGGCATCACCGAACGCACGCTGCTCCTGCGGCGCCGGGTCGCGTGGCCGGAGATCGACCGCGTCGAGCGTTGCGACGCGGCCCTGCGGGGTTCGGTCTACCGCCTGCGCTCGGGCCGCGCCAGCATCGAGGTTGCCGCGGGCACACTCTCATACGTGGCCCTGTCGGCATCTGTCTGGCAGCACCTTCGCCGCGTCGGCAAGCACCATGATTTTCCGCTCTCCGGCAGCGCGCTCTCATTCTGGGACGCAATACCGGACGAAGTGCTTGGGCAGGCAGAGATCAGCGAGAAGATCCCGGACGAGGCGATAGTGTGGCCGATCATGTGGGCCATGTGCGTCGGGCTCGCATTCGCTGTCACATCCGACGCCAGCCGCGCGGCCTGGCCCTGGGTGGGGGTGGCGGGCAGCGTCGGGTTGGCGACGATTGTGTGGCTGATGGCACGCCACATGCCCGAGCGCCGCTACTCGATGGACTCGGAATACCTGCGCATTCACGGCAAACGGCCACGGATGATCCCGTGGAGCAGCGTGACGCGGATACGTGGTGCTTCGGGGCTCTACACCCCCGGGTCTGTGGTTGTCGTGCAGGCCGCCGATCACAGGTTCGCGGTCGCAATCCCGAAGGGCAAGGATGATTCGGCACACCGCGCGCAGCTCGCGTGGATCCGGCGTCGGCGCGAATGCGGCGATGCCGTCATTGTGCCCGATTACCTTCGAAGGCTGGCACCCGCGCTGCTGGAGATTCCGGCTTCCGTGGACATTCGGCCGAGCCTCTTGTTCTCCTCAGTACTGCCCGGTCTGTTGGCGATGCTGCTGGCGGTCGTCATTCTGATGCCCAAGGCCAGGCCACAACAGCCAGCGGACGTCGTATTTCTGTGCACGATCGGGCTTGGCGCGGTGATGCTGGCGATTGCGGGGCGGATAAACCACACTCGTGCGAACAGCGAGGGGGTCTTCAAGCGAACCATCTTCGGTGTCAGGCGCGTGAACTGGTCGGAGGTCGCCGGGTACTCGGCCACGCGCTGGCGCCCGCACAGCTCGGGTAGTTCGCGGACCCTCAAAGACGCCCAAGGACGCGTGCTCCTCGTCCTCTCCACCGAAAACGTGCTCTCGCCGCGCTGGGATGAGTTGACCGCGATCGCCGACAGCAAACTCGCCCACCTGTTGCCTGGCGACGGAGACCAGCCCTCCTGGCTCGCGGTGCCGGTGAACTGCAGACAAGATCAGTAAACCCCGTCCGCCGCGATCTCGCGTTCGCCGTCTGTGGTAGCGAGGCGGCCGACGACGGTTACCGAGCTGCCCTCGATGACGGGGGTCGAGCTTCGGACGCGGATCGCGCGCACGCGGTCGGAATCCTCGATGTTGAAAAAGCCGTTGAATGCAGCCGTGACAGTTGCGTTTTGCACTCCCACGGCCGTCCCGTCGGCAAGCGAGGCGATGTCGGCGAGGCTCGGGCGGATCAGGCCGTTGTTGCTCGTGATAAACGCGCGCGTGGCAGACCCAACGTTCTCCACGGCGTCGTTCTCGAATGCGATCGCCTCGATCCGGTGCAGACCGTCCGGCAGAGCAGCCGTATCGAGACTCACGCTGTAAGGCGCGATCGTGTCGCTTGTTAGCAGCGTGTCGTCATCGAGCCAGAACTCGACTCTGGCGATCCCGCTCGAAGCGTTCGGGGTCGCGGTCGCGCTGATCGAGATCGTTCCCGTCACAACCTGCCCGTCGTGCGAGGGTTGCGCAATCGACACGCTCGGCGGCGTCGCGTACGGAGCCATCAGCGGGTCGCCGACCGCCACCTCCTGCCAGCCCATGCCCGGCATGCACATATACGCGGACTCCGCGAACGTGTAGCCCTGCGCGTATCGAGGGAACAGATAGGCCACATCGCCGACGTAGCTCGTCCACGGCTCGTCCACGTTGGCAACTCCGCCGCTCGCGCCTTCGCGCAGCAGCTCGGAAAGCAAGTTCCGCGCACAGCTCGCCATGATCGGGTAACCGGCGGTTCGGTTGTCGTAGGCCTCGGTAGTCGACCCCGACCACGGATAGCGCGCGTGCTCGACCGGCGCGCCCGGGTGCAAGGGATCGTTGGAGGGGAAGTATAACTGCACATACGAGCGATGGTCCGCCGGCCAGTTCACAGCAGAAAGATCGATCTGCACTCTGCCGCTCGTGACGGTGCCCGACGCAAGCTCCGTACCCGTCGGGTCCATCAGCGCGAGTTTGAATCCATTGTGCGTCGCGGAGCTGAACCAGCCGTCAAGCGAGAGCTTGTTTGCGTACGCAGTTCCGCCTCGGTACAGCGCCCACGCGTAATACGGCAGGTGGAACCCGCGCCCGTCCGTGGACTCGATCACGACCCCGATCCCGCCGTTCGCCCACGTGTTGAACGGCCTGCCGAGGCTGGTATACGTGCTCGAGTAGTAGTCGTGCATCCCCCAGCTCGCGTAGCCGATCACGTTGGTTTGGTGGGTAAGGAAAGTCGCGCTGGTATCCCAGGTCACCTGGGCGCCGGCCGATGTCAGGCCCTGGTACGCGGGCTGATATACATTGGGCGTGATGGTCCCGCTGTCCAGCTTCGGCGTGTCGTCGAGCACGAACCGCCCCGGCACGATTGCGCCGCTCGCGCGGTCGATGATCGCCTTGATGTCGTCCGGCAGACCGTCCGAGTCAATGTCGTCCCAGTATCCGTCCAGCCGGGTCACCATATATCTCAGCCGCCAAGGCGTATCGGGAACGTTACACACCGCGGACCAGCCCAACGCCGAGTCCGCGAAGATATACCGCGTGCCGCCCACCGCCACGCCGCCATTGCCGCCCGGCGACGCCGCGGAGACTATCGGCGCCAGCCCGACCGATTCGACCGACCACCCGCCCGGCCGCGAGTAGGTCAGGATCGAGGTCGCGCCGTATGCCGCGCAGGCACAATCCTGGCTGTAGGCGGCGAAGTCGGTGACATCGGAGGTCGTCAGGCCGGACGCCTCGACGGTCCAATCCGTGCCGTTCTCGGTGCGGATGATCTTGCCGGACTTGCCCGCCGCCCAGCCCCTGAACGCGCCGCCGCCGGACCTGATCCAGATGCAGGTGTAATCGACCGTCGGCGCGCCCGAGTTCGCAAGCGCCCAGGTGTTGCCGCCGTCCGAGGAGTGGTAGATCGCGCCGGCCGCGCCGCAGATCCAGACGTTGTCCGCGTCGGCCGCGCTGACCGCCCGCGGGAAGAACGACGCCGGCAGCTTGGAACTGAGATCAGTCCAGCTCGAACCGCCGTCTGCCGTGGCGACCATCAACGGGGTCGCCGACCCCGTCGCCAGTTCCTTCGTGCCGACCGCCCACCCGTGCGACGTGTCGGCAAAATCCACGCCGAGCATGGCGTCCGGCAGCTTCCACCCCGACCCGCGCCCGCAGTATCGGATCCGAGACCAGGTAAGGCCGCCGTCGGAGGTCGCGATGATCGTGCCACCGCCGTGCGGCTTCGACGGGTTGCCGGTGCAGGCGTAGGCGTGCAGCGAATCCAGCACGCTTATGGACGAGATCTTCCAGCCTATGCAGGCCCGGTCCTTGCCCCGGACCGGGCTCCACGTCCATACGCCGCCGCCGCGCGTGCCCCTGAACAGTACGCCGCCGCCGCCGGCCGCAAGCGCCGTGTCCGCATCGAGCATGCGGACCAGCGAGAAGCCCGGCAACGGGAACGCCTCCCACGTCGTCGAGGCCGCCACATTGGCTCGGAACTGCCTGAATGGCTGCGCCGCCGCATAGTCGCCGTAGTAGGGGTTGGGAAAGCCCGGCGCGGGCTGGTAGTCGCCGTAGATTCCGAGCGGTTCCTTGCCCCACGGACATTCGGTGAAGCAGCCGGCGAGCGCCGTATCGACCGCGCCATAGCACTCGGAGTTGTCGGACACGATGTGCGGGATTCCCGTGCACATCACGATTGTCGATATCGGGTCTGTGGCGGGCGAATCGGCGACGCTGCCAAGCGAAACCAGATGTGCCTTGATCCGGTCGCGCAGGGCGGCGAACCCGGCGGGATCGACTGTCTCGGCGGTCGTGCATGCGATGGTCCTGACATGCGAGGCTGGAATGCCGCGTTTGGCCGCGTAGTATTTCGCGACCGCAACCGACGTCGGGCTGTTCGAGTTGGCCAGGACCATTACATCATGCCGAGTCACGCCGGCGAACGCCGATATCGAGCACAACAGCAGCAGAATGGCGAGAACTGCTCTCATTTCGCGTTTTCGCCCTTTCGTGCTTTGGCGATGAGGAAGCCCAGGCCCGCCAGCACCGCCGCAAACGCCGAGGGTTCGGGGATGCCGGGCCCTCCGTAGATGAGCTGGACATTATCGAGCAGCAGGTACTCCCCGGGCCCGAGCGAGTCGCGCAGTTCGAGGCCGACGACTATCGGCTTGGCGGCGGAACCGGAGTTGAACGGATCGTGCGCATAGTAGAACCCGGAGGTCTGCGCCGTCACCCAGGTATCCTGCTCGCCCCCGTGGAACAGCGAGGTCGCCAGCCCGTAGCCCGGATAGAGCGTGACGGCATAGCTGACGTTGCGACCGTCAGTCGTGTGGAGATAGGTCTCGGCGTAGAGGTAGACGAGGAAGTTGTCCGAATAGGGCACGCCTGTGAACGGCGCGGACCGCGACTGGCTGACCATTCGCGCGTAGGAGTAGCCGATATCCGCCGGGCCCGCGACGACCAGCATTCTGCTGCCGTCCGCGGGAGTAACGCCGTCGTAGCTGGTCTTGACGGCGACGTTGTAGCCGGAGTTGAGCGTCCACGATGCGCTCCCCGACTCGAACGAGTTGTTGGACAGCAACTGCTGCGCACCGCACGCAGCAGCCAGCAGGAGCGCGATAAGAATGGTGGCACACGAAGTCAGGCAGCGCATCGCAAAAGCCGAGCCGGAACTCGCCTCCCACTTTAGTGATACATTCTAAAGCAGGGGCTGTCAACTGTCATTTGTGCCGGATCGCGGGCGTCGGATCACTCGACGTCGCACTTGGCGTTTTCGGCGTAGATGGGCGACATCTCCCGCAGGCGTGTGACGATCCCCGGCAGCGTGTCGAGCACCTTGTCGATCTGCTCCGGCGTGTTGTCCTTGCCCAGCGTCATGCGCAGCGAACCGTGCGCCTGCTCGTGCTTGAGGCCCAGAGCCATCAGCACGTGCGACGGATCGAGCGAACCCGACGTGCACGCGGAGCCGGACGATACACAGATGCCGTTCATATCCATCAGCAGGATCATAGACTCGCCCTCGACGCCCATGAACGAGAAGTTGACGTTGTTGGGCAGCCGCTTCGCGCGGTCACCATTGAGCTTGACGTCCTTGATGCGGGCCTCGATGCCCGCGATCAGCGCATCGCGAAGCTTGATCGTCTTTTCCGCTTCCTCGGCCATCCGAGCTTTCGCAAGCTCCGCGGCCTTGCCCAGGCCGACGATTCCGGCGACGTTGTGGGTTCCGGCGCGCTTGCTGTTCTCCTGGCCGCCGCCGCGCATATACTTCTCGACGCGAGCGCCCTTGCGGATATACATCGCGCCGATGCCCTTGGGACCGTAGATCTTGTGCGCGGACACGGCGAGCGAGTCGCAGCCGATCTCGTCCACACGCACGGGAATGTGGCCGACGCTCTGCACGGTGTCCGTGTGGAAGTGTATCTTGCGTTCGCGGGCGATCTTGCCGATTTCCTCGACGGGCTCGATGGTCCCGATCTCGTTGTTGGCGTGCATGATGGTGATAAGCACGGTCTGGTCCGTTATCGCGGCCGCGAGCTCATCGACGTTAACGAAGCCGTTGGGGTCAACATCCAGATACGTGACCGCGGCTCCGTGCTTTTCCAGAAAGTGGCAGGGCTCGAGTATCGCATGGTGCTCGATCTTGGACGTTATGATGTGGTTGCCCTTGCTTGCCTTGGCCGAGGTGACGCCGAAGACGGCCCAGTTGTCGGACTCGGTGCCGCCGCTGGTGAAGTAGACCTCCTCCGGCGTCGCGCCGATCAGGTCCGCCACCTGCTCGCGCGAGTTCTCGACCGCTTCCCGGGTCTCCCTGCCCAGCGAGTAAAGGGTCGAGGCGCTGCCGAACTTGTCCTTCATATACGGCAGCATCGCGTCGAGCACTTCGGGATCTACCGGCGTGGTCGCCGCGTGGTCGAGGTATATAACATCGCTCATGGTTGTTCCTCCGTATCTTACGACTATATTGTGCTCTCGCGCGTGTGCAAGTGTCAAGCTCGGCAGGCAGACGGCGAACGTGGTAGAATGGGGTATCCTCCAGTACGCGGTATGGGAGCGACAGCGATGACGGGCAGCGCAAGATTCGCGGGATACAGGCTCATTGAGTTCTCCCCGGCAACCAGAGCAACACTGACTGAGGTTGCCGAGCGCCTGATTCCATACGAGAAGAAGATACTCGACGGTTGGCTCACGCGGCAGTTTGCGTCGTGGCAGCCCCCGGGGCTCGACCGCGCCGAACTCGGCAGGCTTTTCGGGGGCGTGCTCGACACGATACTCAAGGGCATGGGTGACGGTCGACTCGAGGCGTGCATCGACAGCCTCGAACAGGCCGGGACCGAGCTTGCCGTCAGGCAGTTCCCATTCAGCGCTCTCGTGATCACGGTGCACTTTCTCGAAGAGACCTACATGCCGTTCCTGCTCCACCCTCCACCGGCCAGTGCCCGCAAGTGGCTTATCGAGATGGATGAGTTCTTGCACGTCGCGCTGGCGGCAATCGCCAACGCGTACTTCGAGGCCTATCGGACGGAACTGCTGGAGCAGGCGGAGGTCGGGCGCGTGGTGCAGGAAGGCCTGCTGGGGCAGGTGCCAAGGAGAGCTGCGGACCTCGAGATCGCCCACATCTACATGTCCGCGCGCGAGCAGGCGCAGCTAGGCGGGGACTTTTTGGACTCGTTTGTGCTCGAGAACGGCTCGACGCTGTTTGTGATAGGCGATTTGTCCGGCCACGGCCTGGAGGCGGCCGCGAACTCGGTGATGCTGCGGTCGCTGTTCCGGGGGTTTATGCGCGAGAACCCCGATCCGTCCGAAGCGATGGCAAGGCTCAACCAGGTCATCCGCGCGGACTTCGCGCCGGGCGACTTCGCAACGGCCCTGGCTCTGGTCTACGAATCAGGGGGCAGGTTCAGGATTGTGAACGCCGGCCATCCGTATCCCGTGATATGCGACAGGGCCTGCAGCATGGTCGAGTCCCACGACGCCGCTCTCGCAATCATGGCTGACTCGGCCTACAGCACCACCGAGTTCGCGCTGGAACCGAGCGGGGTGCTCGTGGCATACACGGACGGCCTGACCGAGGCCCGCGGCAAGACGGGCATGTTCGGCGAGGACAGGATGCAGGAGACGATCTCGCGCATGTATAGCGCGTCGGCTCGTGCCATCGCCGAGCAACTGGTAGACGACGCGCAGCGCCATGCGGGCGGCAGGTTCGCCGACGACGTGGCCGTGCTCGTTATCAAACGGGATACCGAAAGGAAAGATGGATGAGTCTACTCGTGATCTCAGGCAGCAGGAATCCGCAGGGCCAGACCGCAAGGGCCGCCGATGCGCTCCTCGCCGGCGCGGCGGAAGCAGGCGCGACGGGCGAGCAGGTGTTCCTGCCCAAGCTCTCGATCGAGCGATGCCGGCAGTGCGACGACGCCGGCTGGGGGATCTGCCGCACGCAGGGCAAATGCGTGATCGACGACGACTTCGCTTCGATAGTGGACAAGATCGAGGCCGCCGACGCGGTCGCGTTCGCCAATCCCGTGTACTTCGGCGATCTCTCGGAGAGTCTGCGTGCGTTTCTTGATCGCCTGCGCCGGACGTGTATGAGCGAGTCCGGTAAGGGGCGGATTGCGGGCAAGAAGGCGGTCGGCATCTGCGTCGCGGGCGGCGGTGGCGGCGGCGCGCCGAACTGCGCTTTAAGCCTTGAGAAGGTGCTGTCGATTTGCGGTTTCGACGTGGTGGACATGGTCCCCGCCCGCCGCCAGAACCTCGAGATGAAGCGCGACGTGCTGCGTGTTGTCGGGAAGTGGCTGGCGAAGCAGTGATGAATCAGGTTCGTTTGACGAGATCAGGCGACTGTGCTTAGCCGCGCCTTTCGTCGCGCTCATCATCGGGGTCGCCTGCTGTGCCGGCGGTCCATCTTCCGCAGGTGATTCTGTTCCATCCCGAAGCCAGCCGGTGGGTCATCGCGCAACTCACCAAGCGTGAATCGCTTAGTCCTCCTTCTTCGGGTGCAGGAACTCGTCAGTGTGGTGCTTGGTCGCCTTTTCGACATCATCGGCGACCTTCTGCGCGACCTCATCGGCGACCTTGGAGGTCAGATACGAGGGCGTGAAGATGCCGATTATCTTGCCTTCGTAGTTGAACTCGAAGTCGGCGTCGTAGTAGCCGTAGCGGCCGTTGCGATCACTGACGACTGTCGGATTGGTATGGACGCCGGAAGGCGAGCCGTCGATGCTCACCGTTGCGGACCAGTTCCTTGCGAACGGGAAGAACGAGTAGCGATATGCCTTGGGCCGGATAGTGAAGTAGAAGTCCGGCTTCGCGCGGCGTGCTTCGGCCGCGGTCTGATAGACCGTTACCGCCGGGCTGCCGGTCGTCCAGGAGTGCGCGCCGCGGCGGATGTCACGCGCCAGGTCTTTGGCGCTCAGTCTCTCTTTGAGCTTGCCGGCTATGAGGCCGCCGAGCCGGACGTCCGCGGACTTGGCTCGCGGCGCTACTATCGCAATCGTGCGCAGCAGCCGCAGCCTATCCCCGGATGGCTCCGACCACGTCGAGCCCGAAGTGGAGTTGCAGGAGGTCATCTCCTTGGTCCAGTGGAACGACGCGTGCGTGCACAGCACCAACAGCACGACAACCGCGGCCGAGATAGCTATGATGATCTTCGCTTTTCTGCTCATTGCTTACCCTGCAGGCATGATTGGCCCGCCGGCTATTGCCGGCGGGCCTGAATAATCTACTCCACGTCGATCTCCAGCATCGTCACCGACGCCGGCGGGAAGGTGTGCCCGAATGAGGCGCCCGACGCTGCGAGCGGGGACGTGGCGGTCACGACCTCGCTGGGCTTGTCGAACGTGTTGTGGGCGTGGATGTCCGCGGCGGTGAGCACCGAGACGGTACCGCCGTTGGCCTTGACCGAGCCGAGGTTGATCGTCGCCTCCACGGGGCCCGACACGTTCGTGTTGACAACGGAGATGTGCAGCTTGCCGTCCTTCATCGAGGCTGAGCCCAGCAGGGTCGGGAATGTCTTGTCGTCACCGCCGTCCCTGAACTGCGCGAGCGGAGCCTCGAACTCGCACGCCACGCCATGCGCGCCCTGATGGACCTTGTACATCTCGAAGACGTAGAAGTTCGGGGTCGCGACGAACTTGGGGCCGTCGGCGATGAACAGCGAGTGCAGGTTGTTGATGAGCTGGGCGACGTTCGCCATCTCGACCTTGTCGCAGTGGCGGTTGAAGATGTCGAGGGTAATCGCGGCTACGGCGGCGTCTCGCAGCGTGCTCATCTGCTCGTAGAGGTGGTCTCTGTTGATCTCGGTGCCGGCCGGGTGCCAGCACCCCCACTCGTCTATCACGAGCTTGATGTGGTGCTGGGGATCGAACTCCTCGAGGGTCTTCCACTGGTCGCGGACCAGCGTGTCCATGAAGTATGCCTTCTGCAGCATCTGGTACCATTGGTCGTTGGAGTAGTCCAGCGCGGAGCCGGTGGTGCCGCAGTAGTAGTGACAGGACCAGCCGTCCAGAGGGACTCTGACGTAGTCGGTCCACTTCTTCATGAACCGCTTGGTCCAGTTGACATCGTTGCCGTTGGGGCCGCACGCGATCAGATGCAGCGGCGAGTAACCCGGCAGCCAGGTCACGAACTTGCGGTATTCCATGCAGTAGTCTTCGGGTATGTAGTTGCCGCCGCAGCCCCAGTTTTCGTTGCCGACGCCCCAGTACTTGACGGGGAATGGGTCCTTCGCGCCGTTGGCTTCGCGCATCTCGGCGTAGGTGGTGCGGCCGGCGGGCGCGTTGCAATACTCGACCCAGCTCTGGAACTCCTCGACCGTGCCGGAACCGACGTTGGCGGCGAAGTAGGGTTCCGAACCGCAGAGCCTGCAGAACTCGATGAACTCGTGCGTGCCGAACTGGTTGGATTCGGTGACGTCGGTCCAGCGGCCGTATCGGCGCGGGCGCTTGTCGCGATCCCCGATGCCGTCCATCCAGTGATATCTGTCCGCGAAACACCCGCCAGGCCAGCGGATCACCGGCGAGTTCAGGCGCTTCATGTAGTCGATAAGCTCCTTGCGGATGCCGTTGATGTTGGGGACATTGGAGTCCGGCCCGACCCAAATTCCGTCGTAGATCACCCCGCCAATGTGCTCGGTGAAGTGGCCGTAGATGTCCGGGTTGATGGTTCCGATCACCTGATCGGTCTTGACGTTGATGGTTGCCAACTTAGCCTCCTGCGCGAGCGCTGCGTAAGGTTATGCTTGTCCCCAACAAGGCGCTTCAGCGGCATGCTTCGCGGGCAGGCGAGCGCATTCCTTCGGGGTTTGCTTGCGGAATCGCGGAGACACGGTTGGCCGGGGGTCTTGCCCGAGGTGACCTCGAATCCGCCGTCCGACGCGGTCAGGAGTTGGAGCTTGACGTTGCCCGGGACGTCCCAGATCGCAGGCGATCTCGATGATCCAGCCCCTGTCGTACGGCGACAGCGTGTGGGGCCGATACGTCAGCTTGCCTGCCATCCACGTCGGGCCGGTCTGTCGAGGGCGCAGACCCCCGCGTCGATTCGCAGGACCTGCAGCTGGCCGGTCGTCTCCGCGGCCGCAGAGACGCAAAGCGCGACAAGAGCTATGGCCAACCGTGCGAGCATAGTCGCTCCCTTCTCTAGGATTCATAGACTATTCGCAGAACCCGATCCATTCTATCACAGGAGTGGCACGGTTCTTGCACGGAATCCTGTGGGTAATGTATAAGCCACTGCATACCTGATCGACTTGCGAGCGATAGTCCAAAGATGAAGATGTCTCTGATTCTCACCTTGATGTGCGCGATAGCTCTGCTGCTTGCCACGGCAGCGGGGGCTATTGAGGTACTACCGAATGCCAACGCCGATGACCTGGCGCGGGCGCTCGTGGGCAGCAATCAGGGCGTGGTCATAAGATCAGCTTCACTGACTTCCGTCTCGTTCGGCACCATACTCCCGACGGCAACGTTCACGAACGCCAGCGGAACTTACGGCATAGGGCCGGGTATAGTGCTGAGCACGGGCGACGTGTCGAAGTGTGGGGACGGGGTCAGCGACGATCTCAGCTACAGCTACGGGACATCGCCCGACGCCGAAACCAACGCGCTGCTGGCCGCCGTTACGGGCCTATCGAATCATTACGACTGCACGCGCCTCGACATCGTTTTCGACCTCCTCGCGGGATACGGGGGGATACGCTTGGATGCGGTGTTCGCTTCCGAGGAGTATCCGCGGTATCAGTACACGGCGTATAATGACGGCCTGGGTGTCTACCTCAACGGCACCAACATCGCCAAGGTCAACCATAACTGGGTCAACATCAACAACTCCGAAGTCGTCTACCTCTCCGGCACGGCCTTCAACGGCGCTCTTGCGCCCGGAGGCAACCCGCTGCTGACATTCACCGGAGCCCTGGATGCAGGCTCTGAGTCGAACCATCTGACGATAGTGATCGGGGACGCATCCGACAGCCTACTGGATACCGCGTCATACCTAAGCAATCTCAGGGCCGTTTCCGTGCCCGAGCCGGCGAGCATCGCGTTTGTGGGGCTGGGCGCGGGATATGTGATTGCGGCCCTGAGGCGACGCGTCCGTCACTGAGCGGGCTCGATCCGCCATTTCCAAGCGCGCGGGGCAGCTGCCTTGGAGATGCGGTCGGACTCGGCAGCCGCGACTACCGAATCCATCTTCTCCAGCAGTGCCTGCTTTTCGGCATCGCACGCCTCCGGGATCTTGCCCAGCTGGATCTGCCTCCAACGCGTGTAGTAGAGGTCTTCCTGGTCGCTTGTGGCCTTGTTGACCTCATCCGCGACTGCTTTCCATGGCCCCGGCGCGTCGGCAAGCTCGACGCCGTTGGCCAGCTCGTCGGCCGTGAAGACTCCGACCGAGCCCTTCTCCACGAGCACGTTCCACCTGCCGGGCTTGAGCCCCGTCACCTTGAGCGTGTAGCTGTCCAGGTCCTGCACGAAGGGGAAGTATTTCACCACGTCCCACGCGCCGTTGTCGAGGTAGGTCGGCAGGGAATCGTCGGTTCTCGTGAAGGTGACCTCGTTGTCCGTCGCTTTCAGCTCGGAGATCCGGCAGCGGTCGCAGGTCGATTTCGATGCCGCGGCGTCGATGGTCGCGGTCGAAACGATGCCGCCGCAGCCCAGCGCCCTGAGCAGGCCGTATGCCATCACGACATGGCCGCTGGACTGGGGGTGGACGCCGTCGTTGGTCATGATGAAGTTGGGATCGGCGGCTTTGGCTTTGTTGAGCACGTCGAGCATCGGGGCGTGGATGTCGTAAGCGGGGATGCCTTGTTTGGCGGCGAAGTCCACCAGCTGCGAGGCGAAACGGCCGAGGGTTGCGTTGTAGCCCGCGAGCCGAGATGCGCGGCTCTCGTCCACGCAGCCGGGCGAGAGCAGCACCACCTTGATGTTCTTCGCGCGCAGCGTATCGACGAGTTCCTTGATGGCGCCGATGTAGCGGTCATAGATGGACTGCTTGTATGAGGTGACGCCGGCGTCGTTCATGCCGTAGCAGATGCTGACGACGGTGGGCTTGAGCGCAAGGACATCGCGTTCGAGCCGCTTCAGGCCGCCGGGCGCGGTGTCGCTAACCCATCCGGCGTTGCGGAACTCGATGCGCGCGCCGGGATAGTGCAGGGTGAAGTAGTCCATGACGTATCTTGTATAGATGCGCTGCTCGGTGATGCTGTCGCCCAGGAACACCATCCGATCGCCGGGTTTGAGCAGGCAGTCCGCTCGCCCAGCCGCTGCGATACATATAAGCGCGAGCACGACGGCCGCGCGTTTGATTGTCAGTTTGGCCATGTCATCCCTCCTATCGGCAGAGTTCCACGGTGCCGGCGCAACTACCTCTCGCGGCGATAGAACGCGAAGGGCACGCGGGCGGTGTGGTAGATCTCTGTTGACCCCGTCGGCCTATTGCTGAGATAATTGGTTGGGCTAACACTTGCAGAGGAGCGGCGTTGGGCGAGACGGGGATCGATAGCGCGCGAACGGACGAGCAGTTGGTCGAAGAGCCGGCCGGCAAAGGGCCGCGGACGTCGGGTATACGCCTGCGCGCGTTCCTGATAGGGCTGGCCATCATCCCTTTCGACAACTACTGGGTCATCACCAGTGAGAAACGCCTCCGCGGGCCGTACCCCACCATCATCTCCCTGTTCGCCAACTGCGTATTCATCCTGTTCCTGCTTGTCGGGCTGAACTGGCTGCTGCGCAAGATCAGCCGCAGGCTGGCGTTTTCGGCCTCGGAGATGCTGCTGATCTACACGATGATCGCGATCGGCGCCTCGCTGGCGGGCCACGATATGATCCCGTGCCTGTGCATGTTCCTCGGGCATCCCTGGCGTTTCGCGACGCCGGACAACCACTGGATGACCACCTTCATTCCGTTACTGCCCAAGACGCTGAGCGTGTCCGACCCGACCGTACTCAAGCCGCTCTATGAAGGAAACTCCAGCCTGTACGTCAACGGATTCTGGAGGGCGTGGGTAGTGCCGGTCGCGCTGTGGTCGGCGTTTACGGCGGTGCTGGTCTACGTGATGATGTGCATCAACACGCTCGTGCGAAAGCAGTGGACCGACCGAGAGCGGCTCACGTTCCCGATAGTGCAGCTTCCGGTTGCCATGACCGAGCCCAAGGGCGCGCTGTGGCGGAACAGGCTGTTCTGGATGGGGTTTGCGATCGCGTTCTCCATCGATCTGATCAATGGCCTTGCCGTCTACTATCCCGCCATTCCGACGATCCCCGTGGGCATCGAGGGGCACGACTATCGTACGTTTCTTACGTCGAAGCCGTGGGACGGGATCGACTGGCTGCCGTGGTCATTCTATCCGTTCGTAATCGGGCTGGGCTACCTGCTGCCTACCGATCTGAGCTTCTCTTGCTGGTTTTTCTACTTCTTCTGGAAGGCGCAGATGGTGGTGACCCGCGCAATGGCGTGGGACGCGGTGCCACAGTTCCCGTTCATACGCCACCAAGCGTTCGGCGGCTATGTGGCGATCATATTGCTGATGACATGGACCGGCAAGGGCTACCTCAAGCAGGTCTGGCTGAGGATTCGCGGCGCGCCCAGCGACCTCGACGATTCCGACGAGCCCATGTCCTACCGATCGGCGGCGGCGGGCGCGCTTGTCGGGTTCCTGCTGTTGTGTCTGTTCATGCGGTGGATCGGGCTGTCGCCGCTTTACTGCGTGATCGCGTTCGTGATCTACTTCATCCTGGCGACGGCGATTGCGCGAATGCGCGCGGAACTGGGGCCGCCGGTGCACGACCTGCATTTCTCCGGCCCGGACTATATGATCAGCACGAGCGCGGGGCTGGATCGGCTCTCCAACCACGACCTCGTGGGCCTGACGTATTTCTACTGGTTCAATCGCGCGTATCGGGGCCATCCGATGCCGATCGGCATAGAGGGGATGAAGATGGCGCAGACCACGCGCGCCAGCCAGCGCACGTTCATGAAGGGGATGCTGATAGCGACGGTGCTGGGCACGATTGCGGCGTTCTGGGCGTGGCTGCATATCGGCTACGAATATGGCATCGGGGCTAAGTTCTACCAGGGATTCGGCTTTGCGAGGGAGGCGTTCACGACTCTCGAGGGCTGGTGGAAGCGGCCGACATTGCAGAATCTGCCGAATTGGGGCGCGAACAGCGCGATGTTGGTGGGGTTTGTGTTCTGCGTGTTCCTCGGATGGATGCGGCTGCAGGTGTTCAGCTTCCCGTTCCACCCGATTGGGTTCGCGATCTCGGGAAGCTGGTCGATGAACCTGGTGTGGATGCCGATTATGATCGCATGGCTCGTGAAAGTCATAACGCTCAAGTTCGGCGGGTTGCGGCTGTATAAGAGGGCCGTGCCGTTTTTCTTCGGGCTGATACTGGGCGAGATGACCATAGGCTGCATCTGGAGCCTGATAGGCATCATCTTCAACGTGCCCTACTTCAGCTTCTGGGGCGCGTAGGTAAGCAGGCCCATGCTCGCTGCGGAAGGGACAATCGCGAAAGGAAGAAAGACAGGAAGGGAGAAACAGGAACTCGGAAACATCGCTTTCTGGCTCTCTAGCCTGGATTATGCGTCTTCCGCACAGTCCGGGGCTTCGAGAGCATATTCACTATCCTCGTGAATTGTGCGGGCTAGCAGCCTGCGGATAAAGCCGCATTCGGTTGTAGGAGCCGTCTCCCCTCGGGCGACAGCGCATCCGAAGGATGTCGCGAGAGCCAGACGGCGATCTGCGAGCGTGACGCCAGTGGATTCGGGGTCTGGAGACCCCTCCTACACCACTTTGTCCGGCGGCTGCTAAGTAATTCACGCCAACAAACTTGCATAGATTGTTATGCTGAACCAAGTTCAGCATGACGCGGCACTCGCGCAGGCAGAGCAGTTACAGCGTTTTCATTGACACCCGCGGCTGGGTGTGAGTATGATACAGTTAGCTTAAGACGATCTTAATGAAACGTCCGAGGTGGCGGCAGTTGCCGACAGTCGTTGTTGACGGCGTCAGCATTGAATATCTGGACGCAGGCGTGGGCCTGCCGGTTGTGTTCGTGCCGGGGTTATACGGATCGGCGGAATGGTTCCGGTATCAAGTCTCCGGGCTCTCCGACCGCTACCGCGTGCTCGGCTACACGCTGCGCCCGGCTCGCGGCAGGACCCCATACACCCTCGATCTGCTGGTGAATGACTTAGTCCGATTCCTTGACAGGGTGCGGGTCTTCGAAGCCGTCGTGGCCGGACACACCCTCGGCGCGATGGTGGCGCTCAAGCTCGCGCTCACGCATCCCGATCGCGTGCCGGCGGTGATCGCCATATCGGCGGCGCCATCCTTTGCGGGCATCACCGAGGAGGACGCGATCGAGCATCTTTCCCCGGGCACGATCGAGTTGGACACGTTCTGGACCGGCCTGTGGAAGCGCATCACTCGCAAGCCGCCGGTAGCAGTGGACGAATCCGACCCCTTGGCGCACCTGATTCGCCACGCGGCGATAGACCGCGCGACCCTGCACGCCCGCCTGAAGCTGATGCAGGAGACGGACGTCACGCCGATGCTGGCCCAGGTGCAGGCGCCGACGCTCGTAGTCGCGGGCGCCAAGGATTGGGCGAAGATACTGGGCGGGTCGCAAGCAATCGACCGAGCCGCACCCACCTCCACGATCGACGTCATCGAGAACGCGGACCATTTCTGCTTCTTCACGCGTCACGACCTCTTCAACTCGCTGGTGGACGACTTCGTCAGCCGCGAGGTCCCACGGCTTTGAGCCTCATCGACACCCACGCCCACCTCACCGACGCCAAGTTCGAGTCCGACCTCGAGGACGTCGTGGGGCGCGCGAACGCTGCCGGGGTGGAACGGATAGTTGTATGCGGGTATGATCTGGAGTCGAGCCGCGCCGCAGTCGACATGGCGGGCAGATTCGAGAGCCTCTATGCGACCGTCGGCGTCCACCCGCACGACGCAAAGAGCTACTCGGCAGACGTTGAGTCCGCGATTGGGGAACTTTCCGGCGCGCCGAAGGTTCTAGCAATTGGGGAGATCGGTCTGGATTACCACTACGATTTCAGTCCGCGATGCGCACAGGTGGCGGCATTTGAGGCGCAGTTGGAGTTGGCTGCGAGAGTGGGGCTGCCGGTGGTGGTGCACAGCCGCGAATCCAACGACGAGGCCCTGCAGGTGTTGAGGCAGTGCGCGGGGAATATCGTTGGGTGCGTTTTCCACTGCTTCTCCGGTGATGTCGAGTTCGCGCAGGCAGTGCTGGACATGGGGTTCTATCTGGGGATCGACGGCCCCCTGACCTACAAGGCTTCGGAGAAGCTGAGGGCGGTCGTTCGGATGTGCCCACTGGACAGGCTATTGGTGGAGACGGACTGCCCGTATCTGACCCCCATCCCGCACCGGGGCAAGCGAAACGAGCCGGCATACGTGCGGTTCGTGGCGGAGGAAGCGGCGCGGGTGAAGGGCATTTCGTTCGAGGAGTTCGCGGCAGCGACGACCGAGAACGCCGGAAGGCTGTTCTGGAGAGAGACTCAAGTATGAGGTCGGACAAGCGAAGAATGAGGCCGATGGGGATCGCGGATATCCTCGACGAGACGGTGGAGCTGTATAAGACCAGCTTCGCGCTGCTCGTCGGGATAGCGGCGTTCGTCTACGTGCCTTACGCAATACTTGAGCGATACGTCCTCGCGCAGCAGGTTCTGACGGTCGCGGCCAAGACGAGTTCGATGAGCGGACCGCGCATGTCGGACTTGATGCTGATGCTGGGCACACTGGTGGTGGCCTGCTGCTATCTGCTGGCGACCGCGCCGTTGCTTACAGGCGCTCTGACCTACGCGATCTCGGAACGGTTCCTCGATCGCCGCGTGGGAATCCTGGACAGCTTCAGGCGGGTGCTCAGCGCATCGGTCTTCTTCAAGCTGCTGCTGGTGATAGTCATAAAGGCGGTCGTGCTGGCCGCTCCGCTCGCGCTGATCGTGTTCGCGTTGTTCTTCATCGGATTGTCGGCGGCCGGGGGCCACGTGGGCATGGGCATCGTCCTTGTCCTGGTCGCGTTGGGGCTGGCCGGAGGGCTTACGGCATTCCTGCTGCTGCTGAGGCTGGCACTGGTCGAGGTGTCGATAGTCGTCGAGGGGCACGGCATCGGCCACGCGCTGACTCGCACATGGGTTATGATGCGCGGCAACATGATCAAGTGCTTCGTGCTGTATCTGATCGCGTGGATAGTGACAGGGGTCGTTACCTGGCTCTGCACCAGTCCCACCGAGGGCGTAATAATGGCCGGGGCGGCGACCGGAGGCCATGCGCCGCAGGCCGTGCTGATACTTCATACGCTGATCGGCGCGATATCGAGCACGGTGCTCGCGCCGGTGCTGTCCATAGTGACTATTCTGCTATACTACGATATCCGCATACGCAAGGAAGGCTTCGATCTGGAGCTTCTGGCAAGCGAACTGGACGCGAAGACCGCGGCGTGGAGCGGCCCCGAACTGCCCCAAGAGCAGCCGGCGCCGCCGGACAGCAGCGCCGGGGCATAACCGGAGGGGATCATGGGAAACGGCAAGCGACTTCGCCCGCTCGGAACGGCTGACCTTCTTGACGAGACGGTCGAGCTGTACAAAAGCAACTTCGTGCTGATTCTGGGAATTTCGGCGCTTGTGAACGCCCCGATTGGGCTGCTGAGCGTGATCCAATCCCTGCACATGTATCTGGCGCTACTCGGCTTTCCTCTCTTGCTGGCGATGGCGGCGTTCACGCCTGTGTTCACGGCGGCGGTGATCTTCGCCATATCGGACCGCTATTTCAACCGTCCGACGACCATCGAGGCGTGCTACCGGCGCGCTTTTTCGGGCTCGATATACTGGAACATGCTCGGCATCGGAATCCTGCAGGGAGTAGCGGTGGCTGCGTGCATGATGGTGGCGGCGGCGCCGGCGATGGTAGTGGTCGTTGTGATGATGATCGGTTCGCGGCAGCCCACTTTCCCGTCTACCGCGATGGCGGCCATGATTGCGTTCATGCTGGTTGGCGCGTTAGCCACGGCGCCACTGTGGGTGCGCCTCATGCTCGCAGGACCTGCCATGGTGGTGGAGAGACAAGGGGCGAGCTCCGCTCTGGGGCGGAGTTGGACCCTGATAAAGGGCAGCGTGTTCAGGAGCACGCTGGTGATCGTGATCGCGTATGTGGTCGTCAACACAGTACCATCCGTGCTGGGGGGTCTTCTTGCGCCGCTGACCGGGCACGCGAACTACTATGACGTACCGGTGCTTTACCGCGTGACCGAGCAAGGAATCGTCCTGCTGGCACGAGTCATGCTGGCGCCGCTGCTGGTGATTGCCGAAACGCTGCTCTACTTCGACTTGCGCGTGCGTAAGGAAGGGCTCGATTTGCAGTTGATGGCGGGAGAGATGGAGTCGAGATGAGACGGCTGATTCCGGCCATATCGATCGCGATACTGATCTGCACCGCCGGAGTGTCCGCTCCCGCCGGGCGCACGGATCATGCGAGAGTACGGCGGGAGATCAGACAGGTTCTCGCCGCGCCCGAATACAATCAGTCGCATCAGCCGAACATCCTCGAGCGCTTTCTCGCGAATGTGGGGAAGACCCTGCTCAGTCCCGTGCGCCGGTTTTTCGCGTGGGTCGGGAAGCATATCTCGTTGGGCACCGCCGAAGGAGTCAGCACGCTGGCGGTCGCGGCGACGTGGGCCGTGGTAGTCGCGTTCGTCGGGCTGGTGGGACTGGTTGTCTGGAGGCTGCTGCACGCCGGGGGCAGGGGCGGAAGGCCCGACTTCGAGGGTGCGGATGTCGACTACGAGCTTCCGTCCGCCGGGCCGCTGATGAAGCAGGCCGCAAAGCTGGCCGAGGCGGGCGACTACCGGGGCGCGTTTCGCGCGGCGTATCTGGCGTCGATTGCGTATCTGGACGGCATCCGCGCGCTGCGGTTCGAGCGCGGCCGGACGAACTGGGAGTATATGCGCGATCTGCGGCGCGGCGGGCACGAGAAGCCGTATTCGGAACTGCAGCCCGTTACCCTCGACTTCGACCGCAAGATCTACGGCCGCGAAGCATGCCACATGCAGGACTACCTCAACGCCGCCGCGGTCTACGAGCGGCTGTCGAGCGAGGAGGCCAAATGAGGCTCTCGCGCGATGCTCAGATATTGATCGGCGTGATGGTCGCAGCGTTCGTGCTCCTCGCGCTGATGGGGCCGGCTCCGGAGAAGGAATCCGACATGAGCACCAGCTATAACCCCGGCGCGAAAGGCGTCAAAGCGTTCTATACGCTTCTCGGCGACCGGCTGGGGAATCGTGTGGACCGGCTCCGCGACCCTTACACGAGCCTGCCCAGGGAGGCCGCCGTGCTGGTGGTTGCCGCCCCAGCCGAGCAGGCGCCTATCGTGACCGAGGAATCCGAAGCGCTGGAGGAGTGGATCCGCGGCGGCGGGACGGCGGTGTTCGTCTCGGATTCGCTTAAGGGCGTGCCCGCACGGTTCGGCTCGACCCGGAAGCTCGGCAAGGGCTACGTGTATGCCTTCAATTCCCTCAAGGCCATCTCGAACAAGGGTATGCGCGACGGCCGCAACGCGGTCAGGATGGTGGACGTAGTGTCCGCGCACGCAGGCCCGAACGACCTGATCCTCTTCGATGAGTACCATCACGGCATCGCACGCTCGCAGAAGCTGGCCGTGGTGGGAACGATCGCTCGGCAGGTGAAGCTCGGCGCGCTGGTGGTGGTCGCGGCGATCATCGTTCTGTGCTACGGCAGAGGACGGCGGTTCGGCGCGGTGCGGAACCTGCCGTCGTGGGAACATCGGAGGCCGGGGTTCGAGTTCGTGGAGTCCATCGCGAGCTTATATGAACGGGCGGGCGCGGCAGGCCTGGCGGCGGAGATACTGGCAAAGTCGCTGCGACAGGAGCTGTGCGCCAAGCTCGGACTGCCACCGGACGCGGCGCGGGAGTCCATCGTGCGGCAGCTCGAAGCGGATGGGCGGCCGGAGATGGCGCGCAGGGTCGCGGCGCTGCTTGCGAGCGAGCAGGCAGGACAAAAGCTGGGCAAACAGGAACTTCTGCATGTTGCGCGGGAGATACACGCGGTAGAAAAGGAGCTTGGACTTGGCGGAATCGTTGCCTGATGTAAGCGCCGTTGGGCAGACGGCGGACAGGATTCGCGAAGAAGTGGCGAAGGTGGTGGTCGGTCAGGGGGAGGTGATCGATCAGATGCTGGTGGCGCTGCTCAGCGAGGGCCATGTGCTGCTCGAGGGCGTGCCCGGAATCGCCAAGACGCTTGTCGCGCGCACGCTCGCGCTGACGATCTCAGCCGACTTCAACCGCGTGCAGTTCACGCCGGACCTTATGCCCTCGGATGTGATCGGGACCAACGTCTTCGACCCGGCCTCGGGTAAGTTCAGCCTCCGCAAGGGCCCCATCTTCACGGGCCTTATGCTCGCCGACGAGATCAACCGCACCCCGCCAAAGACGCAGGCCGCGCTGCTGGAGGCTATGCAGGAGCGGCGGGTGACGGTCGATGGCGAAACACATTCGCTCAGCCCGGTGTTCACGGTGATAGCGACGCAGAACCCCATCGAGTACGAAGGCACGTATCCTCTGCCGGAGGCCGAACTCGACAGGTTCATGCTCAAGACGATAGTGGGCTACCCGGCGTTCGACACCGAAATGGGCGTGCTCTCGCGCTACAACGCCGGCTTCAACTCGATCCGCATCGAGGAGGCGGGAGTCAGACCGGTCTGCGATACCGAAACCCTGACGGCGCTTCGCGGGACGGTGGCATCGGTCGTCGCCGAGGAGCCCATTCTCGGCTACATCGCGAAGCTCGTGCGCAGAACTCGAGAGAACCGTGCACTCGTGCTGGGCGCAAGCCCCCGCGCGTCGATCTGGCTGCTGCTCGGGGCGAAGGCACAGGCGGCGCTATCCGGCCGAGGCTTCGTGATACCGGACGACGTGAAGTTGCTTGCCGCGCCGGTCCTGCGACACCGTCTCATCCTCCGCCCGGAAGCAGAGATAGAGGGCGTCACGGCGGACCGCGTCGTCGAATCGACCCTCGCGGAGATCGAGGTCCCGCGGCAATAGGCGAAGGCGTGTAAATGCTCAGTCTTCGTGAGCACCACGTCATGCCGGACCTGATCCGGCATCCAGACGACGAAGGGATAGGTCCTGAATCAAGTTCAGGATGACGGATGTACTCATCATCTCTGAGCAGTTGCGAAAGCGTGTTGACGTCGAGTTTACTGTGGGCTATCATGCATTTGGACTGCATGATAGCCCATAATGCATGGTGATATGTATCTTCCACGTACACTCGAGACGTTTGCGAAGTCGGCGGCAGAGCAGTTTCCTGTACTGCTGGTCACCGGCGCACGCCAAGTCGGCAAGACGACGTTTCTCAGACACCTGAGCGAGCCGGAGCGCGCTTACGTCTCGCTCGATGACCCCCTCGTTCTCGACCTGGCCAGACGTGACCCTGCGCTGTTCTTCCAGAGATTCCGGCCGCCGATGCTGATCGACGAGATCCAGTACGCTCCCCAGTTGTTGCCGTACATCAAGATGGAGGCGGATGGATCGGGCAAATCCAGCCTGTTCTGGCTCACAGGGTCCCAGCAGTTCCATCTGATGAAAGGGGTGTCCGAGTCGCTTGCGGGACGCGCGGCGGTGGTGCAATTGCTGGGTTTCTCAAGACCCGAGAGAACTGGAAGAGGCCTGGAATCAAAGCCGTTTCTTCCCAGCACCGAGCCGCGCCAGCAGTCGGATGATGGCTTGGATCTGCGGGAACTGTATCGGTTGATCTGGCGCGGAGCCTACCCCGCCATCGCAGTCAACGAGCAGATGGACAGAGACCTCTTCTACGGCTCCTACGTTCAGACGTATCTACAACGCGACGTCCGGGACTTGGCGCGGGTGGGCGACGAGATGGCATTCCTGCGATTCCTGAGAGTCGCGGCAGGGCGCACAGGTCAGCTACTGAACCTCACAGAGGCCGCGCGTGACGCCGATATCGCGGTGAACACGGCCAAGAGCTGGCTGTCGATAATGCAGGCATCGGGGATCGTGTATCTGCTTCAGCCCTATCATAACAACCTCAGCAAGCGTTTGGTGAAGTCGCCGAAGCTGTATTTTCTGGACACGGGCCTGGCCGCGTACCTCGCTGAATGGTCGAGTCCCGAGACTCTTGAGGCCGGAGCGATGTCGGGCGCGATCCTGGAGACCTGGGTGATATCGGAGTTGCTGAAGAGCTATCTTCATAACGGTAAGCACGCGCCGTTCTATCATTACCGCGACAAGGCCATGCGAGAGATAGACCTCGTGATCGAGATGGACGGAACGCTCTACCCGGTCGAGATCAAGAAGACCGCCACGCCGACGCCCGCCGACATCGCCAAATTCGATGGCCTATCGAAGCTGGGCGTGCCGGTCGGTCCGGGCGGCGTGATCTGCCTGGCCCAACAGCCGCTGCCGCTGTCGAAGTCCGTGTGGTCGGTACCGGTGGGAGCGCTCTAGCAGCCGGGGGCTTCAAGAGCATTATTCACGTTTCCCGTGAATGATGCGGGCTACACGGCGTCAGCGGCGCGCTCGAGCCTGGCCAGAGCTTCTTTGACGCTTCCGGTGACGGGAATCAGCCGCTCCAGCTTAAGAAGCCTCAGGGCGCGATCGACTGATTCCGGTGCGCACGCGACGACCAGCCTCTTGCCGTGGGTTTCGAGATCCTTGACTTGCTTTACCAGCCAGCGATAGCCGGGGCTCTCGACGTAGCTGGCGTGGCTGAGGTCGAGTATGAGGTTGCGGACGCCTATCACGGGCGAGTTGACGAACCGGGCCAGAGCCTCGGTGCGAGCCTCGTTGCATGCGCCCTCGGGTCTTACTATGGCGCAGCCATCGACCAGCGAATAGCTGAACCGGTGGCTGGAAATTCGTGCCTCACGCATAGAAGTGTCTTTCCACCAAGCAGGTTATCGATATTGGTGACGAGATACGAACCTGCGACGTTCCCACCTATCTATACTGCGTAATCGGCAGTTTCAGTTCAACAATTGAGGTGTTCACGCGCGTTTGGCTGCGGATTTCAGCAATGGACGTGGGAGAAGCCGTGGCAGCTACCGGCGGTTCGTGCTCAGTCACCCGAACAAGAATACCCAGGATTGCCCAGGCACAATCGTGCTATTGCACTCAGGGTGTAGGCGCGGGTATGATAGAGCGTTATAGCAGGGAGGTGGACTGATTTGCTTAGATTCGATTATCCATTGCTGCTGGAACCCATATCGGTACCGAAGGTGTGGGGCGGGGGCAGGCTGGCTCACATACCGGGCCGACATGTGGTCGAGGCCGAAAACCCCATAGGCGAATCGTGGGACGTCAGCACGTGGCCGGTGGCGCCGGACGATCCGTCGCTGTGCACCGTTACCAGGATCACCAACGGCGGGCTGACCGGAACGCCTCTGGATCAGGTGGTGAGTGTGCCGGTCGTGGTGAAGGTGATCGATTCGGCGCAGAAGCTGTCCGTTCAGAACCACCCAGTGCTGGACGACGTTCATAAGGACGAGATGTGGTATGTGCTGGACGCGGATCCGGACGCGTATCTTTTCGTCGGACTCGCCGAAGGGGTCGGCAAGGAGCAGTTCTGCGATCTGATACGGTCCGAGAATCCGCCCGAGGAGGCCGTGCTGGGGGCGCTTCAGCGTATGAGCGAGGTCAGACCGGGCGCACACTTCAACGTTCCGACGGGAACCGTCCACGCCATCGGCCCCGGCCTGCTGACTTTCGAGATAAGCGAGCAGACGCAGGTGACATACCGCCTCTACGACTACAATCGTGAACGAAGCCGAGGCAAACTCGACCTCGACACTGGCTGCACCGCAATAATGACCCCGCGCCCGGATAAGCCCTGCCTCGAGCCGGGTCTGACCATCGAGGGCGCCACAAGCGTGGAGATGATCACCGAGTTTCCGACGTTTTGCACGGTTCGCGCCGCCGGCGAGCGAGTGGAGGTGCGATCCGCACAGAACATGCATCTCGTGACCGCCACCAGAGGTGAGATTGCTCTCAGCGGACCTACTCCGGATTGGAACGTCAATCTCGGCTACACGTTCACCTGCCTGGCGCCGCCGACCGACAAGCCCTATACTATCGACACCCGGGGCAGCGGAGAAGTGCTGATCAGCCCATTGAAAACGCCTTCGCTGTAGGAGAGCAACCCCTGCAACGAAGGCGTCATAGAACCTAAGCAAAGGCCGGGCTGTGTCCCGGCCTTTGCTTGTTTACATCACCTGGAAAGAGCCGCTGATCAGGACAGTGTTGTCGAAATCGCCGGAGAGCAGGGTGGCGTCGATGGTGTATCCCTGCTTCTTCCAGCCAACGCCGAATGTCGCGCCCTGGTCGAAGTTGCTCCCCACGCCGTAGTAGCCGGCCCGGAGCGCGAGAGTGCCGTATTGCTTCTCGATCCCGAAGCGCGCGCTCTGAGCGCCGCCATTGTCGGCGAGATCGTAGCCATCGAGCGTGACGACCATGCCAGGCTTCGGCCTGAAAGCGAGACCCGCGCGGTAGTTGCGGATGCGGTTCGTCTTGCCGATGCCGATCGCCTTGACCTCGGGGGCGTTCACGTCCTGTGCAAGGGCGCCTATAGTAAGCTGGTCGTTTACTCGATAGAACCAGCTCGCGTCGATCCCCATCTCGCTGTCTATCGAGGAGCCGAGAGCGTCATCGTCGGTCTTGCGGACGTTGATGCCCAGCATGCCATACTTGCCCGTATCGGCCGCAAAGGATGCCCAGTACCACTTCTCGGTGTCGGCGACGCGAGTGCCGGCGACATCGATCACCGTGTCGTCCTGGATATACGAAACCCCGAAGGCCATCTTTTTGGCGAGCTTCGAGGTGTCGAACGCGGTGGCGAACGACGCATAGTCCTGGTAGTTGATCTTGTCGCGGTTCGACGATGTGTGCATCCACGTGCCGGTGGCCGACTGCGACGGCAACTGCGCAAGGCCCGCCGGGTTCCAGTAGGTGGCGTTGGCGTCATCGGCGAGTCCTATGAACGCACCGCCCATCGCCAACGGCCGCGATCCCACGCATGCCCAGGCAGCGCCCGTGCGAAGCAGCGTGAAAGCGAGAAGAAGAACAGTGATCTTGCTGATTGTCATTCCCGTCCTCCGCGGTTAAGCTCATCTGTTGGACCGATTGTATGGCGCTGTAGGTTCCATGTCAAGCGCACGTAATGCGAGGAACGCCGGCGACGCGCGGTCGAGTATGTACGAAGTGGGGCCCGCGGCCGGTTTCGCGCGGGAAGCCCCAGGGTAACCAGACCACAGACTGATGATTGGACGAGGATGGTACTATGCGAACAGCCGCTTTGTTAGTCGCGCTTCTCATCGCTTTCCCGTGTGTTTCCGCCCTGGCTGCTGGGCCGCAAGTCGGCTCGCCGGCGCCGGGCTTCGACCTCAAGGACCAGTTCGGCAAGGAATGGAAGCTCAGTGACCTTTCCGGGCAGGTAACCGTGCTTGTCGTCGCCGACACGGACTCCGGTCGAGCGATGGGGCCGTGGGTGGAGGCGATCAGGGCACGCTACGGCACGAAAGTCCAGATTCTCGGCCTGCTGGATCTGCATTCGGTGCCCGGGATAGGCCGGGGGATCGCGAAGTCACGTATCAAGAAGGAGACGAAGGACCCGATGATGCTCGACTTCAGCGGGGCGACGGCGCGCGCGTACGGGGTATCGTCCAAGGCGCCGGCGGTATACGTCATAGGCAAGAGCCTGGGCGTTCGCGCGGGGGTGTCGGCTGCGTACGACCAGAGCGGCTTTGCAGCTATTACCGCGGCTGTGGACAAGGCGCTTGCGGCGAAGTAGCCGGGAGCATTGCTCGCGTCTGCGAGCGATGCGGGCTAGTCGCTGTGCCCGCTTCGTGCTCCGGCGGACAATCCGCCAAACACGCCGACGAATATCGCGACCTTGAGCGCGGCAAACCACGACAGGTTCTTCGCGATCAGGCCTTGCTGGACCGCGCCGGGAAACAGGTCCGGGATGGTCCACGCCCACAGCACCTTGACCAGGAACAGGCCAGAACAAACGCGCCCAGCCCGAACACAATCGCGGCCGGGAAGGCAACTACCCAACAGGATTTCGTCATTGCAGGACCTCCTCACGGGCCAGGTTCGTGTTCGCCGACGCCGGCGCGTATCCTCCTGACCGTACCGCGATCTCGATCCTGCCATAAGCAAACAGGCATAAGGCCAGGACCAGCGCATACAGAGTGGGGTAGAACCGGTGCGAGAGGGCAGACGAGGATGGGATCCACAGGCAGCGCAGATTCGCCCACCGGAGAGCAGTGAACAACACGGCAAATGCCAGAAACGCCTTGCCGTCGGCTGATTTCCGCCTCAGCAGCCAAAGGGCAACGAGGCCGGCCGCCAGTGCGGCGAGGATCTCGTAGAGCTGCGTTGGATGCACGGGCAGGGGCGAGTCGAACAGGCCTATGTCGCCCGCGGCGATCTGGGCGATGTGCGCGTCTCCGGAGGGCACGATTCCCCAGGGCAGTCGAGTAGGCAGCCCGAAGCAACAGCCGTTAAGCAGGCACCCCGTCTTGGCCAGCACCGCCCCGAGCGCGAGCGCGGGCGCGGCCGAATCGGCCAGCCGCCACGCGTTCATGCGAGTCCGCCTTGCGCAGAGGGCTGCCGCCGGCAGCCCCAACAGCAGCCCTGCGTAGACCGAGAGATTGGAGCGCCCAAGACTCAGGACCGCGCCCAGCCCGTCAAACGAGTTGGGATTGGTGACCCAATGGGCGAGCCTCGCCCCGATCATCGTGGCAACCAACCCGATCAGCAGGCAGGCGGCGGATTTCTTGCCGTCGAGCCCCCGACGTCGGGCGACGAACGCGCCGACGGCGATCATCGCGATCGCCGCCAGCACGAGGAAGGACGTATATGACTTGATCGTCAGATGCCCGCCGAGCAAGTCTGCTTTCCACAGTATCGGATGCATCGGCTAGTGCGGCTTGGTTACCTTGAAGGTGCCGCTCATGGTGATCCTGGCGTCGCCTGCCCCGATGCTTGCGGCGCTCGTGCCCGCGATGTCATAGCCCTGGGTCATGCGGCGCGCGTTGCCTTTCATCGTGATGGAGCCGCCCTTGAGACCCTGGCTGACAGTCAGGGCTCCATTGTCGTAGTGGTAGGTCGCGTTGACAGGATCACCAGGCTTGCCCTGGAAAGATATCTGCATAACCATGTTGCCGGATCCGCCCCGCGCGCCGTCGAGCGTCATCTTCGTCGGCAGCGGCTTGTCTTTGAGCTTCTTGATAGCCGCTCCGATATCGCACCCTTCCTTGCCGGCCTTGTCGGACGTCGCTTCCGGAACATTGATGGAGGTGAACACGGTCGTGCCGGTCCATAGGCCTTTGAGTTCGCCGGGAAGCGGTGCTTCGGCCATGGCCTGATCGACTATGTCCTTCAGGAAGTCCTCGCCCCACTGCGCGATGACATTGTCGGCGAACTCCCCCGCGTTCTTGCCGAGGCCCGCGAAAAGCGCCTCCGAGAAGGTCTTGAGGTTGCCCTCCAGGTTCTTTCTCGCGAAGTTGTAGAGCGATTCGCGGAGGGTACCGGTGAAGTTCTCCCAGCCGGCCTCAATCCCGGCTTTGACGATGTTCTTCATTTCGGCCTTGAGGGCGGCGTTTGTCTGGTTGATGGAAGCGATCAGCGCCTCGGCCATCGCTTGCCGCCCCCGGAAGCCCGCCGTCTCCAGCCCGTATCTGGCGGCGGTGGCGATCCCCTGCTCGATCTCGGCCTTCTCCATATTGGCAAAGACTTTGGTGAATGTGTTCCAGGTGCCCTTGGTCGTTACCCAGGATCCCTTGACCAATCCTTTGAGGAAGCCCGGCAAGTTGCCGCCCTTGATGACCAGCTTGCTTCCGCCGATGAGTGAGCTGCCGATCTCGATGCCGCCGAGCACGTAGTCCGATGCAGTTGCCTGCCTGTTGCCCACCAGCGTAATCCCCTTGCCCAGGCCGGTGAATATCCCGGCGGTTCCCCGCGCGACCTTGCCGACCAGGTAGCTTGTCCATCCCTCGCCGAGGGTCTTCTCTACTCCCTTGCTGGCCAGCCATTCAGCTCCATCATCCATGTTGTTCATGTACTGGTTCGCCGTGCGCATCGTCTCGGCGCCGGACTTGTTGGCTTTCCAGTTCTTGATGATCTGGTTCGAGTTGGCCTGCATGTCCTCCCAGATTTCCTTGGCGCTGTTGCCGTAGTAGATGCCGGCGCCGACTCGGGTGATGTTCTTGACCGCGGTGCCGGCGATGTCCACGCCAACACCAATCACGCTCTGAGTGCCGTGAACCACTTTCTTGAGGCCGTTCCACCCCGATGCCAGCCAGCCTTCTTTTTGGGGCTCGGGAGCCTTTGCGGGCTGCGCGACACTCGTGTAGGCCTTGCCATAGTCGTTCGGCTTGTCGGCGGCGTAGGCCCAGCCGGGCGCGTCCGGCGCGACTGTTACAGGCAGAAGGTCGGAGGGTGGCACCGAATCCAGGTACTTCTGGAAATCGGCGGTGTATCGATCGAATTTCGCAAGACAGTCCTTGGTGTAGGCGACTGCGTTGGCATCCATGTACTGGTTGGGTTTCATGTTGGCAGCCGCGGCCTTGATCCCGGGCATGGAATCGCGCATGAACCCGACGGCGCAGCGCGCGAAGTAGTAGTCGCCGGTGGCAAGCTGTTTGAATCCATAATGCACCTTGCGCATGCCGCCCATGATGTCGCTGACTTTGCCTTTGAGGCCGTCGAAACCGCCCATGGCGTCGTCGAGCTTCCGGTTTGCCTCGGCCAGCTTCGCATTCTTCGTGCTGGAGAGCCCGTCGAGCCCCATCGCCGCGAAGACGACCATGTTGTTGACATCCTGCAGGTAGAGCGCAGCCAGGTGGAGGGCGTTGACGGTCTTCATATACTGCATAAACGACCGCGCGAAAGCGTTGTCGGACTTGGTATCTATGGACTTGTAGTTCGCCTCCACGATGATTTCAAGCGTCTGCAGCCGCAGCATCTCGGCGCCCGCGTCCTTGACGAAGGTCCCTGCGTTGGGTTCCTGATTCGCGCATACCGTGAGATAGTCAGACAGCGCCTTTCGGAGATCGTCAACCCTCGGCTTGAGTTTGAGCGCGTCCTCGGCGAGGGTGTCGGCGTCGGCGATTATCTCTTCGACCTTTGCCGCGCGGGCCTCGTCGAACTCCTGCGTGTGTTGGCCCGGCAGCGGCTGCGCCCCGGCGTAGAAAGGCGAGGACGCCAGCAACGTGGACATGTCGTCGCCCTCGGTGAAGAACTTGACGTTTGTGGCATCGAGTTTGTGGTCGAAGGTGAACGGGGCCGTTACCTTCGGGCCGCGCGGGCCGGCAAGCCGCGTCCCCACGACTCCGACCACGGCTACAACCGCCACCGCGATGACGATCAGCAATCCCTTCTTCATCCCTCTGTCACCCCTTGCCATTGCCAGTTTTCGTGATTATAGCATACTAGCTCAGCCGCGCCAAAGCTCGACTGCGCGGGGATCGCGGTTACCCAGACGCAGGAACGCGACGGTTCACCCGCTGTCACTTCGAGGCCGCAGTTCGATACGCTCCGGTGTTTCGGGACTTCCGCTACGCTCAAGTCCCGAAACACTTCACTATGGAGCGTGCTCCTCTGCGCGTGCGGTTGACTGGGCCGCCCGCGACGCGCTAAACTACCAGTCGTGCACGAGGATCGTGGCACTCTCGCGGTAAATGCTCAGTCTTCGTGAGCACCACGTCATGCCGGACCTGATCCGGCATCCAGACGACGAAGGGATGGGTCCTGAACTCTCGTGGATTCTACGAATCCACTGACGTTCCGAGGGAATCAAGTTCAGGATGACGGACGTAATCATCATCTCTGAGCAGTTGCTTCTCGCGACCGCTCCGCGGCGCTGTCGTCGTTGCCACGAAAGACGCGCAAATGCGCCGCATTTTCGCAGGGAGGAAAACGCAATGTCCGACTTCAGGCAGATTCCGCCGGAGGAACTCGACGAGAGCGCGTTCAGGCTCATCGGCAAGGACTGGATGCTGATCACCGCCGGCAGCATCGAGTCGTTCAACACGATGACCGCAAGTTGGGGCGGATTGGGTGTGATATGGAACAGGCCCGTCGCCTATTGTGTGATCCGGCCCCAGCGCCACACCCGGCAGTTCATAGACGCCGGGGATCACTTCACGCTGAGCTTCTTCGGCGAGGAACACCGCAAGGCGCTGGAGTACTGCGGCTCGCACTCCGGCAGGGATGTGGACAAGGTCGCCGCCACCGGCCTGACGCCGGTGAAGGCGGGCAACGGCTCCGTCTACTTCGCGGAGGCGCGAATCGTGCTAGAGTGCCGCAAGATATACATCCAGGACATCGACCCGGACGGCTTCCTCGACCCGACCATCGCCGACAACTATCCGGAGAGGGATTACCATCGGATGTATATCGGGGAAGTTGTGAAGTGCATGGTGGCGGGCTGACCTAGAGCACGAAGTCCAGGTAGTTTGTTCGGTTGACCAGTTCGCACTTCGAGTCTGGGTAAGCCTGGCTCCAGGTCGCGGGGCACTTGGCGGTCTTGGAGCCAAATTTGAACTCGTAGCCGAACAGGCTGCCCTCGCGGTGCTCGATGTAGTCGAGCTCCGCGCCGGTGTAGGTTCTCCAGAAATAGGTCTGGGCGTGTGTGCGCGTGTAGGCAAGCTTCTTCATTCGCTCGGCTATCAGGAAGTTCTCCCACAGCGCGCCGACATCATCTCGGCGGCCGACGGGTTTGAAGTTGTCCAGAACCATATTACGGATGCCGAGGTCGTAGAAATATATCCTGTCGTTGCGGGTGACCTCTTTTCGGAGGTTCCTGCTGTATCCGGAGAGCCGGAACACGACGAACGACTTCTCCAGAAGGTCGATATACGAGCCTACCGTGTCCTTGCTCATCCCCAGTGCGGTCCCGAGTTCGGAGCGCGACACTTCCGAGCCGACCTGATAGGCAAGCAGCCTCACGAGGTCGCGTATCTTCGACGAATCTCTGATCGACGAGAGCTCCAATATGTCCTTGTAGAGATACGCGTTTCCTATCTCGTAGAGATAGTCCTCCTTGTCCGCCTGGTTGGGTATCGAGAACAGCTCAGGATAGGATCCATAGACCAACCGCTGGTCAAGTTGCGCGTCCAGCTCGAAGTTGTTGTATACTCCCGAGAGCTCCATGTACGCGATGGGGTAGAGGTTGTAAGTCCACGCGCGCCCCGTGAGCGCCTCGCGAACCGACTTGGCGAGATCGAATGACGAAGAGCCCGTGACGAGTGTCCGCAGGTCCGGTGACTGATCGTGCAGTATCTTGAGGTTGATGCCGATGTCGGGAACCCGCTGGGCCTCGTCGATGAATAACAGATCATAGCCCGCAACCAGTGACTTGAGCTTAGCCGAATCGCGGCTGGACAGCACGTCGATGTACCGGGGCTCATCCGCGCTGATTTCGAGCACCCTGCCCCGCCAGTTCGCGATGATATCCATCGCGAGAGTCGTCTTGCCAACCTGTCGCGGGCCGTAGATGATGACGACCTTGTTGGAGGCGCTCAGCCGCTGCTCTATGGTTTTCTGGACGATTCGGGGTATCTTCACGGCCATATTATAGGCAACGGGCGGGTCCGCCGCAAGTCCTATCAGCCGAATTAGCGTGAATTCCGCTAATATACTAGCCGTTTTCGCGCGAATTCGGCTAATAGCATTTTGGGGGCGATTCATGAAGGTCTATGGCCGCGGACGTTTAAGAGGGGCAGGGTAAGTGTAGGGTAAGTGTAATGGAGGATGCAATTGGACGTAAAAGGTTTCGCGAATCCTGACAGCATACTTCGGCCCGCGCCGTTCTGGGCCATCAATGCCGAGATAACGCCTGAGGAGACCGCCAGGCAGATGGCGGATATGATCCGGGTGGGGCTCAGCGGCGGGTTCTTTCACTCGCGCGCGGGGCTGGTGACCGACTACCTCGGGGACGAGTGGTTCGCCTCGATGAATGCAGCGATCGAGGTCGCGAAGGAGCGGGACGGTTACCTGTGGCTTTACGACGAGGACCTCTGGCCGAGCGGTAACGCCGGCGGGCAGGTCGCCGGAATGAAGGATGAGTACCGCATGACCTCCCTGAGGGCCTACCTTGCCGCCGCTGGCGAGCCCGCGCCGGAACTTGGCGCCGACCAAGCTCTACGCTACTGCTACGCGATCAGGTCGCGCAAGGGAGTCGAGTTGAGCGAGTTCGAGGCGGTCCCGCTGGACAAGATCGATGACGCGATTGACTCCGAGCGGCTGTTCATGGTTCGCACTTACAAGGAGAAGATCGGCTGGTGGGGCGGAGAGAGCTACGCGAACCTGCTGCACCCGGAGGCGATGCGGGAGTTCATGAAGCTCACGCACGAAGTCTATCTCAAGCGCCTCGGCGAGGAGTTCGGCAAGCGCATTCCCGGCATCTTCACCGACGAGCCCCAGATCGCGTGCGGGGTCAACTACCTGGCGTGGTGGGACGGCATCCCCGACGTCTACGCCAAATGGCACGGCCGCGACTTCTGGGCGGACCTGCCTTATATGTTCTTCGACGGTCCCGGGCAGCGCAAGATCCGCCTGTTGATGCACCGCACCATCCAGCGGCAGTTTCTGGAGGCGTTTTCGAAGCCGATCTACGAATGGTGCGAGGCCCACGGCATCGAGCACACCGGCCACTACATGGAAGAAGACACATTCCGCGCGCAGATCTACTGCCACTGCGGCAGCGTGATGGCGCACTATCGTTACCAGCACGCGCCGGGCATCGACCATCTCTGCCGCCAGGTGGACGGCATGCTCCTTACGTGCAAGCAAGTCTCCTCCGCCGCGCGCCAGCTCGGCCGGCCGCGCGTTCTCGACGAGATATTCGGCGTCACGCGGCACACGAACACATTCGAGGACTTCAAATGGCTCGGCGACTACGACCTCGTGCTCGGCGCGAACTTCTTCGTACCGCACCTGACGTGGTACTCCGCCAAGGGGCGTCGCAAGCGCGACTACCCGCCGGTCTGGAACTACCAGCAGCCGTACTGGGATGAGTTGAAGCCGCTCAACGACTACTTCACGCGAGTCGCCCACGCGACCACGCAGGGCAAGCCCTGCGTCGACGTGCTGGTTCTGAAGTCCATCGAGTCCGCCACCGCCGCGCACCACCTGGGAGTCGCGCTCGCGGCCGAAACCAAGCAATGCGCACGCAATCTGCCCGCCGATGCGCCCACCGAAGACGACTCCGCGGCGCACTTCCACGACGGCACGATGCGCAGGACAATGCGGGCGATCATGCACGCCGGCTACGACTGCGACATCGGCGAGGAGAGCTACATCGAGGAGATGGGATCGGTCGAGGGCGACAAGTTCCGCATCGGAGAGATGAGCTACAAAGTGGTCGTGCTGCCGCCTGCAACGACGTGGCGACCGAAGACATTCGAGCTGCTCAGGCAGTTCGTGGCGAACGACGGCAAGGTGCTGATGCTCGGAGAATTTCCGACCGAGCTCGACTGCGACGACGCTGCCGCCGAGTGGGCTGACTTCGCGAGGCATGCGAATGTGCGGTCGCTGCCGTGCTCAACGGAGTCCGTGCAGACCGCAATCGACGAGATCGCACCGTCCAGTTACACGCTCAAAGGCGCGGACGGGACGGCGTATGACCACACTTACGTCCAGCACCGGCTCGACGGCGATCAGCAGATATTTTTCATCGTCAACTCGGACAGGACGGCCGAGCGCGCGTATGTGCTGACGCTCAGGGACGCCGCGGGCAAGTCGCTCGTCGTGTGGGACCCCCTCGAAGGCGAGTGCTGGGCTGTTGAGGGCGAGCAGCACGGCAGCGACGTTGTTCTGGAGTTCGACCTACCGCCGGCTGGCTCCCTGCTGCTCACTGTCGGCGCGCCGGTCGCAGGCGCCCAGGACAGCGGGCTCGAAGGCGAGGAGGATCTCTGCGAAGTCTGCGAGGAGTGCGGCGAGGAGCATCATCGGCACGTCGTCACTCCGCTCACGGGCGATTGGGACTTCGAGCGGCTCGACCCGAACGTGCTGGTGATGGACCGAGTCAGCGTCAGCTACGACGGCGGCAAGACGTTCGAGCCGGAGGACACGGACTGGCGAGTTCGCCGCCGCATCGCGGAGAGGTTCGGTACCAAGGCCGCGCTGGAGTGGCAGCCGTGGGTGGCGATCCGCAAAGGGCTGTTCGACGGCATGGGCGGCGAGGTCGTGCTGCGCTACAAGTTCGAAAGCGACCTGGACAGCCCGAAGTCCTGGGCCGTCATCGAGGACATTTGGAAGGGTGAGCTGTTCGTCAACGGCGCTCAGGTCGATACGGCAGACCCGGACTGGCACTGGGACCGCGCGTTCGGCAAAGTCGAGATCACCGATCATGTGAAGAAGGGCGGCAACGTCCTGGATTTCAAGGTCCACTACGATTTTCTCACCGAAGTGGAGCCCGCATACATCATCGGCGACTTCGGAGTCGCGCTGGCAGACCCGTTCAGGGGAAAGATTGTCGCCGAGCCCGCGAAGCTCGCGACCGGCTCGTGGACCGACCAGGGTTACCCGTTCTACTCAGGAAGAATGGTCTACAAGGCCGACGTCGACCTGAACCACAGCCACGCCGCCGAACTCCGGCTGATTCGCCCGTCGGGCACTCTCTACAAGATACGCGTCAACGGCGAGGACGCCGGCGATATCCTGTGGCGACCGTGGGAGATATTCCTTCCGGACCTGAAGCCCGGCCGCACCAGGATAGAGATCGAGGTCGTGAGCTCTCTGCAGAACTCGTGGGGACCGCTGCACGAGAAAGACGGCGACGACAGTATGTGGTGCGGACCGAACGCGTTCGAGGACGAGCGCACGCTGCGCGAGGAACTCAACATCTTCAACTACGGCCTGCTGGGCGGCGCGGAGATTGTGAGCCTGTAGGTGACAGGTGAAAAGCTGAGACCAGATATCGCCGAAGTGCAGAGCTGATGGGACCACCGCTTCTACCCGGATCAGGCGTGGCCGGTATTCGCTGAGCTCAGTGGTCGGCGGAAATAGGGGTCTGTCCCCTATTTCCGCTTCATCGTCACGACCCTGAACTCGCCGCCCTCGATGTTGACCGCGACGTCGGAGAGCGACGCGCCGGTGCGGGTCCCGATGTCCACCCAGCCCGATGCGCGGCTGCACATGCCGACGTTGTAGTCGGCGTCCTGATCCAGCAGGCCGTCGAGCAGGACCGAGACTGTCGTGAACGTGTTGGCCTCGCTGCCGAGGCACAGCGTCAGCTCGCCGTCGTGCGCGAACGCGGCGCGGTGGATGCGGTAGTCGCTCACTATCGCCTTGTGGCTAACGTCGTCGCCGGCCACGCACAGGCCATAGGGAGTATCGACCTCGGCGCTGGAATACACGTTCACCCCGTCGCCGTCCACGGTCAGGAAGAAGGTCAGGAAGCCGTCGCGATAGGGCATCCTGCGGAGTGCGAGCCATTTCCAGTGTTCGGGGTGCGTGGGCGCTACCCTGCACCGCCCGTTCCCGGCCGTCACTCCGCACAACCCCTCGAGCGCGGCCCACAGCAGGCGCGGCGGCTCCCACGGCGACAGCCTCATCCCACGGTTCACAAGGGAATCACCGTCAAACCATTCGGAGAACTGCCCCGGCACGGTGTTGTTCTTGAGCGGGTCGGCCAGGTATTGCAGGTAGCTGGCGTGCAGGGACTCGACCATGAACTCGGGATAAGCCTTCGCTGCGGCGAACGCGTACCAGAACGCCACGCCCGGCCACACGCCGCCCTTCAGGCCGACCAGTTGGGTTGGCTCGTACTCGGGGCTTGTGTTCGGGACGGTTCGCGGGCCGGCGCCGCTCATGAAGTCTTCCTCGCGCATTCTGCTGATGATCCTGCCCGCCACTTTGTCGGTGGCGGCGCCGAAGAGCACCGGAAACACTTCGTCGGAGGTGACATCCGTGTGCGCCAGGCCCGAGGAGTCGATGTTGAGGTAATACAGGCCGTTCTCCGGGTTGAGCAGGTGCTTGTTGATCGCGTCGCGCAGGTCGTCGGCCGCCTTGTCGTATTTGCGGGAGGCCTCCGCCTCGCCAGTGTCCTCGCACAGCCTGGCAAGGGCCCTGAAGGCCGCGTAGCACTCGGAGTTGACCTCGGTGACCGCGCCGTTGATCTGGTAGTCGGGTATGACGTTGCGCCACGACGCGATTCCGTGTACGTTGTAGCCGTCTGCTTTGACGACGACGAGCCCGCGGTCGTCGATCTGCTGCAGAGTGAAGTCGGCGGCTCGCTTCATGCTCGGGCCGACTATGTCAAGGAAGGTCTCGTCGTGGCTGAGTGCGTAGTGATGGCAACAGGCCAGGATGAACAGCGGCGTGTTGTCGTTCATGCTCAGCCCGTAGTCCTCGACGTGCCCGTCGAGAGCGCTGTAGTACTCGGGGATCTTGCCGTTTTCATATTGCAGACCTGCGAACTTGGTCAGCAGGCTCTTTGAGAAGCCCGGCTCCAGGAAGTCGCAGCCGTAGACGAACCAGGCCGAGTCCCGCGCGACGACGTTCGAGGAATTGCCGGGATCGTTGGTGAACGCCGGCCCCTGCGGGTAGTCCGCTATGACCTTGAGCATGTCCACCTTCGCCCAGAACACGCCCTGATTGATGATAGGGTCGGGGGTCTCGACCATCGACATCGCGCTCGCAGGCACGAGGAACCGGCTGGTCGCGTCCTGGTAGTCCTGGAACGCTGAGAGCCGGCCGTACCAGGACCTGGCATCGTCCAAGCCGCTGGAGGATAGAACGGCCGCGGCGGTAGTCTCGGCGGTCTCGCGCGCCCCGACCGACAGCTCCACCTGCAGTTCGCCGATCGGCCCGGGTGAAGCAGACGGCTCCTCCGAAAACCTCTTCTCGATTTCGCCGGGATATGCCGCCGAGACGTCCCGCGTCGTCCGATATGCCACCTGGCACCCCGAAGTCCCCACGACGCGCACCCAGTCCGGGTTGCTCTCGTTATAGATCTCCAGCGCGCCCAGATCCTTGTCGAACTCCACGACCAGGTCGTCGCCGAGGTCGCCCTGCATATTCACCCGAAGGGTGACCAGCACGGAGGCGTCGCGCTCGGATTCATTGGTGATCCTGATGTGCTGCAGGACCGCGGGAGGGTCCTCATGGACCACCTTTGGGACGAGCACGGTTTCCTCGATGTGCAGTTCTCCTGCCAGGTCGAACACACGCTCCTGGCGGAACGGAAACACCCTGGCAACTCCGGGGCCTTCTCGTTCGAGCAACACGTAGGCGGGACCGCAAGTCTGCGGCTTTTCGGGTTCGGGAAACGCGGTCAGCAGCGTCTGTGTGGGCACGGCGTACATGACGAGCACCGAGCCCAGGAGATTCCTGCCGACGGCGTTGCAGAATACCCGCTTGATGTGCCCGCTGGATTCGGTGTTCACCCAGATCTTGCGGTTCCCCAGGCTGGCTCCGTGCGAAAGCTGATCGCCGGGCAGCTCGTAGTATGGAAATTCACCCGGTTTCGGCTTCCTAAAGGTCACTATTCGGCCGAACTCGTCGCCCTTACTTGCGTGTCCGCTAAGCATGTCACCCTCCCAATAAGGCACACTGATGCAACAGTTGGTCTTACCCTGAATGCCCGTCCTCACAAGCCCGGTTTGCCGGCCTCGGCGAATCGGGAATCACAAACCAGCACGATGCGCGGGGGAGATCATGGAGTCACTGAGCGGACGCAATGCGTTGGTAACCGGGGCGAGCAGCGGGATAGGCAAGGCAATAGCGCTGGCGATGGCGGAGGCGGGGGCCGACTTGGCGCTGGACTACATCGGCGATCCCACGGCCGAGGACGATGTCGCGCGGCAGATACGAGAGATGGGGCGGCGCGCCGTCGAGATCGAGGCGGATATCAGCAATGGCGATCAGGTTCGGCACATGGTCCACCAGGCTGTCGAGGAACTCGGCCGAATCGATATCCTGGTCAATAACGCCGGGCTGCAGATCGAGAAGCCGTTCTGGGAATTGACGCCCGACCTCTGGGACAAGATGATCTCGGTGGACCTGCGGGGCACGTTCCTCGTGACGCTCTATACGGTTCAGAAAATGATGGAGTCCGGCGGCGGGCGGATCGTCAACATCACCTCGGTCCACCAGCTTATCCCGAAACCCAACTTCGCGCCGTACTGCGCCGCGAAGGCCGCGGTGGGCATGCTCACCAAGACGCTCGGCGTGGACCTGGCGCCGCACAAGATCAACATCAATGCGATCGCGCCGGGCGCAATCGCGACGCCGATGAACAAAGACGTGCTGGACAACCCCGACAAGCTCAAGCGCGTGCTCAGCCAGGTTCCGTGGGGGCGGATGGGTAAGCCGGAGGAGATCGCTTCCATGGCCGTGTACCTCGCCTCGGATGCGGCCGACTACATCACCGGCGCGACGTTCGTCATCGACGGCGGCCTCACCCAGCAAGTCGTGCAATACTGACCGCGTCGCGGGGCACGTCATGCTGCCGGACTGGACTCCACCCCGACCCTCCCCGCAATGGGGAGGGAGAACAAGTTTGCGCATCCGTCTGGAGGTATTTGCGCGTTGCTGCCCAAGTAGACATGGAGGCTAGATCCAAAGGAGAAGCGCAATGCCCAAAATCGCATTTCTGGGAGCCGGGAGTTTCGGCTTCACACGAGGGCTGGTGCGGGACATTCTGACGTTCCCCACTCTTGCCGACTCGGAAATCGTCCTGATGGACATCGACCAGGAACGGCTGGACTTCATCAAGGCCGCGGTGGATAAGATCGTGGAAGCGGGCAACTACCCGGCCACGGTCAAGGCGACCACCAATCGCGCCGAGGCTCTGGAAGGCGCGGATGGAGTCGTGATCACGATTCTGCAGGGCGGTGTCGAGGTCTTCCGCAGCGACATCGAGATCCCGAAGAAATACGGCGTAGACACCAACGTCGGCGATACGCGCAGCGTGTCGGGTTTCTTCCGCGCGCTCCGCACGATTCCGGTGATGCTGGACTTCGCGCACGACATCGAGCGGCTGTGCCCGAACGCGATCGTGCTCAACTACACGAACCCGATGGCGATGCTGTGCCGCGCGATGCAGGGTGAAACCGACATCACTGTCTCGGGGCTCTGCCACAGCGTCCAGGGCACGGCGGGGATGCTCGCGAGCTGGATCGGCGCGCCGATGGAGGAGATCACCTACCACTGCGCCGGCATCAATCATCAGGCCTGGTACCTGGACTTCAAATGGAACGGCAAGGACGCGTATCCACTGATACGCGAGGCGGTCACGTCCAAGCCCGACGTGTACAACCACGAGCAGGTCAGAAACGAGATGTTCCTGCACCTGGGATACTACGTCACCGAGTCCAGCGGGCACAACTCCGAGTACGTGGCGTGGTTCCGCAAGCGGCCTGATCTCATAGAGAAGTACTGCATCCACGGCACCGGCTGGAACCCCGGCGAGTACGCCTACATTCTCAACCACTACCTCGCCGTGGCCAACACCTGGCGCGACAACATCAAGTCAGAGCTCGAGAAGCCGGTCAATCTGAATCGGGGACACGAGTATGCGGCGTCGATCTTCAATGCGACCATCGGCGACGGCACGCCGTTCGAATTCAACGGCAATGTGCGCAACGAGAACCTGATCGAGAACCTGCCCTATGGCTGCTGCGTGGAGGTGCCGGTGTTCGCGACCAAGCGCGGGCTGGATCCGGTCCACATCGGTCAGCTCCCGCCGCAGCTTGCGCTGCTCAACAACATCAGCGCGCGCTGCGAGGAGATGATCGTGGAAGCGGCGATCACGGGCAACAAAGATCTTGTCTACTACGCCTGCTACTACGACCCGCTGGCATCCGCCGTGCTGAGCCTCGAAGAGATAAAGGCCATGGCCGACGAGATGTTCGCGGCCAACAAGGACTACCTGCCGTTGTTCAAGTGAGGGTATCGCGTTCAGAGTTGGCCCGGGCGCTGTGCACCGGGCCAACGCGCGCATAGCGTGATGTTCGGTACGGCTTACTCACTGCGGTCACGAAGCCGCGATAGATGGCGATCGCCCCTGCTTGCCTTAGGGCCTGCGGGCGGCGATACCCTACCTCGCCGACGGCAAAGCAACCATCTGGTTCCGAGCGGATGACCTAATGCCCGAGATGGGCGGTCCCAACTCCGTGTGGCTGGGCATGGGCGGCGCGGAACTTACTCTGAACGCGACGCCAGGAGAGGTTCCAGAGCCTGCTTCGATGCTGGTAGTGGCCGGCGGCCTCGCATCCCTCATTGGCCTGAAGCGCCGCAAGCAGTAGCCTCATCGCCTCGGATTCCGCACCTGCAAAACTGCCCGCCGGGACTTAGGCCTCGGCGGGCAGTTCACATTTCCGATCGCGGTTCCGAGCCAGGGGAGGCGGTTACGCCACGCCCGGTTCGAAGCGAGGGTTCTGTTGAGGGCCGGTCTCCGGCTGAGCGTCGATGGGCACCGATCCGACGGCCTCGGGCGCCTCGGGAGTGGGAGAGATCACAGGGGCTGCATCGATCGTAGCCCCTTCCATCAATGCCTCGAACTCCTCGCGCTCCAGCGTTTCCTTCTCAAGAAGCACCTTCACGACCATATCCATCTTCTCGCGGTTCTCCGTGAGAATGCCCTTCGCGCGCTCGTAGCCGGCGTCCATAATGGACCGAATCTCCTTGTCGATAGCCTCGGCTATCTGCTCGGAGTAGTTTCGGTCCTCCATCATGTCGCGGCCCAGGAACGGGTTGCCGTGGCGCTTGCCGACGGTCAACGGGCCGATTGCCTCGCTCATGCCGTATTCGCAGACCATTGCGCGCACGAGCTCAGTCGCGCGCTCGAGGTCGTTGCCGGCGCCTGTCGATATCTCGCTGAACACCATCTGCTCGGCCACTCGTCCGCCCAGCAGGCCAGCCACGCGGTCGAGCAGCTCGCTCTTGGTGGTCAGATACTTGTCCTGCGTGGGCAGGCTCATCGTGTAGCCAAGCGCCATGCCGCGCGGCAGGATAGAAACCTTGTGCACGGGGTCGGAGTTCGGCAGCAGTTCGCCCACTATCGCGTGTCCGACCTCGTGATAGGCCACCATTTCCTTTTCCTTCTCGCTGATGATCCGGCTCTTGCGCTCCGGACCGGCGATCACGCGATCGATGGAGTCCTCGAAGTCCGCCATGAAGACCTTCGTCTGATCCCGCCTCGCCGCAAGCAGCGCGGCCTCGTTGACGAGGTTCGCCAGGTCGGCCCCGGAGAAGCCCGGCGTCCTGCGGGCCAGCGACTCCGGGTTCACGTCGTCAGCCAGAGGTTTGCCGCGCAGGTGCACATTCAGGATCGCCTCGCGGCCATGCGCGTCCGGGTTATCGACCACCACCCGGCGGTCGAATCGACCAGGCCGGAGAAGGGCCGGGTCGAGAACGTCCGGTCGGTTGGTCGCGGCGATGAGAATGACGCCGGCGTTCGGGTCGAAACCGTCCATCTCGACAAGGAGCTGGTTAAGGGTCTGCTCGCGCTCGTCGTGACCGCCGCCCAGGCCAGCGCCACGCTGGCGGCCCACGGCGTCGATCTCATCGATGAAGATCAAGCTGGGGCGATTTGCTTTCGCCGTGTCAAACAGATCCCTTACACGCGACGCGCCCACGCCCACGAACATCTCCACGAAGTCCGAGCCGCTGATGTGGAAGAACGGCACGCCGGCCTCGCCCGCGATTGCCCTCGCGAGCAGCGTCTTACCGCAGCCGGGAGGTCCCAGCAACAGCACGCCCTTGGGGATCTTGGCCCCCAACGCGACGAACTTCTTGGCGTTTCGCAGGAACTCCACGACTTCCTCGAGTTCCTGTTTGGCCTCGTCCACGCCCGCCACGTCCTCGAATGTGACCTTAGGCACGTTCTCGTTGAGCCTCTTGGCGCGGCTGCGGCCAAAGCTCATGGCCTGGTTGTTGCCGGCCTGCGCCTGCCGCATGAACAGCATCCAAAGGACCACGAGGAAGCCCAACGGGAGCACGATCGAGATCAGCGTTCCTATGATCGGACTTGAAAACGGGCTCTTCTCGAACTTGTATTGAATGCCGCGGTCATCCAGCCGCTTGAGGAAATTGGCCTGGTCGCCCTGCGGGGGGATATTGGCCTCGAATTTGACGCCCTTTCTGTTCTCGAAACTGAACTGGTCGCCCATGATGACGCCGTTGACGACGTCTTTGCTGTCCACCATCTTATAGACCTGGGAGACGTCAACAGGCTTGGGCCCCTTGTTCATCATGTTCCAGGGGTTGGACCGCGTCAGAAGCATGACGAGCAGTACTATAAAAACGATAGCTGCGATGTTTCTTAGGTATCGATTCAACTTCCGTCCTCCGGCGCCTGCGTTCCGCGCCTGCTATATTATACCACGCACTGTTTTCCGTCTGAAAGCAGACGCGCACTCGGGTGATGTCTTGCAAGCTTGCGTTAAGAAAATCTCGATTGTAATGGTTGAGCTGTGGACGGAATTGGGTAAAGCTCAACCGAAACGCAGTCGCGCTCGAAATCTGTGGGCGATCAAGACCGATCACAAACCTGGAGAACATAAGCCGGTTGCGTATTAAGCCGCGGAGTATCAGATCAAAGCTTGCGCTGACTTTCCTGATCGCGGTGGCCGCGATGTTGTCGGTGCAGGTAATGGATGCCGTAGCGCACCTGAGGCGGGTCGAGACCCAGCGTTCATGGTTCGAGCGTATGTTGTCGGCCCCGGACAGCAACGCCGAACTCGATGCCGCCCTGCGATACATGTCCGCGACGATGCAGAACGAAGTCAGGCGGGCCGAGATATCCGTGGCGACGTCCAGTGCGGTTGGCTTCCTTGCGCTGTTGGCGGCATTTCTAGTGGGAAACCGGACGGTGCGATCGATCCGCCGGCTCGCGCGGGGCGCGAAGGCGCTTGCTGTCGGGGACTACCGGCGCAAGATCTGCGTGCAGACCGGCGACGAACTGGAGTCGCTTGCGGCATCCTTCAACGCACTGGGGGAGAGCCTGATCAGACACGAAGAGATTCAGAAGGAGCAAGCCGAGATGTTGGCGGGAATGGTGGAGGCGGCAAGAGTGGCATCGGCGTCGCTGGACGCGCGAGAGTGCGGGAAAGCGATAGCCAGTGCCGTCTGCGCGCATCTCGGAGCCAGCGACGCGGCCGTGTTCCGCAAGGATGCGGTCGATGGCGGCTTGCGAGTGGCGGGGCGGTGCGGCGAGCGCCACGGCGCGGACTGGAAACGCCTGGCCGCTCACGCCGCGGACTCCGGAGGATATCTGGTGGTCGCCGAGCACAACTCCGGACGCAACGGCGCCGGAGAGGCCCTGCTGGTCGGGACTCCACTGGTTACGGGCTCCGATAAGCTTGGGGCGATAGTGGCAAGGTTTGGCGAATGCGTGTCGCGTGACGAACTCCTCATCGGGAGCCTGCGCGCCGATGTGCTGCGGGCATTCGGAGTGCATGCCGCCGCTGCGTTTGCCAACGCGGAAGCTCATTCGAGGACGGCGGAGTACTCCGAGGCCCTCGAGGACTGGGTCGAGCATGTGTCGGCGGTTATGAGGGTAACGGACGCGATCTCGACTTCTCCGAACCTGGACGAGGCGCTGCCCGCGCTTGCCAAGGCGGCCGCGGCGACGATGGGCACCGATGAGTGCGTGATATTCCTGCCGGATCGCGAAGGATATCTTGTCGTCAGGTCATCGTTCTGCAGCGAGGAGCGCCGAAAGGTACTCTGCGAGGCAAGGCTCAGGCCGGGCGAGTCCGTGACGGGAAAGGCTTTCGCGGAGAAGCGCTGCGTAACGGCGTATGATGCCAAGACCAGCGATGATGACCTGACCAGAAAGCTGTGCTCGAAGACCGAGCTGGGAGGGATCCTCAGCGCCCCGCTGATAGTCGGCGACGAGGCCATTGGCGTGATCGCGCTCTATTGCATGCAGCCCCGGGAGTTCGGCCAGAAAGACATACAGCTCGCGATGTCGATCGCGCTGCACGCGGCGGTCGTCGTGCGCAACGCTACGATGTATTCCGTGGAAGCCAACATCGCTCAGCGGCTGCAAACCAGCCTCGTTTCGGAGGCGCCGGAGCAGTGCAGCGGGCTGACGTTTGCCGGCAGATACGAGCCCGCGCTCAACGAGGCGATCGTCGGCGGGGATTTCTACGATGTGACCAATCTTCCCAACGGCAGGATAGCCGTTGCGATCGCGGATGTGTCCGGCAAGGGCCTTGAAGCGGCGATGCATCTCGCCGCATGCAAATACATGCTCAAAGCGCTCGCGTACGCGCACCCGGACGATCCCGCCGCTGTGCTCGACGAGCTCAACAACGCCATCAACCAGTGTTTCCACTACGATTTCTTCCTGACGGCTTTCTATGCTGTGATCGACCCCGTCACGATGTCCATTTGCTTCGCAAACGCCGGACATCCGCCCGCAATCCTAATCACGGAGGGCGCGAGGATGCATACGTCGCTGTCGAGCACGGGAATCCCGCTTGGCGCGGGGCCGGCGTGCGACTACCAGGTCCAGAGCGTGACGGCCAAACCGGGGGACATTCTGCTGCTCTATACAGATGGCGTTACGGATGCCGTCAAGGGCGGCGCAAGGCTCGAGCTCGAGGGCCTGCACCAGATGATTTTCGACGCGGCCGACGAAGGCTTGCGCACGGGAGAGGAACTTGTCTGCCGCCTTGCCGATGAGTTGACCGGCAACAGGAACGAGGACCAGTCCCGAAAGGACGACATAGCGCTGCTGGCGGTGACATTTGGCAGCGCGGCGACAGCTTCCGACGCTGGAGGTTAACCGAGGTGGGCAACAACGCGGTGTCTCTTCCCGAACTGGGCCATACGTCAAAGACCTGCGAGGGACAATCGCTGACGCTTCGTATTGTGCGAGACCTGTGCTACGAGTCCGCGCACGAAGTGATAGCGGCGATCGAGTATCTACTTGCGCGGTCGCCGTCCGAGATAGTGGTCGAGATCAGCAAGGTGAATATGGTTGACAGCAGCGGCCTGAGAGCTCTGCTATCGGCAAGCGACCTGTGCAAGACGGCGGGCGCGGATTTCCGCCTGGAGGGAATGTCCGAGTGCGTGGCGCGGATCGTGCGCATCAGTGGGCTGGGCGGAATGCTCGGCCTGCCTGAGCCGGATCCGGCGCGACGCAGCGTGCGAGGCGGCATTTGCCTGGGGCCGGCGACGTGGAAGACTTGGGAGCACGTAGCTGCCAGCGATCCGGCGCTTGTCTCGGTGCTGCGCGACCGGGTGACCTGTGCGGCCGAGGAGGCTGGCGCCCACGGAGAATCGCTGTGCGATATCAAGATCGCGGTCGGAGAGGCGCTGTCCAACGCCTACAGACACGGATCGCCCGTCAAAGGCCGGAGTAAGATAGCCGTGCGCTGCATGACTTGCTCGTCAGCGATCGTGGTCGAAGTCCAGGACGAAGGCGACCCGTTCAACCCAGACGATACGCCGGATCCCGATCCCAGAAGCCTCAAAGACCACGGGATGGGGCTCTATCTGATGCGGCATGCGATGGACGTCGTGGAATTCGAACACAACTGCCCGGGCAACCGAGTGCGGATCGTGAAATGGCTTAGGGAAGATGCTTGAGTGCCAGGGAGAAGGTGTTTCGGGATTTCCACTCCGCTCAAATCCCGAAACACCTGTCGACACAACTCCTGTGATCTGCGGCTTGGCTGGCCATTGGCGGATCGTCAATGGGCCAACCGCATAGCCTAGATCCTGATGTCGATGATGGCGCTGACGCCAACACCGTAGATTCTCTTGATGGCGCTGGTGGTCCTGCTCCCTACCGGGACAAGGGCCTTGGCGCGGATGTTGCTGCCGAAGACCGCGTTGCCCTCGAGCTGGACGACCGCCTTGCACTTCGCGACGTTCTCCTTGGTCCCGATCACCTGAACAGCGCCGATGTAGCCGCCGCTGCCCAGTGTGATGATAGGCACAACCGCCGTGGCCTCTTCAGTGCCGAGGTTCTTGTTGGCGGTGAGTTTGTTGATGAAATCGTTGATCTGCGGACCGAACTTATCCACCACAACGCCGATTCCGCCCACTTTGACGATATCGCCGAGCAGACCGGCCTGCGTGCCGCTTATCGACGCGACCAAGGCGATAACCAACAGCAACGAGACAATAGTCAGCTTAACCTGAGCGCTCATAGCAGTTACCTCCGTATTGCATACTCGAGACACAAGGATCGAGAATCGAGCCCCGCGCCTCATTATCACTAGACGCATGTGCGACCTGATGCTTACCTTGTATATACTCTACGAACGTGGAACCTTCCTCGTTCCAAAGTCGTAACCAAGATAGAGAAACAAAGTGCCAAGCCAGTAGCAGTGAAACCTTGACAGCCTCCTTTCCTCTCTGGAACCCCGCGGACCGCATCACCCGCGGGGTTCTGCCGTTAGTGTGCTTGCGAAGGCTCGGAACGGACGGATTTGTGGGCGTGCTGAGCTTGACCGTGTCTGGCAGCGGTGATATACTTAGGCCTGAAGGCGGGTCAGAGCAGAAACAGCCACAGAGCGATAAATTGAGCTTCCTTTCAACCTTTCTCAGAGACCTCCATAGTCTGGGGTGGACGACCATCGTCTCCACCTTCGTCGACATCGCCCTCGTCGCCCTGGCTGTCTACTGGGTCATCATGCTGTCCAAGCGCAGGCCTGCCTGGCAGATTCTGTGGGGTCTGGCGGTGTTCTTCGGACTAGTCTGGCTGACCGATCACCTGCAGCTTCACACCCTCAATTTCCTGCTGAAGTCGTTCCTCTACGTGCTGCCCGTGGCGGTGGTTATTCTTTTCCAGCCTGAGCTGAGGCAGATGCTGGAGAACATGGGCAGCGTAGCCGGATGGGGCCGCGGTCTGGCCGCGATGCCGACGGGAGAAGTGACTTCTCTCATCCACGTCATAGCCCGCTCCGCCGTGAAGATGTCGGAACGCCGGATCGGCGCACTGATCGTAATCGAGCGCGAGAGCGCGCTGGACGATCTCGCCGGAACCGGCACCCGGCTCAACGCCGCGGTCACAGAGGAGCTGATGGGGTCGATATTCTACCCGGGCGGCCCACTGCACGACGGGGCGGTGATCGTTCGCGGGTCGCGTATCCTGGCAGCGGGCTGCACGCTTCCGTTGAGCGAGAGCGCGCACGTGGGCACGATGATACATACCCGGCACAAGGCGGCGTTGGGCGTGGCGGAGGAGAGCGACGCGGCGGTTGTGGTAGTCTCGGAGGAGACCGGAACGATCTCGCTCGCGGTCGAGGGAAAGCTGCACCGCGGACTTGACGAGGAATCGCTCACGCACTGGCTGCGAAACGTGGCCGGCACGCTCGATGAGCCGAACCCCAGGGCCAAGTTCGCTCGCAAGGTGGACGGCACACTGCGAAAGGCCAGGATCAAGAGAAGATGATCAGGCACAACTGGCGATACAAAGTACTGGCCCTCGCGGTGGCGCTGATCCTGTGGAACTACGTGAACTCGGAGCGCAATCCTCAGTCCAGGCAGACCTACTCGGTGCCGGTGCGCGTGGTAAGCGTGGCTCCGGGTCGGACGGCGGATCTCCTGACCCCAAGGATCTCGGTGACCATCTCCGGCCTTAAGACGGTCGTTGATACAGTGTCCAGGGACGATATCGAGGCGAGCATCGATCTGTCCGGGCTAAGGACCGATAAGAAGATCGTGAAGGCAAGCGTGCCGGTCAAGCTGAACCTGCCCCGCACGGTCGAGAGGGATCTGACGTTCACGATCAAGCCGGATGCGGCTCAGGTGCAGGTCGAAGCGATCGAGGCTCGGCGGCTGCCGGTGGAAGTGTATTTCGCGTCGCAGCCTCCCCTCGGATACTCGTATTCCAGCCCGGTGGTGTCGCCGGGGTCGGTGGACGTGTCCGGCAGGATATCGCAGTTGGCCAAGGTGAAAAGCGCGGTCTTGACTCTTTCGGACGACGCGGTCGGCTCGCCTAACGGAGACTACTACGAGGTGACCCCCGTTGACGCCGATGGAAACGCGGTCGCGGAGGTGAAAGTGCGCCCCGCAAAGGTCAGGGCGAAACTGGAGATGGTGGAAGCGCCCGCGACGCGCGCCGCGGTGGTCAGCCCGACGTTCGACGGCCAGCCGAAGTTCCCTCTCAAGATTACGAAGTATACGGTGACACCGTCCTCGGTCACTCTTCAGGGCAAACCGAGCACACTCAGCGGTGTGAGCGCCGTCCAGACGGAGAAGATTTCACTGGATGGCGTGGACGCGACAGTCACGCGCGATGTTGCGCTCAAGGTGCCGCGCGGCACCAAGGTGACGGGCGGCAGAACGGTCAGGGTGACCGTCTACGTAAGCGCGGACTGAGCCCGCTTCACGACCTCGCTCCATCCACACACGGAGGCCTCCCAGATGAGGCAAGAACTACCGGGAGGTACTCATCTTGGCAAAGCTATTCGGAACAGACGGCGTACGCGGACTGGCGAACTCGGAGCTGTCGCCGCTTCTGGCGCTCAAGCTCGGGACGACGGCCGCGCACGCGCTCATCGAGCGCACCCCCCCTGCCAGGCGCGAACACAGGGGGCGCGTCCTTGTGGGCCGCGATCCGAGGATATCCGGCGACATACTCGAGAGCGCAATGATCGCGGGGATATGCTCGCAGGGCGTTGACGCCGTACTCGCCGGTGTCATTCCCACACCCGGCGTCGCTTACCTCACGAGGACATCCAGCGCCGCGGCCGGCGCCGTCATCTCCGCCTCGCACAACAAGGTCGAAGACAACGGCATCAAGTTCTTCGGCCCTGATGGATTCAAGCTCGACGACTCAGTTGAGAACGCCATCGAGGAGCAGATCAATGACTTCGAGCGGTTCCGCAGACCCGTGGGTGGAGACGTGGGCAACATCTTCCGCAGGCACGAACTGGCGTGGGAGTACGCGGATCACGTGAAGCGCACGGCCGCGGTCCGCCTCGCAGGGCTCGGTGTAGTGATGGACTGCGCGAATGGCGCGGCGAGCGAGCTTGCGCCGATCGTGTTCGGCGATCTGGGCGCGCAAGTCGACTGCCTGTGCTGCACGCCGAACGGCGTTGATATCAACGACAACTGCGGGTCGCTGCATCCCCAGCAGATGGTCGCCAAGGTGCTCGAAACCGGCGCCGACATCGGCCTGGCATTCGACGGGGACGCCGACAGGGTGATATTGGCGGACGAGAAGGGGCGGATCGTCGATGGCGATCATGTCATGGCCATCTGCGCGCTGCATGCGGCGCGAAACGGAAGGCTGGCAGTGCCCAAGGTGATCGGCACTACGATGAGCAACATGGGCCTGGAGGTGGCGCTGCGCGAGGCGGACATAAACCTCGTGCGAACCGATGTCGGCGACCGCTACGTCTGCGACGAGATGCGCAGGTCCGGCGCTGAGATCGGCGGCGAGAAGTCCGGACACATTATTCTGCTTCCGCATACCACGACCGGCGACGGCATGATCACCGCTCTCCGTGTGATTTCCATCATGATCGAGACGGGAAAGCGGCTGTCCGAGCTTGCGGACCAGATGACAGAGTATCCCCAGTTGCTGGTGAACGTCGCTGTCGCGAGCCGCGACGGCTGGGAAGGCAGGCCTGCGATACGCGCCGCGATCGAGGACGCGGAGCGCACGCTGGATGGGCGCGGGCGAATAGTGGTCCGTGCGTCAGGAACCGAGAAGCTCATACGCGTCATGGCGGAAGGGCCGGACATGGACGAGATCCGGTCGGTCGTTGACCGCGTCGCGGAGGCGGTCGCGCGGTCGATGGGCAGTACTGCGTGATATAATGGCCTCGTGATAAACTCAGTTCTCATAAAACCCACTGGACCGGACTGCAACCTCCGCTGCAACTACTGCTTCTACAGGCAGAAGGCGGGCATGTTCGCGTCGGGGCCGGAGTCACCGACGCATCAGACGAAGGCACCCAAGGGCAAAGTCCACCGTATGAGCGACAGGGTGCTGGAGACGCTCATTCGCGACTGCATGCAGGCGGGGATTACCACGTTCAGTTGGCAGGGCGGCGAACCCACCCTGATGGGGCTGGATTTCTTCAAGAAAGCGGTCGAGTTCGAGATCCAGTACGGTCTGCCGGGGACGACCGTCGCCAACGCGCTGCAGACCAACGGCGTACTGCTCGACGCGCAGTGGGCACGGTTCCTGGCGGAGTACCGGTTTCTGATCGGGCTCTCGATCGACGGGCCGAAGCGGCTGCACGACATCTATCGCAAGGATGCCGCGGGCAAGGGCACGTTCAGCCGAGTGATGGCGGCAGCGAAGACTCTGCGCGACAACGGCGTCGAGTTCAACGTCCTGACCCTGCTCAACGACCACAACGTCAAGGAGCCCGAGGCGGTCTACGACTTCCTCGCACAAAACGAGATCTACTTCATGCAGTTCGTGCCGTGCGTGGAGCCAGGTGGCAAAGGCGAGCCGGCATCATTTTCGATCACGCCTGAGGACTACGGGGAGTTCCTGGTGGGCGTGTTCGACCGGTGGGTCGAGGACTTCCCCAACGTCTCGATCCGTGACTTCGACGACTTGCTTTTGCTCGAACTCGGCGAGCAGCCGGGAACCTGCACCACGAGCGAGCGGTGCGGGAGCTACGTCGTCGTCGAGCACAACGGCGACGTATTCGCGTGCGACTTCTTCGTGGTTGCCAAGTGGCGGCTGGGCAATATGATGGAGACGCCGTTGGCGGAGATCATCGAGTCGGCGAAGGTCGAGGAGTTTGCGCGGGCCAAGAGCGAGCTGGGGAGCGAATGCCGGAAGTGCAAGTTCCTGCCGAAGTGTTACGGCGGATGTCAGAAGCATCGAATCGTACTCGGCGGCGAGATCACAGATCCCAGCTACTTCTGCGCTTCGTACAAACGGCTGCACGCACACGCGGCGAAGTTCATGCCGGAACTGGCGGAGCGGATCAGGGAACGCGGCTATAGGCGGTAAACCAGGGGAGCAGAAGAGGAACTTCCGCGCGGTAGCGCCGGTAGTCCTCGCCGAAACGCTCCAGCAGCCCCTTTTCCTCGAACGCGGCGAGATAGATCCATGTCCCCAGCGCGACCGCCGGCGTCAGCACGAAACCCGACAGCGTAGACCTCAGAAACGCGACACCGAGCAGCAGTGATAGCACGCCTATCACCATCGGGTTGCGGGTGTAGGCGTAGGGACCGGTGGTGACCAGGACACGGGTCGGATGCAGCGCCCGGCCGAACACCTCCAGCGGCAGCCCCTTCCCGACGAACAGCAGATAGGACCACGCCCACAGGATCCAGAATATCCCGATAAGCCCGAAAGTGGCCGATAGCACCGACGTCCACGGCTCCCCGACGAGGCGAGTGAGCCCGAATGCCCGGTCCAGCCCGAAACACACAGCCCAGAACACCCCCGGCGCCACGATGATCGCCAAGAACAGGCTTAGCGCCGAGCCCAATATCGTTTTGCGCGTGCTTATGGTCATCTGATTGCTCCCATGGTGTATTACCCGCGCCACGGCTGAGGTCAAACGCGCGCGGGGCCGCCCGATGTGAAGTCGACGAGTGTGCTCAAGCAGGAGGTCTACCACATTTACGCAGAGGAGATCTCTGTTCACTCCTGCGGTAGAGAACTCCGCTAGCAGCCGCCGGATGAAGCGGTGTAGGAGAGGTCTCCCCTCGGGCGACAGCCCTCGGCCGACAGCGCATCCTAAGGATGTCGCGAGAGGCGTCGCGAAGCGATCGCGAGAGCCAGACCCCGAATCCGTCCGCCTCGCGCTCGGAAATCGCCGTCTGGAGACGGCTCCTACAACCCAAAGCGACTTTATCCGCACCCCGCTAGCGCTGAGTAGATCTGAGGAACGAAGGTCGTATCCCTCGGACGACAGCGCCCGCAGGGTCGCGAAAATCGAAGCGCGGTGGCTTCGTAGACCGCCCTTCGATACGGCCCGCGAACCGGGCCTACTCAGGGCTAGCAGCCGCCGGATAAAGTGGTGTAGGAGGGGTCTCCAGACCCCGAATCCACTGGCGTCACGCTCGCAGATCGCCGTCTGGAGACGGCTCCTACAACCGAGTGCGGCTTTATCCGCAGGCTGCTAGCCCGGATTATGCATCTTCCGCATAATCCGGGCCCTTCGATAGCATTATCCACGATCCTCGTGAATAATGCAGGCTAGCGGGGGCGAGATTCCCGCAGAACCGAACTCACTCCTAGCTTCGCCGCTGTTTACAGCCGTGCGGTCTGTGTGTTATCCTCTAGTGTTGACTAGGGAGGCGCAGCAGCCACGTGATAGTTGTCCAGAAATACGGCGGCAGTTCGGTCGCCACAACAGAGAAGATCGCGGCGGTCGCCAAACGCGTTGCGGACCGGGCAAAAGAGGCGTGCATGGTGGTCGTCGTGTCGGCGATGGGCGATACGACCGACGAACTCATTTCCATGGCCAAGCAGCTCTGCGTGTCGCCTGACGACCGCGAGATGGATAAGCTGCTTGCCACCGGCGAGCAGGCTTCCAGCGCCCTTATGGCGATGGCGCTGCACGAGCTCGGCTGCAAGGCCGTTTCGTTAACCGGCGGCCAGGCGGGAATCATCACCGAGCGCACCGCCGGCAAGGCACGCATTCTCAAAATCGATGCCAAGCGGCTCCGTGATGAGCTCCAGAAGGAGAACGTCGTGGTGGTCGCCGGGTTCCAGGGCATCACGGAGAACGCGAGCTGGGCCGACATCACCACGCTGGGTCGCGGCGGGTCGGATACGACTGCAGTCGCGCTTGCGGCCGCCTTGAAAGCCGACAAGTGCGAGATCTACACCGACGTCGATGGCGTCTACACCGCAGACCCGCGCGTCGAGGACCACGCCAGCAAGCTCGATACGATTTCCTACGAAGAGATGCTCGAAATGGCCGGGCAGGGCGCGAGAGTGATGCATTCCCGCGCGGTGGAGCTTGGGGAGCTCTATGATGTCGAGATCCTCGTGGCCAACAGCGCCAAGGATGTCCCCGGCACCCTCATCAAGAAGGAGGACCCCGATATGGAAGTTCGCAACCCGGTCAGAGGGATTGCTCACGATACGGACGTGACGCGCGTGACGATCGCGTCGGTCCCGGACAAGCCCGGCATCGCAGGCAAGATATTCCACGCGATGGCCTCGGCGAACATCAATGTTGACGTGATCGTGCAGAACGTCGGAGTCGCGGGCCACGCGGACGTGTCGTTTACCGTCCACGATGCCGACCTGGAGAAAGCCAAAAAGAGCCTCGAACCACTGGCAAAGGAAATGGCAGCCGGCGATGTCGTATTCGACGGCAACGTGGCAAAGGTGTCGATCGTCGGCAGTGGGATCCGCTCCAACCCCGGCTACGCGGACAAGATGTTCAGCGCGCTGGCGAGCGAGTCTATCAATATCCTCTCGATCTCTACGAGCGAGATCCGAATCACATGCCTCATCGAGCGCGACAAGGTGAAGAACGCCGTGCGTGCACTCCACAAGGCGTTCGAGCTCGAGAAGGCCTGATAGGAAAGAGCATACGGATGTAGACGGCCTGCCTCGAGCGGGCCGTTTTCGCGTACGCCGTGACTGCCTCGACGGTTCGCAAGCCTGCCTGGACAGCACAGCCGCGCGGTGGTATGCTTGCTGTGTGGAAGCTGACGAACTCATTGCAAGGCTGGGGCTGACGCCTCTGACGATCGAAGGCGGTTACTTCCGCGAGACCTACCGCTCGGATGAAACGATCTGCGCGCCGGCGCTCGACGCGCGCTACGGCGGCGACAGGGCGGTCTCGACCGCGATCTACTACCTGCTCACACCGGGCGACGTCTCACGACTGCATAGGCTCAAGTCAGATGAGATCTTCCATTTCTATGCGGGCGATGCGGTTGAGATGCTGATGCTGCGGCCTGACGGATCGAGCGAAGTCGTGATGATCGGCAGCGATTTCGAGGCCGGGCAAGTTCCGCAGATGATCGTGCCGCGCGGGACCTGGCAGGGGTGCAGACTTGCCGCCGGCGGGAAGTGGGCCCTGATGGGAACGACCGTGGCGCCGGGATTCGACTACGACGACTTCGAACTCGCCGATCGTGCCGATCTCGTACGCCGCTATCCCGAACGAGCCGAACTGATCGCCGACCTAGCTGTGTGAAGGGACAATCGTGATGATGAGGACTGGAGTCTGAGCTATGCCTTCCCTTTCGAAACGACCGATGGTAATGGGCACGCGCGGGGTGGTTACATCCGGCCACTATCTCGCCACCGCCGCCGGCTTCCGCATAATGGAGCAGGGAGGCAACGCCATCGACGCAGCCGCGGCGATGAGCTTCTGCCTAAATCTGCTTGAGCCGCACCAGAACGGCCTTGGGGGCGAAGTGCCGACGCTGATCTACTCGGCAAAGGAAAAGAAGGCCTACTCAGTCAGCGGCATGGGCTGGTCACCGCGGTCGTTTACGATAGACTGGTGCCGCGCGAACGGCGTCGATCTGATCCCGGGCGATGGTTACCTGCCGGCGTGCGTGCCGTCGATGGTGGACACGTGGGCGGTGGCGCTGGCAAGATTCGGCACGATGAGCTTCGCGCAGGTGCTTGCGCCGGCGATCGAGCTTGCTGAGAACGGTTTTCCCATGTATTCACAGCTTCGCGGGGTGATTTGCGAGAAAGAGAAGCTGTACTCCGGCGCGTACGCGTCCAGCGGCGAGGTTTACTTGCCGGGCGGACGTGTTCCGGAGGTGGGCCAGATATTCCGCAACCCGGACTTCGCCAACACGCTCAAGGTGATGTGCAGGGCCGAAGCGGACGCAGGCGGCAAAGGCCGCGCCGCCGGCATAGAGGCCGCTCGCGATACTTTCTACAAGGGCGAGATCGCGGAGCGCATAGTCGGTTTCATCAGCTCTACTCCGGCACTCGACGCGACCGGCGTTGAACGGCTCGGCCTGCTGACATACGACGACATGGCCGAATGGCACGCCGCGCTCGAGGAACCGGAGACGGTAGACTATCGTGGGCTGGACATACACAAGTGCTCGTCGTGGACCCAGGGGCCGGTCTTCCTGCAGCAGTTGACCCTGCTCGAGGGCTTCGATCTCGCGGCTATGGGCAACACGTCGGCTGAGTATCTGCACACGGTGATCGAGTGTTCGAAGCTCGCATTCGCGGATAGGGAAGTCTACTACGGCGACCCGGCGATCGATCGCGTGCCGTTCGACGTGCTGCTCTCGAAGCAATACGCAGCCCGCAGGCGAGAGCTTGTCGGGGCCGACGCCAGCCTTGAGCTGCGCCCAGGCGATCTGGGCGGCGGCATACCTGAATGGGCGACGTTCGACGTTCTCGAGGATAACCGGGCGGCGCTGCAGCGAACGGACGCACGTCCGGAGGACGTGCCGCTGGGCAATTCTCAGCCCGGTGACACGACGCAGTGCGATGCCATCGACCGCGAGGGCAACATGGTCGCGGCGACGCCGAGCGGAGGCTGGATACAGTCGTCGCCGGTGATCCGTGGTCTTGGCTTTCCGCTCGGCACGCGCGGGCAGATGTTCTACCTCAACGCGCGCAGGCCGAACGCGCTGGCCGGTCACAAGCGTCCGAGGGCCACGCTCACACCCACCCTCGCCACGCGCGATGGCGAGCCCTATCTGGCGTTCGGGACACCCGGCGGTGATGGGCAGGACCAGTGGACGCTGCAGTTCCTGCTCAACTACGTGGACTTCGGAATGAGCCTGCAGGAGGCGCTGGACGGCTGGCACTTCGACATCGCGCACACGCCGTCCTCTTTCTATCCGCGCAAGGCAAACCCGGGACGGGTGGCCATCGACGAGCGAGTGCCGGAAGAGATCGTCGAGGAACTCCAGAGGCGAGGGCACAAGGTGGCTCGATCGCCGTATGAAGGCCTCAAGATGATGGCGGTTCGCTACGACCGCGAGCGCGGCGTCATATCCGGCGGGGTGGCCTCGAATCCGACAACCGCGTACGCATTTGGCTGGTAACTCATCTGAAAGGCACATTTCTTGCAGAGCATGTTTCGGTTTGTCTGCTCTTGCGGCAGGCGGCTCATCCGGCGCAGGGAGGCGCTGAAAACAAGAGGCATCAGCGCGTTGAAAGTTCTTAGCAGGATTGTCCTGGGCGTGTGTCTGGTCGCGCTTGCGTCGGCGTGCCAGGCGGACATAACTATCAGTGACGCATTCTGCCGCGGCGGACAGGTGTTTCTGCACTGGTCCGACCCCGACACATCCTACACAGGGTACAACGTCTACCGCCGCAACCAGCCCATCGACAGCGCCGAGGCACTGAACAGCGCCGAGTTGGTCGTCGCGAACGCTCGCCTGCACAGCGCCAAGGACTTGACTGCGAGCTACATCGCAGGCCGGCTCGGTCAGCAGGACCCGAATATTGGCCTGAGGCTATCGGACCTCGGGCCGACGCTCGACCCGCTCGATTGCCTGGAGGTCATGACGGTTCGCTCCAGCGGCCAGGGCTACTACGCTATCGTTGGTCTGGGCTCGGACGGCGAGGAAGACCGCGCGGTCGTGCCGGGCGTGAACAGCCTTACTTCTCCAGTAGACGAAGTCCCCGGAAGTCCTGTTCCCGTGCTCGAGACCGAGGGCAGCGTTAACGTCTCGGGATACATCTATCCCTGGAAGACCTACACGTGGTACAGGCGCAGCGACGAGGCGATGCGCGATGGCGAGGCGACAAAGGTCACGGTGACTCTGCCGGCGAATCAGGCCAGTCAGTACCCGACTATGTATTACCTTCACGCCTATGGCGGCAGGAACAACTACACCGTTTGGTGGAACACGATCGTTATCGCGCCTTGCGACTACACGCCGGGCCTGCCCTACACCGGCAACAGCTGGTGGTACGGCTACTGCAACTCATACCCCTGCGTCTCCTCGGGAATCGTAATCAACTACACCGAGAACATGCTCGTTCATATGCTCGAGTGGGCAAAGGCGAGCTTCCCAGTCGATCCCAATCGGATCATTCTTAGCGGTGGAAGTATGGGCGGGACCGGTTCCGTGTCGTTTGGAATGAGGCATCCCGAGCTGTTCGCGGGCATCTACGCCACGGTCCCCCAGGTCAATCCGGGACTGAAGGGCATGGCGTTCCAGGACCAGCTGGATGATATATGGGGTCCGGTGTCGCTGAACCTTCCGACCGACGAGGGCACGGGCGTCTGGAATCGTATGAACATGACCCAGTACGTGGCGGATCACAAAGAAGATCTGCCATTTCTGAAGGTGCAGAACAGCAAGAACGACACGGTCCTATTCTGGCCTCAGATTCCCGAGTTCTACAGGAATCTCAATGCCTCGCGCCACGGCGCCATCTGCGCTTGGGGTCAGGGGGGACACCTCAACAGCAGTTCCGGCTTGCCACCCGCGTTCCTGAACTGGGATATCTACAGCAAAGTTCGCCTGAACCAGAGCTACGTCGCGGTCAGCAACTCATCCGCGAATGACGACCCCGGCGGCGGCGACCCGTTGGACGGCGACAGCGTCGGACAGATGAACTCCGGTTACGATTGGACGATACTGAGCGACACGGCGGACCAGTGGAGCGCGCTTATCAAGTATACGGCGGGCGGGGCGGCCCATGCGGACATATCCGCGCGGCGGCTGCAGAGCTTCAACTTCGCCGCCGGCGACGTGCTTGCCTACTCCCAATGGAACCCCACGACCGGCGGCGTAGCTGCGTCGGGCCGCGTGACTGCCGAGCGGAACAGGTTCTTCGTCATACCGCACCTGACGTTCGACGCGGCGGGAATGAACCTCGCGGTCTGGAAGTCGTCAAAGCAGACGACGGCGGACGTCGCCGGACTCGACCCGGGCGCGCCCGTGGACCTGGATCAGCTCGTGGTCACGGCCGTGTTCACCGACGTGTGCTACGCGCAGCCATCGGATCGCGTCCCCGCGATTGCCATACTCGGCGCAACCGGGCTCAGCCAGGGCAGCCTGATTCGTCTGCGAGGCACGAAGGCGGTTTTCGGCCAGATGACGGCGGTCAATGCGTCGCCTGCATTGGTGCCGAGCTACGGCAAGGTTGCCGCCGCTCCCATCGGCATCCCACGAGCACTCGAGACCCTGCAAGGGAAACCTACGGAGTTGGGGCTGCTGGTCAAGACATGGGGGGTCGTGGAGAGATCGGGCACTGACTGGTTCACGCTCACGCAGGGAGCGACGAAGGTTCTCGTCTACGGCAGCATCGGCTCGCCCGCGCCAAGCGGGTTGGTGGCAGTCACCGGCATCGTGTCGGAGACGAACGGGCCGAACGGCGAGCGATACGGCGTCCGAGTGAGGTCGTCTTCGGACGTGGTGCGACTGCTACCCTAGCCGGGATTGGGCATTCGGCCTCTTCCACGCGGCTTTCTCGCCCGATTATACCCTTGACAGTGCTGAATGCCGGGGATAGACTGAGGTTAGCGAGCAGCACACGCGGGGGGATAGCGCACGGGCTCGACTTGGCTTGCGGTCATTCGCGCCAATCGGGCCGCTGTTGCGCGCCGGCCATCAGTTGACGGAGGTTTGGGTTGAGGCTTTTCGGCGCGGCGTGTGCTGTCGTGGCTGCCACATGTCTGCTTGTCATCGTGGACAAGTCGCCTGCATCTGGCGACATCCGCGAATTCACCTATGGCGGGCAGACTTTCCAGGAGCTAGACATCCCGCCTTCACCTCCGCCGCCGGACCGCATAGCCGTCTCATTGCCCGAGCCCTCGCCTAACTCGACCGCGGGCATCAAAATCCTGCCGGATATGCCCGCGTTCGATTGGTGCTACGGGTGCTCGCCTACGGCAGTCGGCATGTTGATGGGTTACTACGACAGGATCGGCTACGACAAGATCTACACAGGCCCAGCCAACGGCGGAGTCTGCCCTGCGGACAACAGCGGCTGGGGCAGCGGACAATGCCCGATAGCTGCGTCTCACCAGGGCGTCGACGGCAGAAACGGCCTGGGGCATGTGGATGACTACTGGATAGCAGCCAAGAGCTGCGCGAACGATCCTTACATAACCGGCAACTGGACCCGGCACTCAAGCGACTGCGCGGCCGACTTTATGGGCACCAGCCAGACTGCCTGGGGCGAGTGCGACGGGCACACGCTGTTCTGCCTGAACGGGGGCGCCAGGGTCTACGACTGGACCGGCTGGGAACCCACCAAGCGCGACGGCACGCATGGCATACGGCTCTTCGTCGAGTCCAGAGGCTATACCGTCACCGAGAACTACAACCAGGGCATCACGACAGGAAGCTCGGGCGGGTTCACGTTCCAGGACTACGTCAGCGAGATCGACTCCGGATGCCCCGTGCTGCTCCAGCTCACAAACCATACGATGGTGGGCTACGGTTACGACGCGGCCAATCGGCTTGCCTACGTGAGGGACACGTGGGATCGCGGCAGCCACACGATGGCTTGGGGCGGGAGCTACGGCACTGCCGGAACGCACATCGGAGTCTCGGTGATCCACCTCGCCCCGCTCGTATGCGCCACGCCGTCGCTGATGCCTGATTCCGGCCATTACCTCGGCCCCATGACCATTTCGATGTGCGTCTCCACTCCCGGCGCGGAGATACACTACACGACCAACGGGGCTGAACCAACCGCCAACGACGCGACAGCGGACGGCCCAATCAGCCTCAGCCAGTCATGTATCGTCAAGGCTATCGCAGTCAAAGCAAACTGCGTAAGCAGCGCTGTATCGAGCTCCAGCTACACGATATATCCGGCGGTCAGTGCCGTGACGGCGAAGCTGAACGGCGACGGCGCGGAGATTGGCCTGCGCGATGTCGTCGTTACCGAGACTTGGCCGAATGCGTTCTTCGTCGAGACGGACGACCGCGTGGCAGGTATCCGTGTAGACATGCCTGAGCATGGCATCTCCGCGGGCACTCGCCTCGAAGTGATGGGCAAGTTGCGGACGGTGGACGGCGAGCGATGCATCGAGGCCGCCCATATCCGCGTGACGGGCACGGGGAACGTCGCGCCGATCTACATGACCTGCCGCGACTTGGGCGGCGTGGGCTGGTTCTATGATTCGTCCTCAGGTGGCGGCCAGCGGGGTATGCCCGACGGCCGTGGTCCCAACAACATCGGGCTGCTCGTCAGCACCTGCGGCTCGTTTTCGCCAGCCAGCTCCACCCGATTCAGGGTGACTGACGCCACGGGCTGCGCTGTGGAGTGTATCGTGCCTTCGGGCTTTGCTATTGATCCAACGTGGGAGTTCGTCCGCGTGACGGGCGTAAGCGGCTGTGAATCCTTGGGGGGAGACATGGTCAGACGCGTGCTGCGGATTGGGGGACAGCATGACGTTGTATCACTGAGAGCCGGGACAATATCGAGGGGGTCCCAATGAGGTCTGGAAACTTGCGGGCGGTTCTTACGCTCGCGCTGATTCTTATGTTGACGCCGGCAGTCTGGTGTCAGGCGCAGGGCATCGGTGCTGATCCGACTCTCTCCTACGTCGATCCGACGACCGGAAAGCTGGTCGTAGGCGATGTCGTGCCTCCGAGCCCGCCGCCTCCCGGTTACAGGGAGCCGGTTCACGCACAGTCTACGCCGACAGCCTCGGCCACAAGCAAAGTCCTGTCAAACGTGCCGGCGTTTGATTGGGCTTACGGCTGCTCGGCCGTCTCGGCCGGTATGCTGATGGGCTACTATGACCGGCTTGACTACGTGAAGATGTACACCGGTCCGGCCAACGGTGGTGTTTGTCCGCTCGACAATGGCGTCTGGGGCTACCAGGAGTGTCCCATCGTTGCCAGCCACAAAGGAATCGACGGAAGACAGAATCGCGGTCACGTGGACGACTACTGGGTCGCCGCCGACAGCTCTGCGACCGACCCTTATATCTCCGGAGGATGGACCGAGCACTCCCCGCTGGACTGCACCGCCGACTTCATGGGTACCAGCCAGAACAAGTGGCACATGCCGGATGGCTACACCATATTCTTCAACAACACCGATGGCAGCCCCTTGTACGACAACACGGGCTGTGAGCCGTGGAACCGTGACGGATGCCACGGGATGAAGTTGTTCGCGGAATCCAAGGGCTATACGGTGCAGACGTGCTACAACCAGTGGATCTACGGCTACGCCGGCAACACCAAGGGCTTCACGTTCCAGCAGTTCGTGAACGAGATCGACGCAGGATACCCTGTCCTCATCCAGTTGGAAGGACACACCATGCTCGGTTACGGTTACGACACCTCCACCCAGAAGATCTACATCCACAACACCTGGGGTCACGGTTACGACACGATGACGTGGGGCAGCTCCTACAGCGGCATGGCCCACAAAGGCGTCACGGTCTTTCATCTGGCCCCGACAGTGGTGGATACCCCGACGTTCAGCCCCGACGGCGGCAGCTATCCCGGACCGATCAGCGTGACTGTGAGCTGCACGACCCCGGGCGCGACGATTCATTACACGACCGATGGCAGGAAGCCCACCGCGTCGGATCCCGTCGTCGCAAATGGCGGCACGGTGAGCATAGATAAGATCGAGTACTTGGGGGCTATCGCGATGAAGGCGAACATGACCGACAGCGCCATGAAGAGCGCCTTCTACGGCCCAAAAGTGGCATCGCCGACTCTGAGCCTCGGCAGTGGCGCCTACGAGTCCGGAGCCACCGTCACCCTGGGCACAACCACTTCCGGCGCCGAGGTCCACTACACCACCAACGGCGCCGACCCCACGACGAGTGATCCGGTCGCGATCGCTCCCGTCATTCTGACTCGTTCCTGCACTCTGAAGGCGAAAGCGTTCAAGACCAACTGGGTTACCAGTTCGACGACGACCGGCAGCTATACGATCTACGAAGCGATGAGCGTGGCCGCGGCCAAATCTCAGGCGGACAACTCGACCGTAAGCTGCCAGGACGGGATCGTCACGCTGGCAGTTCCCAACACGTTCTTCGTGGAAACCGACGACCGCGTCACGGGGATTCGGGTGAACATGCCCGGCCATGGGTTCGTTCCTGGGACGCGGCTGGACGTCGTTGGGACGCTCCGGACGAGCGGCGGCGAGCGATATATCGACGCGGCCTACGCCTACGTTACAGGCACGGGGAGCGTGGCCCCGTTCTACCTGCGCTGCGCTGACCTCGGCGGCATCAACTGGTTCTACAACTCGTCCAACGGCAGCGGCCAGCAGGGAATGCGCGACGGCCGCAGCCCGAACAACATCGGCTTGTTGGTTCGCACGAGTGGAGCGTTTTCGCCGATCAACTCTGGCCGGTTCGCCGTCGCCGACGCGAACGGCTGCGTCGTGGAGTGCGTGGTTCCGGCCGGGGTGACCATCGACCCGAACTGGCAGTACGTGAGCGTGACCGGCGTCAGCGGATGTGAGTCCGCCGGCGGCGGTATGCTCAAGCGAGTGCTGTGGATCGGCAGCCAGGACGACATCGTGTCACTCAAGGGCGCAAGCATTGCAGGCAGAGTGGCCACCGCGGACGGCAGCCAGATAGTCAACCAGATCATCCAGAGCCCGCACCCCTACACCTCTAATATGAACACCACGTGGACGTTCAACGCCCCTGTCGGCACGAATCGGGTTCGCGCGCACATGACCGAGGTCGAAAACGAGTTCTTCTACGACAAGCTCTTCGTGGAAGATGTGAACGGCGCCCTGGTGCAAGCGTTCGTCTACCACTCGGCCACGTACGATGTGTGGTCGAGTTGGGTGACGGGGTCTGTTCTCAAGATCCATTTGCAGACCAATGCCACCAACAACTACTACGGCTTCATGGCCGACAAATTCGAATGCGACATGACCGCGATGGGCATCGGCGGGGCCACCGTCACGCTCAATCCTGGCGGCTGGACACGAATCACGCGAGGTGACGGCAGCTACTGCTTCGACGGCCTGCCTGCTGGCGACTATGTTGTCTCTGCATCGCTTCCGGGAGGCAGCACGACGCCTACGGGACTGCCTGTTCATGTGGACGAGAACGAGCGCGCGACGGGCGTCGATTTCGTGGGATCGTCGGGTGCCGGCTGCTTCGGCGGCCTGGTTGCTCAGGACGTCATCCTTACAGCCAAGACCGACGTCGAGTGCCCTCATCCCTATCCCGCCAACTACACGAACACCTGGACCCTGAGCGCGCCGGGTGCGCTCAAGATGCGGGCACACTTCACGCAGACCGAACTCGAGACCGGCTGCGATTACCTCTACGTCAAGAACTCCAGTGGCGCCACTCAGCAGACTTACGACAGCGGGACCGCTGCCAACGACGTCTGGACCAACTGGGTCACCGGCAGCTCGATGCAGTTGACGTTGGCCACCAACGGCTCGACCAATCGCTACGGCTTCGCCGTGGACAAGTACGAGTACGAGGTGCTTACGCCGAGCGGCGGGGTGACGGTGAGCGTGAGTCCGGGCGGGCTATCGACCGTGACAGGCCGCGACGGGAAGTTCACGTTCCTTGGGCTGGCCAACGGGACCTATACGGTGACGCCGAGCATGATGGGCTTGACGTTCAGCCCGGCAAGCCGGTCGGTCACGATATCGGGGACGGTCCTGCAGAGTGGGGTGGATTTCACCAGGAACTGACGATATTACACCGATGCTGAGTCGGGTTCAGCATGGCGGCATACGGCAAAAGGGCTCGGCTGATGCCGAGCCCTTTTGTATCCAGTATTAACTTTTCCAATCTTCTGCTGGGCTTGGCTGTCCCGCCTGGGCCCAACGGATGATAATGACTATGATCGTGTTGCCAGAAGCCCGACGGGAAGGCCTTTCCTTACGTTCGCATTTTACCCCTATGGCGACCGGCAGTCCATTACCAGTTCTGCCTAATTTGCGGTAATACCAAAGGAGTATTGGACCGCGCTCGGGAACTTAGGATGGGCTGGATTGCGTCAGAGGATTGTAGTAGCTTCAGGCTGAAGGAGTTGTTCCGTGGGTACACTTAAAGCGCTGTTTGTGATTACGGTCAGCACGTCCAGGTTCTTCTTCCCGGGCACGCCGGCATCGTTCGGCACGGCGGAGAACGCCAAGCCGCCGGCGGTCAAGTCGCTGAGTCTTGAGATCGCGTCGAACGTGGCTGCGCCGAGCGGCGCGAAGGCCACCGTTGACGTGCCGCAGGGACTCAAGACGGCGGCGCAACTCCGACTCAGCGTCGAGCCAAACCTGCCCAAGCCTGTCGCCACGAATGCACCCGCAGTGACGGTGGCGCAGTATTGGGGAATCGGGCGCAAGATCGGCGGGGATCAGCCCAAGCTCACGAAACAGACCGCGCAGTCGTCGCTGCCGGAGGGGTTCCCCGACAAATCCTACGCTTACTGGCCTCCGACGAACTCCAAACCCCTGGCTGATGATGTGGACATCTCGGGAGTCTACAAGTTCAAGACGAACTACTGCGGCGACGCGGAAGTGACCCTCGCCAAGGGGCAGGGCCTGCTCGATCCCATAGACATCACCAGCGCCGATAACGAGCCCGACCTCACCAAGCCGATCGTGGTGAAATGGAAGCCCGTGCCTAATGCCGTGGGCTACATATTCAAGGCCTACGGCGGCACCGCGGGCAAGAGCGTCACGTGGACATCGAGCACCAAGCCCGAGCTTGCGGACACCATCGACTACCGCCCCGTCAGCAAGACCGACCTGGACGATTACATCAAGCAGGGAGTCCTGCTGCCGCCCTACGTGATCACCTGCACGATTCCGGCGGGGATCTTCAATGGATCGAGCAGCGTCATGCTCACGATGACCGCCGTGGGCAGGGACATTGTCCAGACCCAGGGCGACACTGAGACTTGGGTCGTGATCCGCTCGACTGCGAGCGTGCCGCTTCACAGCTCCGCGTTTCCGGCGCCGAAACCTGCCGAGCCGGCGCCCGCCAACCCGGACTCGGGTGACGGCGGGCAGTAGCCGCCTGCCAACTCAATCAAGGGTCCTCGACAAGGAGGCAACACGGCGAGCACCCCAGCGCCCTCGAGGCCGACGCGTCGTCGATGCAGTTCGCGTGGGTTCGAAGTCGCATAGCCCCCGAATGGCTGAACCTCACTATGAGACTGATCGCCAGTCCCGAGAGTGTTACCGGAGGCCCCGATGTTGGAGGCGTCTGGAATCTGTCTGCTCAGCCTAACGGAAGTGTTGCCCTGCCCGTGTTCCGATCTCCCGACGGCCGAGATGGGTACGTTTTTGAGTTCACCGCGACGGTCATCCCCGAACCCTCCTCCCTCGCTGCGCCTCTTGCCAGCCTACCTGTTATCGGCGCGTGAACAACATTTAGCTGAAATATACCGGGTTTGGCGTGCCTAAAGTGCCCTCTCGTCGTCTTATAATCATGGGAGCACTTTTTTTCTGGCGCCCACCTATCCCAAAGGAGGCCTTCGCATGCCCATCCCTTCCCTCTCCGGGCTTTCTCATCTTTCGCGTTTTCGCGGTGACACTCCCTTCTGCGAGGCCCCCAGCAAAAACAACTTGCAAAACGAAATGCCGGACACCCCGGATTTGAGCGTGAACCGAGCGTGAGCCGAGGCGAGGTTTCGTTCACCCAAAACCCGAACAAACCCGCGTGAACAGAGCCCCAAAACGTGCATTTTGGCAGGCCCCGGTCCGGCAGTGGGCACAATGCGGACCAGAGCCCATTCATGCTCCTGGCGGACAACGCGGGCTAATTCTTCGCCGTCACCATCGGGAAGTCGTCCGTGCGGAACGGAGATGCCGGCAGGTCTTCCTTGTTCCAGAGGTTGACCACCGGGCAGTCCGCCCAGCCGTAACGCACAGCTACCGGCTTAGCGACGACAGGGCTGCTGACTACGACCTTGTTGCCGCTGACGATCTTCGCCGTGGCATTGACGAACTTATGATCCTCGCCTGCGATCGTGAAGCCGGTGAGGTCGCCACCCTTGGCGACAAGGCCGCCGCCCACGTTGGCGAAATAAAGCGTGATGCTGTTACCGCTGACTTTCATGCCCTTGTAGACCGGCCCCGCGAACACTATGTTCTCGCCGTAGGCCAGCTTGCGCGCGGCGATTGCGAGCCTCGCGCCGACGGGCTCCTTGTCCTTCGGATGGATGTCCTTGGGATTGCCGACGTCGGTGATGACGGCCATGCCGGTGTTCGGGCAGGTCTTGGTCGTCAGCAATTGCGCCTCGCGGAGCTCCGCCCAGGCACTCTCCTGCGGCTCGGCCTTGATCTCCATAAACGGCGCGAGCTGCACAAACAGGAACGGGAACTCGCCCTCGCCCCAAGCGTCGCGCCAGCTCTTGATCATGTTCGGGAACAGAGTGCGATACTTGAGGGCCTTGCCCGCGTTAGCCTCGCCCTGATACCAGATCGCGCCTCTCATCGCGTAGGGCACGAGCGGGTTGATCATCGCGTCAAACAGCACGCACGGATGGTTCGGTCCGTTGGCTTTCGCCGCGTTCTGTTCGGCTATCCACGACGCGTAATCCGGCAGTGCCTTGAAGCCCTCGGGGCTGGTCCACGCCTCGGCGAACGTGCCGCCCCAACTGGAATCGATGAGTCCCACCGGCACCCCAAGCGCCTTTCGTAGATCGCGACCGAAGAAGTAACCGACCGCCGTGAACTCCGCGGCCACCTCCGGCGAGCACACGTCCCATTTGCCGGCCACGTCCGTTAGCGGCTCATAGGATGTCTTCATCGGCACGGTGTAGAGCCGCAGGCTGCGATCGTTGGCCGCAGCGGCGGCCTCGGCGCCGTTGCTGGCGCGGTTGAGCGCGAACTGCATGTTGGATTGCCCACTGCAGATCCACACCTCGCCCACGAGGATGTTCGCGAGCTCGACGGTGCTGCTGCCGGAAATGGTCATTTTGTATGGCCCGCCGGCCTGCATTGGCGCGAGCCGAACCATCCACTTGCCGTCTTTGGCCGTGGTCGAGGCGGTCTGATCGGCGATCTGTACGGTCACCTTCTCTCCGTCGTCAGCCGTCCCCCAAACCGGAATGGGCATCCCGCGCTGGAGCACGGCGTTGTCGGTGAAAATCCCCGCCGGTGTCACCGCCGCGCACGCGGCACTCGCCGCAAGCGCGACTGCTAGTAAGATGATGAGTCCTTTCATAGTCCCTCCTGGCGAATCGTGCGCCACACACCCGATAATGCTCTGTTCGTTTCACCTCTGCCGGCATCCTCCCCTGAAAGGGGGTACATGTACATTGTGAATGGTTCTCCGGAGGTCCAAGATGAGCATATTAGCCTGGATAATAGTGGGGTTGATCGCCGGGTTCCTCGCGAGACTGGTTCTTCCCGGAGAGGAGCCGGGACCGCGAGGCATCGTCGGCGACTTGATAGCAGGAATAGTAGGCGCACTGCTCGGTGGCTGGATCTTCAGAACACTGGGATGGGGAGCAGTGACGGGCGTCAATATCGGCAGTATAGTCATCGCGTTCATCGGCGCGGTGATTTTCCTGTTGATATGGCGAGCGATCGCGCGGTCGACGCACGTCCACCATCACAGCGCGTAGTGTCGCCGAGCATTACGAACGTTGGGGCGCGGCTTGTGCCGGCGCCCCAACACACACATCCGCGCTCACCGCGCAAATCTCAGTCCGTGATGCTCATATCCACCAGCCTGCCGATGATGTATCCGACGAAACCGCTGAGCAGGCCCAATATCACGCCCATCAGGACAACAGCGAAAAGGCTCCGGGCGAGCAGGCCGACGACGATGCCAAGGAGCAATCCGAGCGCCGCACCCGCCTGGAACCCCGCGCCTTCGCCGCCGCACGTATAACCGATCCACAACCCCACGATTGATCCGTAGGCAGCCCCTATCAGGGCCCAGACGATCATCGACACCAGACTCAAAGAACCTATCATCAGGAACATGAAGCCGAGTCCGACATGCAGCAGCTCGAAGAAGATGGCTCCGATGATAGCTCCATAGATGATCCCGTTCTTCATAAGTGAGTGGTGCTGATCGGCGATTGCCTGTTCCTTGGCCATTTGCCTCGCAATGAGGTCGGCGTGCGTCGGCGGCGCGCTGGTTGGACGCGCGAACGGGTCGGCGAGCGGCGGAGGCGAAGCCTGGCCGATCGTCGGACCCTGCGGAGGAGGGCCCGCAAACGCCTGTGTCTGCGAAGCTGCGGGTGGTCCGGCGGGCATCGACTGAGTGGGCTGCGCCGCCGCGACGGCCGGTTCGGGCGTCGGATGGGCAGCGGCGAACTGGCTGTGCAGTCTTTCGATCGCATCGGCGGCGGGCTTGTAGTTCGGATCGAGTTCGACGGCCATGCGATACTCGCGCACGGCTTCGTCGATCCTGTGGACGGACTCATAAACCACGGCGAGGTTGTAGTAGGCCTTGGGAGTCTCGCCGAGCCGGAGCGATTCCTCGAACGCGTGGATCGCGTTCATCTTGTCGCCCTTCTGGTCGTAGGCGGCGCCGAGAAAAGCGCAGACCTGGGCATCATCGATCTTGGCGCGCACCTTTTCAAGCACCTTGATCGCATCGTCGAGTTGGCCGGCTTTGAGCAGCCTGAGGCCTTCTTCTTTGGTGAAGACTTCCGGTGACGAATCCATAGCTCCCTCCCCACACGGCGGTCACTTACATCGCCCCCATCTGTGTAGTAATCCTTCGTCGTCGGTTCAAATACTCCTGCTTGGCATTGACAACATGCCGCCTGATGGTCACAATAGTCTGGTCGGAGGAGGACCAACTTGGCAGAACTCAAGATCACACCCTGGCAGCCGCTCATAAGGCCGCCCGCACCAGGTTCCGAAGTGCCCGAGGTGCCCGCCGGGCCGCTCAAGGCGCTCGCGTGCCGCAACAGCATCGTGTCGATGGCGTTTCTGGTCACGTCCGAGTGGCCGGTCCACGCGCGCATCGAGTTCGCGGACCTGAAATGTGGCCGGGCGTCCATCTCTTCGGAGAATCTCGTCGCGCGGCTGATCGGCGCCGTTGCCACGCCTGAGGCTGGAGCGACGATGGAGGTGTTGTCCGAGTTCGAGTTCCTGTCCGTCGTTGGAACCGCTGCGTTCCACGTCACCGCCACAGTCCCCAAAGGCATCCCAGCGGGAGTATACAAGGGCGCAGTCACGGTCACGGTCAACGGCGAGACAGCTGCCTCGAACGAGATCGAGGTCGAGGTCGCGGACGTCGATCTGCCCGACGTGCACGACTGGTCGTTCTTCCTCAACGTCTGGGCAAACCCGGCCACGGTCGCGCGTTGGCACGGAGTCGAGATGTGGTCCGAGGAGCACTTCGCGCTGCTGCGACCGTATATCGAGGACCTAGCCGCGCACGGGCAGAAGACCGCCGTGGTCCCGATCTGCTATCAGCCGTGGGGCACGCAGACCCGCGACCCGTTCCCGAGCGCGGTCGTTTGGAAACGGCGCGGAGATGAGTATCAGTTCGATTTCTCCGTCCTCGAGCGCTACGTTGATATGCACATTGCCGCGGGCATCGACCGCGCAATCCACTGCTACACTGTCGCACAGGCCGCGTCCGGCGTTCAGGGCAGCGAGATCGAGTACGTGGATCTGGATTCCGGCAGAACCGAACTCGCCCGTCTTGAGATAGGCAGCCCCGAGTGGACGAGCGCCTGGCAGGCATTTTTCGCGGCGTTTCGACAGTTCCTGAGCTCCAAAGGATGGCTTGAGAAGACCTACATCGCCTTCGACGAGCGCCCGGAAGAAGTCATGGCGCACGTTATGTCGATGCTGGCCGAGCACGCGGCGGACTTCAGAATCGCGCTTGCCGCAAACACGCGCTCCGACGAGTTCCTGCGCATCGACGACCTTTGCCTTTCCGGCTCGTTCAACGAAAGGGGAATTGCCGAGTTCGCTCCCGCAGAGCGCAGCGCGATGGGCGTCTCCGAACTGCTGGACCGGCCACCGGCGCGCAGCGCGGGCGAGACTATAACCACCTTCTATGTGTGCTGCGGGCCGCCGTTTCCCAACACATTCCTGTTCAGCCCGCTGGTCGAGAGCCGGATGCTGCCGTGGCTGGCGGCGCAGGGCGGTTACGACGGTTTCCTGCGCTGGAGCTACAATGATTGGACCGACGATCCCTACCTGCACCCGGAGTGGGCGCCTTGGCCCACAGGTGACTGTCACTTCGTCTACCCCGGCCGCACGGGCGTCGTATCGAGCCTGCGATGGGAGCAGCTTCGCGAGGGAATCCAAGACTACGAGCTCGCGCTGATGGCGGCGTCGAAGATGCGGACCAGCGAGGATATGGTGGACTACGAGCAGGCCATCTCGCTCGCTTGCCGCGCTCCCAATGGCCGCGAGAAAGCCGTCGGCGACATCGAACTCGCGCGAAGGCTGCTCATACCGATCGCGGCGAGATAGAGCAATGCGCATCACATTCCCATACAACCAAACCGCCTTCCCACCCGTCGAGATTCCGGATGCGAACTTGCTCGGGGTGTTCGAGCCGGGGGCGTTCGAGGCGGTCGTGGACGTGCGGGCCCGTGTGCTCGACGCAATCGAGAATCCCATCGATAGCCCGGCAATCGAGGATCTCGCTAGAGGATGCCGCAGCGCGCTTATCATATCCGACGACTACACTCGCCAGACGCCGGTTGACGTCATCATTCCGATACTGGAAAGCAAGCTTCGGGCGGTTGGCATCGAGACCATCCGAATCCTCGTCGCGCTCGGCACGCACCGCCCCATGACGGAAGCCGAGAAGCTCGCGAGGTTCGGCGCGGACATCTGCGACCGGTTCGAGATCATCAATCACGAGTATCAGAATCCAGAAGCGCTCGTGGACATGGGCACTACCGTCCGCGGCACGTGGTTCACTGTCAACAAGGAGGTGCTCCGGCACGATCTCATCATCGGCCTCGGCCAGATCGCTCCGCACCGGATCGCGGGGTTCTCGGGCGGGTCCAAGATCGTGCTGCCGGGCATCTCCGGCGCGGAAGGCATCGCACACACGCATTGGACGGGCGGCCGCGAGTCGGGCGAGAGGATGCTTGGCTTCGCTCAGAACCCGGTCCGCGACGAGATGGACGCCTGTGCCGCGCTGGTCAACCTCCGCTTCATAGTCAACGCGATCTGCGACCCCGCGGGCAACCTGATCGGAGTAGTCGCGGGCGATATGATCCAGGCACATCTAGCGGGCTGCGAGCTCGCACGCGAAGTCTTCGGCGTGCGGGTCCCCGAGCAGGCCGACATAGTCATCGCGGACTCGTTTCCCAAGGACCTCGAGCTCTGGCAGGCCGCTAAGGCGCTCTACGCCGCCGACCTGATGGTCAAGCCGGGCGGAGTGGTGATCTTGGTTTCGCCGTGTCCGGAAGGCGTATCGCGCGCGCACCCGCTGATCCTGGAACGCGGCTACACGTCCGAGGAGCAGACCATCTGCGAGGTCGAGTCCGGCCAGCTCACGAATCTCTCCGTCGCGTCGCACTGCCTGCGCGTCGGCAGGCTGATCAAGGACAAGGCTATCGGGATAATGGTGGCGAACGGAATCCCGCGCGCGGATCAGATCCGACTGGGATTCGTCCCCGCCGATACGCCTCAGGATGCCCTTGGGAAGGCATTTGGGATAGTGGGGACGAATGCTACAGTGGGGGTACTGAGGCACGGCGGCGAGGCCTTGCCGGTAGTCGGAGTGGACTAGTTGTCAAACACTGTAATCGAAGTCGAACACAAACTCGAAACCACGCCTCAGGACGCCCATGTGCCGCCCGGCCTCGGCGTCGCGACGATCGTTGCCATCATCCTGGCGCCCATCATCTGCATCATCGTGTTCGAGGCTGAGCTCGTATTGCACTCGGCCGATCTGGCCTCGATGTCGCTTACGTTCCCCGGCGTTTGGGCCCTGCTGCTTATGCTGGGCGTGCGGATGTTCTACAAGCGCCTCACGCGCCGTGCGATCATGCTCATCTACTGCGCCATCGCCGGCACCGTCGGCATCTGCACGATGGGAATGGTGCAGTTCCTGATCACCACGCTGCTCGCGCCGTATCACTTCGCCACCGCAACCAACGGCTTCGAGGAGTTCTGGGCGTCGATTCCGTCCTGGGCTGCGCCGAAGGGCAGCGCGGTGGTCAAGGGCTTCTTTCTGGGCAACTCCAGCCTCTACAATTCCGAGATATGGCACGCCTGGCTGGTGCCGGTGCTTGCGTGGAGCGGGTTTCTGATAGCGTTTCTTGCCGCGCAGTACTGCCTTGCGCATTTGTTCTACCCAAGGTGGTCGCGCGAGGAGCGGCTGACATTCCCGATAGTGCAGCTCCCACTGATGCTGACAGAGGAGCCGCGCACGTTCAAGAAGGCGCTGGTTCTGGGCGCGGCGGTCGCCTTCGTGGTGCAGGGGTTCTCCGCGCTGCATTTCCTGTTTCCCTGGATTCCGTGCATCAGAACGCTGCCCACCGAGGTCGGGCAGTTCTTCCCGGCGTCGCTTGCGACGATGAAGCCGGTCTACATCGCCTTCTATCCCTGCGTCATCGGCATATCCGCCCTGGTGCCGACCAACATCCTCTACTCCTGCGTCTTTTGCTACTGGCTGATCAAGCTGGAGGCCGTCGCCGGAACGATGATGGGCGTCGAGTCCACGGGCATGGGCTTCCCATACCCGGCCGAGCAGGGACAGGGCGCGGTGCTGGCGTTCGCGTTGATTCTGGTGTGGTCGGCGCGCGGTTCACTGCGCAAGTCGCTTTCCAACCGCGAAGACCGAGGGTACTGGATCGCGCTGATCGTAGCGATGGAGGTGCTCTTCGGTTTCGGAATGGCATTGGGGCTGCGGCCGGCGGTGTCGATCATGCTCTTCGGGCTGTTTATGCTCTTCATGATCGGCGCGGGTTGGGTGCGGGCGGCTGTGGGCGCGGTGTGGAACCCGGGCAATGACGTGAGCTGGTTCCCGCGCGCCTTTCTGGGCGCGGGGCACGCGGTCGGCGAGGGAGTGGGGCTTGCCTATCTGAGATGGTTCTCATTCGGGGACTTCCGCGCTCACGCGCTGCCCACCTACGCCGACACCATGCGCCTCGCCGAATCGACGAGCATCGAGCGCCGGCAGCTCGTCACGGCGCTCGGAGCGGCGACGGTCCTGAGCGTCTTCGCCAGCCTGTGGATCGCGCTGCACGTCTACTACCAGAAGGGCGCGGCGACGGCGCTCACTGACTGGTGGCGGATGTATCAGGGCCGCGAAGGGTTCAACGTGCTTCGCGCCACGCTCGACGGCGCCGCTCCCAAGCCCGGCGCCGCTCAGATCACGGCCATGTGCGTGGGCTCGCTGCAAGTCGTGGGGTTCTACATCGCGAATCTGAGGGTGATGTGGTGGCCGTTCCATCCGGTGGGATTCGTGCTCGCGCAGATGCGGGGATTCGACTACCTCTGGCTGCCGATGGGCATCGCGGCTGTGGCCAAGACGATCACGCTGCGCGCGGGCGGCCTGAAGATGTATAAGCGCGCGATGCCATTCTTCCTCGGTCTGGTCCTGGGCGACTATATCATCAGCGGCATTCTCACACTGCTTCGCTGGCTGCTCGCGACACCGATGTATAAGACCTTCCCCATCGACTGACGCCTCCCGTCGCCTGTAATCGCGGCCAAACGGGAATATTGAAGGAATACGCGTGGGGCGGGAGTAGTACCAAACAGGTGTGGCAGCAGCCTTGCACGAGGCACGAGGTAGATCGCGAGCACGATGCGCGGAAAAGAACCGGAGCCAAAACCAACACACGTCGTCGGCATCGGCGGGTCGGCGGGCGGCCTCGAGGCATTCGAGGAGTTCTTCTCGCACATGCCGCCGGACTCGGGTATGGCGTTCGTGGTGATCCAACACATGGACCCGGTCCACAAGGCCATGCTCAGCGAACTGATCCAGCGAACGACCAGGATGAAGGTCGCCACCATCGAGTCGGGCACGAAAGTGGAGCCGAACTGCGTCTACGTGATCCCGCCCAATGCCGATATCGCCATCGTAGACGGCGCCCTTCAGCTCACGCAACCCTCCGCGCCGCGCGGGCTCTGGCTTCCGATTGACTTCTTCCTGCGCACCCTGGCCGAGGATCAGGAGGAGAAGGCGGTGGCGGTGATTCTCTCCGGCATGGGGACTGACGGCACTCTCGGACTCAAGGCTATCAAGGAGAAGCTGGGCATGACGATGGCTCAGGACGTCGATAGCGCCAAGTTCGCCGGCATGCCGCGCAGCGCGATAGAGGCCGGACTTGTGGATTACGTCGGACCGGCAGACAGGCTGCCGGAGATGCTTGTGGACTACGCCAGCCACAAGATGGAGATCCCGACACGCGCACGCGGTGTCAGCGAGAAGACCGCGACGGCGATGCAGAAGATTCTCACTGTCCTCCGGCAGCGTACCGGACACGATTTCTCGCTTTACAAGAGAGAAACCCTTATGCGCCGCATCAAGCGACGAATGAGCGTTCACCTGCTTGACAAGATGAACGACTATCTCAAGTTCCTGACCGAGCACAAGGACGAGATAGACCACCTGTTCAAGGAACTGCTGATCGGCGTCACCAACTTCTTCCGCAATCCGGAAGCCTACGATGCCCTCAAGGAGCAGATGCTTGCATATCTGGCGAAGGACGGCGGGCCGGAACGCTCGATTCGCGCGTGGGTGGTCGGCTGCTCGACCGGCGAGGAAGCCTACTCGATCGCGATCGTACTCAAGGAGTGCGTGGAGTCGGTCGCGCCGGGCGGCGGGATCGACATTCAGATATTCGCCACCGACATCGACAAGGATGCCATCGAAGTCGCGCGCAGGGGCGTCTACGATACCAACATCACTATGGACGTTACCCCGGAACGGATCCAGAAGTTCTTTGTCAAGGACGAGGACAAGTATCGGCTCCGCAAGGACATCCGGGAGATGATCATATTCGCGCCGCACAGCGTGATCGCCGACCCGCCTTTCACGAAAATGGACCTGGTGTGCTGTAGGAACCTGCTGATCTACTTTTCCTCGGAGCTGCAAAAGAAGGTTCTGCCGGTGCTGCACTACAGCCTCAAACCAGGCGGGATACTGTTCCTGGGGACATCGGAGACGGTGAGCGGGTTCACCGACCTGTTCGCATCGGTGGACGGCAAGTGGCGGATCTTCCGTCGAAAGGAACTGCCCACCAAGCACTATCCGGCTCTGGACTTCCCGTCGGCACGGCCGCAGGTGGGCGAGGTCAGGGCGCCCAGGCACGAGGAAGTGGAAGTCTCGGTGTCGGACCTAGCCCAACGGATACTGATGCAGGACTACACTCCTCCCGCGGTGCTTATCAACGAAGACGGGGCCGTGCTGTTCGTCAACGGGCGCACCGGCAAGTATCTCGAACCGTCGCCGGGCAAGGCGGAGATGAATATCTATTCGATGGCGCGCGAGGGGCTGCGCTATGAGCTTGCCGGCGCTGTCCGGAAGGCATTCACTGAGAGGGTCGAGGTGACCGTCAAGAGGATTCGTGTAAAGACCAATGGCGACGAGCAGACAATCAACCTCACCGTCAAGCCGATCAACAAGCCGGACCCGATGCGCCATGTCGCGCTCGTGACGTTCGAGGACGTCATGCCCATGAAGCGCGCGAGGCGGCCGGCCCAAGGAGAGCCGGAGGCGGAGAAGGCGCCGCGTGTGGCTGAGCTGGAGCAGGAGTTGGTATATACAAAGGAGCGGCTGCAGACCACGATTGAGGAAATGGAAGCGTCCCAGGAAGAACTGCAGGCCACCAACGAAGAGCTTCAGTCCGCGAACGAAGAGCTGCAGTCGACAAATGAGGAGTTGACGACCTCCAAGGAGGAACTCCAGTCCCTGAACGAGGAACTGGTGACGGTAAATGCAGAGTTGCAGTCCAAGGTTGATGAGCTCTCGTATGCTAACAGCGACATGCACAACCTGCTCAACTCGACGCAGATCGCGACCGTATTCCTGGACCGCGGGCTCGCCATACGCCGCTTTACGCCGCCCGCCACGAAGATTATCAAAATGATCGAGAGCGACATCGGACGGCCGATCACCGACCTGGTTCAGAACCTGAGGTACGATCGTCTGCACGAGGACGTGACCGAGGTGCTCGACACGCTGACGCTGAAGGAAGTGCCGGTGCAGACGAAGGACGGCGAATGGTTCCTGATGCGGGTGCTGCCATATCGGACTGGCGATAATGTCATAGATGGGGTGGTGATGACATTCAGCGATATCACCACGCTCAAGCACCTTGAGGCGCTGAATGAGTCCGGCCGGTTGGCGACGGGCGTGATGGGCACTGTAAGGGAGTCGCTGCTGGTGCTCGACGCCGATCTCAGTGTGGTGGCGGCGAACCGGTCGTTCTATCGCGTATTTCAGACGACCGAGAGAGCCACGGTCGGCACCAAGCTGTATGAGCTGGGGGACGGCCAGTGGGACATACCAGCGCTGCGGGAGCTGCTGGATAACATTCTGCCGCAGACGAGCGAGTTCGAGGACTTCGTGGTCGAGCACGATTTCCCGAAGGTCGGGCATAAGAAGATGCTGCTCAACGCCCGCCGGCTGATGGCGGTAGAAGGAGAGCAGCCGCTGATATTGCTGGCGATGGACGATGTGACGGAGAGGCAGTAACGCCGCGCCACGCGTCATGCCGGGCTTGATCCGGCATCCAGGCGTCGAAGGGATGGATCCTGAATCAAGTTCAGGATGACGAGAGAGATTCAGGGTGGCGGGTTGCGGAGGACGTTCGAGCATGGCAAGGCCATCCAAATCCGAGCAGTTCGAAGAGCTCCGGCGCAAGGCCGAGGAACGGCTGCGCCGGCTGGGCATCGAGACACATCGCGAACCCGAGGCGGAGGACGTGGCATCGCTTCTGCACGAGCTCAGCGTCCACCAGGCTGAGCTCGAGATGCAGAATGAGGAGCTGCGTCAGGCCCGTGAGCGGACCGAGCAGGCCCTGGAGCGTTATTCCGAGCTGTATGACTCTGCGCCGGTCGGTTATCTCACTCTCGATCGGAGGGGCACGATCGAGAAGTCGAACCTCGCCGCCGCACGGCTGCTCCAGGCCGAGCGGCAGAAGCTGGTGAGCGACAGCTTTCTTCGCTACGTCGCGCAGTCCAGCCGGGGCGTGCTGTTGCGTTTCCTCGGTAAGGTCTTCGAGAGCCGAGAGCCGCAGTACTGCGAGGTGGCGCCTGCGAATGAGTCCTCCCCTGCTTCGTGCATCAGGATGGAGGGCGTGCTCAAAGTGGACCCCGAGCATGGGCGCGAAGTCTGCTGGGTGGCTATCATAGACGTCTCCGAGACCAAGCGCACCCAGGACGAGCTGCGCAAGGCGTATGACGAGATGGAGGATCGCGTCGAGGCCCGCACCGCCGAACTTGCCGCAGCCAACGACAACCTGCGCTGGGCGCGTGAAGAAGCTGAGACTCGCGAGGCGGAGCTGAAGTCATTTCTCGCAACCGCGCTCGACGGCCTCATCCTGGCTGACGCGGGGGGAAATATCGTCTTTGCAAACGAGGCAAGCACCCGGATGCTGGGGGCACGGATCGGCGAGCCCGTCCGCAAGATCATCTCCGGCCTGCGGATTTCAACGCCGGACGGCAAACCCCTGCCGCCGCACGCCCTGCCCACGTGCCGCGCGCTCGAGGGCGAGACCATCAGGGAGCAGACGCACCGGGTCGCTCTTTCCTCTGGACGGGAGTTCGTGGTGAGCGCCAGCGCGGCTCCGATAGTGGATTCTGAGGGAGAAGTCCTTGGCGCGGCCAGCGTGTATCGCGACGTCACCGAGAAGGTGGCATGGGAGAAGCGCAAAGACGAGCTCTACGCCAAGGAGCACCACATCTCCGAGGTGTTGCAGAGCACGCTCATCCCGCCTAAGATCGAGTGCACTACACCGGGCGTCGAGATAGCGGTGGAGTACATGGCCGCCGACGAGGAGGCTCGCGTCGGCGGGGACTTCTACGACGTGATCCAGCTCGACGGAAACAGGTGCGGGATTCTCATCGGCGACGTCGTCGGCATGGGCCTGACGGCCGCGATCCGCGTGGCGGCGGTGAGATACGCCGTTCGTAGCTATGCGTATATCGACGCCAGCCCGGGAGTTGTCATGACGCGCGCGAATGATGCGCTCTGCCGCGACACCGAGGAGAGCGTGGGCGGGGGTCAGATGCTGACGGGCCTGTTTGCGGTAGTCGACCCGGAGCAGCGAACCGTAATGCATGCGAATGGAGGCCACGAGCCGCCGTTTCTCGTCCGCCCGGACGGGCTGGCGCGGGAAGTGAACGTCCAGGGGCAGATGCTGGGCGTTGTCCCGGGCTACTGCTACCCGGAGGCAACGCAGTTGATCGAGCCCGGCGATGTGATCGTGTTGCTGACCGACGGCATCACCGAAGCCGGCAGGAACTCGCACGTGTTCGGCGCCGAAGGAGTGCTCAGCTGCCTTGCCCGCCACGCAGGCGAGCCCCCGGCTCAGATCGCCAAGGCCCTGCTCGAAGAGGCCATCGAACACGCCCACGGCAGACTCCGCGACGACGCCGCAATCGTCGCCCTGCGGCTCACCTGAGCAGACGCGGCCACAGACTCTGCAAGCCCGGGACTCTCGATCGCAGCCGTGGGATGGCCTACCGCTCTATCTCCACCACCGTCACCGCGTTGTTTGCCAGCTCGAACTCAATCGTCGCTGTTGAGCCGGAGAACGTTGCGGAGACCGGGACCGTCTCCAGCGCGGACTTCGACGCATCGTTGGCGAGGTTCGAATGCGTCGCATCCACCAGATAGCGCTTGACCGCACGTGTGGATGCTGAACTATCGTGGCTTCGTACGGAACCCACTGTCGTTCCGAGCGAATCAAGTTCAGCATGACGCGGCAGGCCCGAGATGGCCAACTTGACGTTGCGCGGCGAGCCGAACCGCTCGCCGAAGCTGAACACAAGGACGTTCAGCCGCCCGGTCTTCGGGTCGATCGCCGCGACGGACGCGATCTGATCGTCCTCCCCCGCGCACTGGACGCGGGTATCGGGCATCTTGTTGAACATCCGGCACACGTTGGCGACCGCCTTGGGCTTGCCCTGACTCGTGAACATACCCCACTCGCCGCTGAGCTCGCCCGCCCATTCCTTGGCCAGGAACCAGCACGGCTTCTGCACGCCCGCCGCCATCCATCCGCGGAGCACCGATGCGGCCGCCCACGCCGCGCCGACTTCGTTGTCATGCGCGCGGTCGTGCCACCACGCGTAGCTCCACTCGGTGACGGCGTATTCTTTGACCTGTTTCTTGACCTTGGGGTAGTCGTTGAGGTATTGCTTGATCTGGTCCGCCTCTTTTTTCATCGTGCCGTAGTTCTGGAAGTACTCGTGCCAGGTGACGAAGTCCAGCGGCGCGCCGGTCTTCTCGCAGTGCTCGAACAGCCCACGCATGAACTTCTCGCCGTTGGCGCCCGGCCCGCGCGGATCGTTTGCGTTCCACGGCCCGGAGGCGACGCACGGCCCCCCGACCCACGCCTTCGGATCGGCTCGCCGAACCGCCTTCCAGCAGGTATCGTAAAGGGTCAGATACGTCTTGAGGTGGTCCCAGCCCGGCGGATCGACCATCCAGCCGGTGTTGATCTCGTTCCACACCTCCCAATACTTCACAGGCGTCCCACGGTCGATGCAGTGCTTGGCAGCCTGATAGACAAGCTCGCCGAACTCGTCCCAGTCGCGTGGATACGAATGCCGCTCGCCGTTGGGCACCGCGTCCAGCGCCTCGGGCATGTAGGAGATGCAGAATATGAACTCGCAGCCGACCTTGCGCATGAAGTCCAGCCGCTTATCGAGGTCGGTCCAGTCGTAGCGAATGCCCGTTGTTTCGGGATTTCGGCCCTGCGCCGGCGTTTCGGGATTTCCACTTCGTTCAAATCCCGAAACACCCGTGCTGTCATTCTTCTTGACGGCGTTGGTGAGCACGTTGTCCATACGGAACCACTTGATGCCCCAGTCCTTGAACATCGCGGCGGTTGCGTCGTCGTAGTCCGGCAGGCCCGCGCCCTGTGAAAGACCGGCGAACGTGTGGGGCATCGGCCCGATCCTGCGCGAGGCGTCTACCTTGATCTCAAACGGCTGCCTGATGATCTTCGGGTCGATGATGGTGAGCTGGGCGCAGTCCAGCTTGCCGTCGTGTTCGCTGGTATCCGGCCCGAGAAACGCGCGCACGGCGACGTTCACGACCTCGCCCGGCTTCGCATTTCTCGCAAGCACTACCAGAGCGGGGTGATCGTTATCGTAGCGGCAGAAGATCTGCCCATTGACGTAGCACTCGCCGCCGTCGCAGGAGTTCCACTCCAGCCCGACCGCCTGTCCCTCAGCGCTCTTGCCGCCTATCTCACTGGGAATCTCTATGCTCGCGCGAAACCAGGCGTAGCCGGCGCTCTTCCATTTGTAGCCGACATCGACCTTCTGCCAACCGGAATCATCGAAATCCACCTTTGCGAAGTCCCGATTGTCCTCCGCCTTGAACCGCCACTGCATATCCGCGGCGAATCCCGGCGCCGAAAACAGCATCGCAGCAACCAAAACAACTAGCGCAGTCCTCATCCCCCGACTCCAATCTGCAAATCTCAAATGCGTAATCTACAATCCTTCGACCCTCAGCCGCGTCTGCCCGACGCCGATCTGATCCCCAACGTTGAGTGTGTGCTCGGCGATCCGCACACCGTTGACCCACAGCTCGTTCCGGCTGACCACGGTGTCCCACGACAATAGTATAGCACAGCCCGCGTCGCGCCCGATACGAACAGCGCCTGGCGTGAACGTGAACCGCTGGGTTCATATATGGCCCGGACACCGGCAGCTCGATGCGCATCTCTACAGCCCCTCGACCTTGAGCCACGTCTGCCCGACGCCGATCTGGTCGCCGACGTTGAGCGTGTGCTCGGTCACCTGCACGCCGTTGACCCACAGCCCGTTTCTGCTGCCGAGATCGCGCACCACCCACGCTGAGCCGTTCCACGTCAGCTCGGCGTGATTGCGGCTGACCACACTGTCCTGCGCGAGCAGGACCCCGCAGCCGACCTCGCGGCCGATCCTCACGGCGCCGGGTCCAAACGAGAACCTCTGGTTTAGGTGTGGCCCCGCGACGACGACGAGCGCCAGGCTGCCCGTGGCAGTTCGTACGGCGGGTTGGGACATCGTCACGTTCTGCGGGGCATAGTTGGGCTGGCATGCGGCGGAGGTGAGGTCCGGGAGCGGTTGGCCGAAGTAGGCGGCCTGTGGCTGCGAGCCCTTCTGATGGAATCTCAGCGACCATCGCCCGACCGATATCGTGTCCCACGGCCGCAGTACGGTCATCTGCGCGGCCGCGCCATTCACGGCCACCGGCCCTCCCGTCGCCTGCAGCGTGACCACGTTACCCTGCATCAGCAGCGCCGCATGCTGCTTCGTGACCCTGGCGTCGCCGAACAAAGGGATATCTGCCAACTCGTCGCGGCCGATGGTCGTGGTTGCTTTGGAAAGAATAAAGCTCCGGCCTTCCTTGGGGCCGTTGAGGACCGTGATCCAACTGCGCTTCGCGATGTCCTCCACGAACGCGACCGTAGCCCCAACGGCAATCCCCATCACGCTGAACCCGATCAGCCGCGCGACTGTGCCGGTAGGAGGCTCGTTGGGATGAGTGACCACGCTCGCGATGCCCGTCACCAGGCAGATCGCATCGAACAGCCCGCCGCCGATACACCCACCGATGAACCCGCCAAGCATGCACATCAGCGCCCGCCTCAGGCTGCCCAGCGCTATCCCCAGTCCCGCCCCCGCCCCGAGGCCGAAAGTCGCCCATGCGATGATCCGCGCGGGGATCAGCAGAATGACGTTCCGTCCCATGGTGGCAAACAGCGCCTGGGACGCCAGCCCAGAGATGCCGCCCACGAGCAGCCCCGTGCCTACCGCGATCCCCATCCGAATTGCGATTCGTTTGGGAGGCGAGTAGATCTCATCTGCGAGCGCCATCGTGCCGCCGAGCATGGCCGCGAACGCCCCGCTGAATACGGCCATTATCAGCAACGCCTCGGCTGCGGACTCTGCGGGAGCTTCTTCACTCAGCGACCGATGGTACTCGAAATCGCGTTTCTCCTCGGCCGCCATGCCGGGGTTGAAGAAGAAGAATATGACCAGGCCCGCGAACAGCCCCGCCAGCACCAAGCCCAACAATCTCGACCGGTCTATGCACACGCTCGTGCTCCTCTATCGCCCCGCCGGGCAGCCTATCCGCCCGGCTTCTTGCCCACGGTTGCGCTCTGCAGAACCAGGTAGACCTGACCCTTGTCGTTCTTCTTGACCCTGCCCACGACGCTCACCGGCGTCCCGTTGTCCTTCGACGGGTTCAGATCGATGCCGCCCACCACATACATGCAGCCGGTGGCATCGCATATCGCCCAGTCGCTGCGAGTCACCGGTGGGCCTTCCCTGGTGTTGGGATCGTTCGGACTCGGCGACCAGCCGCGATACGTCGCGCAGATCGAGACCTTGCTGTCCGGCACCTGAGACGCAAGCAATATGGCCTGCTTGATCGTGACGGGAGCCAGCGCCGCGCCCTTGCCACCGACTGCAACCTTGCATCGCGCGTAGGGAGGAGCTGTCCCCGTCGGGGTCAACTGCGCGCATATCGTGTAGGCTCCCGGCCCGACTTGGTTGCCCTTGCGATCTTTCTGGTTCCATTCGGCGCAAAACGTTCTGGATTCGCCTGCGCACAGGGTGAATGACGTCGCCACCGGCGAGTATGTTGCCGAGTTACTCAGCCTAAAAAGCTCGTTTTCGTCGCCGCGCGTAACCCACAGGTCGAACTGCTTGGAACTGGTGAAGCTGTAGGTGACGGGAAGGCTGCCGGTGTTCTGGATGGAGTACTGACACGCGACCTTCTCGCCCAGGCCGTAGGCGGGCTTCTCGGTCTTCACGCCCTGCATCAGATCGTCGGCATCCGCGCCGGCCGTCGCCAGCGCTATCACCAGGACAACAAGCGCCCAACGCATGACACCAGCCTCCCTTACACGCTGTACTGTGTTCCCTACCGCTGCAGGTTCTCAAGCATCATATAAACCTGGCCCTTGGGATTCCTCTCCAACTTGCCCATCACGCTAACGCGGCAGCCCGCATCCTTTGCAGTATCGAGGCTCGCGGTACCGACGACATACATGCAGCAGCAATCATCGCCGATGATCCAGTCGCTCTTGCTGACCGGAGGGCCGTCCTTGGTGTTGGGGTCGGTGTGGAGTTTGTCGCGTCAAGCAGGCCTCGCGAAGGCAGCAGCTGCGCGTTGATCGTGTATATCCCCGGCTCCACCTGCTTGCCCTTCGGGTCTGTCTGATCCCAGGTGCCGAAGAAGCTCCTGCTTTCGCCCGGTTTGAGGATCAGGGTGGTCATCATCTGGATGTACACCCTGCCCTTGCTGAGCCTGAAGACCTCGTCGCCGCCGCGGGTTATCCAGATGTTGTATTGCTTCGCCGAGGCGAAGTTGTAGACCAACGATTGGTCGCCGACATTGCGGATCGCGTACTCAATGAGAATCTTGTCGCGGGGACCGTAGCTGTACCTCTCCGCCCTCACTGTCTGCATCAGGCTCTGACCCTGGGCTCCGGCAGCACCGCCGGCCAACGCCATTGCTAACACTGCAACTACCCAACGCATACTGGGATCTCTCCTCTCTGTCTCCTGTTCGCTTGCCCCCTATTCCTTCTCTTTCGCCCGGTCCCAGATCGCGTCCATCTCCTCTAGGGTCATGTCTTCTATACTTCGCCCCTGCTCTGCCGCTTCCTGCTCGATATGCTTGAATCTACCGGCGAACCTCTCCAACATATCCCGCAGCGCGCCTTCCGCATCGACTCCCTCGAATCGAGCGATGTTGACCACTGCGAACAGCAGGTCGCCGATCTCGGCCGACACGGCGGCCTTGTCGCCTGTGGCGACGGCCTGCTCAAGCTCGCCGGTCTCCTCACGGAGCTTGTCGAACACCGCGGAGATCTCCGGCCAATCAAACCCGGTCCGCGCGGCCTTCTTGCTGAGATCGGCAGCGCGCATCAGGGCAGGCAGGCTCTTGGGCACGCCGTCGAGCGCGGACTTGCGTGACTCGTTGCCTTTCTCGGCCCGCTTGATCTGTTCCCAATTGCGTAAGACGTCATCAACGCCGGAAACTTGCGTATCGGCGAAAACATGTGGGTGCCTGCGCTGGAGTTTTTCGCGGATCCGGGCGCAGACATCGGCGATATCGAACCCTTCGGCCTCGCTGGATATCTGCGCGTGCAGCAGCACTTGAAGGAGGAGGTCGCCGAGCTCATCTTCGAGTTTCGTCGGGTCGCCGCCGTCTATAGCTTCGAGGACCTCATAGGTCTCCTCGATCGCGTAGGGCTTGAGGGAGGCGTGGGTCTGCTTTCGGTCCCATGGGCAACCGCCCGGCCCGCGCAGCCGCGCAACCGTCTCAACCAACGCCGCAAACTCGTCTCTTACCCGATCGCTCAACTCGCATACCCCAATCTGCTATCCGTAACGCCGCTATCCCGCGGTCCTCAGGAACACCGTCTCGCACGGCAGCTCATCGAGCAGCGCGACCGCGGTCGAGTGCGCGACAGCGTAGTCGCCGGTGGTCTCACGCTTGACCCCGATCACGGCAAGGTCGAAGCCGCCGGCCTCGACGAGTTTCACGAAGCCGAGCACGCGGTCGCGCACTCGCTCTGCTCTTGCGTTGACCTTGACATTGTATCTCTTGCCGATCCGCAGGGCTTCCTTCTCGCAATCGGCCGCGGCTGCCTCAGCGTCCGGCCTCGGGGCATCGAGTGGCTCCGTTCGCGGTATTGCAATCGGGTAGATCACCGTGATGGCGGCTTCCTCGCCGGTCACGAGCTTGCAAGCGTGCTCGAGGGCGTGGTCCCACGCTCCAACGGCGGAGATAACCACGCTGGCGGGTGGGCGCGTGGCATCCGATGGCGCTCCCTTGATCAGCGAGACTTCGAGCGCCGACGCTTCCTGCAGCGAGAGCGCCTCTGATTCGTCCATGCTCGGCTCGCCCTTGGGCGCGCGATCGATGCTGATGACCGTGAAGTTCCCGTTCAGGCGTTCGGCGAAGTCGTTCAGCGCGGTCTCGGACCGCACGCGCTCGACGTGCGCGAATGACTTCAATCCGGTCTGGCGAACAAGGCTCTGGGCCTCCTCCAGACGGGTCTGGCCACTGGCCTCTCGTTCCGGTAGCGGCGAGCCGATGGGCAGGGTCCTTGGCACCTTGATCAGATCGACCAGGTGCATCTCGCAGCTCTCGCCTACGGCAAGCTTGTCCGCGAAGTAGACCGCTCTCCGCCAGTTGCCGATGATCGGCACGACGCCCGCGATGTGCGCCTTGCCTCTGCGCGGCGTCAACTCTCCGAGCGCGAGCGAGGCCCTTGCTTCGTCCACGTTCGCGGCTATCGGGAGCTGCGATCGCACACCCGGCACTTCCTGGCCGACCTCGATCATCTCATCTGTCAGCCCGACCACCATAATTCGAGCGTTCTGCGATGCGATGAAATCGAACGCGTCCGAAAAGGTCTGCGCGCCTCTGGCCGTGACCTTGGTAAGGCCGGAGCCGTCAAGTATGATCCCGGTCGGGTGGTTCTCCAGCAGCAGCGCGGCGGCAGCTTGTATCGCCGGCCAGATGTTGGACTTGACCTCCCCTCGCAGGGTTATTGTGTCATCGCGAGCTTCAATTATCATGCTATCTCTCTACTGCCGGTGTCATGCGATTTGGCATCCAGCGCGGTGCGCCAGAGTCATGCTGAACTCGATTCCCTCGGAACGACAGTGGATTCCGTAGGAAACCACGACAGTTCAGCATCCAGACCACGCCGTGATGGATCCTGAAACAAGTTCAGGATGACAAGGTCGGCTATCTCTCTATAAAGTACCGAACGTTGGTGAAGACTATGTCCTTCCGCAGCATAAGCGCTATCTTGAGAAACAGCCCGGACTGATTGTGCAGCAGCTTGTGCCACCACTTCTTCGGCACGAACTCCGGCAGCACAACCGTCACTATGTAGTTCGGCCTTTCCTTCTTGACTTCCTCAAGATACTTCAGCACGGGCCCGATCACGGACCGATACGGGGACTCCAGTATGACCAGCGGCACGCCGAGCCCGAACTTCTCCCACCGCTCGCGGATCATCGCGGTCTCGACCGGATCGATCTCGATAAACAGAGCCCGGCAGTCATGCGAAAGCGTGCGCGCATACTCCAGCGCGGGCAGGATGCCCTTGTGTATGCTCGAGGTCAGCACGATCGCCGTCGAGCGCACCGCCGCGGGCTCCTCGAAGTTGTCGTCGGTCAGCCGAAGCTGGTTGCCGAGCGTGATGTAGTGCTGATGGATCTTGTGGAAGATGTAGACTATAGTCGGGATGAGCGCAAGCACGATCCACGCGCCCGTCGGGATTCCATGCGGGACGATCCACGATCCCACGAATAGGCGCGGGCCGGCCGAGAACTTCATCGAGGCTATCACGACCGCAACAATGCCGGTGATCACGGACCCGAAAAAGCTGATGCTGGAGTAGAGCCGCCAGCCTGGATGCTTGAGCTTGCGCTGGCGAAGGCTCATGCTGAACTGCGAGAGCGTGAACGATATGAAAACGCCCACGGCGTACAGGGGGATCAGCGCGTGGGTGTCACCTTTGAATGCCACGATCAATAGCGCCGCAAGCCCGCTCAGCGCCAGTATGCCGTTGGTGAAGACGAGCCGGTCGCCGATGCTGGTGAACTGGCGCGGCGCAAACCTGTCTCGCGCGAGAATCGAGCTCAGACGCGGGAAGTCCTGGAACGCGGTGTTCGCGGCAAGAATTAGGATCGCGGCGGTCGCGCCTTGGATCAGATAATAGAACCAGCCTCGGCCGAAAACCCCCCTGGCTATCTGGGAGACGACAGTCTCGGGGACCTCTTTGGCCTTTGCCGCGTGTGCGGAAAACTCAGATGGGACCGCCTGGTAGACATGCGCAAGTATGGAGATTCCCACGAACAGGAAGCCGAGGATAATGGCCATATAAACCAGCGTCGCCGCCGCGTTGCGCGACTCCGGCGGCTTGAACGCCGGAATGCCGTCAGCGACGGCCTCGGTTCCGGTCATCGCGGCACAGCCCCCCGCAAACGCGCGCAGCACCAGGAACCAGAAGGCAATCCCCGTGATCGGTGCGCCGAATGACGGGAACGTCTTGTGGATCGGCACTATCGCGGGACCGCCGAAGAACTCCGCACTGATCCACTTGTAGAGCCCGACTCCTATCATCGTGGCGATGCACACCACAAAGGCATAGGTCGGGACGGCGAAGACCACGCCGGACTCTCGCAAGCCCCGCATGTTCATCAGGCCCACCAACGCCACGGCCGCGATCCCGAGCAGCACTCTGTCAGGCTCAAGGCTGGGAAACGCTGATATGATCGCCGCGACGCCTGCCGCAACGCTGACCGCGACCGTCATCACGTAGTCGGTCAGCAGGGATGAGGCGGCGAAGAGGCCGGGAATCGTGCCGAGGTTCTCCTTTGTCACAATGTAGCTGCCGCCGCCTTGGGGGTACGAGTAGATGGTCAGCCGGTACGATACGACGACGATGGCCAGCAGCACGACGATCGATGCAGTGATCGGCAGCGCCATGCTCCAGGCGACGCTGCCGGCTCCCACAAGCGCGAACGCAAGCAGGATCTCCTCGGTTGCATAAGCATTCGAGGACAGCGCATCCGACGCGAACACGGGCAGCGCCAGGAATTTCGAGAGGCGCTCGTGCTTCTGACGCGAGCTGGCCAGCGGCCTGCCGAACAATATTCGTCGGATGATTGCGAACAAGAGGTCCCTCCGCGGCCGGTCCGCGACAACTGCACGCGCACCGGTTCCCCCACTAGTCTACACACACCCGCGCCAAACACGCAAGTCGGTTCACTACTGCTCCAGGTAGTAGCGCACGTTCGTGAACACGATCCCGCGCCGCATCATCAGCGCGATCTTCAGCATCAGCGCGGACTGGTTGTGCAGCAGCTTGTGCCACCACTTCTTCGGCACAATCTCGGGCAGGACCACCGTAACGACGTAGTCCGGGCGCTCCTTCTTCACCTCTTCGAGGTACTTGATCACCGGCCCGATCATGGACCGATACGGCGACTCCAGTATCACCAGCGGCACGCCCAGCCCGAACTCCTCCCATCTCTCGCGGATGATCCGGGTCTCGATGGGGTCGATCTCAACGAACAGCGCGCGGCAGTCGTGCGACAGCGTGCGGGCATACTCCAGGGCGGGCAGGATCCCCGCGTGGATGCTGGAAGTCAGCACGATCGACGTCGATCGCACAGTCGGCGGTTCCTTGAACGTCTCCTTGGTCAGCCGAAGCTGGTTGCCCATCGTGATATAGTGCTTGTGTATCTTATAGAAGAGGATAACCAGGCATGGTATCAGTATCAGAACGAAGTACGCGCCTGTTGGTATGCCGAGCCGGCCGACGTGGATCACCGGCCCCTCGGTCAGCTTCACCACGGCGGTAACGCACGTTACTATGAACGTAACGAACCCGCCGAAGAAGCTCACCGCCGAATGCAGCCGCCAGCCCTGATGCTTGAGCCGCATCTGCCGCACGCCCATCCCGACCTGCGAGAGCGTGAATGAGATGAAAACGCCCACCGCGTACAGGGGTATGAGCGCGCTCGTCTTGCCGCCGAACACATAGATCAGTAATGCCGCAACGATGCTCAACAGGATGATGCCGTTCGAGAACACCAGCTTGTCCCCGATGTTGGTCAACTGCCGCGGCGCGAATCTGTCGCGCGCAAGTATCGAACTGAGCCTCGGAAAGTCCTGGAACGCGGTATTGGCCGCCAGAATCAGGATCAGCGCGGTCGCCACCTGAACTGCCACCCAGAAAGCGCCCCTGCCGAATACCGTCCGGGCGATCTGCGATATCACTGTCTCGTTCGCTGCGGGAAATACGTGATACGCATTGGCTAGATAGGTAACTCCCAGCACCAGCGTGGCCAGAATCGTCGCCATATAGGTCATGGTCGTTGCGGCGTTGCGCGACTCGGGAGCTCTGAAGGCGGGGACACCGTTTGCGATGGCCTCGATACCGGTCAACGCCGAACACCCGCTTGAAAACGCCCGCAAGATCAGGAACGCGCTCAGCGTTTCGATGCCGAGTATTGGCTTTCCCTCGGCCTTGGTGAACGCAATCGCATACGCGCTCGGGTCTGTAACCACATGCACGACGTGGCCTGTTATGACTTTGTATAGCCCGACCCCAAGAAGAGTGTAGAGAAGGATGATGAAGGCATACGTCGGCCCGGCAAACAGCGATCCCGACTCCCGCAGCCCGCGCAGGTTCATATAGGCGACGATGAAGACTGCCGCCACCCCCATGACCGCCGCGTGCGGAGCAAGCCCCTGATGCAGAGATACAATGGCCTCCACCCCCGCCGCAACACTCACCGAGACGGTCAGTACGTAGTCGGTCAACAGGGACGCTGCCGCGATCAGGCCGTAGAACGTTCCCAGGTTCTCCTTGGCGACGGTGTAGCTGCCGCCGCCCTGGGGATAGGCATGGATGGTCTGTCGGTACGAGATGGTGACTATCGCGATCAGGCCAGCAATACACAGCGCAATCCAGAACGAAACACGCCACGCCACCGCGCCGGCGACTATCAGCACAAGCAGGATTTCCTGGCTGGCGTAAGCGACCGACGAGACCGCGTCCGATGAGAACACCGGCAGCGCAAGAAACTTGTTGAGCCTCTCATGCTCGTGCCTCGAACTCGGTATCGGCGCTCCCAGCAACAGACGCCTCAGAAAACCGAACAAGCCAGCGTACCTCTTCCAAAAAAGAAACACCAGGACAAATAACCCCTGGTGGTCACCATAGTGTAGCACTCGCAAACGGCGCGGTCAACGTGAAGCCGGTGGAATCATTGACATAGCCGGATGCTTGTGCTAGATTGGACTCGGAACCGGCACGTGGGCGGCCGGTTCGTTGTCTTATGTAAGGGAAAGGGCAGTGGGCAATGCTTCTCGGCACTCAGAAGATCAACGACCGGAACCATTTAGAAATCGGCGGGTGCGATGCTATTGACCTCGCGGCGCAGTTCGGAACGCCGCTTTATGTGATGGACGAGGCCGATATCCGCGCCAGATGCCGCGCGTACAAGAGATCGTTTGCCTCTGAATACGGCGACTCGGCCGTCGCGTATGCAAGCAAGGCGTTCATCGTCACGGCCATGTGCAAGATCATCGATCAGGAAGGGCTGTGGCTCGATGTCGCGAGCGGAGGCGAGCTGTATACGGCCAAGTGCGCGGGGTTCCCGATGGACCGCGTGGTTTTTCACGGCAACTTCAAGTCGCCCGAGGAGATCGAGATGGCGGTCGAGGAGCGCGTAGCCTACGTGGTCCCGGACAGCCTTACCGAGCTCGAGCTGCTCAGCGTGATCGCACAGGAGGCGGGCGTGACGCAGTGCGTCATGCTGCGCTGCAACCCGGGCGTCGATCCGCACACCCACCGGCTGATCTCCACCGGCCAGCAGGATTCCAAATTCGGCTTCAATATCAAGGACGGCACCGCGATGGAAGCCGTCAAGAAGGCCCTCAGCCTGCCCGCCCTGCACCTGGCGGGAGTGCACTGCCACGTGGGCAGCCAGCTTCTGGATCCGACGCCGTACGTCGAGGCGGCGAACGTCATGGCGGGGTTCATCAGGCAGATATCCGAGGAGACGGGCTGCAGCATCGAACTGCTCGACATGGGCGGCGGCACCGGAGTGCGATACATAGAGGAGCACCATCCGCCGACCATACCCGAGTTCGCCAAGATCGTCAGCGAAGCCGTAATTGTGGCCGCTGCCCAAGCCGGTATACAAAAGCCGAAGCTGATGGTTGAGCCGGGAAGATCGATAGTCGGTGAGGCCGGAACGACTCTCTACTCGATCGGGCCGATCAAAGACGTAGCCATCCCCGAGCCACCTGGGAAGAGAACGTATATCGCCGTGGATGGTGGGCTGTCAGACAATCCCCGGCCGACGATGTACGATGCCGTCTACTCCGCGCTGATCGCGAATAAGGCCGGCGAAGTGCCGGCTCACGAGTATCGTGTCTCGGGCAAGCACTGCGAAACGGATACCCTCATTCCGAGCGTATTACTACCGGAAGCCAAGACCGGCGACGTGCTGGCGGTCCAGACGACGGGCGCGTATAACCAGGTAATGGCGAGCAACTACAATCGCCTCACCCGGCCCGCCGTCGTGCTCGTGAACAACGGCCAGGCGGACCTGATCGTGAGGCGTGAGACGCTGGACGATCTTGTCAAGTGCGATCTCATGCCGGAGCGGCTCGGCTGACAGCATACCGAGCAGAGAGAACATGTTCGATCTAGGTAATTTCCACCTGTATGAGTTCCTGCTTACGATGGCGGCGCTGATCATATGCATTACAGTGCATGAGTTCGCTCACGCCTATTCGGCGTATCGAGCAGGCGATAATACCCCAAAGGAAATGGGCAGGATTTCGCTGAACCCCATCGACCATCTCGATCCAATGGGAACCATTATGATGGTGATATCGTCGATCTCGGGTTTCGGGATCGGCTGGGGAAAGCCGGTACAGATCAATCCCTACAACTTCAGGCATCCGCGCTGGGACGACCTGCGGGTATCGCTCTGGGGACCGCTCTCGAATCTGATAGCGGGAGCGGTTGTGGGAACTGCGCTGCGGTTCTTCGAGCCATCGATGAGCGAACCGGTGCGCGCGTTTCTCGTGACGCTGGTGTTCGTCAACATCGGGCTGGCGGTGTTCAACCTGATACCGGTGACTCCGCTGGACGGATCGCACATTCTGGCGGCGCTGCTGCCGTACGAGGCGTCGAGGCGATACAGCTACTTCATGGCGCAGCACGGGATGCTCGTGTTCATCGGCCTGATAATGCTGGGAGGATACGTGTTCCCGGTGATCCTGGGGCCGCCCGCGGATTTCCTCTATCGGCTGTTCACCGGTAGCTAGGCAGATGCATAAGCCAAGACTGCTTTCAGGAATGCAGCCTACGGGGCTGTTGCACATAGGCAACCTCGAGGGCGCGCTGGCCAACTGGGTGCGGCTTCAGCACGAGTATGAGGCCTATTTCTTCGTAGCCGACTGGCACGCCCTTACCACCCTGTACGACCGCACCGAGCTGATCAGGCAATACACCCGCGAAGTCGCTATCGACTTCCTCGCCGCCGGTCTCGACGCCGATAAGTGCGCGATATTCGTGCAGTCCGACGTCAAGGAGCACGCCGAGCTGCACTTGCTGCTGTCGATGGTGACGCCGGTCGCATGGCTGGAGCGCGTGCCCACGTTCAAAGAGAAGTCGGCGGAGCTGCGTCCCGAGGCCATCAGCTATGGGCTGATGGGGTATCCCGTCCTGCAGGCTGCAGATATACTCGCGTATCGCGCCGATGCGGTACCGGTGGGTCGGGATCAGCTTCCTCACCTTGAGCTCGCGCGCGAGGTCGGCCGCCGGTTTAACTACATCTACCGGCCGACGTTCGCGGACTGCAAGGCGCTCCTAACCGAGTATGCGGAAATGCCCGGCCTTGACGGCCGCAAGATGTCCAAGAGCTACGACAACGCAATCTACATCGCCGATTCACCCGAAGAAACGGTCGAGAAGGCGCGCTCGATGTACACCGATCCCACCAAGAAGCACAAGCACGACCTCGGGCACAAAGAAGGCTGCGCGGTCTACGAGATGCTGGCGGTGTATGGCCGCCCGGACCTGCACGAGGACTGCGAGGCGGGTCGGATCGGCTGTGTCGAAACCAAGGATCGACTCGCCGCGTTGATAAACGAGCGCCTCGCCCCCATCCGTGAGCGCCGAGCCCGCTTCGAAGCCAACCCCGCCCTCGTCGATGACGTCCTCGCCGCCGGCGCAGAGAAAGCCAGGGCCACCGCGCGCGAGACGCTCGAACTGGTGCGCGAAGCGATGCATCTGCGCTAGATACACGTGCGCCTGGGTAATACCCCTCTATGCGTACCGCAAGCCTGGATGACATCAGATCGGGCGCCACGACCGACATCTACTTCGAGCGCACGCGGCAGATCCTTGATGCACTCGGCATGCACAGGCGCGTGACTGTGGACGTGTGGGCATCGTCGCTGCCGGACGGTTACGACTGGGCGGTGCTGACGGGGATGCACGACGCGCTGTCGCTGCTCGAGGGGCGCCCGGTGGATGCCGAAGCAATGTCGGACGGGACAGTCTTCCGCGCCGGCGACCCTGTCCTCCAGATAACCGGCGATTACCTCGACTTCTGCGTGCTCGAAACCGCGATTCTGGGCTATCTCTGTCAGCAGAGCGGTGTCGCCACAAAGGCCGCCCGGTGCAAGCTTGCGGCGGGCGAGCGTCAGGTGATAAGTTTCGGGGCGCGACGGATGCATCCCACGCTGGCGCCGGTAATCGAGCGGTGCGCGTATATCGGCGGCTGCGACGGCGTTTCGACTGTGCTGGCTGCGCAGCTAATGGGTATCGAACCATCGGGAACGATGCCCCACGCCCTCATTCTTGTGCTGGGCGATGTCGTGGAGGCGGTGCGGCGCTTCGATGAGATCATCGACCCGGACGTGCCGCGAGTCGCGCTCGTGGACACGCTGTGCGACGAGAAGTTCGAGTCCATTGCCGCCGCAGAGGCGATCCGCGAGCGGCTCGCCGGTGTGCGCCTCGACACGCCCGGCTCCCGCCGCGGCGATATGGCGAGGTTGCTCCAGGAGGTTCGCTGGGAGCTCGACCTGCGAGGATTCGGTCACGTCAAACTCATCGTGAGCGGCGGGCTGGACGAGCCCGATATTGCCGAACTCAGTCCCTACGCCGACGGATACGGCGTGGGTACCGCGATCTCCAACGCCCGCACCATTGACTTCGCGCTCGATATCGTCGAGGTCGACGGGAAGCCGTTCGCCAAGCGCGGCAAGAACTCCGGCCGCAAGCAAGTGCTTCGGTGTGACGGATGCGGCGAGACGCTAGTCGTGCCGTGGGGCACCCGCGGTGACTGCCCGTGCGGCGGCAAACGCCGGGAGTTGCTTCAACCCGCAGTGCAGTCGGGCCAGATCTCGACGCCCGACCAACCGCCCGACGCGGTGCGGGGCTACGTGCTCGATCAGCTTGCCCGTCTTGAAATCGAAGTCAGGCGCGTCGGCGATCCAGCCCAGGCATAGCGACGACGCCATCGCGGAGCGGAACGAATACTCGTCCAGGTTGTTGAGATGCGCCACGATGCAGTTGTCGGGGATGTATTCGCTGGCGCCCCAGAGCGCGGCCTGATCGACATCGTCGTTGAACCAGAAGTCCGTCTTCTGCGCGATATGCAGTCGCATGATCGTTTCGAGATCTACAATGCTGTGTTCGCTAACCCCCGATGATCTCCTGCACGCGGCCGACACGACCGTCGGTGAGCATGACTTTGATGCCGTGAGGATGACAGGGGCTCTTGGTTAGGATTCGCGCCACGACGCCTTCCGTTCGAGCGCCGGTGGGCTGGTTCTGCTTCTCGACTATGGAGACCCGCTTGCCTGGGCTGATCTCACCTCTGTTCGGCACCGCCATTACGCCAGCATCTCCACGAAGCTCTCGATCCGGACCTTTGTGCGCGCGTCGAGCGGCATAGGGGTGTCGCCCTCGATGGTCAGGATCGGGATATCGATGTGGCGGCGTATGATCAGGTCCTGGATCTGCCGGAAGCAGAAGCTCTGGGTGTAGTGGATCAATCCGCGCACGCCGCGGCGGTCGATCTCGCGCTTGATGTCGTCGATCCGCGCGAACACGTCGTAGGGATAGGTGTATTGCGCGTATTGCTCCACGAGATCGCCGGTCTCGAAAGGCATCGCGAACTGCCGTTGGACCTCGTTGAACACGACTCTCGCACCGATGCTTTCGATGAACTCATAGAAGTCCGTGAAGATGGGCGGCACGCCGATGTAGCCGAGACGAAGCTGGCCCCCCTCGGTTGCGGAGGGGGTTGAGACGCCGCCAAGCGCGTCGTCCACTTCCCGCTCGAACGCATCAGGATCGCCGTTGAAATCGCTGCAGTTGACCTGAAAGTAGTGGTTCTGGAAAGAGCTGAACGCCCCGGTCGACCATGTAAGCTCATCTATCTTGGCGACCTTGCGGCGGATCGGGTCCAGCCTGCGCTTCCATTCCATCGCATCGTCCCGCGTTGTGCCAAGCCGCGCGATGAGCTTTTCGATCTGCAGCCGCAGCATGTCGCGGTCGCGGCCGTAGGGGTAGCTGAACGGGATTACTTCCATCCCCTGGTCCTCGAGAGTCTCCACCATGGCTTGCGTCTGCGAGCAGTCGCCCTCGACCACGGCGATGACAGCGTCGAGGCTCCCGGGTTGTGCCGCCACCGAATATATCCCCTTGATCCATCCGCAGGCGTTGCGGGGATACCCGTCGTATTCGGCTCGCGCGACCAGCGTGGCAGGATCGTCGGCGGTGATGAAGATGTTGTTGAGGTCGACCGGCACGCAGCCGGCCGCAAACACGACTTCCACGGGGATTGAGGTCGTCATTCCGATACGCTTCATCTGAGGCCTAACGCTTTGTGGCACTGCGGGATGACGCGCGCGTCGGCAAGCTTCTCGGAGGCCGCGTCCTGGAGCCGCAGCAGATGCTCGCCGGTGGGGCTATCCGCTCCGGTCACGGGCTGAATCACCAGCGGAATGTGGCGATCGACATACGCAATCAGGTCGCTGCATCGGCGGATCTCATCTTCGGTCGTGCCCGCGGACACTACAACCTTCACGAACACCTCGGTACCCGAGGCGATCTCCAGGAACCGCGAGTGCTCGTCCCAGAGCTCTCCGTCTCCAGCCGCGCTCGCAACCTTCATATCCATCGCCACCACGTCCACAAGCCTGATCACCCCGGCGAGCTCCCTGAACATCGTGCCGTTGGTCTCCAGGTGGGTGACCAGACCCGAGCCCTTCAGCTCCTCGAGCAGGAACTCCACGAAATCGCCCTGCACAAGCGGCTCACCGCCGGTGATAGTGACTACGTTGCGCTCGAGCTCGCGGCAGTAGCCCGCGACAGTCTCCGCGGTCATCGGGTTCTCGAATAGGACGATCTCGCCGCTGCCCGGGGCAAGCTCGATCTGGCAGGTGGCAGGATTCGGCTCGCGCGCGGCGGGCGTGTCGCAGTAGTCGCACCCGAGGTTACATCCCGCGAGCCTCACGAACGTCTGCCGCTGCCCGCAATAGATGCCCTCACCCTGTATAGAAGCAAATATCTCGTAGATCCAACCAACCATACGAATCGACTACGACTACTCCCAATATGTCGCGCACGACGTGGGGGTTTCCCACACGCCTACGCTGTAGATCTGCGGCACCGACTCCTTGAGCTTGTCGTATATAAGCTTAGCTATCGCTTCCGCCGAAGGATTGCGTATCGAAAACTCCGGTAGTTCGTTAATATACTGGTGGTCCAGATATTCCAACACGGTCCGGAGTTCCTGCTTGGCCTGACGGAAGTCGAACGCAAGGCCCGAATCGGCGAGCGCGTCGAACCGGAACGCCGCGCGCACTTTGTACGTATGGCCGTGTAGGCGGCTGCAGGTGCCTTCGTAGTCACGGAGGCAATGTGCGGCATCGAATGTGTCTTCTATGGCGATTTCATACATAGCTCTGTGGTCTATTATACCACGGGGGCGTTTGACACCCTCAAAGGCCGAATCTATAATCAACTTAGCACTATGAGAAGAAACTCGTCATCGAGGAGAACCAACGGCAGAACACGGCGCAGCGGGCTGAGGGCCTTTGTCAGCTTCCTGCAGGTGTGCATCCTCCTGAGCATGGGAATACTGGCAGGGCTGGTGCTGGGATGGTTCGCGAGCCTTTCGCGATCACTGCCAAATATCAGCACGTTCGAGGCGCCGGAGGCCACGCTGGTCTACTCCGCCGACGGCGTGCTGCTTGGTCGAGTCTTCCGCGAGAACCGCACCAATGTGCCACTCAACGATATCCCGAGGAATCTCCGCAACGCGACGATAGCGATCGAGGATCGGCGCTTCTATGAGCATTCCGGCGTGGATATGCGAGGCGTGGCCCGTGCGGTCTACGCCAACCTGCGCGGCCACCGGCTCACCCAGGGCGGCAGCACCATCACTCAGCAGCTCGCCCGGAACGTGTACCTCACCCAGCGCCGCACCATACAGCGCAAGATTCAGGAGATATTCCTGGCGATACTCATCGAGCGCAACTTCAGCAAGGACCGCATTCTGGAGTTGTATCTCAACCAGGTCTTCTACGGCAGCGGCGCGTTCGGAGTACAGGCGGCTTCGCGCGTCTACTTCGGCAAGGATGTCAAGGAACTGGACCTGTCCGAGTGCGCGCTGATCGCCGGACTTCCGCAGGAACCCTCGGGCAAATGCCCCCATAGGAACCTGCCCGCGGCGCTCGACAGGCGCGACGTCGTGCTCGCTAAGATGGCCCAGGAAGGCTACATATCCCAACAGCAGTGCCGCGAAGCTCAGACTGAGAAGATCCATATCGTGCCGCGCCGCGGCGGCCGCAACGCATATAAGGCCCCTCACTTCGTGGACTACGTAGTCAAGCAGCTCAGAGACCGCTATGGAGACGATGTGCTCTTCGGCGGCGGCATGCGCGTCTATTCGACTCTCAACTACAAAATGCAGTTGGTTGCCGAGCACGCTCTCCGTGAGAACGCCAGGATCAACAAGACCTATCGTCACGCAACGGAAGGGTGCTTCATCGCGCTCGATCCGACAAACGGCGCGATACTGGCGATGGTGGGCAGCGTCGATCCCAAGTCCGAGTTCAACCGGTGCACGCAGGCAGGCCGCCAGCCCGGAAGCTCATTCAAGGCGTTTGTCTATACGGCAGCTCTGGAGGCCGGCATGAAGCCGACCTCCATCGTTGACGACACGCGAGACAGCTTCCCGGCAGGCGGGGGCAAGTGGTGGACGCCAAGAAACTACGACGGGAAGTATATGGGACACGTGACCATGGAGAAGGCCGTGGCCTATTCGCTGAACATGGCGGCCATACATACGGCCAAGAAGGTCGGCATCAGGAACGTCATCAAGTACGCCCGCCTTCTCGGCATAACCTCGCCTCTTGAGCCGTATCTGCCTACCGCGATCGGCGGCATCCCCGGGGTGCATCCGATCGAAATGGCCTCGGCGTATTGCACGTTCGCCAACGACGGCGTGCGCGTGGCGCCTATGGCCATCGCGAGGATCACCAACAGCCGCGGAGAGCTGCTGGAGGAATCGTCGATCGACGCTCAGCAGGTGATCTCCAAGGAAATCAACAGCGGCATGGACAAGCTTTTCAGAGCCGTTGTGACCTACGGCTACGGACGCGGCGCGAGCTGCGTCAAAGACGCCAGAGGCAAGACCGGCACAACCAACGATGACCACGATGTCTGGTTCATCGGCTACGTGCCGAAGAAGATCTGCGCTGCCGTCTGGGTCGGCAACGACGACTACTCGTCGATGAAACACGCCTCCGGCGCGGCGCTGTGCGTGCCTGTCTGGCGCGAGTTCATGCTCAAGGCGATACCCATCTACGATCAGGTCAGAGCCGAGGCTGAGAAGAAGGCCAAGAAGAACGACTCAAAGTCGGCGGATAATCCGCAGGCCGACCAGGCAAAGCCGCCGGCAGACCAGAACTCGGACATGACCCAGCCCGACAGCGCCACGACCGATACGGGCGACACCGTCAAACGCAAGATCTGCACCGATAGCGGCCTCCTTGCAACAAAAACCTGTCCTTCCTGGCGCACACGCACTTTCGCGGCGGGTACCGAGCCTACCGACTACTGCACGATCCACCCCGGTTCGGGAGTCGAACCCGCACCGGATAGCAACACCCGCGTGGACTCGACCCCCGAAACTGACTACGTCACGGTGACCGTCTGCCCGGAATCGGGGCTGCTCGCCGGTAGGAATTGCCCTCGGACCGTTCGCAAACGGCTCCCCGTCAAGGACGTCCCGACCGAGGTCTGCAACCTTAAGCACGACGTAAGGGAATAACTGGGAGCATAGATGCACGTCCAACTCGAAGATCGCAAGCTGCAGCGAGCCCGGATCAATCAGTTGGCGTACTTCGTCATCCTCGCGTTCCTCGTGCTGCTGGGGCGGCTGTGGTATCTGCAGATCGTGCTCGGCAAGGACCTCCGAACGGCCTCCGAGTCCAATGCCTATAAGCTCCTGCGCACGCGCGCGCCTCGAGGCACGGTGCTCGATCGCAAGGGTCGCATACTCGCGCGCAGCCGGCCGCAGTTTGTCGTCCTCGCGATGCCCGACAAGCTGCGGGACAACAAACAGGCTCTCGACACCCTCTGCGATATCCTCCAGATGACCCCGTCCGAGATAGACGCGATCGTGGAATACGAGACCAAGCATCAGCAAGCCCGGCCCGGGTCGCCCGTGCGCATCAAGACCGACGTATCGATGCAGACAGTCGCGCGCATAGGCGAGAATCGCATGCTCCTGCCGGGGGTGAGCGTGGAGCTCGACCAGCTTCGCAACTACCCCGACGGCCCGGCGGTCGCGCACATCATGGGCCACCTTGGCAAGATCAGCGAGTCGGAACTCGATGCGGCACACGCGGAGAACAAGGAATACCAGCCCTGGGACTACGTCGGCAAGTCCGGCCTCGAGAGGCAATACGAGGACGAGCTTCGGGGAACCGACGGCGGCAAGAAGATAATGGTTGATGTGAGCGGCCGGATGGTACGGATACTCGGCGAGAAGCCATCAGTCCCGGGCAAAGCCATCAAGCTTTCCATCGACCGCGACCTGCAGGTGGCAGCGTTTCGGGCGATGGGCTCGCAGACCGGCGCCGTTGTCGCGCTTGACCCCAGAACCGGCGCGGTGTTGGCAATGGTAAGCAAGCCATCGTACGATCCCAACGTGTTCGTCAAGAAGGTCAGCGAGGCTGATTGGAACAAGATCAACCTCGACAAGGGCCGGCCCCAGCAGAACCGCGCGGTCTACAACATCTACCCTCCGGGCTCGACGTTCAAGCCGTTGATGGCGATTGCGGGCCTGGTATACAAAGCGTGTGACCTGAACACAACCGTGAGCTGCCCCGGCGTCTACACGCTCGGCCGCGGCAGGTTCAGGTGCTGGAAGGTGCACGGCGGCGGAGTCAACTTCAACCGCGCGATCGCGGAGTCGTGCGATGTGTGGTTCTATCGCCTGGCGATGAAGCTGGGAATCGACAGAATGGCTAAGGTTGCCCGCCAGTTCGGCATTGGCACGGCAACCGGCATCGATCTGCCTCGTGAGAGCCGCTACGAGGACAACCATGTCGGCACCATGCCCGACACCCAATGGAAGAGGCGCCGCTTCCACGAGAAGTGGTATCCCGGCGAGACCCCCAGCTGTGGCATCGGGCAGGGCTATGTGGCCGTCACGCCGCTTCAGATGGCGGTCGCGATCGGTGGCGTCGCCGTAAACGGGCAGATCCACAGACCCTATCTGGTTGACAGCATCCTCGACACCAAGGGCAAGTCCGCAAAGCGTACCAAGCCCGAGCTCCGCCGTCAGGTGGAAGCAACGCCCGAGCAGTTCAAAATGGTCCAGGCTGCGATGCGCCAGGCGGTGACGGCCGGAACGGGCCGTTCGTGCGACCTGGGCGATATCGCCGTCTGCGCCAAGACCGGGTCCGCCGAGAACCGCGGGGCCGCGCATGGATGGTTCGTGTGCTTCGCCCCGATGGAGAAACCCACCATAGCGATCGCCTGCGTCGTGGAGCACGGCAAGCACGGCGCAACCACTGCGGGCCCCGTCTGCCGCGCGATTCTCGACGTTTACTTCGGCAAGAAGAAGCCCGACCAGATCGGCAGCGGCAGCGCCAATGTGCGAGGAGACTAGGTCGACTTGCCTGTTTGCAGAACCCGGCCAAGATTGCAAATGCTCCTGCTATGTGAGAACATGACTCTGCTATGATGATGCGCATTGTCTCCACTGCTATGCTCTTGCTTGTGCTCGCAACAACAGCCGGGCTTGCCAACCCCAAGCCGCGCGTGGTCGTGCTGATCGCCGGCAGTTGCAGCGCACGGGACTTCGCTGGGATGCTCGACGAGGGCTCGGCCGGGCTGTTGAACGTGCGTGCCGGAAGGCCTAGCCGCGAGCTGGAACCGGGATCGAAGTCCGGTTTCGAGTCGGGATGCATCTCGCTGGGCGCCGGCGCGATGGCTACCGGCGGCGCCGAGGTTCGCCTGGCGGGAGACGCCAGCGGCCTCATCGACGCCCAGACCGTGAGAGATGCGTTCGAATACCGCACGGGTGTGCGTCCCCGCGGCGCGGCGATCCTGCACCCAGAGATCGCGCTGATGGCGCGCGTCAATGCGGAGTCGTCCTATCGCGCAAAGCCGGGCGAGTTGGGATCGGCCTTACACAAGGCCGGTATCCGCACTGCCGTCATCGGCTGCTCCGACATACCCGGCGAGATCCATCGCGAGGCCGTCGCCGCGGCAATGGACGAGCGCGGCACGGTCGATTACGGCGAGGTGGACGGCGCCAAGCTGCTGCGGCCTGATCCGTCCGCGCCCTACGGAATTCGAACCAACCCCACCGCGCTGCTTGACATGTTCGACCGGCTCCGCGCGGACTGCCGGTTCGTCGTGATCGATTACGGCGACACGTTCCGGGCAGACTCGTATTCCGAGCTCTGCACAGACCAGCAGGCCGCCGCACTGAAAGCGCAATCGGACGCTCGTGTGAGGTCGTTCGCGAGGCAACTGGAGAGGCGGCTGGACGCGCGCCACGACTTGCTTATCGTCCTATCGCCCAACGCGCGGTCGTTCAGCGAGATCGAAGGCGAACGAATGGGCGCTATCGTCATTCGCGGGCCGGGGTTCTCAGGCGGAATGCTCACTTCACCGTCCACGCGTCGCGGAGGGATCGTTACGCTAGGCGATGTCGGGCCGACGATTCTGGATTTCCTGGGCGCCGCGCCGGGTGTCGAGATGGTCGGCCGCCCGATGCGAAATGTCCCCAGCGCCGAAGTGGCCAGAACCCTACTATTGATGAACTCGGACGCGAGCGCTCAGGCCCAGCGACAGGTGATAATGCGATGGAGCAGCGTGGCGCAGTCGGTGATCGTTGTGCTCTTGCTGGTCGCGATCTTGCTGCCCGGCCCGCTGTGGACGAAAAGACTCGCATCATGGTTGGCGCTGAGCTTCGTTGCGATTCCGGTGGCGATGCTCTCGATGCCGCTGGTGTGTTCCGTTGGGCTTGTTGGCTCCACGCTCGTCCTGATCGGGCTGACCGCCGCGATCATCGGGCTCTGCGCGCTGGTCATTCGTTCCCCGGGCCGAGCATTCGTGTGGCTGTGTGCCGCTCTGGTCCTGGGCCTTATGGTGGATCTGCTCCGAGGAGCGCCCCTGATCCAGGCCTCGATAGCTGGCTACAACGTGATCGAGGGCGCGCGTTACTACGGCATCGGCAACGAGTTGATGGGCACAATGCTTGGCGCCACCATCGCGGGCCTTGGGATGGCGCTGGCATCCGGCCGGATCGGTAAGCGAATCGCTGGTCTGGCCTCGGTGGCGCTCCTGGGGGCCACATTCGTGTCCATCGGCGCTCCATTTCTCGGCGCCAATATCGGCGGCGCGTTGGCCGCCGCACCGGCGATCGGGGTCGTACTGCTTGCGAGGCGAGGCTGGAGGCCCAGCGCTCGCGGGATTGCCCTGATCGCACTGCTGACGGTCGTACTGGTCGGAGGGCTTTTCGCCACCGATGCCCTGCGAAGCGGAGCGGCGCAGTCGCATGCGGGGAAGACTGTGGCGATGATGTCGGACGAGGGCGCGGGTGGCTTGCTCTGGGTCATAGAGCGCAAACTCGCGCTGAACTGCATGCTCATAGTCACGAGCGTCTGGAGCCGGCTGCTCGGGCTTTGCATGGCGGGCTCGGCGGCACTCTACTGGTGGGGCAGCCGCCTGCGTGGCGGAAGCCTGTTGCGCCGTGAGGAATACGCGGCTGTCCTTGGCTGCCTGGTCGGCACGTTGGGCGCGTTTGCCTTCAACGACTCCGGCGTGGTGGCGGGCGCAACCTGCGCGGTCTTTCTGTTCGGGCTGCTGGCGTTGAGGCTGCTCGAGAACGACAAAGGGCGGATCTAAGACCCGCCCTTTCTTGGTGCTGTCTGCCTATCCCGGAACGGTTACTGACTTGGTGTCGGGCACGGAATCGGCGCCGGCGGACTCGGGCAGACCGGCTGGTTCCCACAAGGATTGGGGCACGGCACCGGACATACCGTCACTCCGGCCCCCACGCCGCCCGGACACGGAGGATTGCCCCTCGGACAGCACGGCCAAGTGCCGGGCTTCTGGTACTGGGCGATCATCTGCATATGCTTCGCATCTACGCCGACGGAGTAGATGCTTCGCCGCGCGAACGGATAGTCAGCCACGTTGTAGGCCTGGGCCGGGCTGACTCCGTAGTAAGCCAGCGTGAGCTGCCAGGTACCGAGGCTCCTACGGTCGGTGAGGATCTGCCTGACCGGATAGCCCACGAGCATGGATATTCGAGCGGCTATCGCCACGTCGAGCCAATCATTGCCTTCGGCATACAGGTCGATGACCTGATCGTAGTTGAGAATCACGTTGCCGCACCCATCGCAGATCAGGCACGGCCCGTTGCCGCAGCAGGAACTCGGCCCGGTCGCGCACACGCTCGGGCACGGTGCGGGACAAGGTGCCGGCGGACACGTGGCCGTCGGACACGGTGCAGGGCATGTCTGCGATGGACCCGCACCCGCGCTGCTCGGCGTCACCGTCACCTGCTGCATTTTGACAGGCGTCGTAATCGTACCGCTGTCCACGCTGTAGCGCGTTGCTATGGCCGGCCAGGTCATGCCCTGAGCCCTCAGGGTCGCGATCTGCGCAACCGGCTGATTGCAGCGCGCCGCCGCGTTGGCACAGCAGTTGATCTCGTCCCAGGAACAACCCTGCCGCCTGAGCTGGCCTATCTGGGCCTGCGCCAGGTTATAGTACTGGGAGAAGAAGGCCGTGTTGAAGGCCTCAGAGTCCGGACTCGCCGCGACCGGTGCACAAGCCAGGTCGGCAGGGGAGAGGTTGCAGCTGCTGGCAACCTGTTTCCAGTCCTTGCTGACCTGCCACTGAGCGGCCACGTCCTTGACGGGCTTGTGAGACTGTGAAGCGATCGCGCAGCACATGGCTACGTCAGAGTCGCACATGCCCTGCGAGCGCAGCTCCGTGATCTGGGACGGGCTGACGTTGAGGCACTTGGAAATGCACGCGTCCAGCATCGCCTGCCCCGAAGGGCTGCTTTCCGCAAACGTTGCTGCTCCACAGGCGAGCATCAGCGCGAGAACAATGAGTGGAACTCGCATCTTGCATCCTCCTTAACCGGGAAATGGGCAACTCACCCTCTCGCTACAGATACCCAGGCTAGGATACACGCAAACACGATGACGGGGTGACGACAACTGTTTCGCGCGTGTAGGCTTAGAGTCTGCTTTGTGTTTGGCCGGTATCCAAAAGGCCGGACCGGTCGAACGCTCGCACCAGGTCGATCTCACCGATCAGCCTGGTGTCCTTGGACCGCTGGGCGCTTTCCCACACGTCGAAGAGAATGGTCCTGAGCTTGCGGATCGAGTCGGCGCGTCTCGCCCCGCCGGGCACTTTGGCAGCGTCGTCGGCCGAGTCTCGCAAGGCATCGATCGCCGACTCCATTGCCTCGAAGCAGTAGTTGGAGGTATCCGGGCCGGTCATCTGGATGGCAACGGACGCGCGCGCGAGCCCCAGACCGATCCTGATCCGGCTCCGCAGCAGATAGTAGGGGGGGTCGAACGGCGCGGCAGCCGCCGGCGCGGACTTACCTGCCAGTTTGATCGCCTTGGCGTACTCCGCCTTGCAGTCCTCCAGCGACTTGAGTCGTCGCACCGCGCTGTCGAGCAGGCCGTAGGAGGCGTCGTCGCCATCGAGAAGTTCGTGGAAGTAGTGCTCGTCGAAACGCCGCTCGGAGGATTTCGCGTCCTTTGGGGGGACGACCGACGCCGCGCGCCAGTCCGTCCTGGCCAGAGCGAGGCCTGCTCTGACCTGGCTCGAGCACTTCGACGCCCACGAGAAATCTGGGTCAGCGGGAAGCTTATCCGCCGCGCGCGCGGGGGCAAACGCGAGGACCAGCAGCGCAACCATAATCGTTCTCATAGCCATAGGTTAGCACAAGAACGGGAGCGGGAGCAATCGGCGTGGGCTTGACAAGCGTCCGGTGACCAGCATAGAGTTAGCTGACATGATACGACAGGCAACTGGACAAAAGGATCCCGTGATAGCGCTGCTGAAGGAGCTCGGCACCGAGGACGGCCGCAGGCGGGCCGGGCGATTCTTCGCCGAAGGCGAAGAGATCGTGCGGCGTGCGTTCGACTACGGCGGGCACGTGGACACACTCATCGTCACGGAGCGGTTTTCCTCCGACCCGAAGTGCGCCGGTCTCGCGGGCCTGGCTCGATCCGTCGGAGCGGAGATCGTGACGGCATCCGAGGGCCTCTTGGCCAAAGTGCTGGAAGCCAAGCCTACGCCGGAGTGCATTGCGATCGTCCAGCGCGAGACGGCCCAGATGGACGCCATCCTCTCGGCGTCGCGGGCTCTGGTCCTGATGGTCGAGCATGGAGAGAACGCTGACAACCTGGGGATGCTGCTCCGTTCGACCGATGCCGCGGGAGTCGACGGCGTGGTACTTGCAGCGGCCACGACAGACCCATTCGCGCGCCGTGTCGTGCGGGGCTCGCGTGGAGCGGTCTTCACTACGCCGATCTGCATCCAGTACGACCCTGTTCGGGTTATCGCCGCCGCGAGGAAGGCGGGCCTGCAGGTCGTCGCGACCTCCGCGCGATCCGACGATGCCTACACTAGCGTGGACTATACGAGGCCCACTTTGGTGGTCGTCGGCAACGAACACGTCGGGATTTCCGACGAGGTCCGCAAGGCGGCGGACACAGTCGTCTACATCCCGATGCGCGGCCGTATCAATTCCCTCAACATCGCTGTCGCGGGCAGCATAGTGCTATACGAGGCGCTCCGGCAGAGGGCGTAGCTTTCTGCCTCCGGTATTAACTTCGCGTTCCCTGGGTATGAAGCTCCTGCCCTTGGGAGGGGGAGAAGTTGAAGTACCGTATCGTGTGCGCCATGGTGGCGCTTTGGGCCGTATGCGCTGCGCCCGGCGCGTGCGACTCACTGCAGATGGATCTGCGATTTGCTCCGGCGATGATCGAGGGCGCCTCGGCTCGGGGAGCCGGTGTGCGACAGAGGGTCGAAAGGATCGATATCGAGGGATTCTGCTCGTCGGTATCCAGCGGAGACCCGGCGCTGCCCTGCAAGTTGATCTACGTCGCGCTGCCGCCCGACGCGGACGAGTCCACCGTCAGCCTATCATCTTCAGGCTGCGACACGGCGCTCTTGCCAGGAACCTATGACGTTGCCCCGGTGCCGGCGATCACAAGCACCGATTTCCAGGACTTCGGCCCAGCCAAGAGCGTCTCGCAAGGCCGCAACTCGCTTGTCTACGCTCGCAATGCCTTCTACCCCGCAAAGCATCTCCGCGTCGTGGAAGTGGGACACCTGCGGTCGTGGAAGGTCGCCGTGGTCGAGTTCTGGCCCTACGCGTATAACCCGACGACGGGCAAGTTGCGAGTCGTCGCATCGGAGCGGGCGAACCTGACCTTCCGCCGCAAGAGCGTACCGCCGCCGCCGCCCGACCGGCTGGCAGCGACAATGAGCGGATTCGTCCAGAACCAGAGTGAGGCAGAGGCTTGGTACGGCGCTGCCAGTTCGGTGAAGCCGGGCTACGCGATCATCACCACAAACGCGATCGCCTCCGCGAGCACAGCGCTGGCCGAGTTCGTGAACTTCCAGTCAGCGCGGGGGTTCGCCGTCAAAGTCGTGACCGAGAGCGGTTGGGGCGGCGGTAACGGCAGCACGGCTGCCGGCAACATCAGGGCGTGGCTTCAGCTCAACTACCAATCCCAGGCCATCCAGTACGTGTTGCTCATTGGAGGCTCGGACCCAACAAGCGGCACGGTCCCTATGAAGATGCTTTGGCCGCGCAACTGGGCGTCTTCGTACAAGGAAGCGCCTTCTGACTACTACTACGCCGATCTCACCGGCAACTGGGACCGCGACGGCGACGGCTATGCCGGCGAGGAGCCCGACGACTTCGGCGCAGGCGGGATCGACCGCATCCCCGAGGTATATGTCGGCCGGATCCCCTACTACGGCAGCATCGCCGAGCTTGACTCGATCCTGCGCAAGACCGTCGTGTATGAGTCGCTCGCGCCGGGGCCCTGGGCAAAGTCGTTCCTGCTGCCCATGGTGGCGCTGGACACGGATACGCCATCGTATCAGCTGGGCGAACAGATTGCCGCCGCGTTCGCTCGGCCGAAGGGGCTGACTGTTGACAGAATGTACGACGCCGGATGCGCCGTCTCCCCGCCACCCGAGCACTCCCCGAGCACCTACGACGCAGTGCAGAACGATTGGACGAAGGGCGCCGGCCTGGTATTCTGGATGACTCACGGCAGCCAGGACACCGCCACCAGCGTGTTTGCGAGCGCCCGATGCTTGTACCTCGACGATTCGCGGCCCGCGATCGTCTACATGGCCTCCTGCCTGAATGGCAAGCCGGAGGATGCGGCCAATCTCGGGTATCGCGCTCTGGCGCACGGCAGCGTGGCCACACTCTCGGCGTCCCGGGTGTCGTGGTATTACCTTGCTCAGACGGATTTCAGCCGCACCGACAGTATCGGAGGGATGGGCTATCAGTATGCGCGGTTCCTACTGCAGTCGGGTGAGCCGTGCGGAAAGGCCCTGGCGGACGCACGCCTCGCAAACCCTATGGGCATCTGGCCCAACCACCTCGTCTTCAACCTGTACGGCGACCCATCACTCGCTTACATCCTGCCGAAGCCCGCGACTGCCCTGACAAGAGTGGCCGATGCCCAGAATGCCCTCGAAGGCTCGTGGGTGACGCTCACTTCGGCGCTCCTGAGCAGGACCGACCCGGTCGAATGCTTCGTGCAGGATGCCGATCGGTGTGCGGGAATCCGGGTGTACTACGAGTCCGGGGCCGTCCAGAGTCTGGCCCCCGGGACCGTCGTTTCCGTAACGGGACGGCTGGTATCGGAGGGCGGCATGCGGGTCTTGGAGAACGCCGACATCAGCCCCGCCGGCGGTACCGCCACACTGGCCCCGCTGGGCGTGTCGAACGCGGACTGCTCCGACCCGAAGACGTTCGGCCTGCTGGTCAAGGTTTGGGGGAAGGTGCTTTCATCCTCCGCAAGCTCGTTCGCGATTTCAGATGGCAGCCGCGGCGCCGGCCTTATCATCGCCTGCCGGAATATGGTCACGCCGCCGCCCGTTGGTTCCTTCGCTCGAGTCGTGGGGGTATGCACGCCAGACGACGTGTCCGTCTATCGCGCGGCAGATCTGACGTACTAATCCGCCGGGCGCGCCTTCAGAAACACCCTGTCGTTTCCCGATTCCGGCCAGATGAGCCGCAGCGCGGCGATGGCGCCGTATGAGTCGAGCGTGAACAGAATCTCGATAGGCACGGGCCAATCCGGCGGTTCGTACTTGCCGGCGAACGTGTCGAAGTGCCAGTGCTCGAGCTTTGCACGATGGTTGTTCCAGGCGAACGTCAGGGCGCCCTCTTCGAGCCCGACCGTCGCGGTCCCGTAAGCATCATCCGAGTAGTCTCCGACGTAATCCGCCAGGTCGTGCGAGGGATTCGTGTTCGCGACTCGCTTCTCGGCGCGCTCCTTCTTGTCCTTGTCGGACTGCTCGCGGTTCTTGGCATGTATTGCCTTAACCTCGCCGTACCAGTCCTTCGGCGACAGGTCAAGCAAGTGGTCGAGCAGCGAGTTTCGCATCGACCACACGACCAGGTCGTGCGCCAGGTTCGAGAGGATCGCTATGCCGACTCCGGCCTTCGGCACCAACGCCACCCCGGCGTTGAAGCCATCGATGGCGCCGCCGTGCGCGATGATCGTGCGGTCCCGATAGTTGAGCAGGTTCCAGCCCAGGCAGTAGCTGGTGATGGTCGTCTCGGCGAGATCGCGGGACGTTTCATCGACGGGCACCACGAAATGCGGCGAGTGCGTCTCGTCCAAGTTCGCCTTCGAAACCAACCGCTCGCCGTTCCACGTGCCGTCTCCGAGCTGGAATCTGAGCCAGTTGGCAAGGTCACGGACACACGAGTTGATGGACCCGCACGCGCCGACCGCGTCGACGTTCGTCCACGGCACCGTCACGACCTCGTCCTCGAGCTTTTCGTGCGGCGTGCAGAAGTTGCCTGCGTCGGCGAGGTCGTTGATGCTGGTAACCGACCTGTTCATCCCCAACGGCCCGAATATCCGCGACCGCACGAACTGATCCCATGTCGTCCCGGCCGCCGCCCCTACGGCCAGGCCGGCGACCATATACATCAGGTTGTTGTATTGATACGTCGAGCGGAACGAGTACGTCAGCGCAAGCGACGCGATCTTAGCCAGCAGCTCCTCGGAGCTCCACTTGGAGTTGTACCAGAGGCTGTCATGGCGCGCCACGCCGGTCCTGTGAGCAACGAGGTCACGAAGGTTGACGTTAGCATCGGCCAGCGGATCGGCCAACCTGAAGGCCGGCACATGCTTGCGAGGGTGATCGTCCCAGGCCATCTTTCGCTCGTCAACAAGCATGGCCATAGCCGTGGTCGTGAACGCTTTTGTCACCGACCCCACCGCGAACAGCGTGTCCGGCGTTACGGGATCGTCCTTGCCGAGCTCTTTGGTCCCATAGCCCTGCAGGTAGGTCTCATCGCCGCAGACGACCGCGACCGCTGCGCCCGGTACCCCGAACGCCTCCCGCGCCGCCTCGAATATCGTGTCGATTGCACTCGTATCCATAGCTGAACTATAGTATGCGGCCGGGAGTTGTGTCAACAAGACACAAGTGGGTATCAGTACTAACGAGTCTACTCTCGGGGAGGCGAATACAGGATGCATAAGAGAGTCATGATACTCATACTGGCGGGTATTGCCGCCATGGTATTGGTGATCGCGCTGGTTCCGGTCTTGGCAGGGGTATCCGTCGGCTCAAAGGCCCCGGATTTCAAGCTGCCGACCTTCGAGGGCAAGACCGTCAGCCTATCCGATTTCACTGAGAAGCCGACGCTTCTGGTCTTCTGGGCAACTTGGTGTCCGCACTGCAGGGCGGAACTGCCGGTCGTAGAGAAGATCTACAAGGACCTTCACGCCAAGGGCCTCAATGTCCTGGCGGTCAACCTCGATGACAACTCAGCGACCGCGAAGAGTTTTGCTTCCGCTAACCATATCAGCTTTCCGATAGTGGCGGCGGGGTCCAGAAACAATCTGATGGGTTCCTACGGGATAACGGGAATCCCCACGGTATTCGTGCTTGATAGGGGCGGCACAGTCAAGGCGCGCTATGCTGGGGAAGTGGCGGAGTCCACGATTCGCGAGGACTTTGCCAAGCTCGGAGTGAAGTAGCGGGATTTGAGGCGGCGGCTCTCTCGAGCCGCCGCCGCTCACACGTCGCTCACTTATACCGCGTGATATTGATCTGCATATTCATGTTCATGTCCACTGAAGCCGGCGCGCCCTGTTTAACGGCCTCGGGAGGCAGGTTCATGGTCAACTTCATCTGCATACTGCCGCCCCCGTTCAGGAGCTTCCCTATGGCCGGCGCGAACAGGAAGTCCATCTTGCCATTCAGGTTCACGGTTCCCGACATCGACGACAGGTCCGGCGCACCCTTGGTGCCGGCCTTGAGGCCGCCCATCATTGCTTTCAGAACCTCCGCAATGTCGAACGAGCCGTCGAACGCCTGGGAAACCTTAGCCGCCTGAAGCCCCCACAACTGCTGATCTGTGCTGTCCAGCGTCGAGGTTACGCTCATCCGACCGCTGCCGAACGGCATTGGCACTTCCTGCTTCCAGGACTGCCCGACATCCACCGGCCCCTCGGGAAGCAGCGCCTGATTCGAGGCGGAGTTGAGGAACTTGCTGAAGTCCATGCTTGGCATGCCCGCGGCCGCCATCACCTTGTCCATTCCCTGGACTGACAGCATCTGCCCGCGCTTGGTCATGATCGCGGTCATCACCTGGCCCGCCATCGCCTTCGTCTTGGCTTCGGTGTCGGCCTTTGCCTTGGCGTCGCCCGGCAGGCCGCTGAACTTCATGTCGCCGTAGGTGACCTGCACCTTGGCAGTGCCGTCGGGGTTGACGGCAAGCACCTTCTGGATGTAGCTCATGGTCATCGAGAAGTTCATCGCGGGCGCGCCGCCCTTGGCCGGCAGCCCGGGCATCTCCATGCTCATAGCCATGGCCATCTTGTACTTGTCCACATCGCCGACTTTGAACTTGTACTCCAGCGTCACCGGCTCGGCGAACGCGGCAACCGACGCGATGACCAGCATGATCGCAATACAAAACAGCGCTGTCTTTCTCAACGTAATCCTCCTGGAATGCAACTTGAACGACATTACATATTCGGGTCTGGCGGGGCTTCTCCTCTAGCCCACATTATTCACGAGGATCGTGAATAATGTTCCAGCAGCCCCGGATTAAGCGGTGTAGGAGGGTTCTCCAGAACCCGAGCCCGTCTGCCTCATGCTCGCAGATCGCCGTCTGGAGACGCCTCCTACGGTCTGCGCCGAGTTTTTCGGCAGGCTGCTAGACCTGCTTCACGGTTTTCCGAAATCGCGTATCGCGGCGGCGATCTCGGGGTAGCTCGTGCGCCACGCGTCGGGCGGCATGTTCTCGGTTATTCCCACTACCAGCCTCCCGGAATGGCCCGCCTGCGCAAGTATTTCGTCCGCAGTCCGGCGGATCTCCGAAGGCGCAGCAAGATGCACGGACGAAGGGAAGTTCATATACATCCGCATCTCCGGCCACATCGCGACGACGTCCGCCGGGCTTGTGTCGTTGTCCGGCGGAGGCGACAGCGAATCGATACCTCGTACGCCTGATTCACCGATCGCATCCCAGAGCGGCTTCAGGTCGCCGTCCATGTGAACGAACACCGGCGCGTCCAGCATCTCGGCGGCAAGCCGATATGAGGGCACCGCCCACTCCCTGAAGTATCTCTCGCCGATGATGGGCGCGGTGATGTTGTCACCGAACACGATATGCGGCAGTTCAACGGCTCGGGCTATCTCCAGCACGCGACGGATGACGCCGGCCATCAAGGACATGCACTCCTCAACGATCTCCGGGCTGTCCGCAAGGTGCTCGCAGAAGTCGTCGAGGTCCGCCCACTCTATCCACATCTGCTGAAACGGTGTGCGCGGGAGGTTGACGTGCGGGATGCCATCGTCACCGAGCTCCTGCCAGTCGCGCAGGAAGTGCTCGGTGTTGGGCAGTACCACCGTGTCTTGCAGGTAGGCTTTGAGCGCGGCGTAGTCCTTTGGCTCCTTGACGAACCGTTCGCACCTGACGGCAGTGCCAAGCGCCGGCTCCCAAACGTATGCCTCGCTGAGGTCGCCGGCGGGGGTATGCAGGACGCGGCGCTCGCCATAGTGGCCGCCGCGCTCGATGGGCGTGGACTCGCTGCTGCAGTTCGGGTGTTGGAATGAGTGAACGGCGGACCATCGCAGCAGCCCCACACTATCCCGCCCCAGCAGCGACCAGACCTCGTTGTTCGGCGCCATGTTGTCGTACTGAGCGAAAGGCACGCGATCGAGCTCGCGAGCCTGGAGAACCGCTAGAAGTCGTTCGCGGTTGGTCATGAGCCGGCTCCTTGCCCAGACAGGCGGGCGGCCGCGGCCTTCCTCTCCACCTTCTTGCTCAGGTTGTTTGCGATGACTTTGGTGGCCGTGGCGGCCGAGTTATCCGTGATCGCCTCGAATGGAGACGGCTGGAACACGTTGCCGGTCACCGAGAAGAACTCCATCTTCGGGCCGATCAGCATACCCGGTCCATTTTCGTCGAATGTGCAGTTGCTGACTAGCACGCTCTTGCCGCCCTCGAGCTTTGCGCCGGGCACGGTCGGCCAGCTGTCGCCCGCCTTGCCGAGCGTGCAGCCGGTGAGTGTAAGGCTGTTGCAGTCGCGGACGATGAGCGCGGCATCGCCATTGGACTTGAGATCGACGCCGGACACCACGACTCTCCCGGGACCGTTGACCATCAGCGCATTCGAGTGCGCCCACATGCAGCCGCCGGTGACGCGCAGCGACGAGACTTCGTCTACCACGATCCCCTGGACGCTGAAATCGGCCGAACAGCCGATCATACCTCCCCAAGTCGGACCATCCTTGTCTTTTACGAAGTGGTAACCGATCTTGCACGCGAAGGCGAAGCAGTTGGCGAGGCGGATCTCGTCGTTCTTGCCGAGCCGGAAACCGGTGCAGTGCCCCAGGCTGTATTTGGCGGGATTCCAGACCTCGATGTTGCGCAGCGTGGCGATATCGTAGGTGTTGCTCACGTATACGCCGCATTCTCGCGCGGAAATGATGAACACGTTCTCGATGTTGAGGCGGCCGATGTTGGTGACTCCGTCGGCCATTATGCCCTCATAGGGATCGGCGATTCGGAGGTTCGTGATGGATATCCCGTTGCCGGAGAGCAGGACGGTCGGTCCGAACTTGCGCGCTTCCTCGCCTTTGTGATCGTATGCGAAGTTGATCCCATGAATCGACGACGCATTCTTCGCAATGACGCAAGGACCGGCGGTGTGGTCCACGCGGATGGTGGGCATAGGACCGGCGTCGGCCGGCCAGCCGCCGGCGGAAAGGCCGGTGAGGAGGCAGTTCTCGATCCTGATCGTCTTGGTGACTCGGTAGTCGCCTGCCGGCATGGTGACGGACGCGCCACGCGGAACAGCTTTTCCCTTGTCGAGAGCGGCCTGGATGGCTGCCGTGTCGTCGGCTTTGCCGTCACCGACAGCCCCGAAGTCCTTGACACTAATCTGCCCATCGGCTGCGATCGCGACTGCCGCCAGACACACAACAAGCATGGTCGCGGAGAAGAGACGAAATGCACGCATCTTTGGCCTCCTTACAGGTCGTCAATACTATACCGCGTCCACTCTGGTCTTGCCAATGGTGAATTGTTGTGCTAAGTTAGACTATGGGGGTGAGTGAATGCGCGACATACTGCCCGAAGTAGATCGGATGGCAAAGGAACTCGGCGGGACTGTCTCCGTTGCCGTCCGCGACATCAAGAACGCCTTCGACTTCAACTACCATGAGAACGAGCGCGTCTGGTCCGCAAGCACTATCAAGATCCCCGTGCTCGTCGAGGCGGTGAAGAGGCTTGGAGAAGGCGCGGTGTCGCTCGATACTGAGTTCATGCTCGACGATAGTGATCGCACCCCCGGTTCCGGCGTGCTGAGGTTTATGCACGGCGGCATGCCGCTCACCTATCAGGACCTCATGGTCCTGATGATCCTCACCAGCGACAACCTCGCCACCAACATGCTCATCGAATTCCTCGGTCCCGACAAGATTACCGCCACCATGCGCGGATTCGGCTACGCGGGCACCGAGGTTCAGCGCAAGCTGTTCGATTACGATGGCATGGCCAAGGGCTTGGACAACTGGATCGCGGCAGCCGACATTGCGGACCTGTGCAAGCGCATCTACCTGAAACAGGCGGCTGGCGGAGAACTAGACGAGCTCGCGTTGGACATCCTTGGCAAGCAGTTGGACAAGGAGCGGCTGCGCGTGCTTCTGCCGGAAGAAGCCCAGGTCGCCAACAAGCCCGGCGAGCGTGACATAACGATGCACGACGGCGGCCTGATCTGGACCAACGATTTCTGTTACTCGATCTGCGTGACCACCCACGGCTGGCAATCGCGCAGCGATGCGTATATGACCATCGCGGGCATCTCGAAGATCGTGTACGATGCGGTTTCCGGGGGGAAGTAATGAACGATCTGCGAGACGGAATAGAGCGGCTGGCGCAATCTTGCGGCGGCACGGTATCGGTTTCGGTAAGGGACATCTCCAAAGCGTTTGATTTTTCGTTCAACGCCGATGCCCCGATAGTGGCGGCGAGCACGATCAAAGTGCCCATCATGATCGAGACACTCAAGCAAGCGCGCGACGGCCGGATCTCGCTTTCGACCGAATACGTGCTTCGCAAGACCGGCCGCGTGGCGGGCTCGGGCGTGATCTCGCAGCTCTCCGACGGACTCCTTCTCACCATACGCGACTTGCTGACGCTGATGATCATCGTCAGCGACAACACCGCCACCAATATGCTGATCGACATCGTGGGCATGAGCTCCGTGAACGCGACCATGCAAGCCATGGGCTACAAGGGCCTCACACTCAGGCGCAAGATGTACGATTGGGACGCAGTCGCACAGGGTGTGGACAATCGCGTCGTAGCTGCCGAAATGGCGGATCTGCTTGCCAGGATGGCGCGAGGCGTGCTGCTCGGCAGTGAGGAGGATGCTCTTGCGCTTCAGATTATGCGAGGGCAGCTCTACAACCATATCCTCGGGCTGTTCCTGCCCGAGGGGGTGTTGGCCAACAAGACCGGCCAGGTTGGCACCGCGCTCAACGACTGTGGAATCGTGGCGACGGATCAGTTCTCATACGCCGTGGCGATATTCACGCAGGACACGGACTGCCTTGGCGAAACGCAGATTGCCGTGTCGCGAATGTCGAAGCTGATCTGCGACGCGGCGGCATGCAAAAACTGTGGATGAGCTTACGGAACAAGCTGTGGAAGCGGCGAGTATAACGGTTGTGGACTACTGCCGTGTTGGTAAATGTCATTTTGCCCACATGAGTGCGTTTTCCAAACCTAGCAACTCAACTTTTCTTTCCACATGACGGTCCACGAGGGGCTTGAGAGGAAGCTGAGCCGTTTTCCACACTATCCACATCCCCTACCACCACCACCACCAGATTAAGTATAATATGGGCAATGTACGTATCATTGCTCAGCCTTACGAGTTTTCGGAACTATGTGTCCCTTACCTTTGAGCCGTCCGACGGGCTGAATGTTCTTGTCGGGCGAAATGCTCAGGGTAAGAGCGGGGTTCTGGAAGCTGTCTATATGCTGGCTACGAGTAAGTCGCATCGTACGTCGCGCGATCTGGACATGATAAGGCTCGGTGATCCCTTGTCTCGCGTGGTTGCGGAGGTAAGCCGGACGGCGCGAAACGATGTGACGGTTGAGATCGATCTCAGCAGGACTGAGAAGAAGACGGTCAAGATCAATACCGTGAAGCATCCCAAGATAGGGGATATCGTGGGGCAGCTTAATGCTGTGATATTCAGCGATGCGGATATCGATATGGTGCGGGGCGAACCATCCAGGAGGCGCCGTTATCTGAACCTGGAGATATCGCAGGTCAGCCCACAGTATGTATACTCGTTGGGGCGATACAAGAGAGTGCTCGACCAGAGAAACAACCTGCTCAAGGAGATCAAGGCGGGCCAGGCCTCGGCTACCGGGCTTGATGTCTGGGACAATCAGCTCTCCATATACGGCGCGGCGGTGATCACCCGAAGAAGCGAGTTCGTCGGATTCGTAAGTGCGGCGGCCGCGGAGATATACGCCGGCCTTACGGATGGCTCGGAGAAGCTGAATATCACTTATAAGCCGAACGCCGAGATGACCGATGGCGAGCAGGGCACAGCGAACGCGCTTGCTGAAACACTCGCGGCCAGAAGAGAACTCGACATCGCTCGTGCCACCACGACCACGGGACCGCATCGTGACGACCTGGGTATAACGATCAACTCGATGACCGCGAGGGAATACGGTTCGCAGGGTCAGCAGCGCACGGCGGCGATAGCGCTCAAACTCGCTGAGATCCAGTTGCTGCGAGACAGTGCCGGCGAGAATCCCGTAGTCCTGCTTGATGATATAATGGCCGAACTCGACGAGTCCAGGCGGCACAGAGTTCTCGATCTCACGAGCGGATGTCAGACTCTTCTGACAACCACACATCTTTCGGATGTTAGCTCCCAGATGCTGGAGAATGCCACGGTATTCGAGGTCGAATCGGGTAAGGTGAAACGGCAATGAGATCCGGATTTCGCAGAAGCGGGGTTACCAGGATCGGCAGCTTCGTCAAATCGACGCTGCAGGATCTCGGCGTACAGGAAAAGATCCTCGAACAGCGCGCTCTGGCGAAATGGAGAGAGATTGTCGGGCCGCAGATCGCTGCGTCAAGCAGACCGGACCGGATTCGCGACGGCGTGCTCTTCGTCGCGTGCAAGAGCAGCATGTGGTCGAATGAACTCTCACTGCACAAGCAGGATATCGTCAAGCGGCTCAACGCCGCGGTCGGCAAGCAGATCGTCAAGGACATCCATTTCAGTGCGCGTGGATTCAGAAAGAGTGAGCCGGCCAGGGAGAAATCAAGTCGCAAGGAGCTGGGAGTGGATTCCGTCGAGCTGTCCGGCGACGAAATTGGAGCGGTCGAGCAAGTGGTGGCGGTCTGCGAATCCGAGGAACTGGCATCCAAGGTGAAGCAGGCCGTAATCGCAAGCAAGAGGATGCGGCACTTGCGCGGCAAGGAGGGTGAGAGTGATGGCTGAGTGGACTGGAACGCTGCAGAAGATCGACGACTACCGCTGGCGGATCCCGAAGTCCTATAAGTCCGGCATGCGGACCGACGGCATCATCTATGCCACCGAGACAATGATCGCACAGATACGCACTGATGAGGCCCCGGAGCAGGTGGCGAACGTTGCTTTTCTGCCTGGAATCGTCGGACCGTCCATGGCCATGCCGGACATACACTGGGGCTACGGTTTCCCCATAGGCGGTGTAGCGGCTATGCTCTATGACGATGGCGTGGTCTCTCCCGGCGGAGTGGGTTACGACATCAATTGCGGCGTTCGATTGCTCCGCAGCGACCTCACCATCGACGACGTGAAGGGCAAAGTGCGCGATCTCGCTGATCAGTTCTTCCTGAACATACCGGCCGGAGTCGGCGGCGAGGGCAATATCCGCACGGACGAGCACGAGCTCAAGCAGGTGATGCGCAAAGGCGCCAAGTGGATGGTCGAGCACGGTATGGGCTGGCCGGAGGACCTCGAGGTGACCGAACAGAACGGCTGCCTGGATCTTGCCGACCCCGAGTGCGTCTCCAAGGAGGCAATCAAACGCGGTCGCCCGCAGCTCGGGACTCTCGGCGCCGGCAATCATTTCCTGGAGATCCAGGTAGTCGAGGAAGTTTACGACGAGCGCGCGGCCGAGGCGTTCGGGATCACCGGCAAGGGTCAGATCACGATCATGATCCACACCGGCAGCCGCGGGTTTGGTCATCAGGTCTGCGAGGACAGCCTGCAGGTCATGCAGCGCGCGATCGCAAAGTACGACATCAGTCTGCCCGACCGTCAGCTCGCCTGCGCGCCGGTGAAGTCCGAGGAAGGCCAGAACTACCTGCGTTGCATGGCATCCGCCGCCAATTTCGCGTGGGCGAACCGCCAAGCTATTGCGCACTGGGTTAGGGAGAGCTTCGAAAGGGTGATGGGCGCCGGCGCTCACAAACTGGGCCTGCGGCAGGTCTACGACGTAGCCCACAACATGGCCAAGATCGAGGAACATCCGGTGGACGGAAAGCTCACAAAGCTCTGCGTCCATCGCAAGGGCGCGACCCGAGCCTTCGGGCCGGGCAATCCTGTGATCCCCGAGCAGTATCGTGATGTCGGCCAGCCGGTGATAGTGCCCGGAGATATGGGCCGGTACTCGTTCCTGCTTGTCGGCACGGACAGCGCTATGAAGCAGACATGGGGTTCGACGTGCCATGGCGCGGGCCGCGTGATGAGCCGGCACGCAGCTATCAAGCGCATGCGGGGCAAAGATGTGCAGGAAGAATTGGCCGCGCGGGGAATTGTAGTAAAGGCGAAGGGACGAGACACACTGTCCGAGGAGGCCTCGTACGCATACAAGGACGTGGCCGATGTTGTGGAAACTTGTGCCGGAGCGGACATTTCACGCCTGGTCGCCAAGATGCGGCCGCTGGGGGTCGTGAAGGGATAGTCCCGAGTCCCAAGTTGCGGCTTTGGGAACAGACTTGCCCGGCAATGTGGCTGGGGCAGATTGAAAGCAAGGGAGAAAGGGATTGAAGACATTCAACGTAGGCGTAATCGGAACGGGCGGCATCGCTAATGCCGCGCATCTGCCGGCTCTGCAGAAGCAGCCGGATGTGAAGATCCTCGCGGTCTGCGACATCAAGGAAGATGTGATGAAGAAGGCCGCGGAGAAGTTCGACGTGCCGCACCAGTTCGCGGACTACAAGAAGCTGCTGGAGATGCCGGAGATCGACGCTGTCCACATCTGCACTCCGAACGACACGCACATGGACCCGACCGTGGTCGCTCTCGAGGCCGGCAAGCACGTTATCTGCGAGAAGCCGATAGGACGAAATCCCGCCGAGGCCCAGAAGATGGTGGACGCGGCTCGCAAGACCGGCAAGAAGCTCATGATCGCTCAGTGCTGGCGCTGGAACCAGGACATCGCTTGCCTCAAGAGATTCATCGAGGCCGGCGAGCTCGGCGACATCTTCATGTCCAGAATATGGGCGCTGCGCCGGCGCGGCATCCCCGGCTGGGGCGTCTTCATCAACAAAGAGAAGCAGGGCGGCGGGCCGCTGATCGACATCGGCGTCCACATCCTCGATGCGACGATGTATCTGATGGGTCACCCGAAGCCGATAGCGGCGTCCGGCAAGACCTATACCAATATCGGCAAGGAGCCCGGGCACGTCGGACTGATGGGCCAGTGGGACTACAAGAACTACACGGTCGAGGACTATGCGGCTGGGTTCGTTCGATTCGACAACGGCGCGAGCATGGTTATCGAGTCCAGCTTCGCGGCCAACATAGTTGACGACGCGTTCAGCACGACCCTGATCGGAACCAAGGGCGGCGCCTGCAGCAGCCCGCTGAAAGTCTTCGGCGAGCAGCACGGCGCGCTTACGGATCTGACGCCTGTGAAGCTTGGCAGCGTCAACACCTACGACGCGGAGGTCCGCGCATTCTACGATTGCCTGCGCGATGACACCGAGGTCCCCGTGACCGGCGAGCAGGCGCTCAACGTTATCAAGATCCTCGACGCGATCTACCGATCCAGCGACGAAGGCAAGGAAGTAACAATAGACTAAGCTGCCGCCGTATTCCAGGAGGCGCCTCCTGCCGGTGACTACTGCTCCGCCGGGAGGCGTCTCCAGACGACGAAAGAGACGTATCGGGTTCCCGAGAACCTCTGTAGAATGCTCCACACTGAGGCGAGTTTTTGGCGATTATCCCCACGAGACTGAAGCACTTTCTCCACGAGTATCGCGCGCTGATGATACTTGGCAGCGCCGCGCTCTTCGCCGAACTCGCCTACGCGATCCTCAACCTGTCCGCAATGCCTATGTACGTGGACAAAGGTCTACACGAGTTCTCACACTACGGCCTGATATTCGGCACATTCCTGGCGACGGAAGCAGTCTCCCGACCTGCGATGGGAGCGTTGGGTGATCGAATCGGCCGCAAGCCCCTCATGGTCGCCGCGCCGGCGATCACGGCCATCACTTCCTACATAACGATCCTGGTCGGCGGGCCGTTGGTCGTGCCCATACTGGTCGGACTTCGAGCTTTGGACGGGCTCGGCAGCAGCGCGCTGTGGATGAACGCGTTCGCGTCCATAGGCGACATCGTCGGAGAGAAACACCGGTCCGCCGCGATGAGCGTTCTAAACGTGACGTACATGGGCGGGATGGCCCTGGGATTCCTTATCGGAGGCGCGGCCGACGATTACTTCGGCACTCTTCACGCGTCGTTCTACGTCGCGAGCGGGCTGTTCGTGATGGCGTTCCTCGTGATGCTGATCTTCTTCCCCGCCGGCAAGCACCATCACGCCGGGATCCACGCCGAGCAGCTGACCGAGGAGATGCACGAACTGGCCGCCGTCGCTGAGCCGACCGCGCGCGTTCAGAACAAGCTCGAGAAGAAACTCAGAGGCTTTGGGAAATGGCTGGCCGGGATCGCCGACAGCTTCAGGCAAGTCCCCGATATGGTCGTGATGGCTATCGTCACGTTCTTGGGGATGGGAATGCTCACGCCGATTGTGAAGCTCTACGGTTTCGATCACCTGGGTCTGACCGAGACGCAGTTCGGTCTTGCAGTCGCCCCAATCGCGGCCGGAATGGGCATATTTGCGGTACCGCTGGGGCACTTGGGGGACCGATTCGGCAAGACCACGGCGGTGTGCTGGGGGCTGCTCGGCAGCTCGATCGCGATGTGGATACTTGCTCTGTTCCGCAGCCTCTATCTTGCCGCGGGCGCCGGCGTGCTGATCGGGCTGGGCTTCACAGTCGCATTCCCCGCGTGGAACGCGCTTGTGATCTCATCGACCGACCCTCGCCGCCGCGGCGAAGTCCTCGGCGCCGTGGGGTTTGCGCAGGGCATAGCCGCGATGGCCGGCACCCTCATAGGACCGCACATCTACACATCAGACGCCCTGAGCTTCCCCAAGCTCGGCATCATCAACTACAACGTGCCGTTCTGGATCAGCGCGATCCTGCTGTCGGCCGGCACTGTGATTTGCTTCACGTGGGTGTGCAACAGGCGCGCCGTCGGCGTGGCGGGAGAACACATTACGTTCTTCCAGCGGCGCGTCGTGATCGCCGGCGCGGCACTGGGGTTGCTGATTCTCTGCGGATGGATTGGCTGGCGTTACACAATGCCGCTGCCGCCCGATAGGGTGGCTTGGGCCTGGGTGCAGCAGTTGGCCAGGGGCAAGATCGACAAGGCCATGAATTACTCCGTGCGCGAAGCTCCGGGCTGGAACGGCGAGCAGGAAGCAAGGAAGTGGTCGACCACCTTCCGGGACTGGGTCTACCATCGCCAGGCAAGCTACGTCGTCCACCCGCCCGAGTATCAAGGCATCGACAACGCGACCGCGCGCGTCCGGTTCAACTTCCCCAGCGGCAGACCCGCTCAGTCCGAAACCGTGTTGGTTTGTCGCCCCAACCACCGCGGCGACTGGAAAGTCTGCGGCGTCCGGCAGGAGTAGAGGCTTCGTTTGCACGCCAGCCTGACATGTGATATAGTGGGCGTGCCAAACTCAATAGCGATCAAAGGGGAGTAGCATCCGCCTCTTTTAGGGCGGGCGAGGGAATCAACAGCCGTCTTGTGTAGGCGCACAGGGCTGGTTCCACCGGCGATTATTCGTAATGCAAGACCTTTGTCCAGACCGCTTGCCGGCAGGACAAAGGTCTTTTTTGTTGTTCGTGGAAAGGCGATGCGATGAATGCAGTCTACCTGATACTTGGCTTGGGGCTTGTATTTCTGGCCGCGGAGCTTTTCACGAACGCGATCGAGTGGTTCGGCAAGCACCTCAAGGTCAACGAAGGAACCATCGGCAGCGTGTTCGCCGCGGTCGGCACGGCGCTGCCGGAAACCTCGGTGCCGCTGGTCGCTTTCATCCAGGGCGGCAGCAGCCACGATGCGGGCATAGGCGCGATTGTGGGTGCGCCGATGATGCTGAGCACGATCGCGATGTTTGTCACGGGCATGGCAGTGCTCGTCTTCGCGGCGCGGGGGCGTCGAAGCAAGAACATAACGGCGGATTATAGGGTCGTTGGCAGGGACCTGCGGTGGTTCTTCGTCGTCTACCTCGTCTCGTTGGGAACTGCCCTCATTCCGAACTCGTACCGGCCCGCCAAGCTGGCGATTGGTGGCGTCCTGCTTCTTGGCTACGCCTACTACGTGTATCTCACTGTCACATGCAAGGACTGCGAGCAGGAGCAAGGGGAGATACGTCCGCTGCACTTCTCCCGCCGCTCGAGCAGGCCGAAGTTGAGGCTGGTCATCGCCCAGCTGGTCGCGTCGCTGGTCGTGCTGGTGGTCGGCGCGAGGGCGTTTGTTGACAGCGTGACATCGATCTCCATGGCCCTGGGCATACCAGCCCTGGTCCTGAGCGCCATCATTACGCCGATCGCGACTGAACTGCCGGAGAAGCTCAACTCGATCACTTGGATGCGCCGCAAGAAGGATACCCTGGCGCTGGGCAACATCACCGGCGCGATGGTCTTTCAGAGCAGCGTCCTGCCGGCTCTGGGCATATTCTGCACGGGCTGGGGAGTGAACGAGCTTGGACACGCGGGTTTGCTGAGCATGATAGTGGCGCTCGCGGCATCATCCATCCTTTGGGCGGACATGACCTTCCGCAAGCGGCTTAGTCCATACACGCTGCTCCTCGGCGGGGCGGTCTATGTAGCATTCCCTGTCTGTTTCTTTGGCTTCCTGCACGGAAAGTGATGAGCGCTATCAGGCACACAATCGGCATCGACATATCGACGCAGACCATCACCGCCATGCTGATCGGTGTGGTCGAGACCAACGCCTCGCCCGCGGAGTTGGTGATATCCGGCGCGTGGATGGAATCGCGGCCGTGCAAGGACGAGATAAGCCGGAAGAATCCTGCCGTCTGGGTCGAGCTGGTGCGAGAGTGCATCGCCGGGCTCAAGAGATCGGCACGCGAAACCGAACTCGTCGAGGCGATCGGCATCAGCACGACATTCCCCGGCTGCTTCGCTGTCCAGGCTGACGGCTCGATCGATCCGCGGTTGGTGAGCCTCTACGATAACACAGACGACGCAGGTCTCTGCTCCGGCGGTTTCGACGAAGCGCTGGGCCGCGCGGAGCGCGAGACGCTCAACAGGCTGTGGCCTGGCAGCATGGCAATCGGACTGGTGCACCTCGTCAAGTCCGCGTGCCTGCGGCTGGACGGCATTTCCGGACTGGTCCCGCCGAATACCGCATTCGCCCACCAACTCCTCGCCGATGCCGGCCATCGTTCCAGCCCCGAATCCCTTTTCTCTGACTTCACCCAAACCGCCATCAGCGGGCTCTACGACGCGCGCACGTGTCGACCGGTCCCTCCCGCCGTAGCGCAACTGCTGCGCGAGGCCGCACCCGAAATGGACACGGACAGGCTGTCGGATGTCCTTCCGCGGGCAGAGCCGGCGTGGCGCAACGTTGTGCCGCCCGAGGGCATCGCGTCCGCCCGCAACCTACTCGGACTGCCGAGTCTTGCCTCAATCTCGATCGGCGCCGGAGACAGCTCACTCGGGACGCTGGCACTGATGGGCGACCGACAGACCGTCATCAACGTCCGCGGATCGAGCGACTCGCCCACGATCCTGGTGGACGCGCCGATGCCGTGTCCCGGTCCTCGCGAGACGGTCCTGCAGTTCCCTCTTCCGACCGCTGCGTCTCCGGCCGACTCGCCGTGGTGCGTTGTTGCGCCGATGCTGCGCAGCGGCCGCGTCTGGGACTGGGTTCGCAGCCTGCGCTTCGCGGAGGACGACGCAGACGCGGACGAGAAGCTCGAGGCGTTGGCGCTGGAAGCGTTTCACGTGAAAACGGACGGTGATGGGCTGCGGTTCGACACCGCGCTCGGCGGCGAGCGAGCGCCGCTCTGGGATGCCCAGGCCAAGGGAAGTATCGTGGGCCTGATCGAATCGCACGGAGTCGGCCACATAGCCCTCGCCGCGCTCGAAGGCATGTCCGCCGTGCTCAGCGAGTGCATCCGGCTAATGGAGGCCCGCTACGGAGTCCGTACCGACAAGCTCCTGCTCGCCGGCGGTCCTGCCCGCAACAAGCTCTGGAACGCGATAACGCAGGCCGGCACCGGCAAGCAGACCTTCGCTACCACATTCTCCGATGCGTCTCTGCTCGGCGCCGCGCTGCTGGGCTACGGTGCCCTCTATGACGGCGCGGAGGCGGACCGGAACGTCTCTGGACGCATCCTCGCTCTCTCTCGACTTTCATCAAGTCACCCGCTTTTTCGCGCCGACTCCAGTGGAACAGTCGGGCTAGTTAATTCGTCATACAACTATACAGACCGGTTCCGCCTGCCGGAGGAGTGAGCGACATGGCTAACGGAACGCTGCAGTATCTGCTGCGCGAACCCAAGAGCCGGCCTGCGGACCGCGAGGCTTTCGCTCAGGTGATGAGCCGCCTCTCCGTTCTCCGGAGCAAGAGAGCGAAGAGGGAGCAGAAACCCGCGAAGTCCGATCAACAAGGCGGCTAGCCCGCATTACTCGTGATGAGATGCGCCTGCCGCGCCAATGCGTGTGAGCATGCGCTACGGCTAGTAATGCGTCGAACCAGGCAGTGGTCTGCTGGCCCGGATTATGCTCTTCGAGCACAATCCGGGAACGGGCGCGAGGTGCGCGCCAGAGGGGGAAGGATGTGTTTGTCTCTCCCCCGTTTTTCTTGTACCAGGTTGACACTCCCGCTTGCCCCGTCCTATCATGCCCGCTGAATTCCCCTTGTGAGGTGCGTTTGTTGAAAGCAGCAGTTCTCAAAGCGTTCAAGGCTCCGCTGGAGATCGCCGACTACCCCAAGCCCGAGGTCGGGTCGGGCGAGGTGCTGGTTCGGATGACCGCGGCCGGAATATGCGGTTCGGACGTGCACATGTGGCTCGGAGAGGATCCTCGAACTCCACTGCCGATGATCCTCGGCCACGAGGGAGTCGGGGTCATTGAGGAGATCGGTGGGTCGAAATTCGATTTATACGGCAGGGAACTGCACGTCGGAGACCCTGTGATATGGGATCGCGCGGTCGTTTGCGGAGGGTGCTGGTTCTGCTCGGTCAAGCAGCTGCCGAACCTCTGCCGCAGCCGGTGGGTCTACGGCATCCACAAGGGTTGCTCCGACGCGCCGCATCTCAACGGCGGCTACGCCGACCACATCCTGCTCGTCGCCAATACCAAAATCATCAGCCTCGCGGACTGGGGCGACTTCGACCCCGCGATCCTCGTCTCCGCGGGCTGTTCGGGTGCGACCTCGGCTAACGCCGTCGAGCTTGCCGACATCAGGATCGGCGACAACGTGCTGATCCAGGGCGCGGGCCCGCTCGGTCTGTTCCTCGTGGCCTATGCCCGAGCCAAAGGAGCGGCGAACGTAATCGTGATCGAGGGAGTCGAGACGCGAATGGAGCTCGCCCGGCGACTGGGCGCTGACGTCACTCTCGACTTCGGTGCAACCACGCCCGAGCAGCGAAAATCCGCCGTCATGGACGCGACCAATGGCTTCGGCGCGGATGTAGGCTTCGAGGCGGTCGGCAGGCCGGAACCGGTGCTGGAGGGGATCGATCTCGTGCGAAGGGGCGGAGCCTACGTCAGCGTCGGCACCGCGGTCCCTATGGGCACGATCCCGATCGACCTCTACCATCAGATCGTCTTCAAGCAGCTCCGGTTGCAAGGCGCATGGACAAACGACACCCGCCACATCATCCAGGCGCTGCAGATCGTCAAGCGCAACCCGGACGTGTTCGCGGACATGATCACCCATCGGTACCCGCTGGACCAGGCAAACGAGGCCCTGCAGTCCATGGCCCAGCGCAAGGCAATCAAGACAGCCATTGTGTTCTAGATGCAATCGAAGATGCTCCGGCGGGCGACAACCCTCGCTGGAGCATCTCTCGTCAATGCTCTACGCTGGTGAGTTCTATCTCGAAGTGAAGCGTGGAGTTGGGCGGAATCGTGCCCATGTCCTGGTCGGCGTACCCAAGCGCCGGCGGCACGACCAGCTCCCGCGTCCCTCCGACCTTCATCCCCGTGATACCGTCGCTCCAGCCTCTGATGATATCGCTCGAGCCGATAGTGAACGAAAACGGCCCACCGCCGGGCTTGCGCGATGTGTCGAACACCTTGCCGTTGTCCAGCCAGCCCTTGTATTGGACCGTCACGGTGGACTTGGCCGCTGCCTCGGCGCCGGTTCCAACCACGGTGTCCCGGTACTTGAGCCCGGACGGCAGCGTTACCCACGCCGCTTCAGGCTTGTGTCCGCAGCCGAGAACAACCCCGCAGAGCAAAGCAATGGGGATCAGTCGTTTCATAGACGTCACGTCCTAGCCCGGATCATGCATGATCCGCGTGATCCGAGGCCTCAAGAGCATTATTCGCGAGGATCGTGAATAACGCGGGCTAGCAGCCTGCGGATAAAGCCGCATTCGGTTGTAGGAGCCGTCTCCAGACGGCGATCTGCGAGCGTGACGCCAGTGGATTCGGGGTCTGGCTCTCGCGATCGCTTCGCGACGCTGTCGCC
>Ga0078972_1000021_pt1 | contig 153699 bp, 124 predicted proteins | sample YelNatPaOPGAMG01_FD_67568 | JGI IMG/M metagenome (GOLD analysis project Ga0078972, IMG submission 67568) | Hot spring thermophilic microbial communities from Obsidian Pool, Yellowstone National Park, USA - OP-RAMG-01 (SPADES assembly) (version 2) | ecosystem: Environmental > Aquatic > Thermal...
GTTGCAAACAATGATCTCGATGTATTGCTCATTGGTGAGACAGGTGTTGGAAAGGACGTTGTTGCAGAGGAGATTCATCGAAGGAGCAAGAGAAGGAGGGGGCTGTTTGTTGAGTTCTCAATAGCAAGCGTGCCTGAAAGCTTGCTTGAATCCGAGTTATTCGGTTACGAGAAGGGGGCATTTAGCGGTGCCGAAAGGAAAAGAGCTGGCGTCCTTGAGGGAGCTGAAGGAGGGACTGTTTACTTACCTGAGATAACAGCTTTGCCGAAGCAGACTCAGATAAAACTTCTCGGTTTCCTTGAGAAGAAGAGGATCACGCCGGTTGGCTACAATTACAAAGGGAGAGAGTTTGGAAGGCAAGTTGATGTCAGGCTGATCATGGCAACGAATGATAGCCTGGAGCGACTCGAAAAATTGGTGGAAAGCGGAGAGCTTCGTAGTGACTTTTATCAGCGGATCAAAGTTATCAGGATTATCATTCCTCCTTTGCGGGAGAGGCTGGATGATATCGAGACACTGACCCGACATTTTTTGAAAAAGTATTCATACCAGTTCTCTAACAGGAAGTTTCAAGTAGATGATGATGTGATTGATGAGTTCAAAAATTACAACTGGCCCGGAAATGTAAGGGAACTTGAGAATGTGCTCAAGAACGCGATGGCTCATGCCGATAATGACCTCCTCACGCTTGAAGACTTTCCAGATATTCATAAGAAGCGGTCCATCAGGAGCGGCGTAGGTGGTGCGAGTCATATCGGGGAATTTCCAACCTATAGGGAGGCAGATTTTCACTTTCGTTCTGAATATTTCAGCGAGCTGCTACGTGCTGTGAACGGCAACATCGCGGAGGCTGCGAAGAAGGCGGGTCTGACGCAAGCAGGGCTGAGAAAAGTTATGCATCAGCTCGGCCTGCGCCGGGAAGGTGGCAAGCAGAGCCGGAAGAGTTCTTAGCAAATTTTTGTCGCCGGCTGTGTGTATAGGTTCCCGCTACGCAGGCGCTCATACCGTGTGAGAAACTCTGATAAGGAGCTACTTGCAAACGCTGGATGCGCTCTCTGGCACTGCAGCTGTCTGTGTTCATTTTCTTTTGCTCGTCCAAAAGAAAATGAACGAAAAGAAAAGGACGCCCCACGAAAATTCTTAACGTCCCGTGCCGACCCTTCGGCGGACGATTTTGTAAGTCCCGCTTCCTTACGCGCATGCACGACAAAATCGTTTACCGCCTCCATTGACGGGACTAAATTTTCGCAAGGGGTTTTGATGCCTTTGTGCGTGGGCAAACCGATCCCCGCGAAAGCGGGGACCGGCGGTGTGCGGTAGGGAATGAATCAATCGAAGGGTTAAATTTCGGTGCAAACGGAGAATCATCTCCTAATATGCACACACTTTGGGCACCGAAATTTCTGGCATGTGGGGTGGCGATTGATTCGCGCGTTACGATTTCGGATGTTCTCTTTGGTTATCCCGCCACAGGCGGGATAAGGAGCTACTCACAAATCCTGGATGTGCTCTGTGGTACTGCAGCTGTCTATGTTCATTTTCTTTTGCTCGTCCAAAAGAAAATGAACGAAAAGAAAAGGACGCATCACGAAAATTCTTAACGTCCCGTGCCGACCCTTCGGCGGACGATTTTGTAAGTCCCGCTTCCTCACCCCCATGCACGACAAAATCGTTTACCGCCTCCATTGACGGGACTAAATTTTCGCAAGGGGTTTTGATGCTTTTGTGCGTGGGCTTCCTGTGGCTGCGAAAACGAGGGACCGTGTAGAAACATCCGTTTCCTATCGCGATTCTTCCAACCTCTTATCTTACAGCGCGTTACAGGGAGGCGAAACTACAGTTTCCTCAGGCTATAAACTTTTGTTTCCTTTGCTCTGAATGAGCATTAAATTCAGGCTAAATTTGAGGAAAATTTTCTGGCACGTGAATTGCAAAATATCAAATACAATGTTGATAAATCGGGTATTCCAATGGAGCATGTAGCGAAGAAGAGAGCTCATCGTAAGGCAAGTATGATAGAGATAGACAGGTACAGGCTATGTCCTCGGTGTGGATATTTCACGCACGAGTCCGATGGGGTTGAATTTTGCATTTATTGTGGGACTCAGTTGATTGACGAATGTCCGAAGTGTCATGAGCCAATATATTACCCGAACGCGAAATTTTGCCCCGTGTGCGGGGAGAGGTATGGGAAGTGAGATTTTGCTTAAATCCACGTGTCAGATGAAGAGGCACCAATATGTAACTAAAACAATCTACGGAGGTAGCTATGAAAAATCTTTATCGGTTGTCGGCCTACGTTATTTCTCTGGGCGTTTTGGGTTTTCTTTTGGTTAGTTGCGCAACTCTTTTTGGTGGCGGTCCTTCGCAGAGTGTAGGCTTTAGCTCTGACCCGGTGGGTGCGCAGGTCTACGTGAATGGAACGTTAATGGGCATCACCCCCGTTGCTCTCAAACTCGCGAAGAGCAAGACGTACTACATTGAGTTTAAGAAGGAAGGGTATCATACAAGGACTGTTCAACTCACAAACAGTGTAGGGGCCGGTTGGGTTGTGCTCGACGTGCTGGGTGGGGTGATTCCTGTGGTAATTGATGCTACCACCGGATCATGGTACAGCCTTGATCAGGATAATGTGAACGCAGTGTTGGAGAAACAGCAGAAATAGCATTTGGTTTGTGTCAAGAAGTTCCGTTCCGAAATCGGGCTTGCACAAGGGGGTGCGTTCACAGACGCGGGCTTCCGACGAACCTCTGGAGGGCCGCAAGGCTTATCCGTCCTGCAAGCTGGAAGCTCGTGCGATTGCAGAGGGTGCACTTGTAGCTGCGATTGAAATTCGCGTTTAGTGGGCGCGAAAATATTGTTGAGGAATGCTCCGAAGTGCTCTGTGCTAATGTACCACCATACGGGGGAGTTTCAGGCCGGTTGTGAGGAGAGCCAAGGAGCAGATTCTTTGAATGGTTCACCAAAAACATTGGAGGTTACCATGAAAACGTTGAAACAATTCTCGGTTGCAAAAGCAGTTTTGCTGCTTATCTTGTCGTTGATCCTCTTTGTGCCCGGGTCCTTAATGGCTCAGGCACCCGAGTGGATGGTCTATAACACATCAAATTCTGGACTACGCACTAACTGGGTCGAGTGTCTCGCCATTGACGCCCAGGGGAAGAAATGGATTGGTGACGATGGTGCCGGTTGGGCAGGGTCCGGTGATGGATTAATCAGCTTCGATCCCGCGAACGGCACCTGGAGTCTGTATAACACCTCAAATTCAGGGTTGCCCAGCAACAGCGTCTATGCAATAGCGATTGATGCCTCAGGTAACAAATGGGTTGGAACACGGGGTTATACTTGTAAACTAACGCAGTTCGACGGCACATACTGGACCACTTACACCCCGCCGGTTGGGGCCACCACTGTAACAGCTATCACGATAGATGGCTCAGGTAACAAATGGATTGGGGTGCGGGACGACTGGGGCTCCGGTAGGGGACTCCTAAAGTTTGATGGAACAAACTGGACTATCTATGACCAGTCAAATTCAGGCCTGCCCGATAACACCGTGTATGCGATAGCGATTGATGGTTCGGGGAACAAGTGGATTGCAACAGGGAATGGGCTTGCTAAGTTTGACGGCACAAACTGGAGTGTATACTACACATCCTCTGGACTGCCGAAGAACGATGTTAGGTGTATTGCTATCGATGCTCAAGGTAACAAATGGATTGGAACTTCGGGGGGAGGTTCTGCTAGATTTGACGGCGCAAACTGGACTGTGTATAACACGTCAAATTCGGGCTTGCCTAGCGACTACGTCTATGCAATAGCCATAGATGTGTCTGGCAACAAATGGATCGGAACTTATGCAGGCTTGGCAAAGTTTGATGGGGTTCACTGGATTGTTTATAACAGGTCAAATTCACGCTTGCCTGGCAACTGGGTAACTGTAATACGCATAGATAGAGCAGGGAACAAATGGATTGGAACTGATGGTGGATTGGCGGTCTACCGTGAAGGTGGTGTGATACTCGCAGTTGATGAGAAGGAAAACAAGGAGATGCCGACCTCATTTGCTCTTTTACAGAACTACCCCAACCCCTTCAATCCATCAACTACCATTTCATTCGAGATCCCCCACCAGTCGCATGTGAAGCTTGTAATCTATGATGTTCTCGGTAGAGAAGTCAGAACACTTGTTGATGAAGAGAAGGCTCCGGGGAGGTATACCGTGAACTTTGATGCGAGCAATTTGCCAAGCGGAGTGTATTTGTACCGCTTGTCGTCGGGCAATTTCAATGAGGTCAGGAGGATGGTGGTGATGAGATGATAAAGAGTGCACAGCAGACAACTACTAATCATTCACAAAACTGAGAGGAGGCTAAAGATGCCAGTACAGAACCTCGTTTCAGCAGCTTTAACGCCTGAGGCAAAAGCGGAGGTGCTGCAGAAGCTCGCAGACATCAAGTCAAAACTGAATTTTCTCATCACCCTCCAGCCTCAGGAAAAGAAAGAATACGTGAAGGTTGGGAATGCTTATTCCCCGTTTATCGAGAAGGCGTATAACGCAGTTAATAGCCATCCGGAGATCATGTCCAGTCTCTTCAGCATTGATGAATTCAAGAAGGACTATCAGTTAATCAAGGACCTGACTCCGATACTGAATCAGATAAAGGAGCTTGCTGAGTCGATACAGGACACCATATTTGCGGTGAACAGTGATGCGATGTCCGAGGCATTTGAGGTTTATGCGGCTGTACAGATGAACAGGGACAGGGTGCCGGGGATGGACACTATGGCAGCAGAGATGGCAGATTTCTTCAGGAAAACGAGGCGAAAGCCTCAGCAGCCTGCAAAATAGGGGTATTTTAAGCTGTGGAGTGGAAGGGCCTTGCTCGGAAGCGGTAAGACGACGGTCGGGAGTGTCCCGCAGACGCTCGGAAGCGATAAAATGACGCTCCAGAGCGTCCGAGAGACGGTCGGAAGTGATAAAACGACGGTCTGGAGTGTTACGGAGACGCTCGGAAGCCATAGAACAACGGTCGGGAGTGTTAAAATGACGGTCTGTAGGCTCGCAGAGACGCCCGGAAGCGATGACATGACCGTCTCGGGTGTTGCAGAGACCCTCGGAAGGGACGAAAGGAGAGTTTGGGGTGGGAAATCACAGTCTTCTACCGCGGAATTAAACAATGTGGATCGAAGGATCTAAGGCTCTGTCTTTCTTCCACACTTTCTGGTTAAGAGCCCATTATTCTCTTGCATAGGAGGAACTAAAATGAAGATTCAGAGAAAATTATTCCTTTCTGGGGCTCTGATTGCCTTGATGGCGTTGTCAAACGCTTATGCCCAAAGCCCTGATGCAATGGATGCCAGGGTTCATTCCAAGAGATTAAAGCCTTTCGATAGCCCAGTGAACCCAACCGAATACGCAGTAGCTAAAAGGGGAATAAGGGCCTTGAGCGATAGCAACACCACGCTGATTGGCGAGTGGACGAAGGAGCCTTGCTATGCGGTTGCTGTTGTGGGCAAGATAGCGTATATCGGTAATGGGCGCTATCTCGAAATAGTCGATTTTTCCAATCCGGCAAGGCCGCTTGAATTAGGGAGGGTATCGACGCCTTCAGCCGTACTGAGCGTCATGGTGAGTGGTGGCTATGCCTACTTGGCGGATTACTGGGATGGATTGTGCATCATAGATATTTCTAATCCTTCAAGTCCGACTCAAGTTGGCTACTTTCATACTCGCGGTCATCCTTCTGGTGTTACGGTGAATGGTAGCTATGCCTATGTGGTGGATGAGGATGATGGATTGCGCATCATAGATATTTCTAGTCCTTCAAGTCCGACCGAAGTTGGCTACTTTCATACTGGCAGCTATGCTCTTGGTGTTCCTGTTGGTGTTGCGGTGATTGGTAGCTATGCCTATGTGGCGGATAGCCGGGATGGATTGCGCATCATAGATATTTCTAATCCTTCGAGTCCTAAACAGGTTGGCTATTTTGATACCGGGAGCGAAGCTCTTGATGTCGTGGTTAGTGGTAGCTATGCCTATGTGGCGGATTGGGATGATGGACTACGCGTCATAGATATTTCTAATCCTTCAATTCCGAGGGAGGTTGGCTATTTTGATACTCCCGGCTCCGCTCTTGGTGTTGCGGTTAGTGGTAGCTATGCCTATGTGGCGGATGGGGGTGGACTACGCATCATAGATATTTCTAATCCTTCAATTCCGAGGGAAGTTGGCTATTCTGATACTCCCGGCGCGCTTCGTGTTGCGGTTAGTGGTAGCTACGCCTATGTGGCAGCTTATTATGACGGATTGCGCGTCATAGATATTTCCAATGGCGGAAGTCCCAAAGAGGTGGGCTGTTTTAGTACCGGCGGTCATGCTAAAGACGTGGTCTTAAGCGGTGGTTATGCCTATTTGGCGAATGGTGATGGATTGCGCATCATAGATATTTCTAATCCTTCAAGTCCTAAAGAGGTTGGCTATTTTGATACCGGCGGGTATGCCTATGGTGTTGCGGTTAGTGGCAGCTATGCGTATGTGGCCGATGTTGATGATGGATTGCGCATCATAGATATTTCTAATCCTTCAAGTCCGAGGGAGGTCGGCTATTTTGATACCGGGAGCGAAGCTCTTGATGTCGTGGTTAGTGATCGCTACGCCTATGTCGCGGACGCTGGTGATGGACTGCGCATCATAGATATTTCTAATCCTTCAAGTCCTAAAGAGGTTGGCTATTTTGATACCGGCGGCGATGCTCTCGGTGTTGCGGTTAGTGGTAGCTACGCCTATGTGGCGGATCGCGGTGATGGATTGCGCATCATGGATATTTCTAATCCTTCAAGTCCTAGAGAGGTTGGCTACTTTGATACGGGCGACGCACAGGCTGTTACAGTGAGTGGTAGCTATGGCTATGTAGCGGATGGGTTTGATGGATTGCGCATCATAGATATTTCCAATCCGAGAAGTCCCGTTCAGGCTGGTTTTCTTGATACTCGCAGCTATGCAGTGGGTGTGGCTGTGAGTGGTACCTGTGCCTATGTGGCGGATTGGGGTGACGGACTGCGCATCATAGATATTTCCAATCGTTCAAGTCCCAAGGAGGTCGGCTTTTTTGAGACCTGGGGCTCTGCTCAGGGCGTGGCGGTGAGCGGAAGCTATGCCTATGTGGCGAGCGACAGATTTAGCTACACATACGACCACAGCTTTGTCTTTCCCGAAGGAGAGGAGGGTGGGGGATTGTACATTATCAGGATTGACCTGCTAACAGGTGTGAAGGATAATCCGGGTCCAAATGCTTTTGCATTATACCAGAACTACCCAAATCCCTTCAACCCATTAACCACTATCACCTACCAGTTGCCTGTGAGCAGCGGCGTGACTCTAAGGGTTTACAACATTCTCGGTAGGGAAGTTGCGACGCTGGTCAACGGGCACCAGAATGCAGGAAGTCATTCGGTCACTTTTGATGCGAGCGACTTGCCAAGTGGCATTTATTTATACCGCATGGTGGCAGGCAATTTCAGCGAGGTGAGGAAGATGGTGGTAGTCAAATGAAGAACAGTGGAGAGTGGAGGAGTAAGATGGAGGCCGGAAGCTTTGAGCTGTTCGGCCTTGAACCACGGACAGCGAACAGCACACAAGGATTTTCTAAGTTTACTAATCTTCACTTCGCGTCGGTCCGTGGCGTCCGCCTTCGGCGGACTTATGCTCACAGATGCAATTGCAACCGGCAACCAATTTGGCGGTGGCGCTGGCTCAGTCAATAACGGGGAAAAATAGCGGTCTGGGATTCGGAAGGCAATTTGTCAATGCATAAAGGAAGGCTATTTGCAAATGAGTCAGACGAATTTTAATATTACTTAGTTTGTGGAGGGAGCGGCATGAAAAATTCGCCGTTGGAAATTTTGCCGATCATCTTCTCACTGGTTATACTGTCATTCTTTCTCCCGTTCGTCAACGTTAGCTGCAGCGGACAGAAAGTTGCAACGCTCACAGGCATTCAACTTGTCTCTGGAACTGCGGTGCAGCAGCCCGGCGGCTTCACCAAAGCGGAGAACCAAGAAGTCCACCCTGAGCCAATGGCAATTGTAGCCTTTGTGAGCGGAGTATTTGGGCTTGTGATTGCTTTCGTGAGAGGCAAACCAAGTCATGTTGGGTCGGCTGCGGCAGGCTTCGCTGGAGCAATTGCATTGTTATCGCTTAAGTCAAAGCTTGATAACGAAGCAATGAAGCAGGCAGGCGGTATGCTTATGGTGCGATACGAGGTTGGGTTCTGGCTTACACTTGTGTTCTTCGTTACCGCTATGGTCGTAGGGACATACTTGTACATACAAGAAAGAACAAGGGTGGGGGGCTACAAGAAAAGCCACCACCTGAATGCGGAGGCTCAGCGGGAAAGACAGCATTATACGTCATGATGAGGATGAGTCATGTTCCAAGAATTTAGATCTGGAAGGAGCGTTGAGAAGTGATGTCTTATTCTTGCTATCGCCGTGAATCACTTGTTACGTCTCGCGTTCTTCATAATCTGGCATCATCAGGTGTGCATGCGGGGTCTGTGTTTCTTTACAGGAGTGTGTACATTACTGGGTTAGTGTTTTACCTTTTCTTCAGTTTGCTATCTATTATTTCTGCAGATGCGCAAGGTAGTTCTAATGTTGCATGGATCACGCCGAAGCCTCAGGGGAGCACCTTGAATCGCATCATATTTCAGAACAATCAGTCCGCGTGGATCGTTGGCAACTACGGCACCATTATGCATTCTTCTGACGGTGGTGCTACATGGAAGTTGGTCCCTTCTGGCACTATAAATGACCTGAGGGGAATCACATTTGCCGATGATGAAATTGGCTGGATCGTCGGTGACAACGGCACAATCTTGAAGACGACTGATGGCGGTATCTCATGGGAGGCAGTTCCGTCTTTGGTAGAGACAGGGTTAACAGACGTTGCATTCCAGGACAAGAATAGTGGTGTTGTAACTGGTGAATTTGGATTAGTCCTTCGCACCACCGATGGTGGATTTAACTGGTCTCTTGCGCGATACAATGATCCACGTGACTACAACCGTGTTATACTTGGGGAGAATCGAACGGGCGTCATTGTTGCGAGCGACGGGACAGTTTCCGTTGTCGATAAGTTAGGTCCAGTTCTTCCAGAGGTTGGGAAGCTGTGTGATGAATCACTTATTGATGCGGCGGTTTCTCCTGACGGGAAATCTTTTGCTGCAATTTCGCACGAGGGCGGGGTTTTCCTCACCGCCAACCTTGACGACTTGAGTCACTGGTCGGAGTATGAGCTTCCGGCAAAGAGAACCTATGCATCTGTGGCAATGACTGGACGAGAGAGACTCTTAGTAGCAACAGAAGGAGAGCTTCTCTGTTTCCAGCCTAATTCAGACAACCCTGAACTCTACGTCGACTTACCTCTGGCAAAGATCCGTATTGGCTCAATTGCAATCCGTGACAGCTCAACTGCTTTTGCCGTAGGGGCAGATGGTGTGATTGTTCGTATAGATCTGCTGAACTACAAGGCGACATTGGTCACGCAATACAATCTCCCTTTTTTAAAGCGCGTAGTCTTTGTTGACCAGAATAACGGCTTGGCTCTCACACAAGATGGGCGGCTGTATCTCACCGCTGACGCCGGCAACACTTGGCTTAACGAGGAGCAGGTGCCCGTGCTGAAACGAACGTTCGCACGTGGAGTACAATTTATTTCCAAAGATGTTGGAATTGCTCTCTCTAATGAGGGTTTGCTTGCGACCAAAAACGGTGGAAAAGAGTGGAAGCTTATACGCCTTCCGGCTCCTCTTGAAACGATTGCCTTTGGTACCTTGACACCCGGACGCGTCTGGTTCTCGGGGTACGGCTTTGTTGGTGTTTCGAAGAGAGGCGGCAATGACATCGAGCTTTTCATCTCAAAGCAATTGCATGTCCCGTCTGAAGACGAGATCTCTGACGCTTTCGAGAGCTGTTCACTAAAAGTTGTTATCAAGAAATCGATCTCGCTTGCAGACTCAGTTGAGTACGTACTTGCCAGAGGTGAGGGAGAGTGGTGCGCTCTATGCACAAACGGTTCAAGATTCTATACCAACGATGGAGGTCGGACATGGATGTATATTGACGGGCGTTCTGAAGGCGTGGATCCAATATCCGGGCTTTTTAGGACCTTGTCTGAAGTGCGGGAAACAGCGGTCGAGAAAGAGGCTCACCAGACATACGCAAGGTCTACGCAGTTCTTTTCACCTATTGTTGGGTGGATACTCTTGGGCAATGGTGTGGCACTGAAGACAGCGAACGGTGGGCTCTCCTGGGCAAGGCAAGAGCTTCCAACGAATGATGATCTTACTTCAGTTTGGTTCTTGTCAGATAACGATGGGTGGATTGGCACAAGTAAGGGGAGAATTTTCTCAACCCATGACGGTGGGGCGACCTGGCAGCTCATAGGGAGTGGAATCGGTGGAAGCATCAAGTCGGTTCAGTTTATCACACCTTTATTTGGCTGGGCTATAGATGCGTCGGGGAAAATCTATTCAACGGAAGATGGTGGCGAAAAGTGGATTGAACGATTCCTTCCCTCCTATGAGCAGGTTAGTGACATTGTGCTGGACCCTTCGGGTGGCGCCGTATGGATAGCTCAGGGCAAGAGTCTTAACATATTTACCTCAACCGGCGGAGCATTGGCTGCACCGGTTAAACTTCCTATCAGAGGGGAACTTCAGTTGCTTGGTACAGGGGTAGATTCATCTGTTTTCTTCGTCACCAGTGCTGGTGAAGTTGGCTCAATTTCTTTAAGCAATCCCGTTGCTTACATATTTCCATCTCCCTTGCCTACCACTGCGGTCAATTCAATTGCTGGTCCTGACCAATTTCACCCTGTTCTTGTGGGTCCCTTAGGACTTGTTATACAGTTTAGCTCTATTAGTACAGGCACGAAGTGGTGGGAAACAACAACAAATTGGAGAACAACAAGTTACAAAACTGCAAATGACTTTACTACTATTCAGTTTCTCGACAGCCACAGAGGGGTCATCGGTGCAACCTCGGGCAGACTATATGTGATAGAAATAGAAAATGCAGGACTTGCCATCCATGAGCAACCGCTGTGTACTTTTTCTACCATAAGAGACATTGAAGTGTCCGTCAGTCATAATAATATTGTGTGGGCGTCAGGTGATAACGGGACGCTCCTTGCGTCGAATGATGGTGGGCACTCGTGGAAATCCATCGCGGTTCCGTTCAGCGAGACAATTAATGGTGTGCAGTTCTTGCCCCCTGATCTGCTCTTTATCTATACAACGAATGGGAAACTAGTTTATTCAAGCACTTTTGATCTTCAAGTTGAGGAAAGATAAGATGCTAATACGTGTCCAAGGATTTATTTTCATAAGCGCTTGGTGCATCGGGCTATTCTCAGGAACTGAGGCTCGTTCGCAGATGGAGGACGTGCTTCGCTTAGAAGTGGCGACCGCAAAGACTAAGCATCCGTTTGTGAAATTTACCTCTGCTGGTCCAGGGACGCTTAAGGTCATGGTTAGAGACGAGTTACAACAGCCAATAGCAGGGCTTCAGAAGGAAAATTTCACGATCTACCGCGGCACGGTAAAGGGGGAAATTCTCAGCGTCAAAGAAAATGTTGAGGTGAAGGAACTGGGTCGACGAGTGGTCTTGCTCATTGACAACAGCGGTTCCATGAGGCCCAGTAGAGATTATGTCGTGTACGACCTCGAGAGCTTAATCGCCAGCTTCGGCAGGAATACATCAGTTGCTGTGCTGCTATTTGGCGAAGGGGCTACAGCACCAGCTGCTAAGTCACTTTTTGAGTATGAAGGGGTTCCGCTGAAGCTAAAAGGTAAGTGGTTTACGACGAACAAAGGCGAGTTGATGCGTTACCTTCGTTCTGAATTTTTCCGGGCGGGTCTTACGAATAAAACCTACCTTTTTGATGAAGTATATGCTGGGTACCAAATGTTGGAATCTTCTCGTGAGCGAAATTCAGACGATCTCGCCATCGTTCTCTCTGACGGAGAAGACAATGGAAGTCAGACTACACCGGAGGTTATTCGGAGGTTATCGTGGGGCTCGACGCCATTCTACACGATAGATTATCTGAGAGGAGAATCAAACGAATTTCTTGTGTCGCTTGCCCAAATGTCTGGTGGAAAGTACTTCCGCGCGGGGAGTATTTCAGACTTGCGGAAAATCTTCAAGACAATCTCTGAGCAGATTGTCAGCGGTGGATATGAGATCAAGTATCGTTTGCGCGAGCCACCCCGTGGTGCGCTGACGTTTTATGCAGCATCGCTTGATATCAATGATACGAGCCGCGTAAGTACCAGGGTTGATACGCTGACAGTTGAAGAGCAAATTGTGCGACAACAGTTCCCTTTGCTCACGTACATTTTCTTCGATCAGGGGATGGCAGAAATCCCGGCAAGGTACCATACGCTTCATTCCTCCGCGGAGAGTGAGTCATTCGATGAGACTAAGATTCCCGGTGGCGCTATTGAACATTATTATCATGTGCTGGATATAGTTGGCTCGAGGCTGAGGGCAAATCCCCAGACCACCATCACACTCGTTGGTTGCACGGATGGTACGCCTGTTGAGAATGGTATTCAGGGGCTCAGTAGGAAACGCGTTGAAACAGTTCGGGATTATTTTGTAAATATTTGGGGGATAAGCGAAAAGAGGATAAGACTTGAGACGCGTGGACTTCCTGAGAATCCATCAGCAGTTTCGCTGAAAGAAGGACAAGAAGAAAACCGTCGTGTAGAAATACTTTCCCCAGACTGGGAGCTTATGAAGCCTGTGGTGTTTGAATCTCGTGAGTACCAATCAACCCCAAGTGCTGCCGTCTTCCAGATACATTTCCAACTTGAAGAATCTCTCAGGCGATGGGACCTTGCCATCTATTCCGAAGGAAGGATATGGAAGTGGTTTACCGGAACGAGCGAACATAATGCTGAGCTTCGCTGGGACTGGAAAAACGATAATGGTGATCTGCCGCGAAGCTCACTGCGGTATCAGTGTACAGCAGAAGATATATCAGGCCTCGCAGGTACAATCGGTACTGCGACTATTCCTGTGAAATTTCTTTCCCTGGAACGCAAGCAAGTCGAGCATCTGGCGGATAAAGACATAGAGAAGATCAGCCTAATTCTCTTTGACTTCAACAGTGCGGCCCTGGGTCCCAAGAATGAGAAAATCCTGCAACTAGTCTATTCACGTATTTCCCGAAACTCGTCTTTGCTGGTGATTGGCTCCACCGACGTAATCGGTGACGAACAGGCTAATTTGATTTTGTCGCAAAGGCGAGCTCAGGCCGTTTATGAGCAATTAGTTGCATCTCTTGGACATTCGATCCCTATACGCACAGTTGGATACGGTGAGTCATTAGCCCCCTTCACGAATTCATTGCCTGAGGGACGGTTCTACAATAGAACTGTGCAGATCGTCATTGAGACGCCGCGTGAACAAGAGTGAAGAAAGAATTTTCCATATCGCCCTGGCGGAAAGAGGTGTTTCTGCACTCGCTGCTTCTATCTGTGCTCGTGCCATTGGTCGTTTTTCTCTTTGTCACTATGGTTCGGTTAGGACTATATGACAAGCTTTCTGATGTGAGTTTTCTTGATTTTGCCTTTCAGGCACGAGGGCAACTAAGAGGAGACAGCAGAATTGTGATTATCAACATCGGCGCAGTGCCGGCGCCTCGCGCCGACATCGCAAGGGCAATTGAGGTAGTAAAGAGATGCCACCCGAGCGTAATTGGGCTTGACATTTTACTCGATCAAGCCAACGCATCAACGGAGGATATTCGCTTGAGTGAAGCAATGAAAGGGATGGTACCGATAGTGGTACCCAGTGGGCCAGACTCGTCGTTTCCTAATTCTCTATTTCTTCATCCAAATGTCTATCTTGGATTTGCTGACTTGCGCTTGGGAGGAGATCGGGTTGTGCGGCGGTTTGTTTCTGCTTACCGACATGATAGCCAATGGCGACCTTCCTTTGCGGCGGAGCTAGCGGTGCTGGCAGGAGAGCCGATTTTTACCCGGTTTCCGTGCAACAAAGATTATTTGATCAATTTTGCGGGCAATGAACAAAGCTTCTCTCATTTCCATTTGTCGGACATCATTGAATATGAAAACTTATTTGGCGATGATTTGCCAGACGAGGTTATCTCTATTTTCAAAGGTAAAATCATTCTTTTTGGATACTTCGCAGATGAATTTACCTCGTACCCTATTGTTAGCGACCTGTATTTAACCCCTATAACTCCTTTGTTCTCGCGTTCAATTACTAATGGGATGTATGGGGTCGTCATTCATGCGAATATTCTTCACACGATGTTGACTGGTCAGAAGATTACTGAAGTGAAGAATTATTGGGGTGTCGGGGCAGCCTTTATTTTGGTCTTCTCTAATCTTTTCGGGCGGTATTCTCTTGTTCGCGTTCCCCGTGGCCGGCGGCGATTGATTTTTTTGAGCGTGTATATAACGGAGCTTGTCGTGTTGCTCGTTTTCCCCATCTTCGCATTTTACTTTTTTGACGTCCATATTGCACTTTCCGTGCCTCTTCTGTCACTTGTAATATTCCCACGTGCAGAAGGTTGGTACTACCGCTTTGTTGATAATCTGGGAATTCCGATCCGAAGGCTCGCTCTGAAAAGGTTTCCCTCATTCGTTAGTCGGCCGTACCTTGCTGTTTTTGAAGCTTCTCTTCTTCGGGACCGCTTGAATGCAGCGTTGCACATCGCGTCGATTCTACATCCATTTGTCGAGTTCCTTTTGTCCAATGAAACTGAGGAGCCATATTCGCGGTTTCGATTCATGCTGAGAAGGGACAATGCTAAAGAGAGGCTGAAGAGGGCGCACTCACATTTGGAGAATGTCCTTTCGAGCCTTAGGTCATTTGTTGTGCTTCAGAGTCGTCTTCGAGAGGCCGGGAAGGAGTTTCTGCTGGGGGAGGGTGCTGTTTACGAAAAACTAAGTCAACCTAATTTTTCGGACGACTCTTCGTCACTGCTCCGGAGGGTTACTGAAACATCGGTGGCTGCGCTGCCAGTACGAGAATTCGACATCCGGTATGAAAACCAGTTCCTTGAGTTGTTTGCAGCTGTGAAACGGGTTCTGCGTGAATTACGACCCTTTTTCCGTGAAGCACGATCGGAGGCGGCAGAGACTATAGATACGTCAATCTCCAGAGAACGCCTGGTTCGCTTGCTATCGAAGAATGGTAAGAAAACAGAGCTGTTTCCATTTGTGATTGTTCGCACATGTCAAGTTCATGGGGAGGAGGAATTCTTCGTTCTCAGTCGCCAATGGGAACTTAGCGGTGAAGGGGAATTTGATGGAAGCAGCTATCTTGGTCCACAGGTAGGTTGCTTTTTTCTTGGAAAGATTTCTTTTTTGAACGTTTAAGCATGGTGCAAAACGAACAAAATGGGAGGGAAGGTCATGCGTAATTTATTCACTTTCGCAGTTATTCTGTTGCTTGCTGGTATGGTCCAAAGTGCTGTTGCTCAGGATTCTTGTAGGTTTGTAGCCTTTGTGGTGCGCGGTGATGTGCAATACGTGAGACATGGCCAGGCAATTCAACAAATGAAAGCCCTGCAGTTTATTTTGCCGAATTCTGAGATAGTGATGGGGGAGAATGGTTACCTGAAAGTTGGAGAAAGAGGAGGAACATTTGTCGAGCTCCGCAATAAGGGGAGGGTCACTTACGAGGAGCTCAAATCGATCTTTGAACAAAAACCCGCTGTGCCTCGAAGAACTCTTCGGACACTTCTCGAGTATATGTGGCAGCGTCTGATTACTGGCGTATCCTTGGTTTCAGAGAAGCGAAACGAAGCGCTTGTCCCCGGGGCTATCCGTGAAGCTGGTGCCGAAGCTATTGGGACGATTCTCCTCACGCCGAGAAACGGTGCAGTTGTCGGAGATACGATAACACTGTTGTGGTATGACGGCCAGTACAACGGGGCGCGGACCCTTGTAGTGCGTGACAGAGATTTTGATACGGTGTTTCGGACAGAGGTTAAAGGTTCAGCGTTTACTAAGAGCGTGCGTGAGCTCCATCTTGAGCCTGGTCAGGTCTATTTTTGGTCTGTCACTCAGAATGAAGGTGGATTTCGTGATGTGGCTTTCAAAGTCGCGGATCGGTCGCTGGCGGAAAAAGTGAATTGGGCGATCGGTGAAATTGAACGGTTGACCGGCTCACAAGGGGCAGCCGGTTGCATAGCCAAAGCCTTAATGTACGAAAAGTACCTATGCTTCGGGAATGCGTACTTTGAATACGCCTCTGCAGCGAGGGATGACGCCAGCGGAATGGCCGATGCGCTTTTTGCATCTTTCCTTACTGAGAAGCTCGGCTTGGCTCCTCTTGAGGCGGCAGCTGTCATTGCTTCTGTACACAAAAACTGATGGCGTGAAATCGTGTCTGCTGATTCGTATTTGGTTCGGGTAGTTCAACGACTCATTCTTCTGATTTCAGCTTCTGCATGGGTGGCTCTTTCCCAGGCATCGGTTGATTCTACGTTGGAAAGTGCTCTCCGAGCGGAGAGGGATGGGAGATTTCAGGCAGCTGCGGAGCTGTATGAACAATGGCTGAAACTTTCTGGCACCAGCCCTATTGCTAGCTACCATGAGCTTGCGGTTGTTCTTAATAGGCTTGGCAAAATTTATTACGAGCACCTTGGGATGCCGTTCCGTGCCATTGAAGTGTGGAAGCGCGGCCTGGCGATTTCTGAAAGCCACGGAGATACTGCCCTCGTTCTCTCATTTTCGTATAACGCAGGAATTGCATCCCTCTCCAGCGCTCGCTACGCGGATGCCGACTTATTTTTTCGGAAAGCCGAAAGGCTCGCAAGCACGGCGGGAGAAAAAACATTTTTGTATAAAGTCTATCAAGCTCATGCGGCACTCTACGAGCAGCAAGGTGACAGTACAAAAGCCGAGGAATTTCGTGATCGAATGACTCTCTTGCTGCCTGGTGGCGGATCAGCCGACTTAGGTATTGGTTCTTTGCTGAGGCGGGCAGATTCCGCGGCTATTTATGGAGCGAAAGAGGCTGCATTGTCGCTACTGGACAGTGCTGTAGCACTTGCACAGCAGAATGGGGCAAGAGAGTATGTACTGGCCCTTTGCAGCAAAGGGACAACGCTGGAGCATTTTCAGGCGTGGGATGGTGCTTTAAAGGCTTTCCGAACTGCCTATAAGATTGCCTCACAGGTTCAATTTACTTCTGGCATGGCTGACTGTGCATCTGGGATAGGACGTGTATTTTACAATGTCGAGAAGATGGATTCTGCACAGCATTATCTTCAAATTGCAGTTCAGCTCCACTCACAGGTTCAGAATGGCGAAGCCCTTGCTTCGGACTACTACAATTTAGGGCTGTTGTTCCAGCTAGCGGGAAAGAATATTGAAGCAGTGGATGCTCTGGAGCGCTCAGTTGCTCTCTTCGAAGTTGTACGATCCCAGGTCGCTGATGTGTTCACTCGCGAAGGACGGAGAATGTATCTTGCAAACCGGTCGAATGCATATGAACAGCTACTTGCTGGTTTGCAGGCATTCGGCAGGCCGGGTGAGGTTTTCGAAGTCCTGGAACTGCAACAGGCACGAACGCTATATGAAACGCTGCTGGGTCTCGCCGTGGAACAGGTGGAGTTTAACTCTTTTCCCTCCGAGACAATTGTACACGCACCCTCGGGTAGCGATGCATTGCATGTAGCTTACAAGATGGCACAAGGCGTCAGCATGGAAAACGTGCGCCATGATCTCCTTGATAACGAATCAGCCCTAATTGAATATTTCGTTGGAACTGCTCACTCGTACGTATTTGTTCTCACCAAAGACCACGCGGCGGTCGTTGAGCTTGTTCCGCCATATGAGATTTGGCGCATGGTCAAAGCAGTCCGGGCTGTCATGCAATTTCGCGGTATAGCTGAGATCGTCTCGGCGGAGCAGAGGCTTTCTGTTGCTCTCATCAATCCGATTTGGGAGATGATCGAAACGAAGAGACAACTCTTCATTATTCCAAGTGGTCCTTTATGGCTCATCCCTTTCGAGGCACTGTTGAGTGGAGCTGAGGCAAGGCAGTCTTTTGCTGCAGATTCATTTCAAGAGGTCGATTTTCTTGTTAAGAGGTTCTCGATTGTTTACGGGCCGTCGGCGGCTATACTAATGCGCTCTTTGGCGCGGACAAGATCAAGCAGTGACTCACTGCTGTCATTCATCGGCATTGCTGATCCATCGAGGCCGTATTCAATTAAATCGCCAAAAACTGAAATCTCACTTGAGGTAGAACGAGACAGTGTTCTTGCGGCGCTTCCTTTCGCAAGAGACGAAGTCGAACAAATTGCCGCTTTATTTCCGTCTGAGAAAACTCTAGTCATTATGGGAGACGAAGCCTCGGAGACACATGTTAAGAAGGTACTGGAGGCAACACCGGCGAAGATGATACACTTTGCGACCCATGGTTTTCTTTCGAGAAGTGGCGGTGAACAGGTAGGACTAGTATTGAACCCTTCCATTGAAGATGATGGAGTTCTGCGGAGCGACGAAGTCACGCACCTTCATATAAACGCGGATTTGGTTGTTCTGAGTGCCTGTCGCTCCGGATTAGGCACGATAATCGCTGGTGAGGGAGTCATGGGATTTGCAAGGGCTTTTATGCTTGCTGGCGCAAGGTCAGTGATCATCAGTCTATGGGACGTTCCTGATAAGTCAACCTCGATATTGATGAAGAGGTTCTACACTGAATATGCCCGCAGGCAAGCAAAGTTGCCTGAAGCACTTCAAAGGGCAAAGGTTTCGCTTTTGCACAGCGGTGATTACGCTGCACCTTATTTCTGGGCACCGTTTATTGCCGTTGGGTTTTGAAGAGCGAACGCGGTGTGCGTTGTGTACTGCAATTATTACTATTTCTGTTCATCTGACTGCTGAGATTAACTATGACAAAGAACAAATGGATCCGATATCTCTATGCCGCTACTACGGCAATTATAATGCTTGCAGCGGTTGGGGTACTGAAAGCACAGGAGGGAAGGAACGACGTTGTGCGGCTGAAGAATGGCACAGTGTATTTCGGCACGGCAGTGGCAGATACTGTCGAAAAAATGCTTCAGATTCGAACACGCTCCGGCGAGTTGAAAATTGTCCCGTTAGCTGACGTTGATCTCGTGACAACTTATGAGGGAGTGCGAGTTGCCCCGCAACGCGGAATTCAGCGCTATGGCTCAATCAGAGAAGAGGTGCCGTGGACGTGTGGGCGAGAATATCTAATTGTTTTTCTTGAACTGCGCGCGGAAGCAATGAAGGCAAAAAATCTTTCCTTTGGCGGCGAAGCTGCTGCAGGGATTCGGCTGGGAAAATTCTCGGTCGGATTGGGCGGAGCAGCACAGTATATACAAAAGAAACTTCGCACTCCTGTATACCTTCATCTCAAGTACACATCTGGAGAGGGATGCATTAAGCCTTACATCTTTTTCGACGCAGGATATCCTTTTGACCGATTTGTTTCAGCCTATAGACTGAAGCCATCGTTCTCGGGGATTGCGCATCTTAGTCCAAAGATGATTGGAGCCGGAATAGGTCTGGATTTTGCATTGACGAAGTTCATGGATATCTCGGTTGATGTTGGGTATCGCTATTTTGCATTGGCGAGTGAAAAAATTGCCCCATCGTGTGATAATCTCATCGTCTTGGGATATGATGAACTTCACTCAGCGTTCTTCCGAATTGGATTAACGTTCTGAGAAATAGTTTAATCAAAAAGGGGGTGATATGATGGTTGTGTATACGCAGTTGCGGTGTGGGCCGAGCTTAGTTGCGGGCGTGATGAGCCTTATGCTGGCAATGCTTTTCTCGTGCGAAAAGGAAATGCCTGTTGCACCTGTTGCCCAAAGCAGGACGGTGGCGGGCATAGTTGTCGATTCACTAACCCGAGCTCCTATCGATGGTGCAACAATTTCAGTTGTCCCAATATGGGGGAAACAGCGAGATACACTATCGGGGGCAAGTGATGCGACGGGTAGATTCTCTGTAAATGGGGTACCAATCTTGCCTTCGGGTCAGCCTTACCACTTGCAAATTCGGGCGACTGGCTATGCTTCAAGAGATACGGTGGTCAGTTGCAATTGCACAACATTAAGCGTAGGGATCATCCCGCTAAGAAGGTTATCATGTTCAGTTCAGTTTGAGCCAGCAACTGTCTCGTTTGGTTATGTCGCTGTTGGTAGAGATACCGCACGTACTGTTAAGATAACCAATCCGACTCTACTCCCGGTTGTTGTAAACGAGATTGTCCTTGAACCTGCGAGTCCCGATTTGGAATTAGTTTTACAGTCTTTACCTTCTTTACCTCTTACACTAAGCCCGCAGATGAGCACCACATTTCAAGTGCATTTTGCTCCTGCAATGGAGCGACCATATTCTGGCACGCTCAAGGCGACAACTAACTGCGACCCGGGGCACCCGTCAACTGCACTGGTCAGTGGAAACGGCGAGACTCCTCACTGCATTAGGCGTACTATTCCAAACGCTACTCCATTTACGTTTAGTGTGTACACAGGGATCGCTGACACAGCGTATGTTCTCATTCAAAACATCAGCCACGCTGCGGTTCTCCATATCCTTTCTTGCACGCTATCACCGCCCTCTCCTTGGTTCACTATTCTTCCGCAAATGCCGCGAACCGTACAACCGGGGCGGACAGATACTATCTGCATCATATTTAATCCGAGTCAACCGGTGCAATACTCGGGTCAGCTTAGCATAGATACAGATGGTGATTGTGATGCCACGATCGATATAGTTGCCACAGGAAACGCGCGGCCAGCACCTAAGAACGGGGAGACGTTGAATCGTTGGTTGCCTGGTCAGAACCCCAAGTATACGTGGAAAGGGGTGCAATTTCCTGAACCTCCGGACCCAAACAAAGTTCCACTTGTTGTACCCGATTCAGTTGATGTTTGTAGCGGGGTTGTCTTTGGTCAACATCAGGCCGACTTCCAATTTGTTGCAATTGATAGCACGTACTATGGCAATGGTCAAGGGTTCATTCGGGCTTTCAATGGTTTGCAGAAAGTTGGGAATGTGCTCGCTGACAATTTAGACTTTGATGCAGCGAACTATGGTCCAAAGGTCGATCCAAATAGATGGGAAAGTGGATGCGGGAAGGTATTTCGTGAAGGCGACGTTATAGCGATCAGAACCCTGAGCCGCCGGTATGTTCTTATTCTCATAAAAGAATTTGGACGAGATCTCTACAATTATGATCAACTCATCTGGGCATATATTGTTTTGTAGAATTGAGTGCAAACAAACTTGTTCCTTGGTGCACCAGTACGTAGGCAAAAAAGTTTTTGCGCTTATTTTTAAGGAGAAGGCGCGATGAGAAATTCCTGGAAACGGTTTTTCATGTTTACACTTCTGTCAGCAATCACTGTAGCAACCTCAACTCTGTGGTTCACAGGTTGTCATTCTTGCCTCACATTTCTTAATATATGTCATAAATTCCCGCCAGGCAATCTGGGTAAATATATTAACTCATCCAGTGATGACTTTGCTCCTTTTATCCTTATGGATTCAACGAGGCTACTCTTTACTTCGAATCGCGGCGGTGGCGGCTCGGGATATATAAGCACAGAGAACCGCTACGGTGAAGATCTCTTCATTGCTAACTATGAAAATGGAAGATGGTCCGAGGTGAAAATTCTTCCTCGTCCAGCGAAAAGTCCACTAAACGAGGGAGCACCAGCGATCGCTGCTGACGGCCGCACGGCGATCATAGCGCGTTCGTATGGGGAAAATAACATAGGGGGCACAGATCTCTACACAGCAACGTTTGATGGGAAAACCTTTGTTGATATCAAAAACCTCGGAGCTACCGTGAATTCAAAATACTGGGATTCCCAACCAGCGCTATCGCCGGATGGTAGCATGCTCATTTTTGCTTCTGACCGACCAGGAGGTTATGGCGGAGTTGATCTTTGGATGACAACGCGGGAAAAAGGGGGCGTGTGGAGTGCCCCGGTTAATTTGGGTGCCACTATTAACACACCGGGTAATGAATACTCGCCCTTTATTGCCTCTGATGGCATGACTCTTTTCTTTGCATCTGATGGTGGGAAAGATGGCAATGGCAAACTCGACATATACTATGCGTATTACCAGGGGGGCACACATTGGTCGGAAGCCCGGGCATTAAAAGGAATCTTCAATTCGCCAAGCAACGATGCATTCCCCTGTTCATCGTTTGATAGAACTAAGCTTTATTTTGCATCTGACCGACCTGGAGGCTGCGGTGGATACGACCTTTATGTTGGGCTACTTCCGCCGGACATATTTATTCATCGAGCTACGCTTGCAGGTACGATTCGTGATACTCTAGGCGTTCCTCTTGAGGAATCAGCGGAGGTGGTGATTCGAGAGAAAAAAATGAATAAGGTTGTAGCAAGAATTGAAACTCATCCTCCTCAGAGCACATATGAAGCACCTTTACCGGCGGGTTCCACATATCTTCTAACGGCCAGGGCTGCAAATTTTTATGAATCGCCGCCTGCAGAGGTCGTCATTGTTCCAAAACCAGTCGACCAGCGGTTGATCAAGGATATTTTATTAGTACCGCGTCGCCTTACATTGCAACCAGGAGGTCATGTGGAATTTGATTTGAAAGAATACAACATCCCATTCTTCGTGACAGGTTACTATCGTCTCAACGTCCCGGAAAACCTTGCAAAGCTGAGGAAGCTTTTCAGGACAAAATTGAGGGGTGTGCCTTATATTGAATACCCGGGGTTGAAGTATGATGAATATGCCATTGAAGTGAAGCGAATTTTTAATGATTCTCTTCAAGTGGCGATGGTGGACACAATCTTACCGATGTTTCGCAAACACGCAAAGCCTAATGAATATCTTGAAATTCAAATCATCGGATATGCCGATCCCAGAGAAATTAGCGGACGCTACATTGAGAATGATATTTCCTATGGGAATGTCATAGTTCGTTCTAATGACCAAATGAGCAACGAAACGCTTTCAGCCCTTCGAGCATATTACACGATGCAGTATGTTGATGAGATACTTTCTTCATCTGCGGACTATATGGCTCTGAAGTCCACCGGAAAGATAACGTATGTTATAAAAGGTGCTGGTGTCGATGTCTCCCCTGGTAAACCATACGACGCGCGTCGTCGAGTGAAAATTATTGTGTCGAGGAAATTTCGCTAAAGATTGTGTGTTTAATACTCGGAAATACGACGTCAGAGTCCTATCATGAGAGTCATAGGGGGTTATTATGGCAAGAGGTAACTGTAAGCGAGTATTTGCCATTTTGATTGGCGTGATGGCTTTCGTTTTTCCGATTACACATCAGCTTCATGCCCAGAGTGATGAAATGCTCCGTGCTTACCAAGACAGCCTCGTATTAGTTGAGTCAAGAATATCAGCTGTGCAGCTTCAAACCGATCAAATGAAAAAGAATTTGGGGCGAGTCAGGCAGTTGAGACAGGGTACGGAACCGCTTCGCACTGTAGCCGATCTCCAGGGAATTGCGGATTCGCTTGTCGGCAATAGAGATACCGTGCTCAGCTTTCTGAAGTCACGGGAGAAAATAATTCAACAGCTTTCCTTATTGAATAACGAGGTTCAGTCTGCTCGTGAAAAGCTTCTTGCGATGGATCTTTCGAAGCGATCTTCTAAAGAGAAAGCAAAGATGCTGGAGAAACAAATCGTAAAGGCGAGCGGAGCTTTTGATAGGCTTGCTGCACCATTCATGCGCGATTTGTGGCAGCAGCTTGACAACCTAATTCAAGAGTATGAAGTAACAATTCGAAAGCTTCAGCAGCAAGAAACGCTTCTGAAGGTGCAGCATGAGGAGCTGCTTCAGAAGATTGAGATGGAAAAACTTTACTTGAGGGCAGTTCAGGGGTTCTTGTCATCGCTACGCGGAACACCGACACAGTTTTGCAGTTCCTATGCCCAACTGGTCGACGCATCAGAGGAAGACCAATTTCACCGATATGATTCTCTTTTTGCTCTGGCGCAGCAAGTGGCTGATACAATGCTGGCTGGTGGGCTTCTCACTATGCACAAGAATGCGGAAGTAATCATCCCGGCGGGAGGATGCCAGTTGTCGGATGGGCGCGAATATCAATCAGGTGGCATGATTGTATCGACCCTCCCGATAATGACCTCTGAGCTTGACCTACTGCAAATCGCCAAAGGGGAGCGTTCGCCACAATTTGCTCAGACGCTGAAGGGCCAGGCCTATAAGCCAGTAGAAAACGTACCGATAGATGAATTGTCGGGACTTTTGATGAAGTTTGGCGGTCAGCTGCTTAGCAGCGAAGAAAGTGAGTACATCAACGCGAGCGGCTTTGCTAGCGTATCAGAAAAAGAACGGTACGGAGTTGTCTATAACCTTTATGGATTTTCCCCCGACCCCAGATATAGGTACATCTGCTGGGCAGAGGGTTTGGAAAGTCACGAAATCAAGGACCGTCTCGAAGCCATTAAGGACAAGATTGACAGGGAGCGGTCAAGGATTAAACTCGAGGCGTGGCAATATGGACTTGTCCAGAACCCGAGGCGGTTGCTTGCAAGCATCTGGGTTAGTGGCGGCGGCCTTTTTGATTCTCAATTTCGATATGCTGAAGAAATCTCCGGGGAATTTTCATTCCTTTTCGGATACCGGTACGCAATCCAGGGCACGGAGCGGTTTGGCGAAAAATACGGATTTATCGGGCTCCGCTATTCGTATCAGAAATTCGGGCGTGCTATCCAGGGGGTGTTTCAGCGGTCAAGCTTGAGTGCTCATGAAATCTCATTGCTTTTCACACTCGGCAGGGCTTTTTACATTGGGGGCGGACTGCATTATGAATACATTGCCTCGCACAAACTTGGTAAACTTTACAGCTTTCCAGTTGGCTTGCTGATCCGCCTAGGGACAAATAGCGCTCTTAATATAGGAGGAAAAATCTTCTTGCCCGAATCCCTTTCCTTTGATCAAGCAACCTACGAGGCAGCACTGGGTTTCACCATCGATCTCCCGATTGTAAGATTCATGCACTAAGGAGAAATTCACAATTTTGTGGGACGCCAAGCGTCGCGCGAGGATGATTGTACCTATTAGGTGTCTCGGGAAGTTGGAGCGCGTATGCCGTGATAGAACATTTTTATCTGAATATTTTCTGTCTTGACAGGAGGTCTAGCTCATGAAAACCATTCTTATCGTTGAAGATGACATAGGTCCACTTCAAGCTGTTGTGGATAACTTCGAGGGGAAATACAACTTGGTTCAAGCAACAGATGTCAATTCTGCTCTTGAAAGGCTGGTGGAGGATAAACTCCCCATCGACCTGGTTATAACTGATTATCATCTTGGGAAATCCGGGACCGCTTCAAATATGATTCAAGTTATTCGCAATGAGCCGGATGAGCGATTAAATAAGCTTCCAGTGGTTGTTGTGTCTTCTGATGAGTCTGTCAGGACTCAACTGGAAAAGCAAGGTTGCATTTTTCTTCGGAAACCGGCGAAGCCTGTGGAACTTCAGCGGGTCGTTAAAGAGAAACTCGGAGAGTAACTGATAACGGGGGTTGCTATGCTAAGCACCGAAAGCCGTCAATTGAAAGTGCTGGTAGTCGACGATGAAGACTATGCAAGAAAGACGATAATGGCTGAGATCAGTCGACTCCTTCCTGGTTCTGTTTTCTACGAGGCTCACGACGGGAACGAGGGTCTTGAGCTGCTGGGTAAGCATGCAGATGAATTAGACCTCATTACTCTGGATATCAACATGCCAAATCGAAATGGGAAAGATTTCTTGTTGGCAAAACAAGAAAACCCAGGTTACGCCAATATCAAGGTGCTAATTGTCTCTACCGAGGAAGAAAAGCAATCGTTCCCGGAGCTTCGGGAATTAGGAGCGAATGAGTTTTGCGAGAAGCCAGTCACTGGCAAGCTTGCTCCAATTTTGCAATCGCTTCTAAACGTTGAGCTTGTTGTCCCGGAAGCCCTTTCTTCAGAAAACACTTTTACTGCAACCCAATTTCTCCAGCAGCTTCGAATGGTGAAGTTAGCAGGTGCGGCTGGCGAGCGGAGGGAAGTTGCCGAGGTACGAGAAGATATACTCCGCGCGTTCAACGAGTCATATCTCATACCACGGGAGAAAGCCTTGCACGAACTGGAGCGCCTGCTACATGAGATCGAGTTGATTCCTGTTACGCAGCCAAGCGGAGAATCGAAAGATGCTGCACAATTCATTTCTGATGTTCAGCGCATGGTCGAACAGAGAGCATTTGGTGCGAGAGAAAAAGTAATGTCCATTGACCTATCGCTCGATACACTCCGCGAGGTGCAAACCTATCTGACGCGCCTATCAGCACTTCTGACAGGTGGTTTTTCTACTGCTGAGGTGCTTAGTATTTGGGACGAGGTTTTTCAGAAGCTCCACAATGTTAAAGGGCACGTAGTGCCTCCACTTATCCGCGACATTTTCAAATTCGTAAATACTGAGTTGATGAACCTCGCCCGCGACTTTTCGAGCAAGGGGGGAAGTCTAATTCAAGTTAAAGATGTTGATATGCTGACTGATGCGATCGACTGGCTTATGAAGGTCTTAACTGTTGAGCAGGTGCTTCAGAATATCAATAATGTGCATCAGCAGATTCCTAAAGTGAATTCTGAGGAGAGAGAAAAAATCAAGGGCATCCTTAGCAGGTTGAGTGGGTCTGTCAGCTTATCCGACGTAGAGGAAGGTAGGGTAATGATCGGGTTGCTCGGGGGCATTCGCACAGGTCTCAATGTAGTCAGGGTGCACACGGCTCCGATTAAGCGTGCTGAAGTAACAAAGCTCGGTGACCTGGCATCTGGGGCTGGGATGGTCAGAATTACAGATTACGAGTGGCGACTCCCAGAAAAAGGGGGACAGGGACCAGGCAGGTGCTATGAATTTGTGTTTCTTTCTGAAAATGCCGATGAAGAAAAGATCCGAAAAGTCTTTGGCGATTTGGTCGAACATGTCGAGGTTATTTACAGAGGAGCCCGAGCGCAACGAAAGGCTCTTAAAATCGGATCAGAGGAAGGTCTTTATGCTGCGACAATCCCCATCAAGATCGAATCGCTCGAGAGCATCTACCGAAACGTTGAGCAACTATCCATAAGCAAATCCAAGATCTATGAGATCCGCCAGAAAGTAGAACATGCTGACTCTCCACATGAGTTCACGCATGAGCTTGACGAGGTGATCAGAAATCTCGGTCAGATCACTTACGATATTCAAGATCATTTGATCAGGTCACGTTTGGTACCACTGAACGAAGTTTTCCGAAGCATTCCGAGACGTGTTGCGGAGTTAAACGCTAAGTACTCAAAGAATATAAGAGTTGAGATCTCCGGGGAACATGAAAAACTTGACAAGAAAATCACAGATGAGTTAAAGGAATATTTCAATGTTCTGATTGACAATGCCCACTACCATGCGTTCAATGAAAATGCTGAGGGGCTGATCAGTGTCCGAGCTGAGTCGAGGGAGGGGAACGTTATCGTAACTGTGAGTGACAATGGGAAGGGATTGAAAACAGATGAGATACTGCAAAAGGCAAAACAGAAAGGGATCCTGAAGGAAGGTCGGGAGTATAGTCGCGAGGAAATTCAAAACTGCATCTTCACAAAGGGCTTCAGCACGGCTCACACAGAATCTGAGCTCAGCGGGAAGGGTATTGGTATGTATTCCGTGAAACGGATGGTCGAAAAGTATTTTGGCAAAATCACCGTCCAGTCGGAGGAAGGTAAAGGGTCGACATTCAAGATGGAATTCCCAAATACTATTTCGATTGACGAAGCCCTTCTGGTGAGAAATAGAGTTCTTGACAAAGAGAGTCTCTACGCTATTCCGCTGAGGTTTGTTCTCGATGTGAAATCTGTTCGAGGGGAAAATATTAGCTGCTACCACAAGGATTTTTACTACTGGGAAATAGAGAAGCAAAAGTTGGGTATTGCCTCAGGGCGTGAAGGAGGTGTCCGTACTATCCTGCCGATTGTCGATATCAGCCATTATTTAGATGAGAAGGCTCCCATGCGCTCGATAGAAAAAAGCCAGGACTACGACTTAGTGATAATTCGAGAAAGTGGTGAACTTGTCGGTGTTCTCGTTGACAAGGTTGAGCGGCGCGAAGAAATTGTCCTCAAGCATATGGGGGAGTATCTTCGCGCAATGCAAGTTGCGAGCGGTGGACAGTTCCCGTATCGAACGTACACAGTCCTTGGGGACGGTACGCTGGTGCCTCTTCTTGATGTCTCGCCCATTTTGAGTCTTGTCCGGAGGATGCGTGCCCAGATCAAAGAACTCCAGCAAGAGGTTGGATCAAAAGCACCTCCGAAGCGAACAAGAGTCCCGGACATGTTCTCCTTCCGGGTGGGTGACGAACACTTTGTCGTGGATGTTAACTGCGTACAGAGAAGCTTTTTATATGCAGATGTACAAAAAGACATCCACATGGATGAGCACTTGCGGCGGCAGTTTCCTTTCGTGGTTGGCGTCGTCCTGTCGTCGCAGGGGAAATTCATTCTGGCGGATGCGGGTATGGCGCTGGGTATCAGCCATGAAGGGGAGAAAAGTAAGGGAGCGGGGTTTGAGAAACAGGACATAATAAGCGTTGAACTCGAAAACGGTAACATCGTTGGTTTGCTCGTTGACAAGAATGAGGGGGTTATTGACGGGGCGCACCTGGAGGAAGAAGCATTTGAAGGAAAGACCGATCATAAGAAGACCGTGTACTACACCCACAGGAGCACGCAAACTCACTATAAGAAGTTTCAACCTGAGCCTTTACTTTCTCTGCCCAAGCCTGAAGCTGTTATCTCCTCTGCCTCAGATTTGGACACTGCAGCACCAGTGCCGACCGAAATTGCGAGTGAAGAAAACAACTTACTCCTTTTCGCGATCGAGGGCTGGCAGTTTGCTGTACAGTCGTCTTTCGTTTACACAGTACAGTTGCTTGATGAAGAAACGAGGAGTCGGATCGGTTATTTTCCGCGATTTGCAAAATACGTTGAGGGATTGACGAACGTCAATGGGCAAGCAATGCCTTATGTTCATTTGAAAGAACGAGTCGGCTTGGGTGAGAGAACGGGTGAGGAGAAAAATGTTGTTGTGGTTCAATACGGTCGCGAAGAAAAAGAGGAGAAGGAATTCTTTGGTTTCATCGTTGATGAAGTCTTCTCTGTTCTCTCAGGTGATGATTTTACGGTCAGCGGTCGGAAAGACCTGCCGCCATTAGTGGACGCAAAGTACGTTGCTAATGTAGGTCATTTGTCAAAGCGAGATAATAGTACTCAAAGCTCCGAGCGAGAGGTATTTTTCATACTTGACGTTGCGGAGATCCTTGAGTCAGTGAAAGCTGAGAATGTTTCACTTTGATATGCTAGACAACCAATAAAATGGAAGGGGATGTCATCATGAAACGGAGCATACTTCAACAGACGCGACTGGTATTTGGTTTCTTTCTTCTGGTGTTTCTCGTGAGCTTGGGCATGGTTATTTTTTTCAGTGTGAGAGGTCAAGGCTTATGGGAGGCAGCTCAGGACCGATACCTTCAATCGTCACTGAATCTTTCTGCGGCTTCGTCGATCTTGCAGGATGCAACAACAGAGGGATTTGCGGTTCTTGCCACGAGGAACACAGTGGATCAGAAGCAATTTATGATCGATCAACAGTTGTTCATGAATTCATTTACCCGGGCGCTTGATAATTCGCTTCATGCATATGCCACCCCGGAAAAGCAAAGATGGGCAAACGATCTTTCGGAAAGATTTTCTACATATATTGCTTCGTTACGCGAGGCAATGGTAGCAAGTACTGTTGAGCCTGCATTCATCCAGAACATCCAGGTTATGCGTCGTCAACTGGCTGAGAGGCTTCAAACTCAGTTGGAGACGGAACAACGCCTGCAGGAAGAATCGGCTAAGAGTGCTCAAAGCAGATTCGGGGATATCCTGACGGCAGGCATAGGTTCGAGTTCTCTCCTGATTCTTCTATTTGTAATTATCTACCTTGCTGCGTTTCATAATCCGATCATGAGCGAGACAAAGAAGATTGCGCAGTATGTGGAGCTTTTGAAATCAACCAATCATATTGGTGGTCCGCTTCGTTTGGACTCTGTAAATGAATTTGCTCCGGCGGTGAATATGCTCGGTGAATCATTCCTTGCATTAAAACTCTTGCTCTTAAAGAGCCGTGACATCACAAGGCAGGGACATGTAACTCTCGATGAGATGAGGGACCTTTTCACACGGGTGCATCAGGAGGCTAATGCTGAAGTTGAAAAGCATAAGGAAATAAGCGGACTCCTGGATGCGACGCTTGAGACAACTTCTCAGAGGGAGAGCCAGGTAAACACGATTTCTCAGACAATAGGGGAAACCTCCCATGCTATCACTGAGATCAGGGAGCGGCTCGAGAAATTAAGAGATGGGATCAATAAGATTTCCATAAGTGCCGATGAGAATTTGCACAAGCTTGCAGAAATCGACGAAAAGACTACCAAAGTCTCTGATAGCACAAGTAATGTTCGAAAGGCGATCAGCGAAATCAGCGATAGTATCAAGGAGATGGCTGAAAGCGCGGAGGAGCGCAACCGTTTGCTTGGAGAAATGAAGAGCTTGCTCCAGAGCGTCGATGATCTTGTCAAGCTGATAAGTAAATCGAGTGAAGAAATCGATGCTCAGGAATCATCCCGCCGGGAGATTATGGAAAAGACAAAGGAGGATGCTGAGGCAATGGTCCAGGACCTGAATGAGATAGGTCGGGCTGTGGAAGGTGTCAGTAGCAGGGTCAACGGTCTCGAGAACAAGATACAAGGGATTGACAGAGTTATCGACAGGGTAAACGAGATTTCACGTAAGACGGACATCCTGGCACTCAACGCACAAGTGGAAGCTGCCAAAGCTAAGGAGAAAGCGAAAGAAGGTGGCGAAGGATTCGGAGTCATTGCTGATGAGATAAAGAGTCTGGCAGGCGAAGCGAGCAAGCTGACCGCCGATACAGGAGAGATCGTCGAAGCGATTCAGTCGAGCATTAAAGAGGTGAAGCAATCTCTTGAAGATGGGATGGAGAGGATCAAGAAGAGCAAGGAGCAGTCCTCTAAGACCAAAGAGGAACTGAGCCGAGCCATCACTGCCTCTGAATCAACTGCTGAGCTCGTAACTAAAATGAAGGAGTTGATTAGCCAGGCTAATCGCTATAATGAGGATGCCGCGAAGCATGTAGGATCAATCCTTGGGAAGACCGGTCAGGTGACAAGTGCTTTGACAGAGCAATCTCAGGCTATTGCTCAAATCACTTCTGGGGTCAAGGAACTTGATGAAATCACCACTGAGGTGAGCGAGGGAACAGCTGAGGTGAAGAATGTGATAGAACGCCAGATCGTTGAGAGCATCAAGCAGATTTCGGCAGAGATTACCGAGGTGGCTGAGGCGATCGGTCAACAAGATAAAGCAACGGATATAGCAGACCGAGCTGTGAAGGAACTGAAGAGCTCTTACGAAGAGGGGCGACAACAGCAGAAGAGACTTAAAGATGCTGGTGAAACGCTCATGCACCTTTTCGAACAGGAAGCACATTCTCTTGACCAGCTCATAAACACGTTCAAGGAGGTATGCAAAATCAGCGAATCTCAAGCTCGCGCGCTTCAGGCTCTCGAAGCAGGAACAGTATACAGCGTGGTGCAGTATCATGAGCCAAGCATTTGAAGATATCCGACGGAGCCTCTCCAGCGAGGACTGGCAAGAACGGCATCGCACGATTGAGCAGCTCTCAAAGAACGAAAGTCCCGAACTAATCGACTTCCTGAAAAGGCATCTCCATGACCCGGACATCAATGTTCGCAATGCAGTGAAGACCATCTTTATCCGGATTGGTAATGCCGCACTTATCAGAGACAAACTTTACGACAGCGATCATCATGTGAGAATTGCTGCCGTCAACGTCCTCGGTCAAATTGCTGATCGGAAATCGCTTCCCTGGCTGCTTGACCTTCTCAAAAAGGAAACCAACCCTAATGTTCGCTTATCCATCATAGATACTTTCAAGGGTTTCCAGGGAGAGGAAGTGGGGCCGGCTGTTCTATCTATCTACAACGATTTGCATGAAGAAGAAAAGCTGCCGTTCATTTACCTGCTGAGTGATATACGCGCAGATCTATCCAGTATCCTGCCGACCCTTTACGATGCCTTTTCAAACGACCTTCTTCGTCCGGCGATCATCAGGGCACTTGGTGCTTTTGGAGATGCCAATTCTCTTCGCTTCCTTCTTACAACTCTCGATGACGCAAACACTTTCATTTTTTCCGGAGCAATTCTTGCCATTGCGCGAATTCTTGAACGAGATGTGAAAGCCTCGGAGAGCATAGCAGGGCTGCTTGAGCGTTTGGGCAAGGGGGAACGGCGGCGACTCTGGGAACGAATTGCCTCTTTACCGAAAGCTGGAAAAGACTATCTCACTGCCTCGTTGTCTGTACTGCGTGTGCTCGGAAAGGAGGAATCCTTACCGGAGATACTTGAACTTCTTCATGATTATCGAAGTGATGTGGTCGAATGCTTAGCAGTTTATGCACGAGAAACCCCCCAGTATTTGCTTCCTTATCTTGAAGCGAAAGATCCGCTTGTTCGAGGTGCCATTGGTCTGGTCTTAGCAAAGGAGGGTGATGCTGCAATAGCCCGAACGGTTGCTCGTACATTGATCGATGAAGATAATGTAGACGCTTTGCGATCGAAGCTGCTGGGGCTTTACCACCGGGGTGACCCATCCATTTCCGATGCTATTCTTGATGCTGCTGAAGAAATCTTGCACAAACCCGAACTTGCAGCAGTGAAGGGTGATCTGGAAGCAACAATTGTTTCATTGGGTGTGGAGACATGTGCTAAGCGCTGCAGGCATTACCTTACTCAAAAGGGGGCAATTGCTGAGTTCGCTCTCGCTGTGTTAGCGCGCTCCGGCGTTACCCTTGGCCTTGCTGACGTCCGTCCTTTTGTTGATTCACCTGATGCGGAAGTACGGAAAAACGCAGCGCTCTGTCTTGACAGAGTCCACAGGAAAGAATCGGTCATGCTCCTTGCTAAGATGGCAAATGATAACAGTACCGTAGTGAGGAAGCATGTTGCAACAGCGTTGGGTGGTTTCTCTGACGGACGGTCATTGAAGGCGTTGCTGCGACTCCAGGAAGACAGAGAAGAGGCGGTTGCTTGTGCTGCGATGCTCTCTTTGGCGAGACGAAGATATACTGGCTCGCTCAAGCTTTGGAGTAACTATCTTCGGATCCCCCCGAATGGCTATGCCCGCACCGCTGTGCTTGCTTTGGGGCTTCTGCGAACCCGTCGTGCTATGGAAGCGCTCCGCGATTATTTTGAAAAAGTGAAACTTGTGAATCCAGATTTTGCAGAGGAAATAAGTCGTCAGCTAAAAGGACCAGTCAGCGCACATGACCGATCGGGAATTTGATGAATTTCGAAAATTGATCTCGCAGCGGATAGGGATTGGCAAAAGCACGATGCGAAAGGACATGGTGGAACTGGACTTAGGTGTTGAAGTCGTTTCTGAGTTGCGCTCTTCTTTCGATGAAACATTGGATATCTTAAGGATGGCTTCTACTTCAGAAGAGCTCTGGCAGAGATATGCAGCAAAACTTTGCAACCCTGAGTCGTACTTCTTCAGAGAGCAAAAGCAACTCGAAGCAATTGCAGAGATCCTTCGCGCATCGAAAGAGCACTCACTCCGTATCTGGTCCATTCCCTGTTCAAGCGGTGAAGAACCATATTCTCTGGCGTTGTTGCTTTTGCGAAAAGGTGTAAGAGATTTTCAGATCATCGGTTCCGATATACGCGCAGACCTGCTTAGGATAGCAGAAGAAGGAACGTACGAAAAAACAGCATACCTTCATCCATTCCGGAGCATGCCAGATGAATTCTGGGGTTTTTTCTATAGAGATGGGGTGGAGGGGAAATACAGGATTTCCGAGAATGTCAAACGGTTTGTAACATTCGCCCAGGCAAATATTCTTGAGCCGGAGACGATGCCAAGCGGGTTATTTCACGTTGTCCTTTGCCGCAATTTGTTGATTTACTTTGATTCTGATGCTAAAGCGAAAGCCTTGAAACAATTGTGGAAAAAGCTTCTGCCTGGCGGTTACCTATGTGTGGGAGCGAGTGACTCGATCTACGACCAGCTTGAAGCGCTGGAGGGTGTGGACGACACGGTTGGAAATTCAATATACAGGAAAAAGGCGAAATGATGCGCTATCGATGCGTCATCATAGGCTCATCGACGGGCGGACAAAGTGCTCTATCAGAGATTCTGCCCGGTCTTAGTCCCTCTTTAGGTGTTCCTATGATTGTAATCCAACATAATCTTAAAGGAATGAGTGATTTTATGGTTTCTTCGCTTCAACGTTTGACAAGCATACCCGTTAAGGAAGCGAAAGGAGGGGAGATTCTTGCATGTGGTGAATCCACAATCTATGTTGCTCCTTCCGGATATCATATGCGAATCATCTGGAATCGGGACCATAACCCCATGATCGTTGTCCGGGAAGGCAAAGGCAACCCGAACCTCCTCCCAAATATTGATGAGACAATGACGACTGCCTCCGAGGTTTTCAAGTCTTCTGTTCTTGGGGTAATTCTCACAGGTATGGGAAGTGATGGCACGGAAGGGATGAGAGCTATCTGTAACGCAGGAGGGACTACACTGGCACAAGATCCAGCTACATGCGCTATCCCGAGTATGCCAGCCTCAGCAATTGCTGCAGGCGTCGTGACATATATTGTTGGGCTTCAATATATCGCAAGCAAAATCAACCACTTAGTTCTCTCGAAGGAGTGATTATGATAATCCCGGAGAAACCGATAAGCTACACACCAACGCAGTTGGAAGCTCTCCGCAAAAGGTGGTTGACACCTGACGGACAAAAGCGTCGTAGACAGATCCAGAAGATGCTTACAGAGGGGAATACGGAATTGGGAGACTTAGCAACTTTCCCTGATGATGATTTGCCCCCAGTTCCTCCAGGGAAAGACCTCCGGGGGATTATACTGTCGGCGGCTTTCCCTGAGAATCTGGACATGAGCTCTTTTCATTTGTCAGGGGCGCGGCTGGAGGCATGCGATTTTACAGGAGCCGATTTCTCTTTTTCGCATCTGGAGTTTATCAGTTTCGCAGGATCCATTCTTAATGGTGCCACCTTCACACGAGCCTTTCTCACGAAGCCGAACTTCGTTGGGGCGGATTTGGAGCGAGTCAACATTTCTGAAGCTATTGTTGACGGAGTCCCTTTGATTTCTCATCGCGCTTTTGGTAGCGAGGGGTTCGCTGACTTCAAAGCTAATATCGGATTCATTGATAAGCAATATGTTTTCTACAGCATAATAAAATTCAAGTATAAATCTCTCGGCAAATACAACGAAATGATTCCGTTTCATCTCCTCGAGATGCGTGCCCGGAGGGACGACCGTTATACTGATGAGAAAACCGGACGCCGGAAGATTCAGTGGTACCTTGACCTCATTGCTTTTGACCTCGTCTGCGGATATGGAGAAAGGTGGGCAAATGCATTGCTCTCTGCTTTGATTGTGATCCTTAGCTTTACCTTCCTCTACATGCCTTTCCCTCTCCTGGCTCCCTCAAATGATGTAACTTCGCGCATTGTCGACTATTTGTATTTCAGCGCAGTTACATTTTCGAATCTTGGATCACAGGACTTGCTCCCGTATAACGCATACCACCGTTTTCTTATGTTCTCAGAATCAGTGCTGGGGCTATTCCTGGTGACGATGATCATCGTCATCTTCACAAGAAAAGTGATCCGCGAGTGAACTTCTGATAAAAGGCTGTGGCGTGGATTTTCTTGCCTGCTGCACTTTCTGTGGCAAATAGGAGTAAGAGTCGCGGAAGTTTGTCTCACCTCTTTTGATTCCTCTCCACAATTATCCTCACCCCCTCGAGAACTAAACTTGGCTCTATGTGGTCGATGATTTTGGATTGCGAACTGACCGTGTTTACGAGGCCGCCGGTCGCAACCACTGTTGTTCGCTGGACTCCTAATTCTTCCCAGATTCTTTTTACAATCCCCTCCATTGCATCCACTGCACCGTACATAATTCCAGATTGCATGCTGCTAATTGTATCTCGCCCTATAACCCGCTGTGGGAAATGAAGGTCTATCTTAGGAAGTTTTGCCGCGCGCCTGTGGAGGTCTGCAGCAGCGGTTTCGATTCCGGGAGCAATCACCCCGCCTAAGTATTCCCCCTCGGCCGTCACGACATCAAAAGTCGTTGCGGTCCCAAAATCAATGATGATCACGGGCCCCCCATATTTTGTGTATGCCGCCACCGCGTCACAAATACGGTCAGCGCCAACAGCCATCGGATCATCATAGCAGATCTTGACACCAAGCGTGAGGTTTGCGTGAACTACAAGCGGCTCGAGAGAAAGGTATTTCCTGGACATCAGGATATAGACATCTGTGAGATTTGGAACGACGGATGATACCCCGACGTGGCGAATGTGAAGAGGGTCAATGCCCCGACTCTGGCTCAGGAGCAGCAGAAGCAACCAGCACTCATCTTCTGTACGAGCAGTCGAAGAAGTGATGCGCCAGTCAGCAATTAAGCGATCGCTTTCGTATATGCCAAAGACAGTGTGTGTGTTCCCTATGTCAATAGCAAGAAGAAGTGATGATTTCATTGTAGCACCTGGTAAATTTCGCCAGCATAAAAGTGACGGATAATTCCCATCCCATCGCGTAGAAGCAATTCCCCGTCTTCTCCTACATCTTCTATAGTTCCGACAATTTGCTCATTGCCGAGGTCAAGTTTCACTATTTTGCCAGTTAAGTGAAATCGTTCTTTCCAGGCTTGAAGAGCGTCACCCACATTTACCGCCAGTGTTTCTTCCACTTTCTTCAAAAGGTGCGCCAGCAATGGCTCTCGTGGAATCTCTCTCCCCGTGATTAATCGTAGTGAAGTTGCCTTCAGGAGAATATCCGGCGGGAAATCTGTTTGATTGACGTTGATCCCAATTCCCGCCACAATCTTTGTCGGATCATTGGGCACACTTTCTAATAAGATCCCTGCAAACTTTCGTCCATTTAGGAACAGATCGTTGGGCCAGCGAGTCTCAACCGGGAAGCCCACGTAAGTTTCTACACCTTGAGCAATCGCTGCGGAGATAATCAAGCTAAGCACTCCCGGGTGCCGTAGGGTTTCCTGGTTTGCAACGAGAATGGAGAAGGTGAGATTGAGATAGGGGGATGAAACCCATGCACGATGGTGTCTGCCTCGCCCAGCCCACTGGTACTCTGCAAGAACACAGGTCCCAATGTTCGCTCCCGAAACTGTTAGAGATTTTAAATAGGAATTGGTTGAATCCAGGGCTTCGAAGACGTATATTGGTCTACCAATGTATGCGGTCTTAAGCTCAGCCTGAAATTTTAAGAGTGAGAACATGAGCTATTTGTTAATGTCCGCATAAAGGATAGAAAAAATAAACGTTAAAATCAAGCGGTAACTATTTTCTGCCGAATTAGCACGCGTCAGACAAAATGGGATAAGCTTGTCAGCATGTCATGTTTTTCGCTTCCCATATGCATTTGACGGGGTGTCAGGGTGGCTGTTGAGCGTTATATTTTGTTTAAATTTAGGTAGATTTGAGCTACATTTTAAGCATTTAGTTTGGCACGCAGATTGTAGCATGTAAGATGAAACCTGAATTTTCATGAGAGGGGTTTATTATGGGAAAAATTATCGGCATTGATTTGGGCACCACGAACTCCGTGGTTGCTGTGATGGAAGGGAACGATCCTATTGTTATTGCAAACTCAGAGGGTTCCAGGACAACGCCATCCGTTGTTGCATTTAGCAAGACGGGCGAACGGCTGGTTGGTGCTGCAGCCAAACGGCAAGCGATCACCAATCCGAAGAACACGGTCTATTCGATTAAGCGGTTCATGGGACGCTTTTATGACGAGGTTCAGGAGGAGATAAAGCGTGTCCCATACACTGTTGTTCGAGGGCCTAATAACACAGCTCGCGTGCAGATCGGCGACCGGATTTATTCACCGCCGGAGATTAGCGCAATGATCTTGCAGAAGATGAAGCAAACTGCCGAGGATTACCTTGGGCAGAAAATTACCGATGCTGTAATTACGGTCCCTGCCTATTTTAACGACGCTCAGCGCCAGGCAACAAAAGAGGCTGGTGAAATTGCTGGATTGAATGTTCGCCGAATTATCAATGAGCCCACGGCTGCTGCTTTAGCATATGGCTTGGACAAGAAACACAAGAACTTAAAAGTCGCTGTGTTTGACCTTGGTGGTGGAACATTTGATATCTCCATCCTCGAACTGGGTGAGGGTGTATTCGAAGTACGGTCAACTAATGGTGATACGCATCTTGGTGGCGACGATTTTGATCAACGTTTAGTTGATTACATTGCTGACGAGTTCCAGAAGCTCGAAGGAGTCGATTTGCGGAAGGACCCAATGGCTCTCCAGCGACTTCGTGAGGCGGCAGAGAAAGCAAAGATGGAGCTTTCTACTCTTCTGCAGACAGAGGTGAACCTTCCTTTCATTACTGCGACCTCCGAAGGTCCCAAGCACCTTAACATGACAATCACGCGTGCGAAGTTTGAGCAACTTGTAGACGACCTTATTCAGAGGACTGTTCCACCTGTTCACAAAGCCTTGCAGGATGCTGGACTTACTCCAAGGGATATTGACGAGGTTATCCTTGTTGGCGGAATGACCCGTGTACCGAAGGTTCAACAGCTTGTTCAAGAGCTCTTTGGACGCGAGCCTCACAAAGGGGTAAATCCTGATGAAGTAGTTGCGGTTGGAGCAGCCATCCAGGGCGGTGTGCTCGGCGGCGAGGTCCATGATGTGCTGCTGCTCGACGTCACTCCACTTTCACTTGGAATTGAAACACTCGGTGGGGTTATGACAACACTGATTCCTGCGAACACCACAATTCCAACTCGAAAAAGCGAGATATTCTCGACCGCGTCAGATAACCAGACCTCTGTTGAGATTCATGTTCTCCAGGGTGAGAGGCCTATGGCGGCAGACAACCGCACGCTGGGTCGCTTCCACCTTGATGGTATACCTCCAGCACCGCGAGGGGTTCCTCAAATTGAGGTGACCTTTGATATTGATGCCAATGGCATTCTTCACGTCTCCGCAAAGGACAAAGCGACGGGTCGCGAGCAGAGCATCCGAATCACTGCCTCAAGTGGTTTGACGAAAGATGAAATTGAGCGAATGAAGAAGGAAGCGCAAGCTCACGCCGAAGAAGATAAACGCCGACGTGAAGAAGCTGATCTTCGCAATCAGGCTGATAATCTCTCGTTCCAAACTGATAAGCAACTAAAGGAGTTTGGTGACCGTCTTACCCCTGACATGCGCTCGAGGCTCGAGAGTGCAAACAATCGTCTCAAAGATGCTCTCAAGGCGAACAACATCGGCGAGATTCGCGCTGCAATGGATGCGCTTAACGCAGCCTGGAATGAAGCCTCTACGCAGATGTATCAGCAAGCAACCGCGGGTAAGCAGTATGCTGGAGCTGAAACAGGTGCTCAAGGCTCATCGCAGCAAAAGGGTGCCGGGAGAAATGTGGAGGACGCGGATTTCGAAGTTGTTGATGACAAAGATAAACCATCGTAAATAATTCCCCTCGCGTCGCAGGCAAACTATTGCAGTTGCTGAAAGCATCACCCCACCGCAAGTGGGGTGATGCGTTTTTGTGAGTTTCGTCACGTAGTTGACGAGCGATTGTCCAGCATTCCTTTATGCGGCGTACGGTCTCGCCCACCCGGAGAAGGGGTACGCCTGCTCTTTGAATTTTGCGAACAGCTTTGGTAGATTTAATTTATGTGGATTTCACTATCCCTGAATAGTGCACAGGTTTTATGATCGGATTAATTGTTCATGGCGGTGCATGGGATATCCCGGACGAAGTGCTTGAAGATCATCGTTTGGGGGTTGAGCGAGCTCTCCTGCATGGTTGGAAACTTCTAAGCGAAGGCCTCTCAGCTGCAGATGTTGTTGAGACGGTGATCATGATGCTTGAGGATGATCCAACATTTGATGCCGGTCGAGGGTCGTTTGTTAACGCCGTTGGTGAGATCGAGCTTGATGCTGCTATCATGCATGGTGGGACGTTTCGTGCGGGGGCAGTTGGAGCAGTGCAGAACATTCGTCATCCCATCTCCCTGGCTCGGAAAGTGATGGAGGTGAGTGAACATGTGATGCTTGTTGGAAGTGGGGCTGTTCGATTTGCGAGAGAAGTGGGGATAGAGCAGTGCCGTCAGGAAGAGTTACTGGTAGGGCGAGAACTTCAGCGTTGGCAATCTCTCCAGCGCGCTCAAAAGTTCTCCACGAAGAGCGCATTTCAACATCGTGGCACTGTGGGAGCCGTTGCCTTAGACCAGGAAGGGAACCTCGTTGCTGGAACTTCTACGGGCGGAACCCCGAACAAATATCCCGGTCGCATTGGTGACTCCCCTCTTATTGGCTGTGGAACGTATGCCGACAACCGGGTGGCTGGAGCATCTGCAACTGGATGGGGTGAGGCAATTATCAAAGTCGTGCTCGCTAAAACAATTCTGGATTTGATGGAACACTATCATCTGAGCGCACAGCAAGCTGCTGAAGAAGGGATACGTCAACTTCACGATCGAGCTGACGGATACGGTGGGGTGATTGTCCTCGGCAAAAATGGGGAGATCGGATGTGCATTTAACACACCCCGAATGGCACGCGGATATATGACGAGTGCAATGGATCTTCCAAGAATAATGGTTTGAATCTCCTTTTGAGCCGAAAAAGAGAGCACTCTGTGGAGGCAAATCCGCCGAAGGCGTACTCCGTTTCGTGATGATGCACAGGGGGCTGCGAAGGAATGAAACGCACATCGCTCATTGGACACATCATTGAGCTTTATGTGCTCACTCAGCGTAATCACCGGGCACCGGACGTGATGGCAGATGAGTTTTTTCGCAGCCATCGGTATCTCGGGTCGCACGACCGACGATTTATCGCTGAAGCAGTCTACGGAATGATCCGGTATCAGCTTAGGCTGTCGCGTATCCTTCAGGATGTCTTTGAGAAGATTGATAGTGGTGCATCGATTCGATCCCGCGCTTTCTTAACGTATGTGGCATATCTGATCTCGGTCCGCCGGGAAAACATCGCCTCGATAGCCGATGGGCTTCAGTCCATTTGGGACGTGATGTACCCAAATCGTTCATTATATGATCTTCTTGAGACTATTGAGCACCGTGCCAATGCGATACAGGTTGGTCAGTCAATAGCATCGCAGCTTGCAGAGAGATACTCCTTTCCTGAATGGTTTGTGGACTCGCTTATCCGGCAGCATGGGGCAGAGTGGACTGAGGCGTTCTTAGATGCAAGCAACCAGTCAGCACCTGTAACGATTCGCGTGAATGTAAATCGATTCCGTGTCGATGAGGTGCAAGCGAAGCTACGAGCGTACGGCATCACGTCGAAACGGACGCCGTATTCTCCGTTTGGCTTAACGCTGGAAAAACGGGTGAATCTTGAATCATTGCCGCTGTTCAAAGAGGGGGCGTTCGAGGTTCAGGACGAGGGGAGCCAGCTTGTGCTGCTCTTGGCGAGTCCATTGCCGGATGCGCGGGTTCTTGATGCCTGTGCAGGCACAGGAGGGAAGACACTTGGTTTACTTACACTCATGACTGCGGGCGGGACTATTGTTGCGACGGATGTTTCGCAGAATCGGTTGAGCATTTTAAAGAGGCGGCTTGCTCGTGCGGGACTTTCCGAGTCACAGTGTGTCAGAGTGAGCGACGCGAATGGGGTCGATGGCGTGTTCGATGTTGTATTCATTGATGCACCATGCAGCGGACTTGGAACGGTCCGTCGGAACCCGTGGTTGAAGAATGTGGTTACGGAAGAAACAGTCAATGCCTTTCATCGTCTCCAGCTCTCTATCCTCAATGAGCGAGCGGGAAATGTGAGGCACGGTGGGCGGCTTGTTTACGTTACCTGTACAGTAACTCCAGTTGAGAACGAATCAGTGGTTGAGGAGTTTCTTTCTTCTCATCCGGAATTTCGAATTGTGCCAGCAGGAGATGTGCTTGATGGGTTTGGACTTCGGTCGCTTGCTGCGGATCAGTTCCTTCGGCTTTATCCCCATGTTCATAGCACTGATGGCTTCTTCGGTGCTGTGCTGGAACGGGATGAGCGCTAAAGCATCACGCTGTTCAGAGCGCCATGCTTTTAGCGCCATTTGAGCAGGGTTTAAGAAAATTCATGAAATATGCGGAGGCTTTCTCTTGAGCAACGGCGAAGAGTTATATCGGAAGTATCTCAATCCAGAAATTGTGTCTCATCTTTCAAATATGGAGCTGCGTGCGAGGCTCGTTGTGGAAGGATTTATCATTGGGCTTCATCGGAGCCCTTATCATGGATTCAGTGTTGAGTTTGCTGAGCACAGGCAATACATGCCAGGCGATGAGATTCGGCATTTAGACTGGAAAGTCTACGGTCGCACCAATCGATATTACGTCAAGCAGTACGAGGAAGAGACAAATCTCAAGTCGTATCTTTTGCTTGATGCAAGTCGCTCAATGGGTTATACCTCAGGTTCTCACTTAACGAAGCTCCAGTATGCGACATATCTTGCAGCCGCTTTGTCGTTCTTGATGGTAAGGCAGCAGGATGCGGTGAGTCTAACTGTTTACGACGAATCTGTCCGTTCCTATCTTCCTCCTCATGCAACTAAAGGATATTTGAGACAGGTTCTCCATGAATTGGATATCACGAAGCCAACGAATCGAACAGCGACAGCGGCGTCACTCCACGCTATTGCAGAGCGTATTCATCGCCGCGGGCTTGTTGTGGTGTTCAGCGACCTGTTCGATAATCCAAGTGAGGTCATGACGGCGATACGTCATTTCCGGCATAAGAAACATGAAGTCGTGGTTTTTCACATCCTCGATCCGTTTGAAAGAAGCTTTGCATTTGATTTCGATGCGATCTTCCGTGATATGGAAACTGAGGAGGAGATTTCGACGCAGCCGTGGCATCTCAGGGAGACTTATCAGCAAGCGATGTCGTCATTCATTGAATTCTACAAAAAGGAGTGCCACGAGCATAGTGTGGAATATGTTCTTCTTGACACAACGACGCCGTTTGATGTAGCTCTCATTGGTTATTTGAATAAGCGAAGGCAGATCAACGGATGAGCATGTGCGATGTCGGAGCTTGATCGTATCATAATCCGGGGTGCGCGTGAGCATAATCTGAAAAACATCAGCCTTGAGATTCCGCGGGATGCCTTTGTTGTTATCACGGGGCTCTCAGGGTCAGGGAAATCGAGCCTGGCGTTTGATACGATCTACGCGGAGGGGCAGCGACGATACATGGAGAGCCTTTCTGCCTATGCCCGACAATTCCTCGGCATTATGGAGAAGCCCGACGTGGACTTCATTGAAGGGTTGAGCCCCGCGATTTCAATTGAGCAAAGGACAGTCAGTTCCAATCCGCGCTCGACTGTTGGAACTGTGACGGAGATTTATGATTATCTTCGATTGCTCTTCGCCCGTGTGGGCACGCAGTTCTGCTATAACTGTGGTCATGAAGTGACAAAACAGACAGCGGATCAGATCGTTGAGAGCATTCTTTCCTTGCCAGAAGGGGCGAAGGTAACCATCCTTGCCCCGGTGGTTCGTGGGAGAAAAGGGCACTATCGGGAACTCTTTGAGCAAGTTGCCAAAGACGGTTATGTCCGCGTTCGGGTTGACGGGAAGATTCAGGAAATCACCCCCGGGATGAAGGTCGAGCGATTCAAGATTCACAATATTGAAGTGGTTGTTGATCGTGCAGAGGTTCGAAAAACAGCTCGAAGGCGGATTGCTGATTCCGTGGAGAATGCCCTCCATCTTGCCTCAGGCATGATTATTGTAAACGATGGGAAGGTCGATCGCCTCTACAGTCAACATCTTGCCTGTCCTACTTGCGGAATCAGTTATGAAGAGCCTGCGCCAAATTCTTTTTCATTTAACTCCCCTTATGGAGCGTGCCCAACTTGTGATGGTCTTGGAGTGGTGCGCGAATTCTCCACTGACCTCATCATCCCTGATTGGACATTGTCAATAGAAGAGGGGGGACTTGCTCCATTTGGCAAGCCGCGCGACACGTGGATTTTCAGTCAGCTACAGGCGGTTGCGAAACGCTATCGCTTCTCTTTCTCGACTCCGCTTGAGAAACTCTCAAAGAAGGCGCGATCGGTCTTGCTGTATGGTGGAGGAGATGAAAAATTTGACATTGAATATCATTATTCTGGCGGGCGCCCTGTTATCTACAAACACAGATTCAATGGGATTATCGACATACTTAGGCGATACTACGAAGAGACAAGTTCGGGCTCCATACGTGAGTGGGCTGAATCTTTTATGGCTTCGAAGACCTGCCCAACATGCGGGGGTGGTCGGCTGAAGAAGGAAAGCCTGGCAATCAGACTTGTTGATGCTGCGACGGGGGAGAAAAAGAACATTTTTGACATTGTGAGCATGCCAATTAATCAAGCGTATCTCTATTTTCAGACCCTTACGTTGAAGCCGCGGCAGGAAGAGATCGCTCGACAGATTGTCAAGGAGATTCGGCAGAGACTGAAATTTCTCGTGGATGTTGGACTTGATTATCTCACACTCGATCGTCCTTCGCGTACTCTTTCAGGTGGTGAGGCACAGCGTATACGTCTTGCGACTCAGATCGGCTCACAGCTCGTTGGGGTTCTATACGTGCTCGATGAGCCAAGCATCGGTTTGCACCAACGTGATAACCTCAGGCTAATTCGTTCATTGAAAGAACTGCGGGATCTTGGCAATACTGTGATGGTGGTTGAACATGATCGCGAAATGATCCAGAATGCAGACTTCATTGTTGATCTTGGACCGAAGGCGGGCGAGCATGGTGGGTATGTGGTAGTTACTGGTTCGCCGGAAGAGCTTGTCCGCCGAAGCAAATTAGGCGGTGATGGAGGTACTTTAAGTTCGTTAACACTGGAGTACCTGAGCGGTGCGAGGAAGATTCTGGCACCACCTTCGCGTAGAAGGGGTAGCGGCAAGAGCCTGATCCTCAGGAAAGCTTCCGGCAACAATCTGAAGTCTATAGATGTTCGCTTCCCATTGGGTGTATTCATCTGTGTTACAGGTGTTAGTGGCTCAGGAAAATCGTCACTAATAACTGAGACACTGTACCCGATTCTTGCGCGGGAATTTTATAAGTCGAAAGAAATTCCGCTTCCTTATAAAAGCATTGAGGGTATTGAGCACATAAAGCGCGTGGTTAACGTCGATCAGTCGCCAATTGGGAGAACACCGCGGTCAAATCCAGCGACATACACTGGTTTGTTCACTTCCATACGGGATCTCTTCGCTCAGCTTCCGGAAGCAAAGATGCGTGGCTATTCGCCGGGTCGATTTAGCTTCAATGTGAGAGGTGGACGATGTGAAGAGTGCGACGGAGACGGCGTGAAGAAAATCGAAATGAATTTTCTTCCCGACGTGTATGTTCTGTGCGATGCATGTGGGGGTAAACGGTACAATAAAGAGACCCTTGAAGTTCTTTACAAGGGGAAATCTATCGCCGATGTTTTGAACATGACAGTAACTGAAGCACTTGAATTTTTCGCGGATATTCCGTCGGTTCGGAGAAAGCTGGAGACACTCCATGATGTCGGCATGGGTTACATTCGGTTGGGGCAACAAGCTACAACACTGAGTGGTGGAGAGGCTCAGCGCGTAAAGCTTTCAACCGAGCTTTCGAAAGTGAGCACAGGGAAGACTCTATATATTCTCGACGAACCTACCACAGGACTTCATTTTGAAGATGTTCGAATGCTCCTTGCAGTGCTTAACAAACTTGTTGACAGGGGCAATACGGTCATTGTCATCGAACACAACATGGACGTTATCAAGACGGCTGATTGGATCATTGATCTTGGACCAGAAGGTGGTGACGCAGGGGGATACATTGTTGCGGAAGGACCTCCTGAAGAAATTATAAATGTTGAAAAATCTTATACAGCCCGCTTCCTCCGTGAGGCATTAAGTATGTGAAGTTCATTCTGGTGCGAATCGTTTAGCTTAGGGAAAGCCTGCTGTTGCTATCGTGCAAGTCAATCTTGTTAAGCCTGAATCTATTATCACCTACTCGTTAGTCGAATTGGTATCACAAAACCAACATTTCCATTCCGGTCGGTGAGGCTCACTTCCCCAGCCAGGTAATAACCGGGTGGTGCTTCCGGCAGGGGCTTCCTTGCGCTGACATCAAGCACGACAGGAAAATCAGGATAAAATGTGATCAAGTCTGATCCTTCTGAGGTTACACTGAACGCTATGGGTTCCCTCAACATCCGACTCTCAATGATACGAAGTACAAAGGGGGTCATTCTGTCGTAGTTTGTGAAAGCCCCGATTATTTCAAGAGTGTACAGTGTGGTGTCCCCCGGTGAGAAAGTAAAGGAGATTTCGCCATGCGCCTCCTCTAAACTTTCTCTTGACACTCCTTTACCTGACTCATTGTAAATGTTGACAGGTATATCGGTGAATTTGTTGTAATCCCTCTGACTCATTTCAATTTTGAAACGGACTGAGCTGATGAGTGAATCGCCTCTGAAGGAATAAGTGAACCGGTCACCTTCCTTTACCGTGTCGATGATTTCTCTTTGGAACGACGAGACCGAAGCAACACCGGAGCCAGTAAAGCGCGCTGAGTAGGTGTTTGTCACCACAACCGTTTGCGTTCCCCCATGGCGGACTTCGTTCAGCGAGGTGATCGCCGAGGGATTAATAGCAAATCCATTGAAGTTTATGATCATTCTGTATTGCGACGGTGCAGGTATGAAGAGGTTTGAGAGAACGTCAATTTCCCAGATGCCTGGTGTTAACTCGCTTCCACTTAGTGATTGCTTTGACTGCAAGATTCCATCACGTGTTTCAACTGGCGTTGTACCACGCCGCTTCTTTCCGTCAGGGTTGAAGAAGAAAGCAGCGCTGAGATGACATTCCTTCCCCTGAAGTGCTTCTATGGAAACATTCATTGCTGTTGCTCCTGGGGGCACGGCAATGAAATACCGTTTCAGAGCACCGCTTCCTGCAACAGAATCGTCAAGTGCGAGCGTATAACCATTGTTTGGCCCGAAAGTGTAAGGTACAACGATCGTATTGAGAAGTTCAAATTCAGGAACATCAGCAATCGGTTTTGGAGCCCCACGACGGAAAGCAAGAATCTTGCCTGTGTAAAGTCCGGGCTTCGTGAGTTTTGCTGTCTCGTACTTGACGGTAACTGTAGCTGACTGGGAGCCACGGAGATAGGTCAGATGCTCGATTGGCTTGATCCAATCGGCAGTTGACCTGATAGCGAAAGCCCGGAAAAAGATCTGCTTTTCTTTTTCGCTCATCCGTTCAGGATACAACCCTTTCACGCGGAAGGTTTGTTTTAACTCCCCATGCGGAAAGTAAAGGCTTCTCCAATATGCAGTATGTCCCTCATTATCAGGATAGATTGGACTTTCAGTGAACGCCTCGTAGTCAATGGTTTCTTCGACAGCATTATTCTCAATGAGTTTTTTCAAGAGGTCAAAGCCAGCAGGGACAGAAAGAACCCCGTGGCCTTGATCGAGCATCGAGTACCCCGGAAGTGGGGTTGCTGAATACCAGAGGGCTTTCTTCAACACCCTGAATGGGATAGTGATATCGGGGTGGAGTTGTTTAGCAGCGCTTAGAAGGAGTGCCATAATGCCAGCTGAGTATGGAGATGCCATGCTCGTGCCGTTCATTCGGTCACCATGTGCGAAATGTGGCACGGTGGAGACAGCGACGCCGGGAGCAACTGCGTCGGGCTTTGGTACATCTCCGCCACGGGAGCTAAAGAAAAATATCCGGTCCTCTGACATCTCCATTCCGTAGGCATCTCGTGCAGTCGCTCTCGGAAATAATGCCCCCGAGGTCCAGGCAAGTTGAGAAGCCGCTGGTGTTCCGATGGAGCTAATGCCGGGACCATTGTTCCCTGCTGAAACGCAGATCGCCAGGTCTTCATTTTCTGTCAGAAGGCTATCAATGAATTCGTCAATGTGGCTGTGACCGGCGATCTCGGAACCAATGCCATAACTCATATTGATGACGGTCGGCATGTGGTACTTCTTTGAGAGCGTTGCGGCATAGAGGTACGCTCGCTTCATGCTCCCTGTGAGAGTAGAACCCCCTGAGTAGGTGTTGTTGCCAATCTTGAGTGCGATGATCTTTGCCCCAGGTGCTACCCCGTTAAACCCCGCCTGCCCGTTAATTTCGTACCCTGCTGCAATTCCCGCAACATGTGTTCCATGCCCCCCATCGTCGAAGAAAATTGAGACCTTGCCGCGTCCGGAATCTTTGGGGGGATAAAAGTTCAGTGCTAATGTTAAAATGTCCTTTTGCTTGTTGAGCGGTTTGCTAACAAACGTGAATGTATCATGGTTCAGCTCGTAGTCTCGCAATGGGCGCTCATCGGAAATATCGCCATTGCCGTTCGTGTCGATGTAAACGACCCACTGGGTACTATCACTCCTCACCGAATCATTTACAGCATCTTTTTTGACTGTTGGCAATGTCGTCTGAAACGCAACTACTGCAAAAGCATCCTCCGATGTTCCGTTTCCATTGAAATCGTGGACAGCCCCGTTCTTAAAGTTCGTTTCGCGAAAGAGCCCGATGTAGTACACACCGTTTGCAGGTTTCAACGGAAGTTTCTGAACGTTCGCGACTTTAATTGAGCTATCAGGAGCAAAAAGTGTTATGCTGCTGTCGCTTTTGTCCTTGCTCAGAATGGCTCTCTCAACCGGAACATCCCCCTCACCTGAGAAATCCCTTACCTCAATGATTTTTGTCTCACCGGTGGATGTTTTTGTCAATCCGGGGATGCCAACATCGACGCCAGTATCGAGGATGATTATTAATACCCCTCTCCCATCGTACGTTGGATGCTCAGCAAGAAATTGGTCAACTCCACATGTTGAAAGGGAAAGCAAGCTCCATGAGTATTGATCTCCCCGGAGGTCACCAATTCGAGCCTGTGAAATTTCAGCTATAGGACGAAAGGATGGGAGTAGTATTAGTGCAACAAATGTAAAGCCTATGAGCTGTAACGGATAGAGAACTTTAACAAGAGATCGTTTCATAAGCGTGCCTTATTACTGTTAAAGGGAACGAATCCTCGCAGTGTTCATAGATGTGCATCTACGTCAGGCGCTAGTTTCTATAACTTTCGATGACTCTCCGGATTGCTCGGTTGCATACCGGGTCGAACTTGTTCAACGTTTTTGAGAACATGATGCAATCGATGGATGGGCGGTATAAGCCTTTTGCTGCGTATCCAGCGCCTTCAAACGCTCCGACAGTCGGGAAAGGATACTTTGCGGAATCCGGTGGCGTTGGGATAGGAGTGCCAGGGGTAACAAGGTCTTTCCACTTCAGTTCCGTCGGATTAAGGAGCGCAGTGATGTTTGGTTCCCAGGGCTCGACACCACGAGGATAAAACTCGTTATAGGTGACCTCTGACGTGTAGTATTCATCTCCTAAGCCGGCAAACGAATGGCCAAATTCGTGAACGAAGACGTAACTTGACCACTGGTTATCAGAGGGACAGGTTGCGTAGAGATTGTAAATGCCTCCGCCCCCATATTTCTGAGTGTTCACGAGTATGATAATTGCGTCATAAGGGATTGACCCAAGATAGTCCCGCATTGCCTTGTTGTCCGTTGTCATAAGGTAGCGGGCGAGGTCAAAGAAATTGAATGTTGTTTCCAGGGCTGTACTTACCCACACATTTTCCCGCGGCTCATCAGTGCCTGACTGCGAAGAAGGAGTTTCTACGAGGTACACGTTGAACGCCTGTCTCATTGTATCGTAAGGTGAGGTGGAGAAAAGAACTTTCAGCAGGCGATCTGCGTCGTTCTGGAATTTTTTCATCTCTTCTTTTGTGTACCCTTCAGCAAGTACAGCGAGATCAACGTGAGTTGCTACGGCGCCATTTTTCACCCACGTCGTGTACGGGATACCTTGCCCATGTGGAGTCCGATTGACGAACCGTGATGAAGGATCAATGGTAAAATTCCATTTTTCAGTGAAATGATTCGAGCGATCTCGTGCGGCTATAACGAGCTGAATTGGATACTTTGGGTAAGGGATAAGAACAGATTCGGAAAACGTTCGGAAGATATTCTGGGCAGCTTCGTCGGTAGTCCTCCATTCGCCGAAGATGCTTGAAAATCCGTGGGAATAGATAAGCTGATTTGTTGCCAGATCGTAGACACGCACTTGGTACGCGCCCAGGTTGAGCGTGTCGATGAGATTCGTTCGACTGCCAGCCCACACCGGTTCTTCGTAGACTTGATCAAGGCTGAAAAATTCCTCCGTTTTTGTCCCTGTATGGAAGTAATCAATTCGCATACGCTTCTCAGTGAAAAACTTGTTATAGTCCACTCTCTGAGCATTGCCAGTTGCCAGTGCAAATACGAGAAGTACCGCGATCGATCGAAGCTTCATTGAAGGCTCCCAGAAATGTGATGTGCTATATGCGTTTATGGTCCGCGCAAGCTTCCTATAACCATCCTGCAGTCTTATACCATGCGACAGTTTCTGCTACGCCTCTCTCAATTGGTGTTTGCGAGGAAAACCCAAAATCCTCATGGGCACGTCTTGCCGAGCACGTCCAGTTAGGTTGGATCAAGTCCCGTACCTTCTCGAGATTCAAGAGAGGAGGCTTGGAAGAGAATATCGAGGTAGCCTCGACGAAGCATCCTACTCCAAGAGCAATTGATTTTGGAATCCTGACGGCAACAGTCCTCTTCCCGAGTGCATTTGCAATGAGTACGCCAAGAAGGTTCCAATCGTATACCCGATCGTCAGCGAGGAAATACGTTTTTCCAGCAGTCGCTGCATGTTCAGCTGCCATTACAATTCCCTCGACGAGATCACGGACATAAATTAGTGAAGCCTTTCGTGATCCCATAATTGGCCGAATGCTGTGTGAGATTAATTTGAAAAGCGCATAGATGTCACGATCTCGGGGACCATAAACTGCTGGTGGACGTATGATTGTGATTGGAATTTGGTCAAGCACTGCGTGGCAGTATTGCTCTGCAGCCATCTTGCTTTTTCCATACGCCGTGATTGGATGATATGGAGTGAGCTCATCCACCGGGACGCCGTCGAGGCTGGGTCCAACAGCGGCGAGACTGCTTACAAGCACGAAGCGTTTTAATGGAGCTCCGGAGTGAACTGCTGCTGTGAGGAGGTTCTTTGTTGATTCAGCATTCGCTCGAAAATATTCTTGTGACCTCTTTGCCTTTGTTATACCAGCAACGTGGAAGATGTATTCAACGTCGCTAAGAAAGGGGAGAAGCGAGTCAGGATCACTCAGGGAGCCGTGGACGAACTCAACGTCGAGGGTCTTCAGCCAGCGGGTGTTGCTTGTCTGCCGTACCAAGCAACGCACTGCATAGCCCTTCGCAAGGAGGACTTCTATGAGGTGGCTGCCAATGAAGCCTGTGCCACCTGTGACAAATATCTTTGGGTTATTTAGCCTGGTAGCTTGTACGCCCATATGTTTCATTGATTTTTAGAATGTAGAGAATTATATTCAAAAATAGCCTGAGAAGCAATGTCAGGCAAATGACCCATACCAAGAGATTCAGATTCTGGAGGGACATTGGATCTTTTTGACAAATGCAGGAACTTTACCCGGGCTGAGGAGGTAAAGAAACTCGGATACTACCCTTATTTCAAGGTGATCGAGGCTAATGATGGACCGGTGGTAACAATAGAGGGGAAAACGGTGATCATGGCAGGTTCAAACAACTACCTCGGTCTCACAACGCATCCGAAAGTAAAAGAAGCTGCAATGAATGCTGTAATGAAATATGGGTCAGGGAATTCGGGTTCTCGGTATTTGAACGGTACACTCGACCTTCACGTTCAACTTGAAGAACGCCTTGCTAAGTTCGTGGGAAAAGAAGCGGCTCTCATCTTCAGCACTGGGTATCAAACGAATCAGGGTGTAATTGCAACACTTGTCCAGAAGGGTGATTACGTCATCAGTGACAAAGAGAACCACGCCAGCATAGTTGTGGGAACCCTGATTGTTAAAGGTGGCGGTGGAGAGCTTTTACGATTCAAGCATAATGACATGGATGACCTTGAAAGGTTGCTCTCGAAAACGCCGAAACATGCTGGAAAGTTAATTGTTGTTGACGGTGTGTTCAGCATGTCAGGTGATATAGTGGACCTGCCCAGACTCGTAGATATTGCTGAACATTACAATGCACGTATTATGGTCGATGATGCTCATGGGTTGGGCGTCCTTGGAAAAGGGGGAAGGGGAACAGCGAGTTACTTCGGTCTGGATGACAAAGTTGATCTCATTATGGGAACATTCAGCAAGTCTTTTGCCTCGCTCGGTGGCTTTGTAGCTGGTGAGCGGAAAGTTATTGAGTATATCAAACATCATTCTCAAGCTTTGATTTTCAGTGCAAGTCCCACCCCCGCTGCAGTCGCTGCGGTTCTTGCCGCGCTTGAAATTATTGAGCAGGAGCCGGAACGTATTCAGCGCTTGCACTATAACTCAGAGAAAATCCGTCAGGGTTTGCAATCACTTGGCTTTAATGTCATCTCCGGGAAAACAGCTATTGTCCCTGTGATCATTGGCGATGACATGAAGACGTTTATCTTCTGGAAAGAACTATTTGATGCAGGAGTGTTTGTGAATGCGGTGATCAGCCCTGCCGTACCGCAGGGGATGCAGCTCATTCGTACCAGTTTTATGGCAACCCACGAGGAATCACATCTGGATCAGATTCTCGATGCCTTTAGCAAGGTGGGAAGAAAACTCGGTGTCATCCACTGAGCCTACGCTTATCATTCTTTATTCCCAGACTTCTCGCGCCACGGCGACGGTATGGTGCCGTGGCTTTTTTATTTATACTTTGTTGAAAGTTGCTTTCAACTACGCGTTAAGTAAACCAGGCTTTGTACATTGAACAAGAGAGGAGGCTATATTCCATGAGTGATGTAACGATCCACCGCGTCGAAGGGAAGCGCGATCTGAAGCGCTTTATAAAGTTTCCCTGGAAGGTCTACGAGAATGAACCGATGTGGGTACCACCCCTTTTAATGGATCGCCGCAAGATCGTCGACACTGTGCACAATCCGTTTTACCGCCATGCTGATCTTGCTCTTTTTCTTGCTTCCCGTGATGGTGAGCTCGTCGGCAGAATCGGCGCAATTATGAACTATGCTCATAATCAAACGCACGGCGAGAATGTAGGCTTTTACGGATTTTTTGAGTCAATAAACGACCAGGAGGTCGCTAATTCTCTTTTTGATGCTGCGCGTGAGTGGCTAAAGTCAAAAGGTGCAACTGCCATGCGCGGACCGGCTAATCCCTCTGTGAACGATGATTGGGGACTTCTTATCGAGGGATTTGAGTATCCTCCTGTCATTATGATGCCGTACAATCCGCGATATTATATCGACCTCACTGAGGGATACGGCTTGCGGAAAATTAAGGATCTCTATGCTTACCACCTTTCTAAGGATAGGGTTATTTCTGATAAGCTCGTACGCGTAGCCGAGGCAGTGAAGCAACGGGAGGGGCTTCATTTCCGAACGATTAACATGAGAGACTTCGATAATGAGGTGAACCGTATCAAGGAGATTTATAATCGGGCATGGGCAAAGAACTGGGGCGCCGTGGCAATGACGGACGAAGAGTTTTATTACCTTGCAGAGGATCTGAAGAAAATTGTCATTCCGGAACTTGTGATCATCGCTGAGTCCAAAGGTAAGCCGATAGGGTTTGCTCTATCAATACCGGACTTAAATATGGCATTGAAGTATAATAAGAAAGGAAGGCTGATCCCCGGAATGATTAAACTCCTCCTTCACAAGAAAGAGATCACGTGGCTGCGGATTATCGTTCTCGGAGTTATCCCTGAATATCAACGCGGAGGAGCAGCATCAGTTCTTTTTTACGAGACAGCAAGACGGGGGATCGAGCTGGGGTATGCCGATGCTGAAGCAGGCTGGGTTTTAGAGGACAATCTGATGATGAACCGAAGTGCCGAATTATTGAATGCCGAGCTTTACAAGAAGTACCGACTCTACGAAATCCCAATCCCCGCATAAACGGGGGACCGGTGAAATTATCACTGGGAAACAGATCATTTGATGCTTAACAAGCGTCGCCATGTTTTGAGCAAAAGGAGGTTCCTATGTCCATTAAACCAGTTGCAAAGATCTGGATGAATGGAGCGTTGGTAGATTGGGCAGATGCGAAGATTCACATTCTTTCTCACGTTATTCAATATGGGTCAGGGTGGTTCGAGGGGATTCGTGCATATGAGACAAAGCGGGGGACTGCGATTTTTCGACTTGCTGAGCATCTGAGGCGGATGCACGATTCATGCAAAATCTATCGCGTGGAAATTCCGTATACGCTTGATCAACTGAAGCAAGCAATCATTGACACAATCAAGGCAAATGGACTCAAGGCTTGTTATATCCGTCCCCTCGTGTACCGGGGGTACGGTGATGTTGGTGTCGATCCATCTGGCATTCCTATAGACGTTGCCATTGCTGTCTGGGAATGGGGAAGCTACCTTGGTGCTGGTGCTCTCGCAAATGGTATCGACGTGCGGCTTTCTTCGTGGCACCGTGCTGCACCGAACACATTCCCTACTTATGCGAAGTCGACAGGCAATTATCTTAACTCACAGTTAATTAGACTTGAAGCTGCTGCTGACGGCTACGCTGAAGGAATTGCTCTTGATGCCTATGGCTACGTAAGCGAAGGGAGTGGAGAGAACATATTTATGGTGCGCGATAGAATTCTTTTCACGCCACCACTTACACGTGCGGTTCTACCCGGCATTACGAGAATGTCGCTGATAAGGATAGCGAGAGATGCGGGATATGAAGTACATGAAGTCGACATCTCTCGTGAGATGCTCTACATTGCTGATGAGCTTTTCTTCTGTGGGACCGCCGCTGAGATTACCCCCATTCGCTCTATTGACCGAATTGTCATCGGCGACGGAAAGCCCGGGCCTATAACGCTTGATCTGCAGAAGCGGTTCTTCGAGATCGTCAGGGATGGAAAGGATCCGTACCAATGGTTAACGTTCGTCGAATAAGACAAACGCCATCCCCTGTTCGGATAAAGAAAATTCTCGTTCCAATTGATTTCTCTGAACATTCGAAATACGCACTTCAATATGCAGTGCGCTTCGCCGAATTGTTTAATGCTGAAGTGCTTCTCTGCTACGTTGTTGAGCCAGTGATTTATCCCGCTGATTTTAGTATGGGTCAGGTGGGGATTCCAAATGTTGAGGATGAGTTGCGGCTCCGGGGTCAGGAGGAACTTGACAAACTTGTTGCAAAGCATCTCAAAAAGCGTGCGGTTGCCAGAAAGGTTCGTACTTTCGTCCTGACGGGCAGACCATCAGCGGAAATTGTTCGTCTTGCTGAAACTGAAAACGTCGACCTCATTGTTATTGCAGCGCATGGACATGGGGCTGTTGGGCATCTCCTCTTTGGGAGCACCACGGAGAGAGTTGTTCGAAAAGCCCCATGTCCAGTATTGACCGTGCGTGGGGGAGTGTTGAACGATCCCCGTGTTGCTATTTGAGTGGTGATCAGGAGCATGATGGCTCCTTTCTTATCTGTATATGAGGGATTCCTCCGGCACATTTTTGTTGCTGTCAGAGTCTCCTGCCATCGCGAACCCGCCGAAAGGAGCGTGAAAGATCACATGGTGCGGAAGGCACCACGTAGAAATCTCAATGGAGACTGCGGCGATGCATTATTGATGAGGCCGCTTCGTTGTTGACTTTGTGCTGAGCCTGTTGAAGTACCCATCACATTGACACAGATGTTAGAGTTTTCTTCTCATTCCAATGCTACGCTTTAGGGCGTGCAGTCTTCAGTTTAGTTTGTCCGCGTGACGACAAAGTCGACCAGATGGAGGAGGGAGGTTTTACTCGGTGAGTCTGGCAATGTGGAGAGGTGTGCCTTTGCTTGAGCGGCAAATTCTTCAGCGCGCTGCTTTGCATATTCAATTCCACCGTGTTCATTTACAAAGTGCACTACTCTTGCAATGTCCTTAGATTTTGCACCATTCTTGATGATGTTCAGAAGGCGGCGAGATTCAGATGGCGTGGCATTTCTGAGTGCGTAAATGAGTGGAAGCGTGATCTTCTTCTCCTTCAAGTCGCCGCCGACCGGTTTTCCAAGGATCGTTGATTTGCCGATGAAGTCCAGCAGGTCGTCACGGATTTGAAATGCTATGCCAAGGTTCTCGCCGAAGGAGCGCAACTGCATTCTAATCATCTCGTTATTTGTTGCACTGAGGGCTCCTAATTCTGAGCATGTTGCGATGAGAGAAGCGGTCTTGTCGGTAATGATATGGATATAGGTCTCCTCGTCAATATCAAGTTTCCTGCTTTTGTAAATCTGCAGAAGTTCCCCTTCGCTCATTTGCCTGACGGCTTTCGAGATGATTTTCAAGAAGAGGAAGTCGTCGTTTTCTAATGACAGGAGGAGGCCTCTTGCGAGCAAGTAATCGCCCATAAGAACCGCCACTTTGTTTTTCCAAACCGCGTTCACGGAGAGGAATCCCCTTCGAGTATCGGCATTATCAACGACGTCATCATGGACCAGTGTGGCAGTGTGAAGGACCTCCACGAGCGTCGCCGCACGATAAGTACTTTCTGTGATTCCACCACTGACCTTAGCAGAAAGAAGGACGAGAATGGGACGAATCCGTTTTCCTTTACGTTTCACGATATAGCGTGCCACAGTATCTACAAGTCCCACCTTCGAGCGCATGGTGGATTTGAACAGAGCATCGAACGTGGCAAGTTCGCTTTCAATCGGGGCTGTAATGTCTTTCAGCGTCACAATGTTCTCATGCTGTTCCCGTTGATTTTTTTCTGTGCGATCTTCGATATCCAGATGCTTATCTCGTAGAGAAGGACAAGCGGCACTGCGAGGATTACCTGACTCACCGGGTCTGTCCCTGGTGTGAGAACCGCTGCAAGGATAAAGATGACCACAATCGCATGGCGTCGATAGTGTCGCATGAAAGCCGGTGTAATGATTCCCAGCTTTGAGAGGAACCACGAGACCATCGGCAATTCGAAGACGATCCCGGCGCCGAGCATTGCGCTGATGATGAAACTCATGTACTCATTAATAGCGATATTGTTTTCGATATTGACTGAACCGAACCGAGCAAAGAATTTCAGTGCCATCGGGAGCAAAGCGAAATAAGCAAAGGCAATTCCTCCGAGAAAACATATAGAACTGAAAGAAACGATGGCTAATACTGGTTTACGCTCTCTTGGGAACAGTCCTGGAGCAATGAATCTCCACAGTTGATAAAGAATAACTGGGATCGCGATGATGATTCCACCGATGAACGCAACTTCCATGTAGAGCAGGAGTTGGCCAAACGGTTTCAGATTCTGGAGGTGTATGCCGGCACTGACAGCTGGACGAATGAGAACAGAATCGATGATCCAATCGATGAATATCCAGCACAGAATGGCTCCTGCCGCAACGGCGAGCAAAGACTTCACGATACGCCAACGAAGTTCCTCGAGATGGTCGAGGAAGGACATTTCCATCCCTTCTTCGAAAACCGTTCTCGGTTCGCTATTGCCCGGTCGCGGCGAGTCGTTGACCTTCGGCTCTATGGGAAGTTGTTGATCCACAATCTCCGTTATTGCAATTCAGGATAGAGCGGAAAGCGTTGGCAGAGTTCTTCTACATTTTTCCGAACATCGGCGTAGACTGCTTCGTTCCCAATATTTGTGATCACTCGGTCGATCAGTTCTGCTATGATTTCCATCTCAGGTTCTTTCATTCCTCGCGTTGTAATTGCTGGGGTGCCAAGGCGAATCCCGCTTGTGATCATAGGGCTCTGATCGTCAAAAGGGACCATGTTCTTGTTAACTGTTATCCCGGCTGCATTTAGAGCATCTTCCGCAGCTTTGCCCGTGACACCCTTGTTTCGTAAGTCGATCAGCATGAGATGGTTGTCCGTTCCACCGGAAACAATGTCGTAGCCTTTGTCCATTAGCTTCAGCGCGAGATGTTTCGCATTTTTGATAATTTGTTCAGCGTACACACGAAAACCCGGCTGCAGATTCTCTCCAAAGGCGACAGCTTTTGCAGCTATGACATGCATTAGTGGGCCCCCCTGAATTCCCGGCATGACAGTGCTGTCCATTACTTCAGACATGAGTTTGAGTCTCCCGGACTTTGGTGCGCGGATGCCGAGTGGGTTTTCCCTGTCTTTCCCTATGAGCAGTAAGCCACCTCGGGGACCTCGGAGGGTCTTATGAGTTGTTGAGGTGACGACGTCGCAGTAAGGGAGCGGGTCACTCATCAGTTTTGCTGCGATGAGTCCAGCGGGGTGAGCGATATCTGCCATGACAAATGAACCAACTTTATCTGCGATAGCACGAAATTTTTCATATTCATAGTCACGGGAGTAAGCGCTCGCCCCAATGATGATCAGCTTAGGCTTTTCTTTTTTTGCAAGGTCTTCAACCTGATTGAAATCGATACGCCCTGTTTTGCGATCCACACCGTATGAAACAATCCGGTAGAGTTGACCGGAGAAATTCGCCGGCGAACCATGTGTGAGATGTCCTCCGTGGGAGAGATTCATCCCCATAACTGTGTCTCCAGGTTTCACGAACGTGAAATACACCGCCATGTTCGCCTGCGAACCAGAGTGCGGCTGCACGTTGGCATATTCTGCGCCAAAGAGTTTCTTCACACGCTCGCGTGCCACGTTCTCTGCAACATCCACGAATTCACAGCCGCCGTAGTATCTTTTACCCGGATACCCTTCCGCATATTTGTTTGTCAACACGGAGCCCAGTGCTTCCAGTACAGCAAGGCTGACAAAATTTTCCGACGCTATAAGTTCAAGTTTGGAATTTTGTCGGTGGATCTCATTTTTCAGAGCTGCAAAAATTTCCGGATCGTGTTCCTTCAAAATTGAAGATGGCGCCTTCTGTGGCGACAGAGAAGACATATTTATGCCCCTCTCTAATTCAAAGGTTTGTTAATGTATGAATTTTTTCAATACGCCTTTCATGGCGACCGCCGTCAAAAGTGGTGGAAAGAAAAATCCGTATGATTTGCTCCGCCGTTGCCCAGTCTATGAGGCGCTGACCAAGTGTGAGAACATTGGCGTTATTGTGTGCACGACTTAAGCGCGCTGCTTCTGGAGTTTCGCACGCCGCTGCACGAATACCGCGGTGCTTGTTTGCGACGATTGACATACCAATGCCAGTTCCACAGATGAAAATCCCACGATCGCATTCGCCCGTCGAAACGGCAACAGAGGCTGGATGTGCGTAATCAGGATAATCTGTAGATTCCTCAGAAAATGTTCCGAAATCTTTATATGCAAGTCCAAGGGTCTGCAGGAGCTCCTTCGCTCTTTCCTTGTATTCAAACCCCGCATGATCACTGGCAAGCGCAATCATTGTCGTTCCTCCGGACGTACGAACCACCGCTCGCTGGCACTGAGCATGATGGCGAGCCGGATAATTCTGTCATTTGTAAGATCTTCCCCCTCTGGTGCCCGGCGAGCATATTCCACAGAGATTCGCATCATTGTTCCGCTTGAAAGGGGTAAACCGATCCCTCCGCTCAGCCCGTACTCGCGGAGGCTGTTCCCGTTGATAGTCTCGTAGAGCGTTGAATAAAATATTCCCGCACGAAATTCACTTCGATCAAAATAAGGTGCACCCGGCTCCATAGAAGGAGAGTGTTCAATTCCGAGAGCAATGCGATGGAGATTTTCAAACGGTGATGAGGAGCTCAGGGGTTTAGACTTCGACCAGGGTTGAGTGAAAAGATCCGCCGCGAGAAGTGTTCGCTGAGCGACCGGCAATGCTATGCCGATACCCAATGAGAATGGAAGATCAACGTTCGACGATGTCGTAGCACTTGTATCCTTTTTCTGAGCATACGTGTAATAGGTTACGCTCGAAAGATTAAGCTTGCTCGGTGTTGTGATGATAAAGCCAATCGAAGCGGACTTCAGTAATTTCAGAGAAAGAAGTTTTCCAAGGCTATCAACTACTGCACCGAATGTAAAGTTAACTCCATAGGTGCTGATCTCCTTTCGTGCTGTTCCTCCAAAGAATTCATCAGCTTGGGGAAACGAAAGAGATGTGTTGAATCCCAGGGTTCCGAAAATGTAGTTAAATCGCGAACCAATATGAAAATCCGATGTAAGATCGTATGAAAAACCGATGGTGGCTATAGAAGTCCCGCCATCTCCGTAATAGTGAGAAACAGCCGGCGTGGAGAAAAGAGAGACTGCGGTCTCAATGTTGTAATTCGTTGTCGAGTAAGGCAGGAATCCTCCAGCTACAGTTAATCCCTGGCTGGGAGCTACAGGGATAGCAAAGAGAAGACCGCTGAAATTTCCAGAACTCTGAAACACGCTCCCTTGTCGATCCTCTGTTCGGAATCCCTCGTAGAGGAATCCAGCGTCGAAGCGCGTTCTGTGAATTCCTGCCCAGGCTGCAGGGTTAAGCGCGCTGATTTCATTAGGACGAACAATGGCAATGCCAGTGTTTGCCATTCCAATTGCTGCTGTTCCGCCAAAATATCGAAGGTCACCTAATCCCAATCGTGAATAGGGTGAGCCTCCTCCTGTAGAAAAACTTATAAGGGGGAGAAAAGCGCTGAGGAGAAAAGCCAATTGAACACGCATCATAGTTAATGCTCACTTTATGGATGTATATTTGATAAATAACCGCGGCTGCGATAGAGAATCTGCTGTCAGGCTGTAGAAGGCAAACCTGTCGAGACGGTAATTTTCTGCTGCAGCGCGGAGAATTATTCCTTGGTTTGGCTCGCCGGAGACCCACCTCTGGACAATTGGTGCAATAGGGATCTCAACGGTTGTTTGGGTAATGGTCTTCGGAGAACTGAAACGATAACTAACTTCGCTGAAGGTCTTCTTAGCGGAATCAGTCACGAAATATGCAATAACACTATCGACTGAATAACTATTAAGTTGTGTTTCATTCGGATCGAGGCTCAGCACGAGTCGGGCATCATTGATGAACGAATGAGATGGAATAGAGTGAACATCAAAAAGGAGGAATCCTCGCAAGCCAGTGCCACCCTGGACAACGAATTCATTTGAAGGAGAAATAGGTGAGAAGGGATGCGCAACGTAAGCGTTGGCACCGCTGCTGAGTCGGAGTGTATCATGGCTTCCATCTTTTATGTAAATTACTTCAAGCGCTGGAGGGCTTGATGATTGAAATGTCCCAAAACCTTTGACCGCATTTTTCCCTTGTGGCGCCACAAGGGCTAAACCATAAATCGGAAGCGAATCGGCTTTGCGCTGAAACCATGTCTGGAGAAGAGCAGGGTCAAGTGAAATGCTCACTGCGCCGGTGTCTGGCATATTTCCATCGAAGGATCCAACTGAGTTTGACCGGTAAAAGCCCGGTGTGATGGAACCCCATGTGACGCTGTCAGCTTTCCAGGCTTGTGCGATCTCATAGATGTTCATCGTGAATGATGTGAGTGGGTTGCCAAATGAATACCGGGGAGACAGAATCAGCGTAGCTGATGTTACAGAAGCGCCTTTCAGAGTATCCGGAACACCATCAAACGAGAGGAGCCCAATCGATTCGCCATTTTGGAAAGTGCCCACAAGAAGCACATTGGCATGTCCGGTGTAGAGACTATCAAAGAATGTCGTTGCTTCAGAAGCAGTGACAACGGCGCTATCAGGTGCGATAACATCATCTGGTGGTAGGATGCCAATCCCTGTTGAATTTGGTTTTTGGCTACAGGACCACAAGGTCAACGTGACCAAGGAAATAACGTAAGGCCATCGCATTTGGAGAGTAACGGCGAATGAGTGCTTTCGTTTCAGCAATTTACTCATGGGTTTTCTCGATTAGTTTGATGGTTCAGCGAAAGAATATAACGAACAGCATCAAGCAGGTTTTGCGCAACGTATTCCGGTTTAGCAGTGGGAGAGGTCTCAAGTTGTGATCTTTCAGTCGTTCCGTATCCGGTGAGGACAAGAATGGAGCGAGCGCCCGCGTTGTGACCAGTTTCTATGTCAATTATCCGATCTCCGATGACAAATGACTGCGACAGGTCGACTCCATGCTCTTCTTGTGCCTTCAGGAGCATCCCCGGCTTAGGCTTTCGGCATGGGCAAACCGTATTCAGCGGAGGGATTCCCGCTTCCGGATGATGTGGGCAATAGTAGATATCGTCGATGAACGCCTCTTCTTCGGCGAGAAGATGAAGCAATCGTTTATGTACGTGGTGAAGATCGATTTCGGTAAGATAACCACGGGCGATGCCTGATTGGTTTGTGATAATGAAAACCTTGTATCCATGTTGCCGTGCTTCTCTGATCGCTTTTGCGGATCCCGGGATGAGTCGAACCTCGTTCGGAGAAGAAAGGAAGTGCACTTCCTCGTTGATCGTTCCGTCGCGGTCCAGGAAAAGAGCACGGGAAGAAGGCTTTATGATTTCTTGGTGAGCTTCTTGTAAAGCGAGAGGTATTTCTTTGCGGATGTTTCCCACGAGAAATCCCTTGACATTCCTTCCTTCATGATTTTCCGCCAGAGCGCCTGATTTTGCCAGGCTTTCAATGCTCGGTCAATGGTTTCGAGAAGGGCTGATCCCTTGTACTCGGTGAACTTAAATCCTGTTCCTTTCCCTGTTTTCAAATCCACATCTTCGATCGTATCGGCAAGTCCCCCTGTCGATCGAACGATCGGTACCGTTCCGTATTTCAAGCTGTAGAGCTGATTGAGCCCACATGGTTCGTATCGAGATGGCATAAGAAACATATCAGCGCCGGCTTCGATCAGGTGGGCAAGTTCATTATTGAAACCAAGATACACGCCGATCTTAGTGGGATATTTCTTCCTGAGTGACTCAAACAGCTCGTGATATTTCTTTTCGCCCGTACCCAGAATAACATACTGGAGATTTCTTTTCATCAGCTCTTCGGAGACTTCAGCAATGAGGTCAAATCCTTTCTGGTCTGCCAATCGAGATATAGAGCCGATAACTGGCTTTGTTGGATCAAATTCTAAGTTGTATTTTTTTAACAGGACCTTTTTGTTTTCGACTTTATTGTCGAGTGTGTTCAAATTATAGCGGTAAGGTATCAGAGAATCGACGGCGGGGTTCCAAATGCTGTAGTCGATCCCATTCACAATCCCGTAAAGGTCGTTCCTCCGCTTTTGAAGGATGCCAGTCATCCCGGCGCCGTATTCGTCCAGTGTCCGGATCTCCTCTGCATACCTTTCGCTGACTGTGGTAAGTATGTCGGAGTAGACCAAACCCGCCTTTAGGAAATTGAGGTTGCCGTAGAATTCAACCCCCTCGGGGGTAAATGTGTCTGCGGGGAGACCTGTTTTCTCGAAGGATGATCGAGGGAAGGATCCCTGGTAAGCGATGTTGTGGATTGTAAAGATTGTTTTTACATCTTTGAAGAATGGGTCGCTCTTATAAATTGTTTTGAGATAAGCCGGGATCAATCCGGTCTGCCAATCGTTGCAATGGATAATATCCGGTTGCCATCCGAGACGTTTAAGCATCTCGAGAACGCTGCGGTCAAAGAAAATAAAACGTTCGTCGTTGTCGGGGTAATCTTTCTTTGTAGAAGAATCCACGTACAGGGAGTCTCGGTTCCCAAAAAAGTTGTCGTGCGAAAGAAAGTAAACCTGAACCTTTGTTTTTTGCCCGACAATGAATGCAGACCTAATGCATCCGATCTCAGTGCGATGCCCAACTGGTACTGGGATATCGCGCAAGCGGATTACCTCGTGTAGTCGAAATTTCTCTTCGTCTATAGCTCCATACCTCGGCATTATGATGCGTACTTCGATGCCCAGTTCTTTTAAGGCTTGAGGAAGTGATCCTGAAACATCGGCAAGGCCTCCGGTCTTAGCGAACGGATCGACTTCACTGGAAACGAAGAGAACATTCAGCATTTTCGACATTTACCATAGATCCCTTATCATGGGAAGGGTACAAGGCTAAATAAAGGTACGAAAATAAGGGCTAAGAATCAACCAGACGTGGAGGAGCTTGAAATCATCGATTCTTTTCTTAAATTTTCAACCGCTGTAGCTTCACTCAGTGAATGCAGCCTTTTGTCCTGCCGCATGTAGCACTTAAGCTTTCTGGTGTTATCAACTGCGGTATGTAAAGAAGCGATAGGTTGGGTTATGAACTTCCTGGCATCGTTGAATCAAAGCTCGAAAGAGAGTAACTTTATATTTGCTACCTTTTACGTTCTTGGAGGAGAAACATGACAAAGAAAAGGTTGCCAGATATTCTATATAATCCGATTAGCCTTGTTGGTGGTGCCATCGCGGCTGTAAGCTTTGCAATGATTGTATTCCTCATGCTCGTTGATTTGGTTACCACTGCAACGGCGCCCTATCTCGGCTTGATCACGTACATCCTGCTTCCAGCCATTCTCCTTCTTGGTCTTTTTATCGTGCCAGTTGGGGCATTGATCGAACGCCGTCGTCGGCATCGGATGGCTGGAGTGGAGAAGCCTCCTCTCCCGAGGATTGACCTCAATGATCCAAGGCAACGTTCCGTGTTTTTCTTTTTCTCAATTGCGACACTTGTTCTTCTCCTTTTCAGCGCGGTTGGGAGTTACCGTGCTTTTGAGTATACCGAATCAGTTCGGTTCTGTGGTCTAACCTGTCACAAAGTGATGAATCCTGAATATACCACTTACCAACACTCTCCTCATGCACGAGTAGCGTGTGTCGAATGCCATGTGGGTCCTGGGGCAAGCTGGTATGTTCGATCAAAGCTGTCGGGCGCATATCAGATTTACGCCACGATTTTCAATAAATATCCTCGCCCCATTCCAACCCCTATTAAAAACTTGCGCCCTGCCCGTGAAACCTGTGAAGAATGTCACTGGCCAAGGGCGTTCCTCGGTGAGAAGAGGATCATTCACGAGTACTTTCTTTCAGACACTGCCAATACGCCCTGGACTATCGATATGCTCTTGAAGATTGGGAGCGGAATGATAACGGAGGAACCTCGCCCTGGTGTCCACTGGCATGTGTCAAATGCAGTGGTCCGATACTTTGCGACTGATTCGGCACAGCAAATTATACCATGGGTCAGCCTTGAATATCCGGGACGCAAGCCGATTATCTTTATTTCTGAGGATAATCCAGTTTCTCTCGAGGAGGTGCAGAAAGCAAAAATTTCCACTATGGACTGTATGGATTGCCATAATCGCCCTACCCACATAATTAAAACTCCCAACGGTGCTATCAACGAAGCGATTGCCCAAAATCGCATCAGCCGTGATCTCCCGCTTATTAAGCAAGTTGCTGTGCAAGCCTTAATTCCTCGTTACATGACTACGGAGAATGCTCTTGACAGTATCGCCTTCTATGTGCGAAGTTTTTATCAACAAAACTACCCCGACATTTACATTTCCCGGAGAGCGGCTATTGATTCTGCCATTGGCTCCCTGCAGTCCATTTATCGAGAAAATTTTTTCCCATCCATGCGGGTTGACTGGCGTGCATACCGGGACAACATAGGCCATCACAGTAATCCCGGATGTTTCCGTTGCCATGACGGCAAACATAAGAGCAATGATGGTCAGATAATTTCCAGTGACTGTCAGACCTGTCATGTTATACTTTCGCAAGGGAACAATCCTGTTCATGACGTAAATCTTTCGGGAGTCTCCTTTAAACATCCGGTTGACATTGGAGACTCATGGAGAACATCTTTATGCAGTGATTGCCATGATGGGACGCAATGAGGCGGAGTTTGTCTTTGATAGCCTTTTTCGGTTAAGCGTTTATCTTGACTTTTTGAAATATTCAAGCTATATTTTTACTGGTGATTTCGTCGGATAGAAGCTGCGGGAATAGCTCAGTTGGTAGAGCGCAACCTTGCCAAGGTTGATGTCGCGGGTTCGAGTCCCGTTTCCCGCTCAAGGCGTTTTTCGGAAAGCACCTCCTTCTTAGAGATGGCCCCGCAATCCTCGAGCTTTCGGATGCTGTTATGGAGCGGGGCTGTTCTGTTCAGCGAAAAGTCTCTGCGGCGCCGTACCCAAGTGGCTAAGGGAGAGGTCTGCAAAACCTCGATTCGGCGGTTCGAATCCGCCCGGCGCCTCAAGATTTAATTTGTTTGTAATTGCGAACGGGAATCGTTGGAATGTTTTTCCCTTTAATTCTGATCGTCATTGGTGTCATATTTCTTCTAAAGAATTTAGGATTCATCTCGGGAAGTGCGTGGGACATTATCTGGCCCAGCTTGCTGATTATCTGGGGGGTCTCGATGATTTTTTCTTCCCGCCAACGCCGGGAGCAGTATTGGTGGAACTGGTATTGGCCTCGGTCATCGAGGAGGGCACAATCTCCTGAACAGAAACATCCCCCGCAAGGGTGAACTTGAGAAGTTAAAGTGGCTCATATCTTGAATACAGCAACCCAGTTTATAATCGACCAAGAGACAAGATTTCGCCGGGGTGGCGGAACAGGTAGACGCGAAGGACTTAAAATCCTTTTCCCCGGAGACGGGGAGTGCCGGTTCGATTCCGGCCCCCGGCACGCCCATCAGCTTCATTCCCGTTGATTTAATTTTGACCCAGAGACTCATGCGTCTCAGGTGGAGGTGAAGCAAGATCCAGGTTTTCATAGCTTTCTACAGGCGGGGTTGTGTTGATTGACTGAAGAGATTGGGAAATTATGTTTCGTTTTAGTAAATTCTTAAAGTTCAATTTTATGGGCCGTTAGCTCAGATGGTTTAGAGCGCTACCTTGACACGGTAGAGGTCAGTGGTTCGAATCCACTACGGCCCACGGAGTTAATTTGTTTTTGAAAGGATGGGAAACATTCGGATAACATTACCTGATGGGAGTAAAAAGGAATATCCCTCTGGGATCACTCTCTTTGAGATTGCGCGTTCCATCTCTCCTCACTTAGCAGAGGAGGCTCTCGCCGCAATTGTCGATGGGAAAGCCGTTGATCTAAGCACCCACCTTTTTCATGATGCCACAGTGCGTATTCTCACGTTCGATGATCCCGAAGGACGCGAAGTTTACTGGCACAGCACATCTCACTTGATGGCGCATGCAGTCGAGGACCTTTTCCCTGGTGCAAAATTTGGAGTTGGACCTGCCATTGATGAGGGTTTCTACTATGATATTGACGTCGACAAGCAGCTTGTGCCAGAGGATCTTGCTCAGATAGAAAGGCGTATGCTTGAGCTAAGCAGGAAAGACGAACCGTTCCAAAGGGAAGAACTTACAAAAGAGGCTGCTTTAAAGCTTTTCTCTGAAAAGCAGGATCCCTATAAAGTCGAAATCCTTAACGAGATTGATCAATCTTCGGAGACGGTGAGCATTTACCGTGAGGGGAATTTTGTCGATTTGTGTCGCGGACCTCACGTTCCGTCTACAGGAAAGCTAAAAAATTTCAAACTCCTCAGTGTCTCATCCTCGTATTGGAGAGGCGATAGCAAGAATAAAACCCTTCAACGTATTTACGGAATTTCTTTTCCTAAGAAGAGTGATCTCGATGACTATCTTAATCGTCTTGAAGAGGCAAAGCGGAGGGATCACCGGCGGCTGGGGAAAGAATTAGAACTGTTTGTCTTCCACGAGGTTTCTCCGGGCGCACCCTTCTGGTTGCCAAACGGCATGATCATTTATCGTGAACTTGAGAAGTTTCTCAGGGAAGAATTAGATAGACGTGGCTATCAGGAAATTAGCACCCCCATACTGGTCAAGAAGGATTTGTGGGAGCAATCGGGGCATTGGACACACTACAAAGAAAACATGTTTCTTCTTGAAGTCGATGATGAGATCTACAGTCTGAAGCCAATGAACTGCCCTGAGAGCACATTTGTGTATAGACAAAAGGTGCGCAGTTATCGCGAGTTACCGTTGCGATACTCGGAGATCGGTCGGCTTCACAGGAACGAAATTTCAGGTGCACTTGGCGGGATGTTTCGGGTGCGACAAATCACAATGGATGATGCCCACATATATTGCCGACCAGACCAGATTCTGTCGGAAATCGGGGGGCTGCTTGATCTTGTCTTGAAGTTTTATTCTTTGTTTGGTTTCTCATCAGAATTCAATCTCTCTACGAAGCCTGAGAAAGCAATGGGTGATCCAGCTCTCTGGGAGAAAGCTGAAAGAGCTCTCGCCGAAGCCCTTGAGGAGAAAAAGATCGCCTATCGGCTGAAACCGGGTGAGGGGGCTTTTTATGGACCGAAAATCGATGTTCAGATCAAAGATGTGCTGGGTCGGTCATGGCAATTAGCTACGATCCAGTTAGATTTTCAGATGCCAGAAAGATTCGGGTTAGAGTACGTTGATGAAGCCGGCAAGCGTGTTCGCCCTGTGATGATCCATCGTGCAATTTTTGGTTCGTTCGAGCGATTTGTCGGCATTTTGACGGAACATTTCGGCGGAGCGTTCCCTCTCTGGCTTTCTCCGGTTCAAGTTGTTGTTATCCCAATTACAGAAGGGCAGTACGAATACGCTGAGCATGTGCTGCATCGACTTCAGTCATATAGTGTTCGTGTTCAGCTTGATGATCGGAATGAGAAGATCAACTACAAGATTCGCGAGTGGGAGGTGAAGAAGGTACCCTACATGGTGATCCTTGGGGAGAGGGAGAAAACCTCCGGCACGGTTTCGGTGCGTCAGCATGGGAAAGGAGATCGTGGCGCGATTCCAACGGAGCAATTTGTTAAGAAAATTGTAGAAGAAATCGAAACAAAGGTACTCACAACATAGGAGACAGCGTATCGCGGACAATCGGATTCGAGTGAATGAAGACATTCGTGCCCCAAGGGTTCGAGTTGTCAGTGAAGATGGACATCAATACGGAATCATGAGTGTTCCTGAAGCTCTGCGGTTAGCTTCGGAGCAAGGGTTGGATCTTGTAGAAATTGTACCTAATGCTGATCCACCAGTCTGCAAGATCATAGATTACGGCAAGTATCGCTATGAACAATCGCGTCGTGAGAAGCTGCAGAGAAAACATCAGCAAACAACGTTGGTGAAGGAAGTCCGATTCCATGTCAACACGGATGAGCATGATTTTGCATTTAAGGTTCGCCATGCACGGAAATTCCTTGAAGATGGACATAAGGTGAAGGCAAGTGTGGTTTTCAAAGGGAGGGAGATTACTTACCGTGAGCAAGGAGAAGCGCTTCTGCAACGTCTTGGCGAAGCCTTGGGTGATATCGGAAAGATAGAACAGGAAGCCCGGATGGAAGGGAGGATGATGAGCCTTCTCTTCGCGCCGGATCGTTCGAAGAAGAAACCTTCAAAGAAACCTCCACAGGATCAGTCACAGCCAACGCCAATGTAGAGAAAGGATAGACTAACATGCCAAAGATGAAGAGCAATCGCGGTGCAATGAAATCGTTTCGTAGAACGGCTTCTGGAAAATACAAGAGACGTCACGCATACCGCAGCCACATACTTACCTCAAAATCCAGAAAGCGAAAACGTCACTTGAGGAGGCCAGCTCTTGTCTCAAAGGCTGATGAAAAGCGTGTGAAACAGATGATCATTGTGTAAAGAGTTTTAATGGAGGAAAACAAATGCCACGTGCACGAAATAAACCGGCATCACATCGCAGACGGAAAAAAGTTCTGGAACAGGCAAAAGGATATTGGGGTGCACGAAGTAAAGTCTACACAATTGCAAAGCATCACGTAGATAAAGCGCTCCAATATGAGTATCGTGATCGGCGTACAAAGAAACGGAATTTCCGACAGTTGTGGATCGCTCGTATCAATGCAGCCGCACGAGCGCACGGGGTTTCGTATTCAAAGCTTATCGCTGGACTTAATAAGAAACATATTGAGATCAACCGCAAGCTCCTTGCGGATCTGGCGGTGCGAAATTCTGATGCATTCGCCGAGATTGTAAGATTTGCTGTTGCATAATTCTCTAATCCCCTTTGTCGCATCAGTGGCTTTGTAGATAGTTCCGTTTGCTGAGCTGCGAAAGCCATACCAAAAGGGGTATTTTTATATCTCGGTAGGGATTTATGTTGAATCTTCAGGAAATTCAAAATCGGGCACAGTCACTTCAGCGCGAGTTTGAAGAAGCACTTGCACGCGTTGAAACTCTAAACGATCTTGAGGCTCTTCGTATCCGGTTTCTCGCACGGAAAGGGGCTATCCCATCTCTTTTTGATGAACTAAGAATCTTATCACCGGAGGAACGCAAACAAGCGGGGAAAGTTCTCAACACTCTCAGGGATTACGCTCAAAGGGAATTTGACTCGCTGAGGAGCCGTTTGTCTGCTCCCCATCCAGCGGAACTGAAGATCGACCTCAGTCTTCCAGGACGACGGCGTCCTTTCGCTTCTCTTCATCCTCTGACGCAGACGCTTCGTGATATCAAGCGGATTTTTCAATCGATGGGCTTTAGTGTTGCGGAAGGACCCGAAGTTGAAGATGATTACCATAATTTTGAGGCACTCAATTTTCCGCCAGACCACCCTGCTCGCGATATGCAGGATACATTTTTTATCACGGACAGAGTGCTTCTTCGAACGCACACTTCACCGGTGCAGATCCGGGTGATGGAGCATTCAAGACCGCCAATTCGGGTTATCATTCCCGGACGGGTGTACCGGAACGAAGCGATCAGCGCGCGAAGCTACTGTCTCTTCCACCAGGTTGAAGGTCTAGCTGTCGATCATCGCATAACTTTTGCCGAGTTGAAAGGAACCCTTGCATCATTTGCAAGGCAATTCTACGGTGAGAATCTCCGCTATCGGTTTCGGCCAAGTTTCTTCCCGTTTACTGAACCGAGCGCTGAAATGGACATTTCCTGTTTTCTCTGCGGCGGAAAAGGTTGTCGCGTGTGCAAATACACTGGCTGGTTAGAAATCCTTGGATGCGGTATGGTCGACCCAAATGTCTTTGAGGCTGTTGGATATGATTCCGAAGAATACACTGGCTACGCCTTCGGCATGGGGATAGAGCGTATCGCTATGCTTCGCTACGGCATTGAGGACATCAGGTTGTTCTACGACAATGATCTACGCTTTCTTGAGCAGTTTTAAGTTTACAGGAATTGATTACAAACAATGAACATTTCTCTTAACTGGTTACGCGAGTACGTCGATATTTCGCTTGAACCCTCTGAATTAGCCGAGACTCTTACGATGCTCGGACTTGAGGTTGAGAGTCTGGAGGACCGTGGAGCAAAATACGCTAACTTCGTAGTCGGCAAAGTGCTGGAGCGAACAAAACACCCAAATGCGAATCACTTGAGTGTCTGCTCTGTGGATGTAGGGGGGGAACGGTTACAGATTGTTTGTGGTGCGCCAAACGTTGCAGCAGGACAGAAAGTTGTAGTTGCACGTGTGGGGGCGGTTATCCCTCGAAACCAGCACGATCCCAAGGGCTTGCCATTCCGGCTTGAGCGCACGAAAATCCGGGGAGTCGAATCAAGTGGAATGATCTGTTCGGAGTTTGAACTCGATCTTGGCGATGATAAAGAAGGAATTCTCGTTCTTGATCAATCGGCAGAGGTGGGAACGCCATTCGCTGAGTTCCTCGGCTTATCTGATGTTATCCTGAGCATTGGAGTAACGCCAAACCGCCCCGATTGTTTGAGTCATATTGGCATTGCTCGAGAGGTAGCGGCAGCAACCAGGTCGATGTTGCGATTGCCTCGTGTTGTTGTGCAGGAGAGTGATTTGCCCGCCTCTTCAGTTGCCTCTGTCGTAGTTGAAGATTTGGAGGGATGTCCGCGGTACTCTGCGCGTGTGATTCGCGGTGTGAAGATCGCTCCTTCACCGCGGTGGTTCCAGCAACGCCTTGAAGCTGTGGGACTGCGTCCAATTAATAATGTTGTCGATGTGACGAACTATGTCATGCTGGAATTCGGTCACCCGCTTCACGCTTTTGATCTCGATAGGCTCGTTGGGCATCGAATAGTCGTTCGCCGTGCGAAAGACGGTGAATATTTTGTGACACTGGATGGGAAGGGGCGGAGCCTCGATAGCGACGTTGTGCTTATTTGCGATGAGGAGCGGGGTGTTGCAATTGCTGGCATAATGGGTGGGGCGAACTCTGAAATTAGCTCTTCAACCACGAATATTTTGTTAGAGAGTGCATACTTTGCCCCGTGGCGTATTCGACGCGCCTCCAGGCGTCTTGGGCTCAGCACAGATGCTTCCCAGCGCTTTGAACGCGGCGCCGACCCAAATGGAACAATCGTCGCCATAAATCGAGCTGCTCAATTGATTGCTGAGCTTGCAGGGGGAGAGGTTTTATCTGGTGTGATTGACGTTTACCCTGAGCCTTTTACTCCGAGACATGTTTCGCTGCGGGTTTCTCGTACGAATGATATCCTTGGAACGACTCTACATGCGGAAGAAATTCAGTCGATTCTGGAGAGGCTTGGATTTCGTGTCTCCCATGAAGCCCCTGATGTTTTCGATGTAGAAGTCCCCACATTTCGCGTTGACATAGAGCGAGAAATTGATCTCATTGAAGAAGTTGCCCGGCTCTACGGCTTTGGGAAAATTCCAGATCAGCTCTTCTCTCAGATATCGTTTGCTTCGGAACCACCAGGAGAGCATCTCCCTGATACACTACGGGATTTTCTAACGAGTCGTGGTTACTATGAGGTTTATACGAACAGTATGCAAGAGGAGGAGCTTGCGCGGCTATGGGGCATCCAGCCGATCATAGTAAGAAATCCTCTAAGTCGCGACATGGCTGCTTTGCGAACCAGTCTTTTGCCGGGTTTGCTTCAGGTAGTGAAGCTTAATTTTAACGTTGGTCGGAAATCCGTTCAAATATTTGAGATCGGGAAAGTATTTCGCAAGGCGACGGAGAAAAATCAGCGCGTTCTTGTCGATGAAATTCTTGAAGAAGAGATGCTTGGGATCGCTATTGCGGGTGTTGCTGAGAGAGCTAATTGGTATTCTTCTGAGAGGTTATTTGACTTATTTGATCTAAAAGGTGAGGTCGAGAGCCTTTTCGAGAAAATTTTTCTTGACAAAGTCCATTTTGTTTATTATTCTATAGATGGAGGGGTTCTTCAGCCGACGGTGTTCTTTGAACATGATGGTGTCCGTTTGGGATATATTGGGAAGGTAAAGGGGGAACTAAAGCTGCGATTCGATCTTGAGTACGACGTCTACTTTGGCGAGTTAAACATTTCTCTACTCGAACAGTATCGTAGCCACGTGAAACGGTTTAGAGAGCTCCCAAAATATCCCGGCGTTGTACGAGATGTTTCATTCCTCGTCAACGCTGACGTGTCCGCTGAGCAATTGATGGGAGCCATTGAAAGGACTGGACTGAAGGAGTTGCAGAGCGTCCACTTGTTTGACTTGTATGAGGGGGAGCGGATTCCGAAAGGGAAGAAGAGCATGGCATTTTCCCTGGAATTTCGCTCAGATGAGCGGACGCTGACTGAGGAGATCGTAGATAAGATGGTTGAGCGGATAGTTGAAAACGCATGCTCGATTGGAGCAGAGCTCCGTTCTGCCAGCCAAAGTCGGGTCAAATAATGGGTTTGTCGTCGAGCCATCAAGAGGCTAACGTTGCAACTGACCTCAATGCCCATGCAATGAAAGAAGCGTTAGAAGCTATCGGGGAAGTTGCAAAGAAAACTGCGTCGAGGTTGCATGAGCTTTATGAAGAGAACGCTCAATTGCGTCTTCGAGCGAAGAAGTTGGAACAGGAGATTGAATCATTGCGTCGTCTTCTCGAGCGTAAGGATGCTGACATCTCAAAGCTTAAGGGTGCCTCGCTGCTGTCCCAGCGGGATGGGAACGAAGGGGTGTTTACTAAAGAAGAAGTAGAAGCTCTCAAGGCGAAAATTCGAGATTTGCTTGTGCGGATTACAACGTATCTTGGTTCGTGAATGAGATGGTCGGCGGGCGTATAGAGCAATATTCATGTTAGGTTGGATTGAGAATGGACGGTCGTAGTATCAGGGTTACTATTTTCGGTTCCGAGTATCCTCTGCGTGGAGAGAGTGAGGAGTTGACACGAAGCATTGCGCAGTATGTAGATGAGATGATCCGTACGATCCACGCAAAAATTCCTGACCAGCCACCGCTGACGATTGCGGTTCTTTCAGCATTGAATATTGCAGAAGACCTTTTTAAAGAGCGAGAGAAGAACCAGTATCAGATTGAACTCTTTTCACGAGAGTTGAAGAAAATTGCTGCATTCCTTGAGCAGAGTTTATCTGAAGCAGATGCTAAGGGGGTAGTTGGTTGAAGCGCCCGCGGCGTAATGACTGGTTGTCTGTTCTCTGACATAAAAGTGTTGTGACGAGTGTAATCCGCACCGTCAGCTGTGGTCAAACGCAAAAAGAACCTGACAAGTAATATGTACAGGGAGTCCTGCTCATGGATGAGGAGTGCAGGCCGCACCCCGTTTCGACGGGGCATCTTGCAGTGACTCCCGAGCGATCTCGGGATGAGCAAGTGCAGCGGAAGCGCGAATTTTCCAGGGGGACACCCACCATGTTTGATAGAGGTTCTTCAGAACCTTTGTTCATAGCTGAATGCGTGCGGATTTTTGTTTCATTGAGTGGTATGCCCGCTTACATGCGGGATGAGGAGGAATTATGAATATATACATTCTCATATCAATGGTTGTGGCTATTGCCGCTGTTGCTTTTTATGCAGGTTGGCATCTCAACGCCCGTTCTGGCGAGAATCGTATTGCGAGTGCCGAAGCGAGAGCGAAGAAGATTATCGAGGATGCTGAGCGTGATGTTGCTGCACTCAAACGCGAGAAACTTCTTGAAGTGAAGGACGAGTGGTATCGGAAGAAACAGGAGTTCGATAGCGAAGTCCAGAATAAACGAAGCAAGCTCCAAGCCTATGAGAAGCAGCTACTGGCTCGCGAAGAGAATATCGATCGAAAGCTCGATCTTCTCAACAAGAAAGAAAAGGAGGTCAATCAGCTTCGCCGCATAGTTGAAGAAAAGACTAAAGTTGTGAATGAGAAACAAGAGGAGCTGAACCGGCTTATTGAAGAGGAGAATGAGCGACTCGAGCGTGTCTCCGGTGTTTCTCGGGATGAGGCAAAGAAGATGCTCATCGAGAACATGGTTAGTGAGGCTAAGCGCGAAGCAGCGCAGATGATCAAGGAAATTCGTGATCGGGCACAAGAAGAGGCTCAGCGCGAAGCACAGCGTATTATCATCCAGGCGATCCAAAGAACCGCCGCCGACCATACCGTTGAGACGACGGTCAGTGTCTTGAACATTCAAAACGATGAAATGAAAGGACGTATCATCGGTCGCGAAGGACGAAACATCCGTGCCTTCGAAGCAGCAACGGGCGTTGATGTTATTGTGGACGATACACCAGAGGCAGTGATCCTTTCCGGATTCGATGCCTTCCGGCGAGAAGTCGCGCGGGTTGCCCTGGAGAGACTTATTGCCGATGGGCGCATTCACCCGGCTCGGATTGAGGAAGTTGTCGAGAAAGTCCGCAAAGAACTTGAAGAGGAAATTGCCAAGGTCGGAGAGAACACACTGCTTGAGCTCGGAATCCATGGTATGCACCCAGAATTGGTGAAACACATTGGGAAAATGAAGTACCGCTCGAGCTACGGGCAAAATCTTCTGCAGCATAGCATTGAAGTGGCATATCTGACCGGGATCATGGCAGCAGAACTAAGACTCGATGCCAACCTTGCAAAGCGGGCTGGACTTCTCCACGATATTGGAAAAACCGTTGACCGCGATATTGAAGGACCACACGCTATCCTGGGCCATGAGCTTGCAAAGAAGTACAATGAACACCCACTTGTGGTAAACGCAATAGGTTCGCATCATGAAGATATACCGATGGAATCGCCTATTGCTGCTCTTGTTCAGGCGGCTGATGCAATCAGCGGCGCTCGACCGGGAGCCCGACGCGAATCCGTCGAAGGATATGTGAAGCGACTGGAAAAACTTGAATCTCTTGCAAAGTCGTTCGAAGGAGTGGCTAAGACATACGCTATCCAGGCTGGACGAGAAATTCGGGTGATCGTGGAACCAGACCGGGTCGACGATGCATTTGCTGATCAGCTTTCTCATGACATTGCGGCACGAATCCAGCAGGAGATGGAATACCCCGGACAGATTAAGGTGACGGTTATTCGCGAAGTTCGTGCTGTTGCTTATGCAAAGTAATTGATGAAGCAACGAAAATCTCGCTCCACTATGAAGAAAGAACCTCCGTCCGCTCTGTTCAAGGTCGGCATCACCGGACTAATTGGCAGTGGTAAAACAACTGTGGCTCAGGAGTTCGAAAGAGGTGGGATCATAGTTCTATCCGCTGACGACCTTGCAAAGAATATTCTGCAATCGGAAGAAGTTTCTCATGCTATCGCTGCTCTATTTGGGGACGGCATCCTCCGCTCCAACGGAACAGTGGACACCAGGGCGCTTGCATCAGTCGTTTTCAATGATCAAGAGAAGCTTTCCCAGCTTGAGTCGGTTGTACATCCAAGGGTTTTTGACCTCCTTGAAAAAGAATTCGATGAACTGGCTGCGAAAGGGGAAACGATTGCGGCAGTTGAAGCGGCTCTCATCTTCGAGACTGGCTTTGATAATTACCTTGATTTTATTATCGTTGTAGATGCACCACGTGAGAGTCGCCTGAAACGTGCTGCACGTGAATTGCACGTCCCAGAGGAGGAAATCGAGAAGCGAGAGCTGCGACAAATGCCAGCTCCGAAAAAGATCGCAAAAGCTGACCTCGTTATCTACAACGTCGGCTCGAAGACCGAATTGCGGCAGCAGGCAAGGTTTGCTGTTCGCCTTGTGAAACGGATTGCAGGACAATTCAGGATGGAACGTGATGATACAAAAAGGAACTGAAAACGCGATTATGAATTTTCTTGCTGCCCGAGAGTCGAAATTCTTCTTCCCAACATACAAGCGCTTGCCATTTGAGGTTGACCATGGCGAGGGAGCATACCTTGTGACGCCCGAAGGCGACCGGTACTTAGATTGCTTCACAGGCTTAGGTGTGAACATCCTTGGATATGGGAATCAGAGAATACTTCAGGCAATCGCTCAACAGTCTCGAAGATATCTACATCTATCCAATCTCTTTCTTCAAGAAACTCAAATCGCCCTCGCTGAGAAACTCCTTCAGGTTACCGGATATGCTAAAATTTTTCTGACTAACTCAGGAACGGAAGCTATAGAAGGTGCACTTAAACTCGTGAGGAAATGGTCAAAGAACAATGGAAAGACGATGATCTTCGGGATGACCAATGGTTTCAGTGGAAGAACAATGGGCGCACTTTCTTTGACGGAACGACAGAAATACCGTGAAGGGTTCGAGCCATTTATCCCAAATATTGATCACATTCAGTTCAATGATGTCGCCGATCTGCGTGAGAAGATTGGTGAGAGCACAGCAGCTGTTTTTCTTGAATTTATCCAGGGGGAAGGGGGTATACATGTTGTCTCCGAGGAGTTCGTCCATGAACTTTTCAAGTTGAGGGAGCAATTTGGTTTCCTCGTGGTTGCTGACGAGATTCAATCAGGGATTGGAAGAACAGGCAAGTTCTTTGCATTTGAGCACTACGGTGTTCATCCTGATGTTGTGACAATTGCCAAGCCAATTGGAGGCGGACTTCCGCTCGGGGCTTTTCTCGGTGCTGACCGCGTCGCAGATGTATTCTCCACAGGTGTTCACGGAACGACCTTTGGCGGGAACCCCGTTGCCTGTGCTGCTGGTATCGCGGTGCTGGAGGAGCTTTTCGAAAATGGATTGCTCCAGCATGTGCAAACAGTTGGAAATGTTTTGCAAAGTGGTTTTCAGAGGCTTGCAGAGAAATATCCGCAGATTATCAGGGAGATCCGTGGACGGGGGCTGATGCTCGGCATAGATTGCTGCATGAATTGTAGCCCGCTGGTTGAAGAAATGCTCAAGAGGCGTATACTCATCAACTGCACCAGCGACACTGTGCTCCGCTTCCTCCCCCCATTTATTCTTACAAAGGACCAGGCAATAGAAATTATCGAGGCATTAGATGACGTCTTTTCTTCAATCCATAACTAACCCCCTTCGCATTTTCCAACTGGTTAGGGGAAAACTGATCCACAAATCATTTGGAGGTACAGCTATGAAACCTGTATTGCGTTTTCTCACTTTGTTTGTAGTGCTTGCGATCTCGTTCGGAGTCTTATCTGCGCAGGAGGTCAGACCACAAACAGGGGCTGGCTCAAAAGCCGTTCTTTTTGAGTTCTCCGGTCTCTCAAATCTTGGCGTTGCACCATTTCATGGTGGGGTTGGGCTGAAATACTACCTGGCGTCAATGATGGCTCTACGTGGCTCTATTGGTGTCGGATATTACAGCAAGACGACGAAGGGTGACCCGGGGTACACAGATGAAAAAGAGAGCACAACAGACGTCCCGATTGGTGCCGGACTGGAGTATCATGTGCTGAATGCAAAGAATGTTTCAATGTATCTTGGGGGCGAACTTGGCGTCGGTTTGAGTTCAGCGAGCACGTCCCAATCTGTTCCTGTTGGGAACCCTGAGCGAACAACGAGCGGTTCTACAACAACAATTGGGATCGGGGCGATATTAGGAGTTGAGTACTTCATCAGCCAGTCAATGAGCATCTCCGGCGAGTACCGGTTAGCATTCTCTACCTCCAGCGGGAGCGTTGAGCAAAAAAGCGGTGGTGTTTCAGTGAAGAGGGATCTCCCAACTGAGACACATCTTGGCACTGGCACGGCAACTCTTACTGTTGCCATATATTTCTGATGAGCCAGGTTTAGGAGCGGCGCCCTTCGGGGCGCCTTTTTTCTTTCAGAGATGGAAACGACTCGATCAGATTTCCTCGTCATTGGCAGCGGGATCGCGGGGCTTTATTACGCACTGTCCGTTGCTGAGCACGGCACCGTTGCGATTGTGACAAAGAAAGAGCGTGCGGATTCAAACACCAACTATGCGCAGGGAGGCATTGCCTCAGTTGTCTCACCTGATGACTCGTACGAATTACATATAGAAGATACTCTCCGCACGGGGGCGGGCATTTGCAACAGAGCTGCAGTTGAGGTCACTGTTCGGGAGGGGCCTGCCCATCTGAAGAAGTTGCTTGATCTTGGAGTTGAATTCACAATGCGTGATGGGCAATTTGATCTTGGCAGAGAGGGTGGACACTCTCGAAATCGAATTGTACATGCTAAAGATCTCACAGGGAGAGAAATTGAACGTGTTCTCTTAGCTCGTGCAAGTGAGCATCCAAATATACAACTGTTTGAACATCACGCAGTTATTGAGTTGATAACGAATCATCATCTCATATCATCAAAAGTGGAGAGTAAAGACAAATCGCCTTGCTGCTACGGTGCATATGTTCTGGATGAACGGTCAGGGAAGATATCAGCGTTTCTTGCATTTTCAACACTCCTGGCAACTGGTGGCGTAGGGCAAGTTTATCTTCATACGACGAATCCGACGATCGCAACAGGGGACGGCATTGCAATTGCCTATCGTGCTGGTGCTCGAATTGCCAACATGGAGTTTATACAATTTCACCCGACGGCGTTATATAATTCTGGATCTCCCGCATTTCTGATTTCAGAGGCTGTCCGTGGATTTGGTGCAGTGCTTCGAACAAGGGATGGCGAAGAATTTATGTCCCGATATGATGAACGAGGGTCGCTGGCGTCACGTGACATAGTCGCACGCGCTATTGACACGGAACTTAAGAAACGAGGGGATGATTTTGTTTATCTCGATCTTCGACATCTGTCAGCTGATGCAGTCCGCGAACAGTTCCCGTACATCTACACAACGTGCAAAGAACGTTTTAAGCTCGATATTACAAAAGAACCCGTCCCCGTGGTGCCCGCGGCTCACTATTCATGTGGCGGCATTGCCACTGATCTTCACGGCAGGACAACTATCGGGGACCTATATGCTGCTGGTGAAGTCAGCATGACCGGATTGCATGGAGCGAATCGGCTTGCGAGCAATTCGCTTCTGGAGGCTCTGGTCTTTTCAGCACGTGCCGCAAGAGCTTCATGTGGTGCTTTATCGGACCTCCGCGCACGCGGGAAAAACGTGGAAAAAGTCGATGTGGCTGCTTGGGAAAATCGCGAGCTTACAAACTACGATGAGTGGGTCCTTGTTTCGCATAACAGGAAAGAGATCCAGCAGCTCATGTGGGATTACGTTGGCATCGTTCGCTCCATGGATCGGCTTAAGCGAGCGCTGCGGCGAATTCAGTTGATTCAAGCGGAGGTCGAAGATTTTTATAGAAGAACCCGGATCAGCACGAGCCTCCTTGAATTGCGGAATCTTGCCTGTGTCGCTGGCATCATCGTCAAATCGGCGCTTAGAAGGCAGGAGAGCCGCGGACTTCATTACATGATCGACTTCCCTTACGTCGACGACGAGCATTTCCGTCACGATACGGTGCTCGAGAAGGAAAGAGATGACTCCTTGTGGGAAGAGGTCTCAGTATGAAAACTCGGGAGCCAATCGCGCGGCTATTCTTCTTGCTTTTAGCGTTTTTATTTTCAGTCTCTCCACAGTGTCGAGTCTACGCGCAGATTGAGTTGGGAGGATATCTCGGAAAGGGGTTTACCATTTCAAGTGACCTGCATATTGTTCAACCTTCAAGAGGCACTGACGTGGTGTTTCATGATGTTCACTATGAGGATCGCTCATTTCAGTTTCCTCTATATTACGGATTGCGCTTAGGATATTTTCTACCAGCGATCAACTTTATTGGAATAGAGACGGAATTCATTCATCTGAAAGTTTATTCTAACCCGAATGAATTCGTTTCTGTATCGGGTCGCTGGCAGAATGCCCCTGTGACCGGAATAGTGCGCCTCGGTGACAGGCTGCAGGAATTCAGCATCTCTCACGGACTGAATCTTCTGCTATTGAACGTCGTCATGCGATACGGATTTCCCAGGGATTCCCACCCACTGCAGAAAAGAATTCATGCTTTGGTAAGGATTGGGGTGGGTGCTGTTATCCCTCACACTGAGAGCACAATAGAACAACAACACCAGGAGCAGTATGAACTGAGAGGACCTGCATTTCAGACAAGCGTTGCGGGCGATGTGAAGGTCGTCGGAGAGCTTGCCTGGTTTCTTGAGTGCAAATATACTGTTGCAAGAGTTCAGAACGCGAGTGTCCCTTCAGGTACGCTCTCCACAACACTTCAGAGCTTGCACCTCGTATCTGGACTTACCATGCAGTTTTGAGTGATAGTCCACGCTATCTCTTCCGCATGTCATTTTGAGTTAAAGCATCTATAACAACAAAGTAAACAGAGAGCACCAGGGAAAAAATAAAGTCAGGAATATATCGGCGTACTCTGTGATCTTTGTGGTGAACACAGCGAACAAACGATTTTTAAGCAAGAGATACACCCCGCAAGGGCGGGACACAATGGGAAGATTTAAAAACGCCTTTCAGGGTATGTAGTACATCGGGTTGGGCAGTTTAAATGTTCTTTCAGCGTAGCCTCCTTCAAGATCGCTATACTGGTCACCTATGTTCGCTATGATTGTATACCCCTCTTTTGAGATCTCCTTCCGTGCGTTAGTTTTAAACTGGACGGTTGTCATCTTCGCATCAGCAGGCTTGAAGTATATCTTTGTCCAGCCAGCGTACCCCGCTCGGTTTAGGTTCAAGACTGTTGGATCAGTTGAAAGATTGGGCGAGAGCTGTTGTCTACCGGTGATGAAGAAGACAGCGATGTTTTTCTCTCGTGCCCACTGGACAAGCTCACGCGTCGCTTTGATTGGTTTGGCTGCCTCTTCTTTGACCCAGTTGTTCCATGCATTCGGTTCGTATCCGAAGTCATACTGATACTCAAAAGAAAGATTTGACAAAGACGTCTCATCTATGTCAAGCACGATAGCAGGCTGCTGTACGCTCGCGCACCGGATTGAAACATATGCTCGTGCTGAGTCGATCACTCGCCCTATGTCTGCCTCGTAAGCGCCCGATTCGATATAATACCGGATTGTCTGTTTGAGAATGCCCAGATTAGGGGGCTCAGGCATTGTTCCGTAACCGCGACCCTGTTGTGCCTGAAGCAATGAGAACGAGAGCATAAAGAGCAGCAGGGTCGTAAGAGCCATAAGTGGCAACCGAGCAATCTTTTTACTCCGGACTGTTTCCATGTCTTAGCTCCTGCTTATTTCTTTCAAAGAATTCCTCAAACGGCACTGAAGTAATTGTAAAAAATCCGGCACTAAGATGCAAAAGCCGTATGTATGCATGTCAGCTCGATGAGCCGACCACTTGCGAAAGGGAGGTTCGAATAAAACCTTGACGGGCTCAGTTCCACCTCCTGGCGACTCACAGTGAGGTTTAACTATTGCAGGCTTCGTCGCGCCGTAGTACTAAGAAGCACCATGCTTTGCACTGACGTCTTAGAATCACGGAGATTTCTGATGTGCAAATCCGCTTCTGGCGGACTTTCTTGATTATACACTTCCTGTTTGCTAACTTCTTCTTGTAATTTACAGATTGTGCGTAAATAGAATAAGGAGGTTGCCATGGAAAAAGTTCTTCTTGTTGCTGGTGATGCTGCTGAATCGCTTGAGGTGATGTACCCGTATCAACGTCTGAAAGAAGAGGGGTACGAAGTCCACATCGCAGCCCCAAAGAAGAAAGTGCTTCAGTGCGTTGTTCACGATTTTGAGCCCGGCTTCGATACCTACACAGAGAAACCCGGGTACCGTGTTCAGGCTGATGTTGGGTTTGAGGAGGTTGATCCTGAACAATATGTGGGTGTAATTTTCGCTGGCGGGCGTGCGCCTGAGTGGATACGGAATGAGAAGGGAATGGACAAGATTGTCAACCACTTCTTCGAGAAGGGGAAACCCGTAGCAGCAATCTGTCATGGTCCGCTCATACTGGCTGCCCATGATAAAGTGAAAGGCCGCACGCTGACCGCCTATCCCGTTCTGAAACCTGATATCGAGAAAGCAGGCGGAAAGTTTGTAGACCAGGAAGTTGTTGTGGATGGTAATCTTGTCTCATCTCGCGCCTGGCCTGACCATCCAGGATTTATGAGAGAATTTATCAAGTTGCTGAAGGGGAAATAATCGCCGAGACTTTCATCGGGTGACCTTTTTGGGTTATCGCACGCGACCAAGATGCAGATGGCTTTGGGTCATCTGCATCTGTTTAATGTCTCATAAAACAAACTTCGAGTATCAACTGTGTTGTCATCGAAGCTTCTGAAGAAAATCCGCGACATCGTTGGGTCTGAACGATACCTCGATTCCGACGAACACAAAATCGTTTACTCGTACGATGGTACCCCATTAATTGCACATCTTCCCGATGCTGTTGTATTTCCTCGATCCGTACAAGATGTCTCCGCGTTGTTGAAGCTTGCAAACGAAGCGAACTTTGGAATTGTGCCGCGCGGCTCCGGGTCGGGCTTGAGTGGTGGCTCTATACCGCAGAAAGATTCCATTGTCGTTGTCTTCACAGGATGGGATAGGATCTTGGAAATTGATAGCGAGAACATGACAGCCTGGGTTGAGCCTGGCGTTATCACTGCCCAACTTCACAAAGCCGTCGAGGCTGCTGGATTGTTCTACCCACCTGATCCGGGAAGCATGAATGTTTGTACTATTGGAGGAAATGTCGCTGAGAATGCAGGTGGATTGAGGGGCCTGAAGTACGGTGTGACCAAGAACTATGTGATGGGGATGGAGGTAGTTCTGCCAAATGGTGACGTTCTTGTGACAGGGGGGAAGTCGGTGAAGGATGTCTCCGGATACAGTCTGAAAGATTGGTTTATCGGGTCCGAAGGAACACTGGGAGTTTTTACTCGAATTCTTCTTAAGCTTATTCCTCCACCGACCGCCTCGCGGACGATGGTAGCTTACTACAACACCATCCGCGATGCTGCAGAGACGGTTTCTGCAATTATTGCGGCACATGTGATTCCTGCAACACTTGAATTTCTGGACAATACGACGATTCGAAGCGTGGAGGCCTATGCGAATCTCGGTCTGCCAGGCTCGATTGGAGCATTGCTTCTCATCGAAGTTGATGGGCGGGATACTGAGGTTGCTGAGGACGCTGAGCGTGTTCAGGAAATTGTTCGAAGTCACAACGCTATCAGTGTACAGATTGCGAAAGACGAAATGGAAGCTGATCGCCTCAAAGCTGCACGCCGCGCAGCTCTAGCAGCTCTTGCCCGTGTGAAGCCCACAACGATTCTTGAAGATGCAACAGTCCCTCGAAGTGAAGTTGCCCCGATGGTGGAATCGATTGACCGTATCGCTCGAAAATATAATCTTACGATTGGCACTTTTGGCCATGCAGGAGATGGGAACCTGCATCCCACATGCCTGACCGACGAGCGCGATGCCGATGAGATTCTTAGAGCTGAGAAAGCTTTTGAAGAAATCTTTGCTGAAGCGATTCGTCTGGGAGGCACCATCACAGGTGAGCATGGAATTGGTCTGGCGAAAAAGAAATTCCTGCCTCAACACGCAGGTGAGGCTGGAATAGAGCTGATGAAAAAAATAAAGTGCAGCCTCGATCCCAACAACGTTTTGAACCCCGGCAAGATTATCTCAATTAAGCCACGCTGTGAAGGCTCCTTGCCACGTAACCAGGAACAGATCAAGAAATTCGCAGATGCATTTCTCTGAACGAGTGCTAAATCCCATGATGTTAAATCGTCGCTTGATTGAACAAAACCGGATACTACTCCATGATCCCACTACATGATTCCATCCCCTCCCGAACTGTCCCCGTTGTCAATTATTTGCTCATTATGGCGAACGTGGTCATCTTTCTTTTCGAGCTTTCACTCGGTCACCATCTGCAGAAATTTATTGCTGCGACGGCATTCATCCCGGCTGCGTTTACAATGTCTGTTTATCAAGACAACGTGACTCTCTCTACGTTTACCCCTGTTTTTGTCTCAATGTTTCTTCATGGAGGTTGGTTTCATCTCGGCGGCAACATGCTTTTCCTCTGGATTTTTGGCGACAATGTTGAAGATAGCATGGGCCATTTTCGCTATCTTATTTTTTATTTGCTCTCGGGAGTAGGAGCGACGGCGATTTACTATATTGTGAACCCCATTTCACAAGAACCAATCATCGGTGCAAGTGGAGCTATTGCGGGCGTTTTGGGCGCATATTTTCTACTCTACCCCTGGTCTCGTGTTCTTACCTGGTTTCCAATGTTCATTTTCTTTGTCATTGAAATTCCAGCAGTTGTGTTTCTCGGTATATGGTTTGTTCTCCAAATGTATAGCGGTCTTTTGAGTCTTGAGACAGGGACAGCGGGAGGCGTCGCCTGGTGGGCACATGTCGGAGGTTTTGTTGTCGGAGGGACATTAGTTGGCTTCTTCAAGAAGCGAGGCTATTACTTCTTCTGGCAGCAGTGAACGAGGCGATTTCTATCATGAAGCGGAAGTCTACATTTCTCATGGATACATGGATATCAGCCGGCACTGATGTACCAAGCTACGACTTTATTTTGAGCTGCATGCACTGCGGCTTGTGTTTACCTACATGTCCGACGTATCTGCTAACGGGCGACGAGCGTTCATCTCCACGGGGCCGTATCCGAATGATGAAAGCGATCACCGATGGGCAACTTCCGATAACTGATGCTTTCGCCCGGGAAATGTATTTTTGTCTTGATTGCCGCGCATGCGAAACTGCCTGTCCGGCTGGTGTTCACTACGGTGCATTGGTCGAAGCGGCGAGGATGCAAATTGAACGCGCTGGCTATGGTGGAATGAAACGCCGGTTCCTGAAGAGTATCTCCCTGGATTGGCTGTTTAGGTCACGCAATCGGTTTCATGCAGCAGCGCGGATACTCTATTGGTACAATGCTCTCGGGCTGCGTCTTTTCGTTGCCAAAACGGAAATTGCGAAAAAGCTGTTTCCAAAGCTTTCAAGAATTCAATCGTTGATACCTGACATTGGGAAAAAGTTTTTCAGCACAACTGTTCCGGAGGTACTCCGACCAGCGTCAAATCCACGTTACCGCGTTGGGATGCTCACAGGTTGCATCATGGATGTTGTATTTCCAGATGTCAATCAGGATACTGTGGAGGTGCTTCTAAGAAATGGTTGCGAAGTGGTGATTCCGAAAGGTCAGGAATGTTGTGGGTCTGTTCATGCTCACAATGGAGATCTTGAGACAGCTCGGCTCCTTGCTCGCCGCAACATTGATGCATTTCTCAGGAGCAATATTGATTATTTGGTAGTGAACGCTGCCGGATGTAGTGCGTTCATGAAAGAATATGGCAGACTCCTTCATGATGATCCGTCCTACGCCGAGAAAGCGAGGATGCTCTCTGCTAAGGTCCGGGACATTACCGAATTTCTCGTCGAAATTGGATTTAAGAAACCTATACATGAAATCCATCAGCGGGTAACATACCACGAGCCGTGTCATCTCGTTCATGCGCAGAGAATCTCAGCCCAGCCAAGGGAAATTATTCAATCGATCCCCGGTGTCGAATTTGTGGAATTGCCAGAATCCTCCTGGTGCTGTGGGAGCGCCGGTATTTACAACATCATCCACTATGAAGAGTCTATGAAGCTGCTCGACAGAAAGATGGAAAATGTCAGGAAAACTAATGCTGATATTCTGGTCACCAGTAACGCCGGATGTCACATCCAACTTGAATATGGGTTGAGAAGGATAGCACAAACAGAAGAGGCGGGTCAGCAAGGGAAAAGAGTTGAGTTGCTTCACATTGTGACGTTGCTCAGGAGAGCATATGAAGGAGATCAGAAGCAATCGAGTTCAGAGAAGATATGAGGATTTTCAATGAGGGCATATCTTTCAGGCGGAATGGAGCATGCGCACAATCATGGTGCGTTCTGGCGAAAGGAATTAGAAGAGTGGATTCGCTCGCGCCTGGGTCATGAGGTATTCAATCCCAATGTGGAGAGTGAGCGCTATTTTGCTGCACTCGGTATCGATGATGAGTATTTCCGTAAATTGAAGTTTGCAGACATCGAGCGATATCAGGCGATCGTCCGTGCATTAGTTGAGCTTGACACTAATGAAATAGCCCGCCGCACTGACTATTTGATTTGCCTCTGGGACGAGTCCGCACAGCTTGGGGCAGGGACTAAAGGTGAACTTTCGATCGCTAAGTTCTTTGGGAAGCCTGTATTCATGGTGACTTCAATGGAGCTACATAAGATTCCTGGTTGGGTTCTCGGATGCACGACGAAGATTTTTCGGTCGTTCGATGAACTGAAAGAATTTCTTTTGACGATGGAGGGTGGGGCGTGACGTATCGGTTGCGACTGCCGGCAGAACGCTCCGAACGATCGTCTTGACACTTTCAAGCGTCTCAGCATGGATACAAAGGCGACGACAGGATTTGCCGCGTCACTCTGAAAGTTCCGACTAGGCGTACCCGTGCTAGTAAGAATCACTACGGGTCTCTATCCGGACGCGATTTGTATCAAATTGAACAATTTGTTAGCTAGATCCTCATCGAGGCTTTCGAGAATCTTGCATTCGTCAAGTGCGGAGCTTTCATCTCCAAGTGCCAAATAAGCCATACCAAGACCTAAGTGCGCCTCGGCATCATCAGGTCTTATGTGTATTGCCTGCTTGAAGGCTTCTACTGCCTGCCGGTGTCCACCGACCTCGCCATAAGCCACACCAAGATTTAAGTGCGCATCGGCATCATCGGGTTTTATGCGTATTGCCTCTTTGAACGCATCTATTTCCTCCCGATAGCGACCGAGTTTCCGATAAGCGACACCAAGATTGTAGTGTGCCTCAGCATGGTCAGGTTCTATGCGTATCGCCTCTTTGTAAGCAGCTGTTGCCTCTCCGTAGCGCCCGAGCTGAGCAAAGGCAACACCAAGGTTGTAGTGTGCCTCGGCATCGTCAGGTTTTATGCGTATTGCCTCCTTGTAGGCTTCTATTGCCTCTGGGTAGCGATTGAGTTCAGCTCTGCAATACCCTATTTGGAAAAAGGCGTCTGGGTCCAGCAGGTTTCTCTTAGTTAGTTCTTCGAAATACACAAGAGCCCTCTCGTAATCCTGTGCCGAAAGGCAAGTAAGTCCTTCGGAGTACAGGCTTTGTTTCGACATCGATACCACCCGCATTGCACCAAGTTGGCTGAGGTCGGCGTGGCAGAAAGGACAGTTCGTCGACGAGCGGAGTACCTCTCGCCCACACCGCGGACAGTTATAATACCGCTCCGCGTGCTCCTTCTTAGCCTGATGAGCATCATAAAAGATCAGAATAGTCGCTCCGATTGAGAAGATGATTGGAGCAAAAACGGGAAGCGGAACCACCCATCCGCCAAATAGCGACATAAGAAATCCCCAAAACCCCCATCTCAAGTAGCCCTTCATCCAGCCTACAACAAGCGGAATGAGGGCAATCGCGACCCTGAATACAAGCTCGACCAGGAGAGCCTGGGGAGCAGGGTAGGTTCCTGCATTATCGGTACTTTGCTGGGCTAACAACGGGAGGGAGAAAAGAACTGTGACTAAGGGTACACGAAATTGCTTCATTGCAGCATCTCCATTCGAGTATTGTGCACTTAGAGTTCCGCGTTCAACACGCCGTCCACTTCGCAGCGCATTGCCAAGTGCGCCAAGCGGACTCCCCTCTACGTGGCTGTTCCGGCACAGTGCCTCTGCCGCCTTTCTGTAATGACAATGACGATGGATTTCTATCTCCGCCTCATTTGTAGATCAAATTCAACAATTTGTTAGCTAAATCTTCATCGAGGCTGTTGAGAGTTTTATACTCGCCCAATGCGCGCCTTTTATCTCCAAGTGCTAAATAAGCAAGACCAAGATTGTAGTGCGCCCTGGCGTCGTCAGGTTTTGTGCGTATCGCCGCCTTGAAGGCTTCTTTTGCCTCTTCCCAGCGACCCAGTTCGCCATAAGCCACACCAAGATTGTAGTGTGCCTTAGCATAGTCAGGCTTTACCCGTGTTGCTGCCTTGTAGGCTTCTATCGCCTCTCGGTAGCGGCCGAGTCCGCTATAAGCCCAACCAAGCCCAAATCGTGCCTCCGCAAAATCAGGCTTTATGCGTATTGCCCGTTTGTAGGCTTCTATTGCCTCTCGGTAGCGGCCGAGCTCCCCATAAGCCACGCCAAGATTGTAGTGCGCCTCAGCATCATCAGGCTTTATGCGTATTGCCTCTTTGTAGGCTTCTATTGCCTCGCCGTAGCGAGCGAGCTGGCCATAAGCCACACCAAGGTTGTGGTGCGCCTCAGCATAGTCAGGCTTTATGCGTATTGCCTCTTTGTAGGCTTCTATCGCCACTTCCCAGCTGCCCAGCTCGCCATAAGCGATACCGAGATTGTAATGTGCGTCAGCAAAGTCAGGCTCTATGCGTATTGCCTCCTTGAAGGCTTCTATTGCCTCTTGCCAGCGGCCGAGTTTTCCGTAAGCGACACCAAGATTGTAGTGTGCCTGAGCAAAATCCGGCTTTATGCGTGTTGCCTCCTTGAACGCACCTACTGCGTCCCGGTAGCGACTGAGTTCGGCGTCGCAGTACCCAATTTGAAAATAAGCTTCCGCATACTGGGGTTTCTGCCTGGCCGCTTTCTCGAAATACGGGAGCGCTTTCTCATAGTCTTCAACCCAGAGATAAATGAGGCCCGCGAAGTATGAACCCTCGGCTGAGCTTATCCATTCCGCGGTCGTCCCCTCATTCCACTCAGCGAGATTCTGTGATTTCTTAGGTTCAAGTCTTGCTATCGTTTCACCCGGAATTGCAAAGTTCAGATTCTGTCCCTCAACTACTTGAAGAGTCGCAACCCCAATCACTTCACCCCTTATACTCAGCACCGGACTTCCGCTTGAGCCGGGCGACAGGGGCGCACTAATCTGAATAATGTTTCCAAATTCCGGGATTTCACGGACGGCAGAAACGATGCCATCAGAAACTGTTTTTTCAAGCCCCAGCGGGCTGCCAATCACGATAACTTTCTCTCCAACCTCCGGCAACGATGTGCTCACTTGTAAAGGAGAAACGGTATTTACTGGAACGTCCACAGAGATACGGACGATGTCCGCCTCCTTGTCTTCCGCTATTACTTCCTTTACTCTGTAAATCCTCCCATCGCCCGTTTTCACCTCGGCACGATTTGCCCCTTCAAGCACGTGGCGGCAGGTGATGACATCCCCTTTTGTGCTGATAAAAAATCCACTGCCTTGATTAAGAGCCTCCCCATTTTCGTCGTAGGTTAAAATAAGAACAGTGGAGGGTTGGACTCTCCTGATAAGCGCAGGTAAACCTTCCTGAGCTAGTGAAGAAGAGAGAGCTCCCATCATGGAAATCAGAAAGATCAACGACACAGGAAAGAAACGTTTCATTTCGACCTCCGAATGCTGGTGCATGAGCTACCCGAAAAGCCTCGACGAGAGACCGATGCCCTAAAAGAGCGAATTAATCCGCGCGAGAATCGCATGGTCCGCTGCCTGCTTCAGCTGGAGGCGCAGTTGTGGAAGTTGCGCCTTCAGGGATTTCAGGGTACCGATATCCTCCCGATTGCGCAATGCATGCTTGACTCTGTCATTCATCTTACGCAGGCACCGGATATCTGTCTCTGCGAGCAAGGTGACACGCTGTGCTTCACGGTCCAAGTCTTCGCCCGTTCTATTTCGCGCGTCTGCGTTTACCGCTTTCTCAAATGCAATATACAAGGACTCATAACAGCTCAATCCATCGGGATGCCTCAGAGCTTCGATGTAGCTTTCGATGGAGTCCAGGATGTTGAGTTGCGGGACATCCAATTGCCAAAGGCTTCGGTTCGCTTTGTCAAACATTCTAGTGCCAAGCAACTTACCTGCTATATCGAATACTCTCGCTTCATCCAACTTGCATGGACTTATCAAAACAGTTTCTGCGCTGCCTGTATGGCGAAGCGTCTCCTGCAAGTTGATGGCTGACCCTCTGTCGGTCTCAAAGATCTCAGGTATTGACGGTGCCTCAGCTCGCTCAAGCCAGGCAAAATCCCCGCGAGCTTGCAAGGGTGGAAAAGAAAAAAGGATATGTCGGTTTGCCAAAGAACAAGAAACTGCCAGCACACGCGCAGCCTCCTCCGGGTTCAGGTTGTACGTACCGCCCACGCCCAGATCCGCCGCTTCTCTAACGGTAAAGCGATGAACCGACCAAGGGCTTCCCTCACGATTTTCAACGCTAAGACGTCCTGTTGAGTTTTCAATGGTTACTCGTACGCTTGTGCGGTCCCTTGGTGTGGCTGCGTTCTCAATATGTGCTCCGGTGAGCTCCACAATCAGCTTGTCCATGATAACCCGCTCCTCCGAAGTGAATATGACCTGTCAGGCGAGATGTTTTGTATCAGTCCATCTCGTATATCACACTTCGAATGCTGTTTTCCAGCTCGCTTGCGTCTGACTGTGCATTCTCTATGGCCGAGCGGACATCCGGCACGACGGAGCGCCAGTCATAGTAGTCAAAATCGTCCACCGCGTCGGAGGCTTCCTCAATGTCAGACTTGAGAGTCTGCATTTTTGATTGCACGTCGTCCAATTTATCCCGCACGTTTTTGAGCCTGTCTCGAGCCTCGTGGAGTTCAGCTCGTAAAGAATCTACTCGGAATTCCAATTCTCAGACTCTGCCGCCGTCGCACCCAACAAGCTCAGGTATAAAAAGCATTGATACTAAGACAGCCAGCAAGGCTTGTCTTGGAAGCCATAATTGCTCAAGCATCTTCACGATAGCCTCCTTAAACTTCTTGCGAACTTATCCAAACGCGAAAAAATCTTCGCTGTTCAGTGGACAGCCCGGGCTCGTGGTACAAATTTAGCAAGGGACGCCTACAATGTCAAAAAATTCTCGCAAACTACTCGCAAATGTACTGCATGGATGTCTTGGAACCCACTCCGTTCAGCTGGGTCTCGTTCAATGAGGGAAGCGAGCAAGGCACTGCAGAGCGATTTCAAGATATTTGGTTTCACTCAATATCACAAGCTGATACTTTTGCGCAACATGAGATTTTAACATTCACATTTTGCATCGCATCGGGATCGTTTCCCGCGCTATGTGCCGAAGGTCGGAGTCGAACCGACACGGAGGGTTTAGCTCCACTGGATTTTGAGTCCAGCGCGTCTACCAGTTCCGCCACTTCGGCATGCAGAGTCGCTCCTAAAGCACGGCGCCTTCCCGCCACTTGTGTTCGACGTTCAATCTTTGTAGATTAAATTACCGTGCTTGGTTCGAAAGATCGTCGTAAATAAAATATAACTGATTTTTCCTAAGAGGTCAAGTTCGTCACCCCGTTGCTACGACCATACTTAAATGGCTGATGAGGATTGTAGTTTGTGGACTGGAGTCAAGCCATCCATCAAAATGGTCGTGCCGGGGCTTCCGCCATCGCCCGCGAAGGTTTGCACAGATCTTTTTTGACGATCTTGTGCGGGATTTCTTTGCTATCCACCACAGCTAACTTTGCGCAGATGAACGAGCCCGGTGGATCCGTTCCCTCCAGGCGATCGGATGACAAAGGTACTGTTTTCTCCTATACAATGGCTATTCGCGATTCGGTCCTCCCTCTGCCAGCGTTTGTCCAGGTCCACACAGGCAAGCAATCCCTTTCTGTTTACCTCGATTCATTGCTCCTCACCGAAGGGAGCGACTTTAGCATTGACACAGGGACAAGCACATTGCATCTTCGACCTGAGCTATTTCACCGTGTTGTTTCTCGAATTGATTCGCTGCACGCCGGGGTTGCCTTGCATTTTCTCCGTCTCGAGTTCACAACTGTGCAACCGTTTATGAAAACGCATTTTGTTCAGTCCTCCAGAGGCAGATTGGTCTTCAGTGATTCAATTAGACGAGATTCAGCCATCGTCTTTTCTTCTGAGCCATTCCGAATCAATGAAATTTTTGGATCGAATCTTTCTCGCAGCGGGAGCTTGAGTCGCGGCATCATCCTTGGGTCAAATCAAGACCTGAGTGTAACATCAAATTTTCGTCTACAGCTTTCTGGGAAGCTTACGGACGATATCAGCATACGTGCAGCGCTGACGGATGAGAATAGCCCAATTCCACCCGAAGGTACAACGAAAACCCTTCAAGAATTCGACAAGGTATTTGTTGAGATAAATTCTCCGCGAGTTGCTGCTACTCTCGGCGATTTTGATCTTCTCAGAAATAACGGTGAATTTGCAAAGGTTCAGCGAAGGCTTCAAGGGGCAGAGATGCGTATTTCTCTTGGTGGAGTTTTTAGAAGTGCTTCAGATGGGATTCTCCAAAAAATGAGCGCCTCGCTTGAAGAAAGCGGAACAGGCATTGACATTTCGGCTGCTGTTGCACGAGGGAAATTTACAACGAACCAATTTAATGGACTCGATGCTGTGCAGGGTCCCTATCAATTGACTGGAGCAAATGGCGAGCGAGGAATTGTCGTCGTTCCGGGGTCAGAGCGTGTCTACATTAATGGCGAGCTCATGGTTCGCGGGGCGACGGATGATTACACCATCGATTACAGTCTGGCGCAGATCACCTTCACTGTGAAGCGCCCCGTCACTGCTGCATCTCGTATAAGCGTTGATTTCCAATATGTGGATCGCAAGTTCACAAGAACCTTCGCCGGTGTGGAGGGAATTTCAAGTGTTGCTGGATTTCGAGTTGGGTTATCATATTATCGTGAAGCTGATAATCCAGATTCTCCCGTTGACGTTTCTCTTTCGGATAGCGACCGTGCAGTTATCGCAGCGGCAGGAAATAACCCTCTGGCAGCATCAAAGTCAGGCATTGAGTACGTTGGCATTGACTCATTGACGGGGGTACCAAAGGGACGCTATAAGCTGGTGGATACGCTCATCAACGGCACTGTGAGGAGAATTCTTCGGTACTCGCCGGGAGATCCCGGGGCTCTTTACAATGCCACCTTCTCCTATGTCGGAAATGGTCGAGGAGATTATGCGCGCCAACAGATTGGAGAATATGTTTACGTCGGACCTTCAGCTGGAAGTTACTTGCCGATCATTCTCCTCCCCTTGCCTGAGATGCATCAACTTGCGGATATATCATTTGCGTGGGACGGTGGTTCATTGCTACATGCTGAAGGAGAATATGCATTCAGCAGCTTCGATCCAAACAGACTCTCAGCAATCGCGAACGGACAAAATAGTGGTCACGCCTTCAAAGTTGGGCTCTCTTTGAAACCTGGCCGTATTCAAATTGGTAACACGGTTCTTGGCGAAATTGGTGCCAGCATCTCTGACCGCTATTATGGTGCGACGTTTCGTCCTTTAGACCGTGTTCAAGCAGTGGAGTTCAATCGCATCTGGGACATAACAGACACTCTTCCGGGCTCTAAGAACGTGGCGTTAGGTGAAATTATCTATCAGCCTTTGAAGTCTGTTCGGATTCTTAATTCTTTTGGCTTCCTCACTCTGGGTTCAGGGCTTACGTCATCAAAGTTTTCCGGATCGCTCCTCATCGGCACTGATACAGCCCGCATCGTCGACTATAAAATTGATTATGTGCATCGTCGCGGTGATGTAGCTCTCAGGAACAGCTATTGGTGGCGGCAGTATGCAACGGCACAACTCGATGCTGGTCTGATAAGACCATCTTTTCATTTTGAAATGGAAGACAGACGTGAATATGTGACTGACACATTGAGCCGGCAAAATGTTTTCAGCAGCACAAGTTTCCGCTTCTATGAGATTGTTCCGAAAGTTGTTATACCTATCTTAACTCGTTCGCTGTTACATCTCAGCGGTGTTTTCCGAGTGGATGAGATTCCCGACGGAGATCATTTTGTCCGTCAGTCTACATCGGTCGGCTATGGAGCGTCCTGGAGATTCGCCAATTCTATCGGCGTCTCTTCATCCCTTGATCTGACGAAACGGTCAAGACGTTTCAGCGAACTTGCTCGTTCTTCCAGTAGCGATGTGAATACCCTGCTCATCCGTTCCGTTTCTCGGTATCACGACAAGAAGAATATCCTTGCATCGGAGCTTTACTATGAGTTCTCAGCGGAGCGAGCAGCGAAACTGGAGAGGGTCTTTCTTCGAGTTGAAAAGGGGATGGGAAATTATGCATACCTTGGCGACCTGAACCATAATGGTGTTGCAGATGACAACGAGTTTGTTCCGGTGCGCTTTGATGGAGAGTATGTGCCGGTAACTGTTCCTTCGGATAGACTTTATCCTGTTAGTTCTGTGAAGAGCAGTCTTCGTGTGCGGTTTGCTCCGTCAGGGAGTTTGGGAGCCCAGAGATCCTCCGATGGATTCATCCAAACGGTGCTGCGCAACATTTCGTCTGAGACGTATCTCAGAGTTGAAGAGAAGAGCATGGATCCTCATCTGTCGAACCTCTACATGTTAAGGTTGTCAACCTTTCTAAATGATTCGACCACTCTTACAGGCATGAACCTTTTCTCTCAAGATGTGTATCTTCTCCCGAACAACTCGTTCTTCTCGGCACGCGGGCGCTTTCTCGTTCGTCGTGGCATGTCGCAGTTTGCGAGCTTTGTTGAGCGGTCGGGCTTGCAGGAACGCTCTCTTCGTTTTCTGCTGAAACCGTTGGAGGAATTTTCTCTACAGCTTGAATACCTTCATCGGGTTAACCGACTGAATTCAACTAGTTCGCCTTCCCTGAGGACAGGAATGGCTTCAGGGCGCACATATGATGTGAGTGGGGATGCAGGTTTGTTCGATTTCTCTTATCGTCCCCAGCAAGATATTGAGTTTGGTCTTCATATTGAGGTAGGTGAGAGCCGGAATCAATCCACAGCCCCAGTGCAAATAGCTGACATAAACGTAGAGGGAATTCGTCTTGTTCGATCAGTTGCCGGGCGCGGACAATTCAGGGCAGAGTTAAATCGTGAAGAGGTAAATCTAAGTTCAAGCGCGGCAGGTATTTTTGAGCTTACCAACGGTCGTTTACCAGGCGTCCACTATCTCTGGGGGATTGGAGGAGATCTCCGCTTTGCTGGATTCATGGAAGCCACATTCCGGTACGATGGGAGAACTGATCAGAGCAATCGGGTTATAAACTCCCTGCGTGTGGAGGTTCGTGCCTTCTTCTGAGAATTTGTGTCCATTTTGTGCAGCTATGTTTTGCAATTTATTTAGAAAATCTTATCTTAACTTTGTCTGGTGGAGGGAAGGGATGGAGTTCCGGATGTCGAACTCACGCTTCTGCGCAACACGAGGGACTTTGTGAATGGTACCTTTGATTCTTGGTGTTGTGATCGGCTTTGCTTCTTCAATTCCAATCGGTCCTATAGGCGTTGCGGTTATGTCTAAAAGCCTCCGGGATGGAGTTCATGCTGGATTTAATCTTGCCCTTGGTGCAGTGGCAATGGATTTCTTGTACGTTCTCGTTGCTATGATGGGAATTTCTGCGTTCATAGATCACTCGATTGTACGAATAGTTTTTGAGGCTGCCGGATTTGTCCTCCTTCTTTACTACGGACTTCGGAACATTTTTACCAAGCTCCACCACTTCGAGCCACCTCCCAACGGGACAACAAATGGATTACAAAAGAGATTTCACAGCATCTTTCTTGTCGGTGTTGTGCTTTATCTCTCTAATCCAACTTTCCTCGCCTACTGGATCGCTGTTGCGGGGGTGGTGCACGGTCATGGACTTGTCCCGGTGGAGACAGCAGCAAATGTTCTTTTCGCTCTTGGGGTTGGAACCGGCACGGCGCTCTGGTTCTATGCAGTCGTTCGCATTGTTCATTACCAAAGGCATATCCTGCGACTTAACACCATACACCGACTCACTCAAGCCGCTGGCTACACATTACTTGCCTTCGGCGTTTATGTCGGGTATGAATTGTTTTTGGCGCTCCGTGGTGGAGTTCCACTATTTTAATGGTCGACTCCTCTTCTTTTCTCCTTTATTGAGATGGAGACTGTTTATTGCACCTCTTTTCAGTCAAGCATTGGCACGATCTATGTAGCTTCTACAGACCGTGGCATTTGCAAGATCAGTTTACCTCGCGAGACGAAGAAAGATTTCATTGCCTGGCTTCATCAACACTTTGATGACAACGCAGTCATAGAGAGCCGGTCAAAGAACAAGGTCCTCATTGATGAGCTCTCGAGATACTTCAAGCGGCGTCTGGTGCAATTTACACTTCCCCTTGATGATCGCGGTACGCCATTTCAGCGGAAAGTATGGAGAGAACTCCTCCGAGTACCTTATGGACGTACGATCACGTACAAAGAGCTCGCCCGAAAAGTCGGTGCCCCGAAAGCCTATCGAGCAATAGGGCAAGCCCTCCACGCAAATCCTCTCCCAATTCTCGTTCCATGTCATCGCGTCATCGGGTCCGACGGATCGCTGAAAGGGTATACGAGTGGTGTGAAGACAAAAGAATTTCTCCTCCGCCTTGAAGGGGCACTCATGTTGTAAGGGAGGTTGCATTGTAAATAAGCTTTGTGTAGTTTTAAGCTGTTTTAACAAAGAGCCGCTTGGGTCCACTGCGGCAATTTTTTCTTTTGGCCTGAGGCTGGATTCCCTGTAGAACTTTGTGAAATCGATGAGTGCTGAATATATCTTATCTCAATTGGACCCCGCCCAACGTGAGGCTGTTCGCGAGATCTCAGGTCCTATTCTGATCGTTGCTGGAGCTGGAAGCGGAAAGACGCGAGTCCTCACTTATCGCGTTGCCTACATGCTGGAGAAGGGGATCTCTGCCTCTTCCATTCTTGCGTTGACATTCACAAACAAAGCTGCGAACGAAATGCGAACCCGGATCATTGATTTAGTCGGACCGCGAAGCCGCGAGGTCTGGATGGGAACGTTTCACTCTATGTTCGCAAGGATACTCCGGATGGAAGCAGAAAAAATCGGATATTCTCGTTCCTTTACGATTTATGACTCGGAGGATTCTCTGCACTCAGTCCGATCAATCATGGCTGACTTAGGTATTTCTTCCCAGCAGTTTAGTCCTGAAGCAATTCGTTCTCGCATAAGCGGTGCGAAAAATCAGTTGGTTACGCCAGCCGCCTATGCTCAAATTGCCTCAGATTTGTTCGAAGAGAAAACAGTTGCTGTTTATGAAGAATATGAAAAACGCTTACGTGCACAAAATGCTATGGATTTTGATGATCTCCTCATTAAACCAATAGAACTTTTTCGAACGAACACCCGGGTCCTGGAAAAATATCAGGACCGTTTCAAATTCATCCTTGTAGATGAATATCAAGACACAAACCATGCTCAGTTTGTTCTTCTCAACCTGCTTGCTTCAAAATATCGGAACCTCACCGTTGTTGGAGATGATGCTCAGAGCATCTATGCGTTTCGCGGAGCTGACATACGGAATATCCTTGATTTTGAGCGCACGTATCCAGATTGTAAGATTTTTCGGCTTGAACAGAACTACAGGTCAACGAAGAGAATTCTCAGCGCAGCCAGCACGATGATTCGCAAGAACCGCGACCAGATTCCGAAAACACTGTGGACAGCAAATCCCGAAGGAGAACGGATCACAGTGTTTGAATGTGAGGACGAAGTTGATGAAGGTCATCAAGTTGCCAGAGAAATAGAGAACCTGCTTTCCCATGGCAGATATACTTTTCGGGATTGTGCGGTTCTGTACAGAACTAATGCCCAATCTCGGTCAATCGAAGATGCACTGCGGCGGAATGGAATCCCCTATACTATCGTCGGAGGGATTGAATTCTATCAGCGGAAAGAAATCAAGGATGTACTGGCATATCTCCGTGTCATTGTGAACCCACTCGATGATGAAAGCCTTCTAAGGATAATCAATACACCACCTCGTGGAATTGGAGAAGCTACCCTGGGGAATCTCCGTCGCTTTGCAGTCGAACATCGGCTATCTCTCTTTCAGGCGCTGAAACAGGTCGCCGAAGGTCAGTCTGTAAAGGAGATACCATCGTTTAGCGAGCGAGGCAGAAAAAATCTGCAGTCGCTTTCTGAGCTACTTACGAAGTATATCTCCTTCCGAGACAAAATGTCTGCCAGTGAATTAGCTCGCACCCTTGTTGATGAGCTCGGCTTTCTCAGCACATTGAAGGCAGAGGGAACTCCAGAAGCGCTCTCACGCTGGGAAAATATTCAGGAGTTACTCTCAGCAATATCTGAGTTTTCCTCGAGCCACGCAGAAGCAACACTGGCGGATTTCCTTGAGGAAGTCTCTTTAGTAAGTGCTATCGACCGGTGGGAGGATGACAGAAGCACAGTCACTTTAATGACACTTCACAGTGCGAAAGGATTAGAATTTCCAGTTGTTTTCATCGTTGGATTGGAAGAAGGACTTCTCCCGCTGTACACAAATTCACTTGACCGATTCGCCCTGGAGGAGGAGCGACGCTTGTGCTATGTTGGTATGACTCGGGCAAAGGAAAGACTCTATCTAACATACACGCGGATGCGATATCGTTTTGGCGATCTGAATTCTTCAACACCTTCACGGTTCATTGAAGAGATCGACCAGAACCTGCTTGAATTGAGAAAGCCCTCCATTGGCGGCGCCACAGCGCGCTCGTTTTTCTCCGAGAGGCGAAGCAACCTGAACAGCGCAAGGAAGACGATCCTTCACCGGGTAAGAGGGTCCTCATACTTGTCAGGAAGAGATGGTCATAAGACTGAGCATCAAGAAGATGGTGTGATTGCATCACAAGAGATCAACTCTCTCAGCACGGGCATGATAGTTTACCATGACTCTTTTGGGCGTGGAAGGATTGTGGATATTTCAGGAGAGGGGGAGAATGCGCGAGCCGTTGTGAACTTTGACGAGGTTGGGCGAAAGCTTCTGCTTCTTAAGTATGCTCATCTTCGCATAGAGGAAGAGTAGTTTTCCGCTCATCATGCGATTGGGTTCTGTTAAGTGCGGTTAACGGTTTGATTTGCCTAAGACCTTCTCATAATATGCTTCATATTGTTCGACAATTTTCCCTGCCGGGAAACGGTGCACAGCACGCTGGCGCGCGGCTCGAGCGAATTTTCTTCTCTTTTTCTCGTTTCTCAGTAGATCAATAGCGTAATATGCCATTTGCTCAATGTCACCAACGTCACTCATATAACCGGTTACTCCGTGGTCTACGAGTTCGGGAAGACCACCAGCGTTTGAAGACACAACAGGGACTTCGCATGCCATAGCTTCCAGAGCTGCCAAGCCAAAACTTTCGGATTGACTTGGCATGAGCATGAGATCAGAGGCAGAATAAATTTTTACCAAATCAGCTTGTTTGCCAAGAAACAGAACATCGTTGTTGATACCAAGCTCATAACTGAGCAGCTCACATGATGAACGTTCGGGTCCATCTCCGACCAGCAGAAGTTTCGATGGAATTGATCGATGAACAATCTCAAAGATCTTGATGACATCTGCCACGCGTTTCACAGGACGAAAGTTTGAGACGTGGATCAGCACTTTTTCCCCATTGGGTGCAACAGATTCCCGGCATGAATCAGTATTAATGCGCCTATATTTATGAACATCCACAAAATTCGGAATCACCACTATCTCTTTATGAATATTGTAATTAGCGAGCGTCTGTTCGCGGAGAAAGTGCGAGACCGCTGTCACTCCATCGCTTTGTTCAATGCTGAATTTCATCACCGCCAGGTAGCTTGGTTCTAAGCCGACAAGTGTGATGTCAGTTCCGTGCAGTGTTGTTATGATTTTTAATTGATCGCGCCCGACGATCTCGCGAGCCAAATAGGCGCTGGTAGCATGAGGAATAGCGTAGTGAACATGGAGGAGGTCTAGTTTTTTGAACTGCGCCACATCCGTCATCTTGCTGGCAAGAGCTGGCGTGTAGAGGGGGAACTCAAACAAAGGGTACTGGGAGATCTCAACTTCATGATAAAAAATATTCTTGCTGAAGTCGTTGAGCCGCATTGGGATAGCATAACAAATGAAGTGTATCTCATGCCCTCTCTTGGCAAGGGCTTTCCCGAGCTCAGTGGCGATAACGCCGCTTCCTCCATATGTTGGATAGCACGTGATCCCGATTTTCATGGTTGATGGTTCCTTCGATAACATTTAATTTACTTGTCCTTGATGAGTTCCGCAATGAGTGGCTCGGTGGCGGGCAATTTCCCGTCATCTTCTCATTACTGCGCCAGTGAATTGGATGACATGATAAACGATTCCTACATTACTATTGCAAAATTCTCAAGGGCGGAGTTCAAAATCAAAGGATCACGTTTCATTGCATCTGCACTTCCTGTAAGAACACGTACCGAAGCAGAGGATTTTGTTGAAAAGATCCGCCGGGAATTCCGTGACGCAACGCATAACTGCTTTGCCTACATAGTTGGGTATCCAAAGAAGGAGACACGCACGGGTGACGATGGTGAGCCGAGCGGAACGGGAGGACAAAAGATTCTTGCGGCCATTGAAAGCAGAGGATTGAGCAATGTAGCTGTTGTCGTCACTCGGTATTTTGGCGGTACGAAACTTGGCATCGGTGGATTGAGCAGAGCGTATCGGGATGCAACGCTTGCTGTGCTCGATGCGGGTGGCGTCGCTGAGCAGCACCTTATGGAGCGATTGCTATTGACATTTCCCTATGAGCGCGTTGGCACGGTTATGCGTCTCGTCGAGCAGTGGCATGCACTCATTGAAGAGGCTGCCTATGCGGAAGATGTAACACTTACAATTTCAATCAGGAAATCAGCGGCTGATGCCTTTTATCATTCAATCATTGACGCAACAGCCGGAAATATTTCCGTCAGGCTCATGCCTTAACGCTCCTTGCCAAAACCTCGTATTGCGCAGGAACGCGTTCAGCAAGGGAGAGATATTTATGGAGATTTCGTGTTCACTAACTCAGCGTGGGGTGCGCTTGCACTCACCATTTGGCGCACGATCTTCGCCGTGTCGATAGCGATGACAAGTTCTTCATTTGTTGGAATTACGAGCACTTTAACGGACGAGCCATCAGTTGAAATAATTTTCTCTCGGTCCGACGAATAATTTTTCTTTTGATCGATTTCAATGCCGAGAAACCGCAGATCCGAACATGCTGCTTCACGAACCTCCGGGCTGTTCTCTCCAATACCACCAGTAAAGACGATTGCGTCTAAGCCTCCCATTGCAGCTGCGTAAGCTCCAATGTATTTTTTCACTCTGTAAGCAAAGACATCAAATGCGAGTTGAGCTCGTTTGTTCCCTTCCTTCATTTCAGCGATGATCTCTCTCATATCGCTGCTTATTCCGGAAATCCCCAGAAGTCCACTGTGTTTGTTCAACAGAGTGCCGGCCTCGGAAAGTGCCAGTCCCTCCTTTCCCATAATATACAGGATAATGGAAGGGTCCATGTCTCCAGAACGCGTTCCCATAAGGAGACCTTCAAGAGGTGTGAACCCCATAGTTGTATCTATGGAGACGCCACGGTCTACAGCCGCCATGCTGCACCCGTTGCCGAGGTGAGCAGTAATAAGCTTGATTTCGTCTTTCTTGACGCCAAGGATCTTATATGCTCGCCGCGAAACATAATAATGCGAAGTTCCATGGAAACCGTAGCGCCGAATTTTGTGCTGCTTATAGAGCACATAGGGAATACCATAGAAATAAGCACGGGGAGGCATCTTCTGGTGGAATGCAGTGTCGAACACGGCAACCTGAGGTGTATCAGGTAAGTGAATCTTGCATGCTTGAATTCCGCGCAAATTATGCGGATTATGGAGCGGCGCTAATTCAATATTTTCGCGGATTCCCTTGATCACTTCATCAGTGATCAGGACGGAATCGGTAAACGTTTCGCCTCCATGCACTACCCGGTGTCCGATGGCATCAATTTCGGATTTCTCTTTAATGACGCCATGGGTTCGACTCAGGAGAACGGCAAGGATGTACTCGATTGCCATAACGTGGTCAAGAATGTCACCGCTGATTTTAATTTCGTCCCCGTCAAGTCGTCTGTTCGTCAAGACAGCTTCGGACATGCCAATTCTGTCGACGATTCCTTTTGTGAGAACGGTCTCGGTTTCAACATCGATAAATTGGTACTTGATAGATGAACTTCCAGAATTGAGTACGAGTATTTTCATAGTTTCATTGTCGAATGTTGTGATGATTCTACGGACTTGGTTCAAGGCGATTGCCATTTTCATCATACCGGAAGAATCCCTGTCCTGTCTTTTTCCCAAGGTGTCCCTCACGAACAAGACGGCGTAGAAGCGGACATGGGCGGTATTTCAGGTCTCCCAGTTCATGGAAAAGTGTTTCCATCCAGGCGAGAAGTTCGTCAAGTCCCATCGTGTCAGCAAGCTCCAGTGGTCCATAAGGCATATTATAGCCCAATCGCATGGCTGTATCGATTCCATCCGCTGTTGCAACTCCTTCCATCAGCACGTGAATGGCTTCATTAATCATTGGGACTATAACACGCGTTGTAACAAACCCTGGATACTCATAGACTTCAACAACGGTTTTGCCAAGTCGCTCCGCAAATTTCTTAACAGTCGTGAAGGTGCTATCAGATGTCTTAAGGGCACGCACAATTTCAACCAACGGGACCTTGGGTACTGGATTAAGAAAGTGCATTCCGATTATGCGATCGGGGCGATTGGTAGCGCTGGCTATTTTTGTCAGACTGAGCGTCGATGTATTTGAAACGATAATTGTTCCCGGAGGGCAGATTTTATCGAGCTTTTGGAAAATCGACTTCTTTAGTTGGAAATCCTCATCAACTGCTTCGATGACAAGGTCGTAGTCCTTGCAGTCGTCTAAGTCTGTGGAGCCGTGGATGCGAGCAAGGATGGCTTTCTTTTCGCTCTGAGTAAGCGCCCATCTTTGAATTTCGTAATCAAGCTTTTCCTCAATACTGAGTTGGTTACGCTCGAGAGATTCCTCATCTTTTTCTACAGCGAGGACTTCAATGCCAACTGCGGCTATAGTTTGGGCGATCCCTTGTCCCATGACACCAAATCCGACAACGGCGACCTTGTCGATGCGATCGGATTCACGCCCTATTTGTTGAATACCAGGAAGTAGATCTTCTATGCGAATATTTTCAGCCTTCATGTTTGCTCGTCTTCTGTATTAACATAATGGAACCTAAAAATTCGAAAAACCACAAAGTTAAGATACTCAATGGCATTTTGAGATTCAAGGAGATTTTGTTGCACCTGGTTCGATCTGGTTTATAGGTTCATGGGGAAACGCATTTCCCGTGCAACGCTTCAGTTCTCCTGATGCTCAAGTGCCGAGTTTGTTTTCGGTCAAAGTTTTTTATAATTTTAAATGACGGAACTCTTGTGCGTGCAACTGTGTTTATACATTTGAGGTTGAAGTTAAGCCTTTTATTTTTGATAAGAAACACGACTTTTTAGGTCGCATTTTGATGCTGAGGTTATCGAAGAAAGTAGAATACGGACTAATTGCGATCAGGCATATTGCCATGCAACCGGTGGGGTCGGTTACTACCGCGAGAGAGATCGCAGCGAAGTATCGTATACCGTACGAGTTGCTTGCGAAAGTGCTTCAGAGTTTAGCGAAGAGCGGGTTGATTGTGGCGCATCATGGCGTCAAGGGGGGATATCTGTTGGCAAAGAGCCCGGGGCAAATTCCGCTCTCTCTAATTGTTCGTGCTATTGAAGGTCGCCAGGTTGTGGCAGAGTGCATCGCACAGACTGATGAGGATTGTCCAATCTCCGATACTTGCACAATTAAATCGCCTCTCCACAAGATCCAAAGCAACCTTGATCGAATTCTCTCGGACATGACTCTTTCGGAAATCGTGTGAGGAAGTTCTATGACAAGCCCGGTTCAGATCATCATTCAGAATGATGGTGAGTTCTTGCGCTTCTTGAGGTCAAAGTATCCAGTGTTTGATAAGTCGAATGTCTTTTTCAGAGATCTGCAGTATGGAGTAATGGGGTATTTACACGAGCGCGGGATAAAGGTCAGGTTGACTAAAGCGGAGGAGATCGCTCGTGAGGTCATAAAGGAATTTGAAAGGAGAGGAATTCTTCGCCAGGTAAATCAGCAAGGGTGGTTATTAGCTTATCCTGAATTTCGGGCGACTCGGCAGGAGAAAGTTCAGGAGAGATAAGTCCCTGCGCATCCTGTACATCGATCTCGGTAGCCATGGAGTGCTGTGGATGTGAAAAGGCGCGATGTATTGAAAAGCTTGCTTGTAATTTTCGCAGCCATGGAATGTTACGGACGTGAAAAGTCATTCTTCTATAGTCAAACTGTACCGTCAACCATCAAAAAAAGGAGGATAATTATGCCTTACGAATGGAAATTTAATCCACGCCCCTACTCTGATGCGGAAGCCAGGGAGCTGTTGAAGAACGTCATCTCTCCTGAGACAGCAGACTGGCACTATAATACCCATCATAAGGGATATGTGACAGCTCTTAACACGATTGAGCAAGGTCTTGAGACAGCTGATCGTTCGAAAGCCAATGGAAATTACAGTGAGATTGGGGAGCTGAAACGTCGGTTCACCTGGAATCACTCAGGAGCGCTTCTGCATGATGTCTACTGGGAGGTGATGGGAGGCGACGGAGATCCATCAAAAGGGCCAGACGTTGTCAAAGCTATTGAGAAAGAGTTCGGTTCTTTCGATGCATGGAAAGCCGATTTTCGGGCAACAGCGATCTCAGCAAAGTTAAGCGGCTGGGGATTGCTGGTGTACGACGCTCTCTATTCGCAGAGGCTTCTCAATGTCCTTGTTGATGAACACGCTTATGGTGCAATATGGGGTGGAATTCCATTGGTTGCACTTGACGTGTTTGAACACGCATACTACCACAAGGATGGACCAGCCCGCGCGAAATACATAGATAACTTCATCGCTAATTTGCACTGGGGTAGGATCAATGAACGCTATAAGCGGTATGTGAAGAAATAAATGCCGCAGGAGCACCTGCTTCATTCTTTTGCGATGAGGCTGGTGCTCCACCAGTAAATCATTGCAGCATCAGACGTAGAAAAGAGAAAAATTATGGGAAAGACATTAGAGGTCAGAAATCTTCACGTTGAGATCGAGGGTCACGAGATATTGAAAGGAATCAACTTGACAATTTCAACTGGAGAGATTCACGCCATCATGGGGCCAAATGGGTCGGGTAAGAGCACACTCTCATACACTTTGCTTGGGCATCCGGGGTATACTGTGACTCAGGGTGAGATTCTTCTTGACGGAGAGAATATTCTTGGGCTCTCGCCCGACGACCGTGCTGCACTTGGCTTGTTTCTTGCCTTTCAGTACCCAGTAGAGATACCAGGTGTCACTCTTGCAAATTTCTTGCGCACAGCGATCAACTCAGTGCGAAAGAAACAGGGCGCGCGCTCAGGTCAACCTGTAAAGGAGATGTCCGCTGTTGAGTTCTACAAACGTCTTGAAGAAAAAATGAAGCTTTTGCAGATGGATTCGTCTTTTGCGCGGAGGTATGTGAACGATGGATTTTCCGGCGGTGAGAAAAAGCGTGCTGAGATCCTACAGATGGCTATGCTGGAGCCATCAATTGCGATTCTTGATGAGACAGATTCCGGATTGGACATAGATGCGCTTCGAATTGTGTCCGAGGGTGTGAACGCGTTATTCAATGAAAACGTGGGAGTGTTGGTGATCACACACTATCAGAGGATTCTGCGCTACATACAGCCACATTTTGTCCACGTGCTTGTGGATGGGAGGATCGCTCTTTCAGGAGGTCCTGACCTTGCAGAGCATCTTGAGGAACAGGGCTACGATTGGCTGAAGGATCAATTAGGTGAAGCGGCCGCTTTGCAGGATAGAGGAAACTAATTTTCTTTTTATGACTTAGGAGATACAAGCATGGCAAATACATTTGATTTGAATCGGAAGGAAACCTATAAAGAACAATATGGTTTCTATGATCCGGGAACATATGTGTACCGCACACAGAAGGGGTTGTCAGCCAGAGTTGTTGAAGAAATCTCTGCCATAAAAAATGAGCCAGATTGGATGCGTAACTTCCGCCTTCGGTCGCTGGGCATCTTTCAAAAGAAGCCGATGCCAACTTGGGGAGCGGATCTTTCAGGTCTGAATTTCGATGAGATTTACTACTATATCAGACCTGCTGAACGGAAGGGGAGAAGCTGGGATGAGGTCCCTGAGAAAATAAAGCAGACGTTTGAGAAACTCGGGATTCCGGAGGCTGAGCGAAAGTTCCTTGCTGGTGTTGAGGCACAGTACGACTCTGAGAGCGTTTATTCGAGTTTGAAGGGCATCTGGGAAAAGCAGGGCGTTATTTTCTGCAGCACAGACGAGGCTGTTCAGAAGTACCCTGACATCGTGCGTCAGTACATAGGAACTGTTGTTCCACCGGGTGACAATAAATTTGCAGCGCTCAATGGAGCAATGTGGAGTGGAGGTTCATTTGTTTATATCCCGGCGGGAGTTCATGTGGAGGTGCCGTTGCAAGCTTATTTCCGAATTAATTCAGAGAGTGCAGGACAATTTGAACGCACGTTGATCATAGCTGAACCCGGAAGTTTTGTGAGCTATGTGGAAGGGTGTACTGCCCCTGTCTATGCTGTCGATGCTCTTCACACCGGCGTCATTGAAATCATTGTAAAGGAGGGGGCACGTGTTCGATACACAACCATCCAGAACTGGTCCGATAATGTCTACAACCTTGTCACGCAGCGCGCGTTTGTCTACAAAGACGGCACAATGGAGTGGGTCGATGGGAATCTCGGCAGCAAGGTGACTATGAAGTACCCTGCAGTCTTTCTTATGGAGAAGGGAGCGCACGGTGAAGTACTTTCCATTGCATATGCGGGTGATGGGCAACATCAGGATGCTGGAGGGAAGGCAGTTCATTTGGCTCCATATACATCTTCCCGTATTGTCTCAAAATCGATCAGCAAGGGGACGGGGCGGTCAAGCTACCGTGGTTTACTGAAGGTTGGGAAAGGTGCACATCATGTGAAGGCGAACGTTCGCTGCGATGCGCTTTTGCTTGATGAGAAGGCTCGGAGCGATACCTACCCGGTCATTCAGGTTGATGAGGATGAAGTTGAAATTGGTCATGAGGCTACGGTGAGCAAAATTGGTGAGGAACAATTATTTTACCTCACAAGCCGTGGTCTCAAAGAGGATGAAGCTACGGCGCTCATCGTCAATGGCTTTATCGAGCCTATTGTGAAGCAGTTGCCTATGGAGTACGCCATTGAGCTGAATCGATTGATTGAGCTTGAGATGGAAGAATCTGTTGGCTGAAAGTTCAAAGGCAAGATCTCAGTTTAGAAAGAGGGCGCATGCAAGAACTTTTGATCAACCAAGGAATCAATCGTGAAGCAGTTGAAGAGCTATCACGGATAAAAAGCGAGCCTGACTGGCTTCGGAAAATGCGGCTGCTCGCATGGTCAATTTTTGAAAGTTCCTCATACCCCAGCTGGCGTGGTATTGATTTCTCCGCTATTCGCTTTGATGAGCTTTATATTCTTCCTCCTTTTGAGAAATCTAAAGAAGATGTTCGGTCCCTCGACCGTCTTTTCTCTCATGGAGCACCCATTGCGGGTAACTTGCTTCAGTTGAACTCATCTCATGTTGAAGTAATTATGGATGAATCGCTGACGGACAAGGGGGTTGTTTTTACCAGTCTGGAACGGGCTGCCATTGAATTTCCTGAGATGGTGAAGCGATATTTCTTCACAGATGCAGTGAAGTTTACCGAGAACAAGTTCGTTGCAATGAATGGTGCACTTTGGACCGGAGGGATGTTTTTATACATTCCACCTCACACAGAGGTTACAGAGCCGCTGCAGTTTTCTCTCATAGCTGATGACAACCAGGGCGCTCTGTTTCCGCACCTCTTGGTTGTTGTCGATGAGGGGAGTTCAATTACACTGGTGGACCATTCAACGGCGGCAAATGGGGAGGCTCCGGCTTTTGTTTCCGGCATCGTCGAGATCTTTGCCAGGTCTTCATCCCGTATTAATTACCTCTCTGTGCAGGATTACGGTTCGATGTCATGGAACTTCACACTAAAACGTGCGATCCTTTCCGCAGATAGTCAGATCCTCTGGGGAGAAATTGGCTTGGGATCAAGAGTTTCTCGAGTCGGTGTTGAGGTCGTATTGCGTGAACCTGGCGCAAATGCACAACTCATGGGTATATATTTCGGCAGAGATGGGCAGCATCTTGAGTACGATACGTTGCAACTTCACGAAGCTCCACATGCAAAGAGCGATCTACTTTACAAGGGAGCGCTAAAGGACAAGGCGCGCTCTGTATTCCATGGTCTCATCCGTGTGAATCCCGGCGCTCAGGGGACAGATGCCTATCAAGCAAATAGGAATCTCCTTCTCAGCAATCAGGCAAGAGCTAATTCTCTTCCAACACTGGAAATTGAAGCGAATGATGTTCGATGTACGCATGGTGCAACTGTAGGACCTATTGATCCCGAACAGCTTTTCTACTTGATGGGGCGTGGGATTGATCGACAACTTGCGGAGCGACTCCTTGTGCTTGGATTTTTCAATCAAGTTTTGCAACATATCCCTCTGGAATACGTGCGGGAAAGGGTTCAGGAGCACATTGAACAGCAGATGAAATGATGTCTTTAGTCAAAATCGATAGCGTATTGCGGGAGTGTTTCTCATGCTCGATGCCGACGAGATCCGAAGGGACTTTCCTCTTCTTTCGCGTGAGGTGAACGGGAAACGTATCGTTTACCTCGACAGCGCAGCGACAACCCAGAAGCCATATCAAGTTATCGATGCGATCCGTCAATATTATGAGAAGGTAAATGCCAATGTTCACCGCGGGGTCTATACCTTAGCGGAGGAAGCCACGGAGGGATTTGAGTCTGCCCGTCGAAAGGTCGCCGCGTTCATCAATTCACCAACATCAGAGAGTATCGTTTTCACCCGGAATGCAACAGAAGCGATTAACCTCGTTGCGAATTCATGGGGACGGTCCAATTTGAAGACGGGTGACGAAATTATCCTCACTGAGATGGAGCATCATAGCAATCTTGTCCCGTGGCAATTGATTGCCAAAGAGCGAGGAGCTATCTTGAAGTTTCTCCATATCACGGATGAAGGCACACTTGATATTTCTGAACTTGATTCGCTTCTGTCGGAACGGACGCGCCTTGTCGGGGTGGTTCATGTTTCCAATGTTCTCGGAACAATTAATCCCGTGAAAGAAATTGTAAGCCGGGCACATGCTGCGGGCGCGCTTGCTCTTGTTGACGGAGCGCAGAGCGTTCCACACATACCTGTTGATGTTCAAGACATCGACTGCGACTTTCTCGTTTTCTCGGGGCATAAAATGCTAGGACCTACCGGCATCGGTGTTCTATATGGAAAAACAGAGCATCTCGACCGTATGCCTCCGTTTCTTGGTGGCGGTGAGATGATTCGCGAGGTACAATTAACGTCAGCAACATATAACGAGCTGCCATGGAAATTTGAGGCGGGGACACCTGATATCGCCGGAGCGATAGGCCTTGGTGCAGCTATCGACTATTTAAACAGTATTGGTATGGAAAATATCCGTGCATATGAAGAAGAACTTACCTCATATGCGCTCCAGGTACTCCGCGAAATTGATGAGCTTCAGATTTATGGACCACCAAAGCGTACAGGGGTGATCTCTTTTTGTTTCGCTGGAGTCCATGCGCATGATATAGCTACTATTCTTGACCAGGAAGGCGTGGAGATCCGAGCAGGACATCATTGTGCACAACCACTTATGCGGCGTTTGAATGTGCCCGCAACTGCCCGAGCAAGCTTTTATCTTTATACTACTCACTCCGAAATTGACATTCTCGCGGAAGGTCTGAAAAAAGTGAGGGAGGTTTTTGCTCGTGTCGCTTGAGGACTTATACAGCGAAATTATACTTGACCATTTTAAGAACCCTCGGAATGCCGGGATTATTGAGCATGCAGAAATCCGAAGTGAGGGAGCCAACGAATCGTGTGGCGACGAGGTCACGATTTTTGCTCATGTCAGCGACGACGGGAAAATCGAAGATATCCGATTCTCCGGCCATGGCTGTGCCATCAGCCAAGCTTCTGCCTCGATGATGACGGAGCGGATGAAAGGGAAAAGCCTTTCTGAAGCTGAAGAATTTATCGAGCACCTCCGGAAGATGCTGACAGGAGAGGAGCCGTTTTCCGAAACGGGGGAATTTGATGAGCTTGCTGCTTTGCGAGGGGTGGCAAAGTTCCCGATGCGGGTCAAATGTGCCACTTTAGCGTGGACCACACTGAAAATGGGGATAGAGGGGTACCGTAACAATCATTCCAGGGAACCTTAGGTTAGATACAAAATTTATCTTAAACCCTTGAAATAGTTGCGCCCTGTTGACGGTGTGCAGTTGACGGGGCGTTTTGTTAATATTCAGGGAAATTATCTTGACATTTGTTCTGAAACTCCTTAATATCGAATTATAGCGTTCGATGTATTCAACATCCGCAGGTTCAACGGAGGGACCTCGCATGCGTATTTATCAATTGTTTTTTAATATGTTGCTTCTGTTGCTGTTAACGCCACGCAATTTGACGGCACAGATGAGCTTCGATCCAGCTGCATCTACGCTGTTTCTAACGGTGTATGACAGCGCTGGAACGGTGATACGCAATGGGTTAGGTGTCGCAGTCGTAGATGCGCGCCATGCGCTTACTGCCGCTGATCTCTTAAGAGATGGTGTGCGTGCAACGATTAGAACCACGAAAGATGGACGTGGAGTTGATGTTTCCGGTGTTGACTATATCGACTGGCAAAACGGGGTTGCGCTCGTTCGTTTACCTACGGATGTTGGAGCTTCCGTAGCATCGATTTCTGAAGAGATTCCAGCAGCGCGGGAGAGTGTATTCTACGTTGCACAGGTTTCCCCATCAGCCATTGCTATCCATGGAACTGTGCTTGATCGTCAGGTACAATTAGGTCCCCTCTCCGTTGTTCTTCTCTCGCTTCGTCCCGAAGGAGTTCCTCTTGGAGCTCCTGTTTTTCTTTCCAATGGGACGCTGTTAGGTATCAACGGCTTCCGGCTTGATACCTCGATTGTTGGGCAGGTAGAAATGATACCTGCTTCGAACTACGCACCATTTCTTCAAACAGGAACGAGCACGATACCTCTGAGGAATTCAGCTTCGACTTTTCCATACAGGGAGGTACGGCGAGCTGTGGTCAACCACGTTCTCGGCAAGGCACCCGAAGCAATTCGTATTGTCTCAGATATTATATCGCAGTATCCAGTGTATATCTCGGCTCGTTTGTTTCTGGCATACATGGTATGGGAAGATCCAGGGCGAGCAGCACAGATCTTAAACGAAATACCGTTAGGTCTTATTGATCCGTTTATGCTGCACTTCAATCTTGGTGTGGCTCTATATTATTTAAGGAATTTTGAAGCTTCGAGAATCGAAATCGAGAAAGCTCAAGCCTTTGCCGAAGGCGCATCTCAGGTAGAGTATTTTCGAGGTCTTCTTGCTTTAGCAGTTGGGGATTCTGCAGAAGGGATGAGACTGTTGCGGTCTTCCGCTGAGAGAAAAGATGCAAGCCTCCCCTCTCTGGTAAATTGGGGATCGCTCCTCTTTCAGAGAGAGGATTATGCTTCCGCTTTCAATATCTTTACGCAGGCGGCGAAGCTCAGTCCACGCAATCGACAAGTGCTCCTTGGCTTAGGAGCTTCGCAATTCGCCCTCCGCGATTATCAAGCAGCGTACGGATCATTCCAATTGGTGCTCAAGGATTCGCCTCAGGATCCAAATGCTTCTCTTGGACTTGGACTCGTATCTCAAGCCCTTGGTGAATTTTCCAATGCTTCTTCTGCACTTCGAGCATATCTAAGGGCATACCCCGACCAGCCCATTGCATATGAGATTCTGGGAAATGTGCTACTACAGGCAGGCGATTACAAGGGGGCTATAGATGCGTATAGAGAAGCTATTCGTCTTGACCCATCATTGAGTAGTGAGATAGCAAGTCAGAGTGCGTCGCTGGTTGAATCTACCGCTCGAACGTTAGCGCTGAAGGCTTTTAAGAAGATAATCGTTCCGATGCCTGAATATGTGGGGCTTTCAGGTCAGGTGCAGAAGCTTCGGAATATTGAGCTTGCCAGACAACTCCAAGAGATTGCTTTTGATTTGCCTTCAATTGCCCAGGCTTGCTACGCGCGTGGAATGCTGCAGGGAACCTCTGGACAATCAAATGATGCTCTCAACAGTTTCCGTGCTGCTATTGAATTTGCGCCTACATTCGGTGCAGCGTATCAACAACTTGGCATTATCCAGCTCGCAACTGGCAGAGTATCTGACGCGGTGGGTACGTATAAAAAGGCTGTCGAAGTGCAACCAGCGAATGCAGACGCATATTACGGATTGGGTCTTTCGTATATTCAGGAGAGGGAGTATAACAATGCAGTCGCTGCGCTTAATAGCGCACTTCGGTTACGCCCCTCGTTTGGCGAGGCTTACTACGCCCTCGGCTCCGCATATTTGTCGTTGAATAACCATCGGGCTGCAGTGGATGCGTTGAAAAGCGCAATTAAATACCTCCCAACAAGTCCTCGCGCTCATTTTGCACTGGGGGAATCATATGTTCAACTGGGGGACCGAACGAACGCCCTTGCAGAGTATGAACAACTGAAGAAGCTTGATCCCGATCTGGCTGCTCAGCTTTTGTCTGAAATTTACAAATGAAGTGATTCTCGTTGTGGCTCTGGAGTAAGTCTTTCCTTGCGCCAGCAACGTTCCGGCGATTGTAAAACGTGAGGGGAGAACATGGCACCCAGAGCGGAGTTTGGCTGCTGTTTGAAAGAGAAACAAGCGTCGGCATTTTGGTGTCTGACCCCTTTCGATCAGCTATGCAGATACAAGTTGTTTCTGAAGGCGATTTTTCTTAGATTAATAACGCTAATTCCTGGAGTGAAACATGGCACGAGTTTGTCAAATCTGTGGAAAAGGTCCTATCAGCGGGAACAACATCAGTCATGCTCATAACCGTACTCGACGTCGTTGGTTACCGAACTTGCAGCGTGTCCGCATTATAGATGGCAAAGCAACACGGCAAGTTTATGTGTGCACCAATTGCTTGAAGTCAGGGAAGGTACGGAAAGCGGCTTAGCGTTTCAGAGATGGGTTCTCGCGCATTCAGAGGCAGTTTCGTACGGTCTGAACTGCCTTTTTTATTGATAGGGCACACAGGAATACCTTGATATAATTTTCAATTTAATCATAGTCTCATCATTATCTTTGAATCTTGTCTCTTACGTATAAATCAGCAGGTGTTAATATAGCTGCTGCCGAGCAGATTGTTCGGTCTATCAAGCCATTGGCACGAGAAACCTTCTCACCTCTTGTGCTTCGTGAAATAGGACACTTCAGTTCCTTCGTTAAGGTTCCCCTGAAAAAGTTTCTCTCACCGGTCATCGTTGCAAGCACTGATGGAGTTGGCACGAAGCTGAAAATAGCATTCGAAAGTGGCAATAACGGAACTATTGGACAGGACCTTGTGAATCACTGTGTCAATGATGTTGCTGTGTCGGGAGCCACGCCTCTCTTTTGTCTCGATTATTTTGCTACCGGAAAGCTCAGTCGTAAAATTGTGCTGGACGTCATTAAAGGCATTGCGACTGCTTGCAAGGAAAATTCTGTCTCTCTTGTCGGTGGTGAAACAGCGGAGATGCCGGGACTTTATAAAGGAAGCGAATACGATCTTGCCGGGACGGTCGTGGGCATTGTTGAACAGAGCGAAATTATTGATGGCAGCAGGATTAAGCATGGGGATGTGCTCATAGGGATTCCTTCGAGCGGTCTTCATACTAATGGATTCTCTCTTGTCCGCAAGGTTCTGCTCAGGAGATACCGCCTCGAGCAATTTGTCCCGGACCTTGGCACCACCCTTGTAGAGGAGCTTCTGAGAATTCATCGCTCATATCTCAAGCTTATTCGTGCTGTCATAGCGCAAAGGGTGCCACGGATTAAGGTTGGCGGCATTTCCCACATCACAGGAGGGGGGATTGAAGGCAATACACGGAGGCTTCTTCCGAAAGGAAAGCGCTTGAAGATCGACTGGGGTGCGTGGGAGCGCCCACCTATCTTTCAGTTAATTCAACAAATTGGCAAGGTTTCCGAGCCGGAGATGAGGAAAACATTTAATCTTGGCATCGGACTGATCTTCATTGTTGCGAAGACGGACGTTGATGCACTTATGCGGGTCCTGCGGGCAAAAGGTGAGAAGGCCTTTATCTGTGGCGAGATTTCGTAATGGCGAGGCAGTCGAACTTATTCCTCATTCAATTCCCTTTTGCCGCTTTTTGTTTCTCCTGGAGTTTTCTGAGAACGTCCTTCAAGATTGGCTCCCAAGCTTGCGGGGAAGCGTTCAGAACGTTGATTGTTTTCTGGAATTGTTCTCTTGTTAATCCATTGGCGTGCAGGACGCTGTCAACTCGGGCTGCAAAGAGGGAATCCCGCTGCGGCGTGCCGGGCTGAAATTGATTATCCAGCGCAGCGACATCAGCGTAGGCTTTCACGAATTTCTCTCGCTCTACGGGGAGCCGTATGTTCTCTTTTCGAGAGCACGCGGAGAGACTAAGCATCAAAAGGCACGATAGCAAGAGCCGTGATAATGGGATCTGAGATTTCATGCACATCGATCTGTTGTTCTTGCTAAGTTACCATTTTGAAGATTGTGTTGCAACTTAGGCGGCATTTGGTAACATCATTTTAGATTCGGTAATTCAAGATAACCAGGCAGGAAGTGACTACAATTGTTGCCGATATGGTTGAAGTATCGGTGTTTCGGTTTGTGGGAAATCGAGTGGAGTACCTACTTCTGCGCCGTTCCGATAGTGAGCCACTTTACCCCCGGCTCTGGCAGTTGATCACCGGTATCATTGAGGACGGAGAGACAGCTTTACATGCAGTCTTGCGAGAGCTCCATGAAGAGACGCAGTTAGTGCCGGTTCGTGTTTGGGCTGTTCCGTACAGCAGCTCCTTCCTTGAGATAGAGAAAGATGTTTTGCATTTCGTCCCGTTGTTTGCAATTCAGGTAGACAGCAACTGCGAGCCAAAGCTTTCGAAAGAGCATAGTGCATATTTATGGCTGACGTTTGAAGAAGCACTCCGTCGTTTAGCCTGGCCCGGTCAGAAAGAGGGCTTGCGGGTACTTCACAAGTTCATCGTAAAGGACTATGAGGTGGGGAAGTTATTGGAAGTAGAAATTCCGCGAGATTTTCGCTGACTGCTTTTGCTTTTCAGTTTGTCTTTTGTTTGTTTTCAGATTTTCTCAGAAGGATGCCGGAATCCTTGCATTTGCTCCCCCTTTTTTCTAAATTCTATTAAATTCTATCGCCTGCGAGTTAGTCTATGTCCGGTGTATCAGCCGCTCAGTCACTTAGTGGCAAAATTGCCATTGTGACAGGTGCTTCCAGTGGAATTGGAGAGGCAACCTCACTGTTGTTTGCTGCACGTGGAGCGCAGGTAGTCTTAGTGGCTCGTCGTTCAAACGGTCTGTCAAAGGTAGCTGATGAAATTGCTCGTTCAGGGGGCGTTGCGTATTCTATCCCCGCTGATGTCACAAAGGAACCTGATAGAAGACGGATCATCTCTGAAACTGTGCAACGGTTCGGCGGCATCGACATTCTTGTGAATGCTGCCGGGATTATTGGATCAGGGACCATAGAGACAACGACCGTTGAACAATGGGATACCATGATGGAGGTTAATCTCCGCTCAGTTTTTCGTCTTATTCAATTGGCTCTTCCATTTCTTGTCGAGCGACAAGGAAATGTCATCAATGTTTCCAGTGTGACTGGAATACGAGCTTTTCCTGGCGTTTTGGCTTACGCTGTTAGCAAGGCTGGATTGGATCAGCTTACACGTTGCGTTGCTCTTGAGCTTGCACCGAAGAAAGTTCGTGTCAACGCAGTCAATCCGGGTGTTGTCCGCACCAATCTTCATCGGTCTGGAGGAATGAGTGAGGATGAATATAAGCAGTTCCTCGAACACAGCCAGAGCACGCATCCACTTGGCAGGGTTGGAAATCCTGAGGAGGTCGCTTCACTTATTGCGTTTCTTGCTTCTGATGAGGCAGCCTGGATAACTGGGGTCTCCTACAGTATCGATGGCGGGAGAGCACAGACTTGTCTACGGTAGCCATTGATTTGCAATAATGCATTTCAATTATCTCTGGAACTACTTGAGTATTGATACAAATGGGCACATCTCCAACCGAGGTTTTGCTAATCTCCCCTAAGGAACTTTTGATAAAATGGAGTGATGGCAAGGAATGTCTGTATCCGCTTGAGCATCTTCGTCGGAGTTGTCCCTGCGCATCATGTCGTTCAATGGTTGAAGAGTTTCAAGAAAAAGGTATCCCTTTTCTGCTCAACTCGCACCAGGTAGAACTAAAAAGTGTGGTTCCTGTGGGATCATATGCGCTTCAGCTGGTGTGGGGTGACGGGCATGACACTGGGATCTACTCATATGAATACCTCCATCAACTTTGCACGCATTAGAAGTGTTTCTCTGATGAAAAGGCTCTCGTGGGCTCTTAGGTCATTCCTGTTCATGTTGGAGGCGAGTGTTTTGGTTTTCGGCGGTTGCAGTGATCGGATCATTCCACCGGAGAACCAGCCATCAGCTCGGGGAGCTGAACTAGCGTACTTCGATGCAAACATGATTTCTTCTGCTGTTCGGTGGGATGGCGATTTCAGTGCAAGTCAAGCCACAGCTGGAACTTTGTGGCCCCGCTCAGCACCTGTTCCGGCGATTTATGATATGGGGATATGGATAGGCGGAGAAGTTTCCGGTTCTATTGGTGTCTCCGCCGCGATGTATGGATCGGAATTCACACCTGGGAAAATAGGTGCAGCCGGTTCCGCCGGGGTGTTCAAGTTGATTCGGGGTAGTGCTTCACATGCAGACAGTTCAGCTTGGCCCATTGATCTCGGTGCCCCGCATGATTCGTCAGACAAGCCATTGATTTACGGCGATGAAACGTTGTGGACTATCTACAATGATTCCGTGCCAACTGCACATTTTCGCTTTCAGACGGCGCCACTATACGTAGAGATTCAGCAGACCGTTTTCGGATATGGAGCAGGTGATCCATGGACAAATACAATGTTTATCAAGTTCCAGGTAACAAATCGGGGTGGGCTCCCAATTGACCAAATGTACATCGGATTCTTTGCTGACGTCGATCTCGGGAATGCGTCGGACGATTTTGCTGGTTGGGACGCAGGGAGAGGCTGCGCCTATGGATACAATTCCGTCACGGACAGCTCATGGCAAGGAGCTCCACCGGCGCTTGGCATTTATTTTTTGAAGACCCCACTTGTTCAAACTCAGGAACGAGGGACGACGGCTTTTCTTGCCTTTGTGCGTTCGGGTGATCCGCAGACCGCTGCTGAGGCATACTGGATGCTCCGGGGTCGGACCCAGGCTGGTGCACCTGTTATCGACCCAACAACCCAAAGAGCAACAACCTTCATGTACGATGGTGACCCAGTCGCACACACAGGGTGGGTTGATTCGGTTGGCGGCGATAAGCGGCTCCTTTTGTCTACCGGACCAATTACTCTTCTTCCCGACGAGACCCAAACGTTGCTTCTTGGCATTACGATCGCACAAGGGGCAACTGCACTCAATAGCGTTTCTCAATTGCTTCACTCTGTCGAAATCATACGTTTGTCACGAACATTTTGGGATTTCTGATATGGGACTCGACATTTTTGAGGAGATTCCTCGAATTCCCTTAGCGCAGTTGCCGACTCCTCTTGAGCAAGTCACAATTCGCGGATTTGATATTCTTATTAAGCGCGACGATCTCACTGGGTGCGTAACCTCCGGAAACAAAATACGGAAAATGGAATTTCTCGTAGCTGACGCTCGGGAACGTAATGCAACAACTCTCGTAACCTTCGGAGCTGTGCAGTCGAATCATGCGCGGACTGTTGCAGCTGTAGCGGCAAAACTTGGCTTCAAATGTGAACTGTATTTGTGGAGCGATTCCGGTTCCCCTTCCGGAGGAAATTTTTTCCTGAGCCGTCTCTTTGGGGCAGAGGTTCACGTGCTTCCTAAGACTGACTATGATGTCCTCTACCGTCAGATGCTCTCGGAGGAGCGTGAAGGCAAGTATGTGATCCCTGAGGGAGGATCTAATGGCTTTGGTGTCCTTGCGTATGCATTAGCTGTGAGCGAGATAAAGGAACAACTTCCGAAATTCCACCGTAGCATCGATGTGATCGTCACGGCTGCTGGAACAGGAGGGACAGGCGCTGGGCTTCTTCTTGGGGCGAAGCTATTTGATGTTCGTGCTCAGGTCGCTGTGGTCAATGTCCTTTATCCAAGACCAGAAATTCTTCATAGGGTTCGGGTTCTCTTGGAACAAGCTTCAGCCCAATTCAGTCTACCTGTGCGTGTTGACTGGGAACGAGATTTGCTTATTCTTGATGGGTATTCCCGAGAAGGGTACACAAACATTGCTCCAATGAAGGCAAAATTCATTATTGATATGGCGCAGGAACATGGTCTTGTTCTTGACCCTATTTACACCGGAAAAGCGCTGTACGGGTTGACGAGAGAAATGCGACGTGGAGGGCTGCTGGAAGGGGCACGTCCTCTCTTCGTTCATACAGGCGGTATTTTTGGCCTTTTTGCTAAGCAGCAAGAATTTGAACGATCACTGCGATAACTGATCTTATGTTACCGAGAGAAGCTGTCACAGCATGAACAAACGGAGGCTTGACTATGCGAGAAATAAAATATGAAGATGTTGTCGCAACTGTCCGTGAAATGTCGATAGAGGCAAATTTATTCCTCAAAGAAGATGTGAAGAATGCTTTGAGCGATGCCTACCAACGTGAACAATCAGAAACAGGTAAGAACATCCTGGGCATGATTTTGAAAAACATGGAGGTTGCAGAAAGAGAAAGACTCCCCCTCTGTCAAGACACCGGTTTAGCAGTGTTCTTCGTTGAGATAGGGGAGGACGTAAAGGTGAGTGGGAAAGGGCTTACTGAGGCAATCAATGAGGGAATGCGCCAGGGGTACAAGGATGGGTATCTGAGGAAATCTGTAGTTGCCGATCCACTCCGACGCACAAACACAGGGGACAATAGTCCAGCGATCATTTACTATTCCTTAGTTCCGGGGGATCGACTGAAAATCGCCTTTGCGCCAAAAGGGGGCGGCTCAGAAAACATGAGCACGGTGAAAATGTTTCCACCTTCAGCAGGTTGGGAAGGTATAAAAAAGTTTGTCCTCGAGTGGGTGTTCCATTCAGGTGGAAATCCTTGTCCTCCTACAATCCTGGGAATTGGTATTGGGGGGAATTTTGAGCTTGCTGCCCTCAATGCGAAGAAAGCTCTTGTCTTCAGAAAAATGGGGGAGCGGAACCGTGACCCGTTCTGGGCTGAAAAGGAGGTGGAACTCCTTGAAGATATCAACAAGCTCGGTGTAGGTCCTATGGGTTTAGGCGGGACCGTCACAAGCCTTGATGTCTTCATTGAAGTTGCACCTTGCCATATAGCATCATTGCCAATGGCAATTAACACGCAATGCCACGCTAACCGGCATGCATTCAGAGAATTGTAATGAGGTGACGTCATGGTACCTAAGAAACTGACTACTCCTTTAACTGATGAGGTTGTTCTTTCTCTCCATATTGGAGATCAGGTTCTTCTTTCCGGGATTGTCTACACAGGCCGTGATTCAGCCCATAAGAGGCTCATAGAGCTTCTGGATAAAGGGGCATCCCTTCCGTTTGATGTCGTGGGTCAGGTTATTTATTATGCCGGTCCTTCACCGGCGCCCCCAGGGAAACCGATCGGCTCAGTGGGTCCAACTACATCGTACAGAATGGATGCGTTTGCACCGCGACTTCATGAGTTGGGTCTTAAGGCAACGATAGGCAAGGGCCCGCGTAACAAGGAAGTGATGGATGCTTTAGTAAAGCATAAAGCTGTGTATTTCACTGCCGTCGGGGGCGTGGCAGCCCTCCTGGCAGAAAGGGTGAAAGAGGCTGAACTTATTGCATTCGAAGATTTAGGGCCTGAGGCTATACGGCGCCTGGTTGTTGAGGATCTGCCCCTGATAGTTTCTGGAGATGCATATGGGAAGGACCTCCACATTGAAGGCGTTAAAGCATGGCAAAAATTGAACGTTGAGAGCTGGTGAAGATTAATTATCTGAAGGTCGCGAGGTGGGTGGAGTGGATTATCGTGTTGAAAAAGACTCGCTGGGAGAAAAACAGGTCCCAATGGATGCTTACTATGGGGTGCAAACGCTTCGAGCAATGGAGAACTTCCCGATCAGTGGGTTGCGCCCAAAGCCTCGTTTCATCGACGCAGTGGTCATGATTAAAAAAGCCGCTGCAAGAGTGAACAGCGACCTCGGGTTGCTGGAAAAGAAAAAGGCTGATGCCATTGTTCAAGCCTGCGATGAAATCCTGAGCGGTAAACTTCGCGACCAGTTTGTTGTGGATGTTTACCAGGCAGGTGCTGGCACCTCGCACAATATGAATGCCAATGAAGTCATTGCCAACCGTGCCATTGAGATACTCGGCGGGGAGAAAGGGAACTACTCAATTGTTCATCCGAATGATCATGTCAACATGGCGCAATCCACAAACGACGTAATTCCAACTGCTATTCGCATCGGCGCACTTTTACTCCTCAGGGATTTGCTTCCGGCATTGGAGAAGCTCGAGAAGGCATTCCAACAAAAGTCAATCGAGTTTGACCACGTCATTAAGTCGGCGAGAACACACTTGCAAGATGCTGTCCCAATTCGACTTGGGCAAGAATTTGGTGCTTACGCCGCAAATGTACGGCGACATTACAAGAGCATCCAGCAGTCAGCCGAAGGTCTCAAGGAACTCGGTATAGGGGGCACTGCAGCAGGCACTGGGTTAAACGCTCACCCGGAATACAGGCCACGCATGGTTGCTGTACTTTCGTCCGATCTTGGCTTTGATTTCCGGATGGCTGAGGATTACTTTGAGGCAATGCAAAGCATGGCTCCTGCTGTTGAGGTCTCTGGCGCGCTCCGTAATTATGCACAGGACTTGATTCGTATAGCGAACGATCTACGACTTCTCAGCTCAGGACCGAAAACGGGACTGTATGAGATACAACTTCCCCCTGTCCAGCCCGGGTCCTCAATCATGCCGGGGAAGGTTAATCCTTCAATTCCTGAGATGGTTGATATGGTCGGATTTCAGGTTATCGGCTGTGACTTGACGGTTACTCTTGCAGCACAAGCTGGTCAACTCGATTTGAATGTCATGATGCCTGTGATTGCATTTAATTTATTCCATTCGATTGAGATTCTGACAACGTCTTCAAACGTTCTTGCTGAAAAAACAGTTGCTGGCATTATTGCTAACGAAGAACTCTGCAGGCAATACGCGGAAAGGAGCATGAGCGTTGTGACTGTACTTACTCCTCACATCGGATATGCTAAAGCGGCAGAGATTGCAAAAGAATACCTTGCCTCAGAAAAATCTATTCGCGATATTCTCAGAGAGAAAAAGTTATTTTCCCCGGAACAATTAGACAAGATTCTTGATCTTTGGAAAATGACAGAACCCGGTATTCACTAACGCAGGAGGCGCAACTATGGCAACCAAAACAGAAAAAACCGAGCTCTTTACTGCAGGCAAACTTGCCGCGCAATGGAAAGTCTCGCAAGCCGACGTAAAGAAAGCTATTAAAGCGCTTGGGATCAAGGCTGATGTGGTGAAGGGGAACTGTTCATACTATAGCGCTGAGTCCGCTGCAAGGATTAAGAAAGCACTTGGGAAATCATAGATGCCGGAATAGGCGACATAGTCGCTTAAACCGTTCTACCGCCGGTCGTGTGCCTGGCCTTTACAACCTTGTTCTCTACCTTGAGCGTCCTTGTGTAATTCAAGTAGGGAAGTTAGGAAGATTTCACTTCCAGCGTGGCTACTACATCTACACAGGGAGTGCACGAGGTGGGCTTGACCAAAGGCTCCGGCATTACTCGAAAGACCCTTCTTCTCCCCGGTGGCACATTGATTACCTCCGCAAGCATGCGAGATTGATAAAAGCCCTTTGTTATGCCAACGCAGAAATAGATGAATGTGCCCTGAACGACGCTATACTTGCTCTCCGCGGAGCGACCGTTCCTGTGAAAGGCTTCGGCTCATCTGACTGCTCTTGCATTTCTCACCTTGCCTTTTTCTCCGCCGAAGGCGGACTGCCAGCGCAAATCCAGAAGGCGAAGGGATGCTCTGTCAGAGCTCCGTAATCGATCATCATCTTTCAGCGCCAAACGTTTTGCACCGTCCAAGCTCGGCGAATTTGACAGCCTGAGACCTTGCAAGTTGCGGACAGGTGAAGTATATTTTTTCGTAAGCCCTCTCCACGGGCTTTTCTCATATTGGTTTACGATGGAAACAATACGCAATTTTTGTATTATTGCCCATATCGACCACGGTAAGTCTACGCTCGCCGATCGCCTCCTTGAGCGAACCGGGACGGTTCCCAAGCGACAGATGGTGGACCAGATTCTCGACGACATGCCTCTTGAAAGAGAGCGAGGTATCACCATCAAATCGCACGCAATCCAGATGAAATACCATGCAAGGGATCACCGTGAATATACCCTTAATTTAATCGACACCCCAGGGCACGTTGATTTCTCTTACGAGGTCTCGCGCTCACTTGCTGCTTGCGAAGGCGCAATACTCGTCGTCGATGCCTCCCAGGGCGTTGAAGCGCAGACTGTGAGCAATGCTTACCTCGCTATTGAAGCAGGATTAGAGGTAATTCCCGTGATCAACAAGATCGACCTCCCCGGTGCTATGGTGGAGGCTGTCAAGCGTCAAGTAATCGACCTTATCGGATGCCATGAAGATGAGATCATCCTTGCGAGTGCAAAAGCAAATATCGGTATAGACGACATTCTTGAAGCTATCGTCCATCGAATTCCTCCACCAATAGGATCACCTGATGAACCACTTCGTGCTTTGATCTTCGATTCGGTTTTTGATGCATACCGCGGTGTCATTGTTTACCTGCGAGTATTTGAAGGAACCCTCAGAGAGGGCGAACAGATTCTCTTTTTCAGCAACGGGAAACAGTTTCAAGCTGAGGAAGTTGGTGTTTTTGAACTTAGCCGTGCGCGGACCGGAATACTTAGCGCTGGTGATGTAGGGTACTTGATTGCTGGCATCAAGGATGTTCATGATTCGAGTGTTGGTGACACAGTTACGCATGCAGATCGACCTGCGTCCAAACCTCTGCCAGGCTATAGGAAGGTCAAGCCGATGGTCTTCAGCGGCCTATACCCATCGAATGCCGAAGATTTTGAGGCGCTACGTGATGCACTCGAGAAACTCCGTCTTAACGATGCTGCAATTGTATTTGAACCAGAAACCTCAGCAGCCCTTGGGTTTGGTTTCCGATGTGGCTTCCTTGGTCTTCTCCATATGGAGATTGTCCAGGAACGGCTGGAACGAGAATATCAGCAAAAATTGATCACAACAGTCCCCAACGTGGAATATCGTGTTCGTATGCGAACTGGGGATATACTTTTTGTAGATAATCCAGCTCAGATGCCTTCTCCTGGGGAGATTGAAGCAATTGAGGAGCCTTTTGTTCTCGCCCAGATCATTACTCCTTCCGAGTACATTGGTGCGCTGATGAAGCTCGCGATCGACCGGCGGGGTGTGTATAAGACGACAACATACCTTGATCCAACACGAGCCGATCTACGGTTTGAACTACCACTTGCAGAGATCATCTTTGACTTCTACGATAAACTGAAATCGACGTCGCGTGGATACGCTTCCTTTGATTATGAGTTTCTTGAGTACAGGGAGTCCGACCTTGTGAAACTTGATATTCTCTTAAACGGTGAGCCAGTCGATGCACTCTCTACGATTGTTCATCGCAGCAAGGCATATGACTGGGGTCGCCGCTTGTGTCTCCGACTTCGAAAGTTGATTCCCCGGCAACTGTTTGAGGTTGTCATACAGGCGGCTATTGGGAGCAAGGTGATCGCGCGAGAGACTATTGCGCCGCTTCGAAAAAACGTTCTTGCGAAATGTTACGGCGGTGATATCACCCGGAAACGAAAATTATTGGAAAAACAAAAAGAAGGGAAAAAAAGAATGAAGCAGATCGGACGTGTGGAAGTCCCACAAGAAGCTTTCCTGGCGATTCTTTCAGCGGAGGAGGAGTGATATGGAATCTCGGAAAACCCCTCAGCGCTTTTCATCGTCTTCTCGTAAGGGCAGACAACCAGTTGACCAGAAAAAACCGAGAACGCCAAAGGAAAAATTGGTTGCGTTCCTGAAGGAGGTCTTCTACGTCGGAGGTGCTTTCCTTATCCTTAATAGCTTTGTGCTCGCCTCATTTGAGGTTCCTACCGGATCGATGGAAGATACAGTGATGCCCGGGGATTTTCTTTTCGTGAATAAATTCATTTTTGGAGGGACAACTCCAAGGACAATTCCCCTTACCAATGTTCGTATCCCACACGTGAGCCTGCCAAAACTTCGCCAAGTTCATAAGGGTGACGTCATAGTCTTTGTGTGGCCCGGCATGCCGAATGAAATTCGACCGCTTGAGCCTACATACTATCTGAAGCGATGTGTCGCTGAGCCAGGAGACACAATCCAGATCGTCAACAAGGTTGTTTTCGTGAATGGAATTCGTCAACCGCTTCCTAAGTATGCGAAGTTTGATAGACCTTACATCATTCCCAGGGGAGTTCGCGATAGCCGAATTTTCCCGCCCGGGTCGGACTACAATGAGGATAACTACGGGCCGCTTTGGGTTCCTAAAAAGGGGGGAACAATCAAGATCACACCGGCAAACCTTGAACAGTGGCGAATTTTCATTGAACGCGAGGGTCACACTGTCGATGTCAATAATGGCTTAGTTACAATAGATGGAAAGCCAACGGACAGGTACACCGTGGAACGTGACTACATATTCGCAATGGGTGATAATCGTGACAACAGTCTGGACAGCCGGTTTTGGGGATTTGTCCCCGTAGATGATGTTGTCGGCACTCCGATGATTGTTTACTGGTCATGGGATCCCAGCATCCCAATTCTTGACATAATTACAAAACTTCAATCGATTCAGTGGGGAAGATTGGGTACGATCATTAACTGAAAAATCCTATGTTGAAAGACCTGAAAAATAGCGCTGCTGAATGCGTTAAACGGAATGATAAACTAGTTGACGAGCGAAAGTCGCTGCAAAGAGTTCGTGATATTGTTGAAATCTCCCTCGCCGCTATTTTCGCTGCTCTTGTTCTTAAGACCTTCTTCATTGAAGCTCTTTGCATTTCATCAAGTTCGATGGCAAATACTTTGCTTCCGGGCGATTTTGTTCTCGTAAACAAATTCATTTACGGTATTCGCATGCCTGAAAGGATTCCACTTACATCGGTTCGGATTCCGCCAGTGAACCTGCTGGGGTTGAATCACCCAGATCGAGGAGATGTGATAGTCTTTCGCTACCAGAAAGACCAAGACGAATTTAAGCTCGCCTCAGGCGTTAATTTTGTCAAGCGATGCGTTGCAATAGGTGGAGATACGGTGCAGATTATCGGTAATATCCTGTACGTAAACAGGCATCCGATGTCTTACCCTGCGCCTGCAAATTTTGGTGGTCGCTTGCTTTTCTCGGAAGCAATCCCGGAAGATCTGGACTTCGAGATTTCCACGGCTCTTATGGGAATAAACCGCCACGTCTCAGTTAGCGGAGCGAAACTTGAAGGCGCTGACTGCGGACCTGTTGTTGTGCCAAGGCGCGGCGATACACTTGTGATTTCCACATCTAACATTGATCAGTGGGGGGCTTTTATTGAGCGGGAGGGGCATCGGGTTGCCGTGGGACAAGATGCTGTGATGATCGATGGGAAGCCCTCTGATCGCTACGTTGTTGAGCGCAATTACCTTTTTGTTTTAGGGGACAATCGAGAAAACAGTTCAGATAGTCGGGATTGGGGTTTTCTGCCGGAAGATTTTGTGGTCGGTCGCGCGATGATGGTGTACTGGTCGCTGGATCTACCTCAAGTGCAAAGGGGATTTATGTTACCCTTGCAAGCCATCCGATGGAGTAGAGTTGGCATGATAGTACGATGAATCAAGCAAGCCTTTACATCCATTTTCCATTTTGCATGCGGAAATGTTTCTACTGCGATTTTTATTCTGTTGAATCGCTGGAAAGTTTAGAAGAATTTCTTAAGGCATTGAAGCATGAGATTCTCCTTCGGCGTACGCTTCTTACAGATGACGTGTTGTTTGAAACTATCTATTTCGGTGGAGGAACTCCATCGCTTCTTTCTGCGGCGCAAGTCGCTGAACTTTTAGGCACGCTGAGTTCGTCATTTCAATTTTCAGATGACGTCGAGATCACCATTGAGGTAAATCCAGGTACAGTTTCTCTTGATTGGTTTTCGAGCGTTCGATTGATTGGGGTGAATCGTGTTAGCATAGGGATTCAGTCCTTCGACGACAAGCTTCTGCAGTGGCTTACGCGAATCCATTCAAGTGGCGACGGTGTGCATGCCTATCTGGCTGCGCGGGGTGCGGGCTTCGAAAATGTGAGCATCGATTTAATGTTCGGTCTCCCAATGCAATCCATTGCGCAATGGGAGTGCACGCTTCAGCGGGCTGTTGAGCTGGGACCTGAACATATTTCGACGTACAGTCTCATTGTTGAACCAGAGACTCAGCTTGAACGCCTTGTTAAAGCAGGAAAGGTGAAGTTGTTAGATGACGATGCCGATGCGGCGATGTATCAGCTTGCTATCGAGTTGCTCACTTCATCGGGCTATGAGCAGTACGAAATCTCAAACTTTGCAAAACCTGGTTTCCGATCACGGCATAATGCGAACTACTGGAATCATAAGCCTTACCTTGGGTTGGGCCCCTCTGCGCATTCATTCTGGAAAGGCGAGCGATCCTGGAACGTTCGCAGTATTTCGGAATATATTTGTTCTTTGAACAAGAATCGCTTTCCTACAGCCGGGGCAGAAATTCTGAGAGAGACTGAGCAGTTTGAAGAAAGCGTTTATCTTGGGCTCAGGCAAGGCCGTATTGACATGAGGGCCCTTGCCTCGCAATTTGGAATAGATTTAGCGACTCAAAAACGAGATCTTTTAGAAGAGTGGCAACGCCTCGGGTTTATTTTCTCTGATGGGGCTGTTCTTCAGCTTACGCGGCAGGGATTTTTGATTGCTGACGAACTTGCCAGGCAACTCATTTGAACTTTTGCATAGGCTACGCTAAATTATATCGCTCTCAGTGACGTAAGATGGAGAAAGGGATATCATGAACTTTCGTCGGATCAACTTGTTTATCGGCTTAGGAGTTTTTTTCGTATCGTTTCTGACCTTCTGGCTGACAGTTCAGCCGAGTGTCTCATTCTGGGATTGCGGTGAGTTTTCCGCAACAGCCTACACCATGGCTGTCCCACATCCACCAGGTGCTCCCTTATTCCTTATAGTTGGACGATTTTTCCAGATGATCCCGTTCGTCCATGATCCCGGATTAAGGATCAACACTATTTCCGTTCTTGCTAGTGCCTTCACCGTAATGTTTCTCTATTTCATAGTTGTACGGCTCATCAAGCAGTGGCGTGGGGAACCGAAGAGCGTTGTGGATTTACTTATCGTATTTGGTTCGGCTGCGGTGGCTGCGCTGACATTCAACTTCAGCGACACGTTCTGGTTCAATGCTGTTGAGTCAGAGGTCTACGCCTCGAGCATGTTCTTTGTTTCCTCTGTTGTGTTGCTGGCGCTCATATGGTATGAGCACGCTTATGAGCCACAAAGCGAGCGCTATTTACTTCTCATTGCCTACTTGATGGGGCTCTCCATAGGCGTTCATCAGTTAAGCTTGCTGGCATTCTTCACGGTAGCTTTCCTGATCTATATTCGCTACTATGAAGTCACGAGCAAATCGTTTATTTATTTTTCCATCATAGCGGTTTTGGGGTTCGGTGTAATCTTTCCCGGTATTGTCAACTGGCTTCCCGATTTTCTGGATGGGAAAATTGGGACGTTGAGAGGAGGGGAAGAAGGAAGCGATATTATTCGCATGATCCCAATATTCATAATTGCCGGATTGATTTACCTTGTTTACTGGGGAACCAAGCAGAAGAACAAAGTTGTGGTGACTGCGTCTATGGCGGCAGTGCTTATTGTTCTCGGATACGCTACATACGCAATGGTGATCATCCGGGCAAATGCTCAACCCCCCGTGAACGAGAATAATCCAAGCAATCTGAATCGGTTCGTGATGTATATCAACCGTGAGCAGTATGGTGAACAGCCATCGATCTTCAATCGAATGTGGAATCCAGAGCCAGAGAAGCAGGCGAATTATCGGAAATATGGCGGTCCATGGGACTTTTTCTGGCGATATCAGCTTAATCATATGTACCTGCGTTACCTCGGATGGAATTTCATCGGACGCGCTGGAGATATACAGGATGCGCCGGTCGCATTGTTCGACAGCAAAACTCAGTGGTCGGATAGCCGCGCATTCCCTAACCGCTATTTTGCTCTCCCATTCATTCTCGGACTGATCGGCGTATTTTACCACTTCAAGAAGAGCTGGAAATTTGCCCTCGCGTTTCTTGCATTGTTCGTAGTGATGGGATTTGCTCTTGTAGTGTACTTCAACATGGCGGAGCCCCAGCCTCGTGAGCGAGACTACTTCTATGTTGGGTCGTTCTTTGCGTACGCCATTTGGGTTGGGCTTGGGGCAGCAGCTCTTCTTGAACTCATCGAGGAGAAAATTCGGTCACACCGGGTGAAACCCATATATCTCGGTGGCGCACTTTTTCTTACTCTCTTTATTGTGCCGGTGAATATGGCAGTGCAGAATTGGTGGGACCATGATAGGTCGCGGAATTATATTCCGTGGGATTATTCGTATAACCTCTTGCAGAGCTGCGAAAAGAACGCTATTCTCTTTACCAATGGTGATAACGATACATTCCCACTGTGGTACCTGCAGGAAGTCGCTCATGTTCGAACTGATGTTCGGGTTGCAAATTTGAGTCTTATCCAGACGCCGTGGTATGTGAGGCAGCTTAAGCATGAACGTCCTCACGGCGCCCTCCCTGTCCCAATTTCTCTTTCAGATGATCAGATTGATAACATCACGCAGCAGGGGGGTGTTTTGTGGAAGACACGGGAAATCACGCTTCCTGTTCCTCCAGAGGTTTTTCAGCGCTATGGCGTGACAGACACGGCTGCTCTTCACCGTGGCGGAATTACATTTACTGTTCAGGGGACGAAGCTCCAGGGTGCCGACGGACAATCGTTTGAGATACTTTCTTCACAAAGCGTTATGGTGCTTAACATCATTCAAAACGCCGGGTGGGATCGCCCCGTGTACTTCGCTGTTACAACCCTTCCTGAAAGTCGCATTGGCTTGGAAGATTACTTGAGAATGGATGGCCTTGCCTATAAGGTAACCCCGGTAAAGCGGACATCAGACTGGCAAGCTATCTCACCTGAAATTCTTTCTCAACAGGTAATGTACCAGCCAGAGGGCTACTACACTGATCAGCATTATGGGTTCAAGTTTCGCGGCTTGAACGACTCCACGCTATATATCGATGACAACGCAATGCGGCTCACCTTAAACTACCGCAATGCGTTTCTGAGACTTGCGCTCTACTATGCTAATGCATTCAGGGACACGGCGAAGGTGCTTCAAATCCTTAACAAAATGGATGAGGAGATACCGGATCGGTGGGTTCCAATGGATTATCGACTCCTTATGGATGTTGCAAACTTCTATAACTATGCAGGTGACCATGAGAAATATCTTATGTTCTCTAAGCGGCTTGAGCAACGTGCATTACGTTTTATCGAGATGAGCAGGCATGAACCACTGAATCAATATAATCCATACGTTGTTCTAATGAATCTTTATGATAGCCAGGGTGAGTACGAGAAGGAAATTCAGATTCTCGGACAGATAAAGGCTGAGTATGGTGATCAGCCTGGCATATCGCAGTGGACGGACTCTCGTATCCAGCAACTTGAGGGCATTGTGAAGGCGCGGAATCGGGGTGTGGATACTTCTCGGGGAGTTCATTGAGCAGGATTGATGAAGAGAACGTCTCAGCGCAATCACTGGGAGAAATTCTGGGGAGAGAAAGCGCAGGGTGGTGGGGTTCAGGAGGTTTATTCAAATGCCGACCGTGTGCTACGCAATCTCCTCTCCGTTACTGATCTAACTCGAAAGCATGTTCTTGAAGTCGGTGCCGGAACAGGACGCGACAGCTTTCAGCTCATTGGCGAAGGGGCTGTTGTGTATCAACTGGACTACGCAGAAAATTCTCTCCGCATCCTCCGCGCTCACGCTCAGGAACTTGGAGTCTCCGTGTCTTTAGTCCGCGGTGATGCGCTTGCACTCCCTTTTCGAGATGGATCATTTGACGTTGTCTTCCATCAGGGACTTCTTGAGCATTTTCAGCCATCAATTGCAGAAGCGTTGCTCCGCGAAAATGTCCGTGTGCTGAAACCTAACGGGTATCTCCTCGTCGATGTGCCACAGAGGTATCATCTCTATACTGTCGTAAAGCATGTTCTCATCGCACTCGGAGTCTGGTTCGCTGGATGGGAGCGAGAATTCTCTATAAACGAACTGAAGGGCATCGCGGAGAAATCTGGAGTGACTGTTGTTCATCGCTACGGGGAATGGATGTATCCAAGTTTTTTGTACCGTATGCTACGAGAGATGTTGAAGAAGTTCGGCGTGCGATTGCCATTATATCCGAGAATTCCGTTGTTGAGCCAACTGAGGCGATGGATTCGTCAGAAATTGCTTCATACACCCTTACCACTTTATACAGGGCTTTCAATTGGGGTGATTGGGAAAAAGTATGCCGGGAGCGCATCCCTCCCCGTGGCGGGACGTAGATAAACCGTACTTGTGCACAACAAGGTTTTTGTCGTGAAGGGACTATCAACATGAAAACAGCATTGATCACTGGTATCACAGGTCAAGATGGTTCATACTTAGCGGAGTTTCTACTCTCAAAGGGCTACCGCGTTTTTGGGATGGTTCGGCGAGCAAGCACTGAAAATTTTGAGCGAATCGAACATATTCGCGACCAAATCGAACTCCGCCAGGCTGACCTTCTTGATCAACTTTCTATCATCGAATTGGTTGAGGAGGCTCAGCCTGATGAAATCTATAACCTCGCTGCTCAATCATTTGTGCCTACATCGTGGACTCAGCCGACGCTAACTGCTGAATTTACTGCAATCGGCGTGACACGGATGCTTGAGGCAATCAAACTCATCAATCGGAAGATACGTTTTTATCAGGCAAGCAGCAGCGAAATGTTCGGGAAAGTTCGTGAAGTCCCACAAAATGAAAACACCCCCTTTTATCCGCGTAGCCCTTACGGCGTGGCAAAAGTGTACGGACATTTCATCACTGTGAATTATCGAGAAAGCTATGATATGTTCGCCGTCTCAGGCATTCTCTTCAACCATGAGTCACCGCGTCGGGGATTAGAGTTCGTCACACGTAAAATCTCTGACGGTGCCGCAAGGATCAAGCTTGGACTTGCAAAAGAGCTTCGGCTTGGGAATCTGGACGCTGCACGCGACTGGGGCTACGCTGGCGATTACGTTAAGGCTATGTGGCAGATGCTTCAGCAGGAGGAACCCGAGGATTTTGTCATCGCCACAGGAGTATCGCATACCGTGCGCGATTTCTGCCGCCTTGCATTTAACTACCTCGGCTTGAACTGGGAAGACTACGTTGTTTCTGATGAGCAGTTTTTCCGACCTGCAGAAGTTCACCAGCTGCTTGGCGACTCAAGCAAGGCTAGGGCGAAGTTAGGATGGCAACCTACTGTGGGTTTCGAAGAACTTGTCAGGATGATGGTCGACGCTGATCTTGAACGGCTCCAGAGGAAGCAAAAATAATCTGTAGTACCAGCTCGGATAGCCATTCGAACCCTGTGCAGCTTCACTATGCGAATACTCATCTTCAATTGGCAGGATATTAAGAATCCCCTTGCAGGCGGTGCGGAGGTCCATCTTCACGAAGTGTTCTCGCGTATTGCTCATCGCGGACATGAGGTTGTTCTCTACTGCTCGATGTTCCCTGATGCAAAACGCGAGGAGGAGATAAATGGCATCCATGTTATCCGAGAGGGGAATCGGTATCTCTTCAACTATCTCGTGCCAGTGAGATACTGGTCCAGATTTCGTCGTGAGGGCTACAACATTATCATCGATGACTTGAATAAGATCCCATTCTATACTCCCTTATATGTGCGAGAGCCTCTTCTCGGTATCACGCACCATTTATTTGATAAAAGTATTTTTCTTGAGGTTCCATTCCCATTAGCTGCCTATGTTTATCTTCATGAACGTGTCGCTGTACGAGTATATAGAAACCTACCGTTCATCGTCGGATCGCCGAGTACATATTATGAATTGATAAACCACGGATTCCCTAAAGAAAATGTTCACGTCGTTAACTACTGTGTCGACCATCAAGTCCATTATCCCGGCGATGGGAAGAAAAGCGAAACTCCGCTCATTGGTTATGTGGGACGATTGAAGAGGTATAAGAGCATTGAACATCTGCTTGAAGCCTTTGCTATTGTTCTGAAGCAGATGCCAACGGCTCGCCTGCAAATTATTGGTGAGGGGGATCACCGCCGGAATCTCGAAGAATATGTAAGAAAGCTCGGTCTTGTGGCACTTCAGCGCAATGCCGGCGATACGTCGGCACTCGGCGGTACGGTTGAGTTCACAGGGTTTGTTTCTGATGAAAAAAAAGTTGCAATGCTTCAGAGGATGCACGTTGTTGTGAATACCTCATCTAAGGAGGGCTGGGGGCTCACCGTTATTGAGGCAAATGCCTGCGGCACACCTGTGATCGCAAGCAATGTGCCGGGCTTACGCGATTCCGTGGTGGATGGGAAAACAGGCTTACTTTATACTTACGGAGATGTAAATGAGTTAGCAGAAAAGATTTTGTTACTTCTCAACGATGATGACTTGCGTCAGCGATTAACTCAGGAGGCTATTGCCTATGCACGCACATTTGATTGGGATGTCGCCGCAGATCAAACTCTCGAGATCATTGAGAACACCATTGCACAGCACTCCTCTCGCTCTTGATCGATGTCAATAGGCTGATGCGCTCGCGAGCTATCATAGTTCTTGCCTTTGCGTTGATCTGCCTCATCTGGGGATCGACCTGGTTAGTCATTAAGATCGGACTGCAGAGCATGCCTCCTTTGTTTTCGGCAGGTGTTCGTTTCGTTGTCGCTGTGACGATACTATTCATTCTCATTAAGCTCCGCGGTCTATCTCTACCGACCGATAAAATATCACGCTGGGTATTCCTTTCGGCAGGCTTGCTATCGTTCGGAATACCGTTTGCCCTTGTTTACTGGGCTGAACAGTATATCGCCTCGGGGTTGAGTTCAATATTGTTCGCCTCTTATCCCTTCATGATTGCCATTTTGAGTTATTATGTTGTGAAGGAAGAGCCCCTGACATTGCTGAAAATCATCGGCATAACCCTCGGCTTTATTGGCATAATCGTAATTTTCTGGGCTGATGTTCATCTCAGCAATCGTTATGCTTTCTTTGGGATGGTTGGTATTGTCCTCAGCGCATTCTTGCAGGCTATCTCTGTCATCATTATAAAAAAATATGGACGGACACTTCACCCATTTGTTGTGAGCTTTGGCGGAATGCTCCAGGCAGCCTTTTTATTGCTCACGGGCTCGCTGTTGTTCGAAAGGCGTTCACCATTAACACTGAACCTCACTGCTGTATGGACTGTTTTGTATCTCAGCGTCTTTGGGTCTGTGGTAACCTTCAGTATCTATTTCTGGCTATTGAAAAGGATCCCCGTTGTCGTTCTCTCCTTGAGTGCGCTGATCACGCCTGTTATCGCCGTGTTCCTTGGTGGGATTATTCTTTCAGAAATTTTGACAGCACGTACATACCTCGGAGCTACAATTGTTCTCCTTGGGGTACTTGTCACCAATATCGAGGAATTTCGGAAAGCCCGCCTTTGGCGGACTTGAACCTGCTCTTTCTTGGAGCCAATGTTTATGCTTCTGAATTCGCGAGAAGATGGACCTTTGCCGGAAATTAAGGATTGACTCAGCAGAACTCGCAGTGGAGATCGTCATAAAGTCTGAGGAAGAAGTTGATGCACAAAAGAACCTTGTCGGCACAACTGTAGTACAAGCTACGATGGACATGCTAAGCGAAAATGTTGGGGGGCGGGTTAATAAGGCACTGGAGAATTTTGAAATAACGAAACATGAATTAAGTTTCCCGGAAAATGAAATTTCATCGTGGGCAGATAGTTGAAAGATTACTGGGCGCTTGCCTTTGTAGAGAAAAATATAGATTTTGAGAAGGGAGATTATTTGGAGCACCTGTTGGACCTTTGCGCAAAGCAATGCCCGGATTTTGCCAGAATGCTGTTGATGATCTGACATCTTATGCGATAAAAATGAAGTAGTCTGATGAATTCTACACACGCAGGAGTTTTTCTTAGGAAAAGAAGGTCACTCTACGCTAAGGGGAGAAGACTTACCTTGTTGTTGATCTTCGTATCTGCCCGTCAGAGAACTTCACGTAGGTTGAAACTGTTCTCATGAGTGGAAGAACCGGTCCGCAAAGCAGCGGAGAAGAAATGAGAATGGACCTGGTGAAAGAGTTTTTCTGTGCAGCGCTCTGCTTGACAAGTATCTCCTATAGCCAGAGCTTTAATGTTCAAGGCTCCGCACAGAATGTCTTTTCTGCGGCACCCACCAGGAGCTTTGCGACGCAACTCCCATCGATGTTCAAAGAGCAAGAAAGTGATCTCAGCTTCGATGTTCTGCGCTACGCTCTAAATCTTCACGTCCCGATGGACAGCAGTTCCTTCAGTGCCGTTGAATCTCTCGTTGTTATAGTGCGCGATGCCCAAAGGGAATTCGACTTTGACGCAGCCCAGGTTGTGATCAATTCCGTAACATCTAACCGCGGGAATGTTTCGTTTAATCTTGATGAATCCGCAGAAAGGCTGCACCTAAGTCTTTCGCAAGCACCCGCTATCGGAGATACTGTTATCTTTGTGATTAGCTACCAGCGGGCAGGTCGCCCTGCAAAAGGGTGGTACTATTTCCCGCAATCTGGGAACATTCTGGAAAATATTGGTTACACAATGTCAGAGCCTACCGATGCTCATTACTGGTTTGTTTGTGTTGACACGCCATCCGTGAAGGCAGCATCCGCTGGCATCTCCATCACCGTGCCAGATGGTTATATTGCTGCTTCAAATGGTGCTCTTGTTGACGTGAGAAAAAATCCTGACGGCACTACCACCTTTGTGTGGAATGAGGCATATCCGATTACTCCTTATCTCATGTGTGTGACGATTTCGAAATATTCGCACTCACAAACAACGTATGAGACACTTGACAAACGTTCCGTACCGATAGGTTACTACACATGGCAGCAGGATTCCAGTACTGTGGCTGCATATCTTTCCAATGTAGTGGACATGGTCGATTATTTCAGCAAAACATTCCGCGAATACCCGTTCGAAAAATATGAAATGACGGGGGTCTATCCGTTCTACTATGGAGGAATGGAGCATCAAACACTTACAACGCTTCACAGGCAATACTTGACAAATGAGAGAGTTGTTTCTCATGAACTGGCTCACCAGTGGTGGGGAGACCTTGTGACTTGCGGCAAGTGGGCAGATATATGGCTCAACGAGGGATTCGCATCATATTGTGAGGCACTTTACGCAGAGCACAAATCAGGAACTCTTGGACTTGAAAGCGTAATGAAGAGTTTCCTTGGTAGCAGAGGATTTGATACAACTACTCATTCACGTAGGATCTACGATCCTCCGTTCGATTCTTTGTTCAACTGGACCGAGTATGCGAAAGGTGCCTGGGTTCTTCACATGCTTCGCTACGTTGTGGGCGATTCAGCCTTTTTTCAGATACTCAGGGACTATGCGAATCGATTTGCTTACAGGAGTGCCGTCACAAGGGATTTCATGAACGTGGTGAATGCGACAACAGGTACGAACTACGACTGGTTTTTTGACCAATGGGTTTTTCATCCAGGGTATCCAATCTATGCAGCCACGTGGAGTGTTCATCCGACTTCGGGTCAGTGGTGGACTCGTGTGGTTCTCGAGCAGAGGCAATCTCCATCGTATCCGGTGTTTAAGATGCCAGTGGAACTTCAATTCAGCGGTTCGGGTTTAGACACAATTGTCACTGTGATGAACGACGCTCGTCAGCAAGAGTACGATTTTGTTTTTTCAGTAGCTCCAAGCGCAGTGAGCATTGATCCTGATAGCAGAATTCTCAAGCAAGTTGCCGCTGTGGCTGCGTCAGCACAGGGGAAAACCCCAATAGCCCACGTATTTCGACTTGAGCCGAATTATCCTAACCCATTCCCCGCCAGAGGTGGATACGCCTACGGCGGAAGTCCGACAACGACAATTACTTATAAACTGGCTACAAAATCAAGGGCAATACTGCGCGTCTTTAATGTGCTCGGTCAGGTGGTCTGGAGTGTTGACCAAGGTAGCAAGGATGCCGGGTCTCATACAGTTACCTTTGATGGAAGTTCGCTTCCAAGTGGTGTGTACTTTTATCAACTTGAAGCCGTGCCGGTCGATAACAGGACACCGGTATTTCAAGATGTTCGGAAGATGATCCTTTTGAAATGAGGAGATGAGAATGTGTCTTTCAGGAAGCGCCAAATTGCCGTCGCTCTGATTTTGATTGCCTTATTCCCTTTGTCTGTTTTTGGATGGGGAAGAACAGGACATCGAATCATAAATTCATCTGCAGTGAAGCATCTCCCGGCAGATCTGTCTCTGTTCATCAGGAATGCTGCATATCTTGCTGATCATTCCTCGGATGCAGACTACAGAAGGTATACTGATTCCACAGAGGGACGAAAACATTATCTGGATATGGAGAATTTCTCCGAGTACATATCGCATAGTTTTCCGTCCGACTACTCTGTTGTACTTGCGAAATATGGTGAAGCTACTTTGTCCAGCTACGGAATTAACCCGTGGGCGACCGTGTGGACTCTTGACTCTGTGACAGCATGCCTTCGGCGAGGTGACTCAACGAAAGCTCTTGCTTTTGCTGCAGACCTTGGCCATTATGTAGGAGACGCTCATCAGCCACTTCATGCAACAAGACGATACAACAACGATCACAACGTTCACACTCGGTACGAGACATCGATGATCGATCGCTATCAAAGCGAAATTGCCGTTACACCTGAGGATGCGCACTACGTGAAAGATCCATTCGCTTTTGTGCTCAACTATCTCTACGCATCAAATGCGCTTGTCGATTCATTATATTCCGCAGATGCCAGAGCATCTCAAGCTGCAAATTACGATTATGACAGTCCGACCTACTATGCTGTTTTATGGTCTGGGACAAGATCTTTCACCCTCAGGCAAATTCAATCTGCTTCAGTAGATTTTGCGAGCCTTCTGCTGACAGCCTGGATGAACGCACAGAAAAGCACTGATGCTGGTGACCTTCAGCCGGCGATCCGGCAAGAGAGCTCACCCTATTTTGCTGTCTATCCGAATCCATTTCGGAGCACAGGCTGTGAAGATGTAGGACCGGTAATGGAATTTGTAATTGGGTCGCAGGCACTTGTAAAGCTTTCTGTGTTCAACGTGTTGGGGGAGCGTGTTGCATCGTTATTTGATGCGCCTCTTCCTCCCGGAAAATACTTTACGTGCCTTGATAGCTCAAGGCTTACGAGTGGCGTCTATTTTGCGCTTCTTCATGTGAACGACAGAACGGTCTCAAGAAATGTTATTTTTCTGAAATGATTAAGAAGATCCACCATCTAGGAATAGCCGTTCGCGATATCCGTGAGTCGGAGAAGCTTTTCACGCAGCTTCTTGGCGTATCTCCGCACCATGTCGAAGATGTAAAGAGCCAAGAAGCAAAGATTGTCTCATACAGAATTGGGGAAGTAACAGTAGAACTCACTGCACCGACTTCTGATGATTCTCCCATTGCAAGGTTCATTGCAAAGCGTGGCGAAGGATTGCATCATGTTGCTTTTGAAGTTGATGACATTTATTCTGAGATGGATAGACTCCGTCGGGGAGGATTTCATCTCGTGACGGAGGTACCTGAAATTGGTGCTGAAGATACGCAGATAGCATTTCTTCACCCAAAGTCAACGAGCGGTGTGCTTGTTGAGCTTGTGGCACTTCCAGAGGGCGGGGGGAGGAAGGGAGCAGCGCCGGAGAATGATTCTTCTCGATGAGCTTGAATAATCTCGTGCTTAATCCGCTATAATGCGTAGAGAGAATGAGTGGGGAGAATTTGATGGACGCTGGAGTTGTTTTCAGAGTGGATGTAGACCCTGTGGCGTTGGAAGAGAGACTACAGAGTCTACCGGCCGAACCAGGTGTATATCAGTTTCAGGATGCTCAAGGCAAAGTTATCTACGTTGGCAAAGCTAAGAACCTCAGAAACCGCGTAAGACAGTATTTTCAACGTTCCCGTCCTTTTGATGCACGACTTGCGGCACTTGTCTCGCGTATTGCAAATGTGGAAATTATTGTCACTGACTCTGAGGTTGAATCCCTTATCCTCGAAGCAAATCTTATTAAGAAACTCAAGCCTCGCTACAACGTCAATTTAAAAGATGATAAAAGTTATCCATACATTGTCGTGACAAATGAACCTTATCCTCGTGTTGCAGTTACACGCCGCATTGTTCGTGATGGCTCTCGATATTTCGGACCATTCACAGAGGTGAAGACGCTCCGCTCTACACTGAAGACACTTCGGGACGTCTTCCGTATCCGTAGCTGCAGGTACTACATTGATGAGGAGGTTATTCGGAAAAAGAAAATTCGGGTATGTCTTGATTATCACATTAAAAAATGCGATGGTCCTTGTGAAGGATTAATATCGCAGCAGGCATACAACGATATGATCCGTGAAGTAGAGAAGCTCCTGAGTGGACGAACCGGCTCACTTGTTCGTGAGCTTGAGGCAAGGATGAAAACCCTTGCTGATGAAATGCGGTTTGAGGAGGCAGCCGAAATACGAGACAAGATAGAGGCGTTGAAAGTATACGAAGCGAGACAGAAGGTTGTCACGCTGGAGAAGGAAGATCGCGATGTCATCGGAGTAGCCGGCGCTGAGGACGATGCCTGCGGGGTGGTTTTCAAGGTGCGCGAAGGCAAGCTCATTGGGAGCCATCATTATTATCTGACAGGAGCAGAAGGTCGAGCACTGGAGGAGCTTGCCAGTTCCTTCGTGAGCCGGTATTATCTTGATACAGATGATGTTCCACGTGAGGTACTTTTGCCTGTGCAGCTTTCTGCGGCGGAGTCTGTTGAAGCCTGGTTAAGTTCCAAGCGTGGTGAAGCAGTTAAGGTGGTGGCACCGCAGGGCGGTGACAAAGGTGAAATTGTTAAGATGGCTGTAACCAACGCGAAGCTCCTACTCGAGGAGGTTCAATTGCAGCGTGCCAAGCAAGCTGACTTCGTTCCTCATTCAGTCCGGGCTCTCCAGCGCGATCTTCGGCTTCCTGTCCCGCCTCGACGCATTGAATGCTTTGATATCTCGAATATTCAGGGTTCTGATACTGTTGCATCGATGGTGACTTTTGTTGATGGTTCGCCGAAGAAGAGCGAGTACCGGAAATTTAAAGTTCGCACTGTGGAGGGTCCGGATGACTTCGCCAGCATGCGGGAGGTAATACGAAGAAGATATCAACGCATGGTTGAAGAAAACACCGAGCGCCCCGATTTGATTATGGTTGATGGCGGTAAGGGACAGCTCTCAGCAACTGTCGCAGTGTTGAAGGAACTGCAACTGGAATCAATTCCGGTCATCGGATTAGCTAAGCGATTAGAGGAGGTTTACGTCCCTTACGCCTCTGACCCACTCCAGATCGCAAAAACCTCATCAGGGTTGCGCCTGCTACAGCGCATCCGGGATGAAGCACATCGATTCGCGATCACCTACCATCGGCTGCTACGTTCAAAGCGGACTATACGAACTGAGCTTGAAACTATTCCTGGTATAGGCCCCAAGAGAGCGAAGAAGCTTCTCGAGCATTTCGGGTCTATGAAGATGGTGCTGGAAGCAAGTGAGGCGGAGCTCGCCGCAGTGGTCGGGAAATCTGTAGCCAAGAAACTTAAGGAAGCATTTGCTCAGGTTTCCCAAGAACAGATGGGGGATGAGCTGAGCGCTGAAAGGGTCACTTAAGTCTCAATCGCGGCGCCCGTAGCGCCTTTGACCTCAGATTCATAATCAGCAGTCCCTTCCGTGCCTATGGTGTTCATCACTTCAGACGGGTATCTTGCAAGTCCATTGCATATTGAGTATATTTTTTGTGTATTATCGCTTCGATAAGGTCACGACGAGTCGTTTGCCATCGTAGCTCAGGGGTAGAGCAATCGCCTCGTAAGCGATAGGTCGTGGGTTCGAATCCCACCGATGGCTCTGTGAGTGAGGCGCAAAGGCGCCCCGCCAATTTGATGAAATCCCTCGACGCTGTCGGAGTTCTCTCTGCTTTTCTTATTCACTTACCTGAGCTTCGGAGAGTCATCATGAATAAGAAAGGAAAGCTGGTACGAAAAAAGCATCGTCGGAAAGAAAAGAAGCTGAAAATGAAGCTAAGGCAAATGCGGCTGGAGCAACAGCGAAACCAAGAAACATCCGCTTCGTCTTGATGCCATGAGCAATTCCTTTCTCATGCATCTTGACGGTCGGGTTGTTGACCTTCGTGAGCGAACCTATGTGATGGGCGTACTCAATGTGACCCCTGATTCCTTCTCAGACGGAGGGAAGTACATGAGCATTGAGGCTGCTGTAGCACGGGCTGTGCAGATGGAGCGCGAAGGTGCAGATTTTATTGATGTGGGAGGGGAATCAAGCAGACCGGGAGCGGACCCGATCGGGGTGGATGAGGAGATTCGTCGCGTTGTGCCTGTGCTCGAGGTATTAAGGCATAGCATCCATGTGCCACTGTCAATCGATACGTACAAGGCTCCGGTGGCGGAAGCTGCTCTCGATGCCGGTGCTTCCTTTGTGAATGATATCAGCGCGTTGACGGCTGATGAATCAATGGGCAAGCTCGTCGCTGAACGACGTGTTCCGGTCGTATTGATGCATATACGAGGGAATCCAAAGACCATGCAGGATAACCCAACTTACCGTGACGTTGTTGCGGAAGTGAAAGCGTGGTTGCGGAACAGAGTTGCCATTGCGAAGGGGCATGGGATCGAGCAAGTGGTCATTGACCCGGGGATCGGGTTTGGAAAGAGGGTGGAGGATAATCTTTCGTTGCTGAATCACCTTGATGAATTTCTTGAGCTTGGCTTGCCTATCCTTGTGGGCCCTTCGAGAAAATCATTCATAGGTGCGATTCTTGACCTTCCGGTTGAAAACCGCTTAGAAGGGACGGCTGCCGCAGTTGCAATATCAATTGCTCGAGGAGCAAACATCATCCGCGTTCACGATGTCAAAGAAATGGTGCGTGTAGCACGTGTGGTGGATTCGATCATTCGGGAGCGGGTGATAAAGCCTGCTTCCCAGTTCGCCGCGGATTTATCTGACAACCCTCATCAGGAACGTAGTCCAGCACCCAATGGATAAGGAGCAGCATATTGGAGCTTTTCCACATTGGTTTTGTCAGTATTTCAGTCATTGATCTCCTTGATATTGCTGTTGTCTCATACATTTTTTATCGGCTGTATGTGGCGATGCGCGGCACAGTCGCTGCTCAGATTTTTGTGGGCTTTATTTTTCTCATCGCACTTTTCTTCGTTGCGCAAGCTCTTAATCTCAAAGCACTCGGTTGGCTGCTTCGTACAGTGACGGATGTTTGGGTTATTGCCCTTCTTATCCTTTTCCAGCCGGAGATTCGCCGTTTGCTGATACTGTTTAGTCGTGGGCGTTTAATGCGTTATTTTGTTAAACTTGATGTTACTGAGTCGATTGACGAGGTGGTTGGCGCTGCTGTGGAATTATCGAAGAAGCGACATGGAGCTCTAATGGTGATTGTGCGGTCGACTGGGCTGCGTACGTTTGCGGAATCGGGAATTCAACTGGAGGCTCGTATCAGCAAGTCACTTCTGATTTCCATCTTCAATCCGAAATCACCACTCCATGATGGAGCCGTGATCATCAAAGACCGAGTTGTTGAAGCGGCGCGGTGCACACTCCCTTTTTCAACAACCACGAAGCTTAATGATGTCCCCCTTGGGATGCGTCATCGTGCAGGGCTGGGGATTACAGAGCAAGCAGATGTCGTTGTGGTCATCATATCTGAGGAGACCGGTACAATTTCCGTTGCTGAAAACGGCGTACTTGAACGGGGCTTCACCGGAGAGGCATTGCGACAGCGTCTGCAAAGGAGTCTTACAACTTCAACAACACGATGGTCATTACGGCATGTTTTCTCCGCATCGCAGTTTAACAGCTCAACACGTTGAGAAAAGATCGAGGAAGCGTGGAAGAATACCCTCTGTCTGGAAATGCTGTAACGCGGTTTGACCAAGAACGTGAAGAGATGATTCAGCTCCTTCGCGAGCGAGGCATCGCCGACGAGCAAGTGATACAGGCAATGCGCCGCGTCCCTCGCCATCTGTTTGTTCCTGAAGCTTTTGTTTATCACGCTTATGAGGATCGTGCTCTGCCAATCGGGCTCAACCAGACCATCTCGCAGCCTTATACAGTTGCCTTCATGACGCAGGCGCTTGACGTGCACGAAGGGAATAAGGTGCTGGAGATTGGAACAGGCTCTGGGTATCAAGCTGCAATACTTGCAGAAATGGGTGCCCGTGTTTTTACCATTGAGCGCTACTTTGAACTCTTGCAACAAGCTCGAAAGACGCTGGAGAAACTCGGATATCGTGTTGCTTCTAAGGTTGGTGATGGCACGGTCGGTTGGCGTGAATTTGCACCATTCGACCGCATCATCGTCACGGCAGCTGCTCCTGAGGTTCCTGATCCACTTCTCAAACAGCTCAATGATGACGGCAGACTGGTTATTCCCGTTGGTGATCTCGATGTACAAGAACTGATCATAATTTCTAAAAAAGGCGGAGAGCTGTCAGAGGAGAAAGTCTTTGGGTTCAAGTTTGTCCCACTTATTGGCAAGAAGGGATGGCACGGTCCTCGCTAAGTCGCCCCTGAACCTCATGTCGATGCCAATCCTTTTCTATTTCCATTGAGGATTCGTAGAGTAGAACAGTTTTCTCGATTCGATGAGCACAGATGAACGGCGCGTCCTGGTCATAGCTGGTCCCACCGCCTCCGGGAAAAGTGAGGTTGCGGTTTATGTTGCTGAGCTTGTTGGGGGCGAAATCATTTCAGCTGATTCTCGGCAGGTGTATCGATATGCTACGATCGGTACTGCGAAACCACCAGGGGAGGTTCTTTCTCGTGTGCCTCATTATTTCGTTGATGAGTACGAGCCGAATCGTACGTTCAGCGCCGGTGAATTTGGAGAAGAAGGCAGGAAGATCATCGAAAGGCTGTTTCAGCGTGGCGCCGTTCCTGTAGTCGTTGGCGGTTCCGGTCTCTACCTGAAGTCACTCGTTGACGGTTTCTTTGAAGGTGTCCCTGCTGAGCCTCACATCCGTCAAAATTTGAACGATCGCTTGCGGAAGGAAGGTCTCCAGGCACTGGTTCGTGAACTGGAGAAAATTGACCCTGAAACAGCAGCAAAGATTGATCGAAACAATCCACGACGCGTGTTGCGCGCTCTTGAGGTATTCTATGTGGCAGGTGAACCTCTCTCATCTATTCAGCAGAAAAAGAAGGTCGAGGTGAAATTTTCTTCGAGCTGGTTTGGGCTTGCATGGGACCGGGCGAGGCTTTATGCTCGAATCAATGAGCGCGTCGATTGGATGATCAGAGCCGGGCTTGTTGAGGAAGTGAACAAGCTGCGCTCAATGGGATATGATGAATCGAATGCAAGCGCTCAACTCTGGGAAAGTGTGGGCTATGCTGAGGTCCTTTCCTATCTGCGCGGTGAGATCGAATTCACAGAGATGGTCGACCTTATCAAGCGAAATACTCGCCGGTATGCGAAGCGTCAAATGACATGGTTTCGTAAAGAAAAGAGAATCCGGTGGCTTCACCTGCATGATGAAAGCGAGCTGAAGGAGGTTGCGGAAAGAATCGCTGAGGAGTTCGGAAGCGGTCAATAAATAGTTGAGCCTTCTCAATATGAAAATGCGCCCTTATCCACCAACCATGAAGTTCGTTCCCCAAGCTTCTCACACTCTCCTTAGCGCCCTTGCAAAGTCGTTTTTCAGATCCTCGATATCCTCAACACCAACAGAAATGCGAATCATACCAGGGGTTACGCCATGTTGTGCAAGCTCTGCCTTTGACATGTTGATGTGGGAGGTAAGGATCGGGATGCTCACCAATGTTTCAACGCCACCAAGACTTGTGGCATTGACCGCGATTTGAAGCGAATCCACGACTCGACTTGCGGAGCGAACACCACCTGAGACTTCGATCGTGACCATGCCTCCAAAGCCGCTCATTTGTCTCTTGGCGATCTCATGGTCAGGATGCGAAGGAAGACCTGGATAGAAAACACGCCTCACCTTGGGATGCTCCTCAAGGAATTTCGCAAGCTCCATTGCATTTTTGTTCTGCTGATGAATTCGAAGGTGAAGCGTCTTCAAGCTTCGCAGAAGTAGAAACGAAGCAAATGGATCAGGCGTGCCACCAAGATATTTGGCGTAGCCACTGATAACTGATACCAGCCTCTTGTCTCCGGCGACTATCCCTGCAAGCACATCATGATGCCCGCCAATGTACTTTGTTGCACTTTCCACAGTCAGATCAACGCCAAGCTGGAGTGGACGCTGATTGAACACAGTTGCAAAAGTGTTATCGAGAACAATAGGTATATGCTTGCGGAGCTTCTTTTGTGCTTCTCTAACTCGCAACACAACTCCCTTGATGTCAACGATCGATAAAGTGGGATTTGTCGGGGTCTCAAAGTAGATGAGACGGGTGCGCTTTGTGAGAAGCTGTGAAAGCGTATCAAGATTTCTTGGGTCGAAAAAGTGTATTCGTATTCCGTGGTTCGGAGCTATGTCTCGAAAGAAGCGATATGTGCCTCCGTACAATGCCGGGCCGCTTATGATCTCGCTCCCTTGCGGTGCAAGGGCAAGTATTGTGGTGGTAATTGCTGCCATTCCGGAAGAGAAAATATGAGCGTCTTCGGCATCTTCAACTGCCGCAACCGCCTCCTTCAATTGCTCAGTCGTAGGATTTCGGTAGCGTGAGTACACGTAGACACTTTCATCCCCTCTGGCATAGCGCAACACATCGGAGGAGTTCGCAAATCGATATGTGACGGACTGGACAATTGGCTGGACAACCGGTGCTTGAAAAGCACCATACCTCGCACCGTGCACTGCGCGCGTTGCGTGGCCTGTCTTCATAAGTCGATGTTTCATCCAAAAACTCCTGAGAAAGTGGCAAGAGATAAAGGACTATTCTTCATGTTTACGGTGGCTGCTCGGCAGAGCAGGCTTCACAATGAGGACTTCCTCACGGTCGACCATGACTTCTCCCGGCGCTGAGCCTTTTCGCTTATGCACATATTTGCGCTCTGTGACAATTACAGGAATTAGGGACGACGTTCGCGCCTTGCTGTAGTAAGCAGCAATCTGTGCAGCCTGGTGAACAGTCTCTCTCGGCGGTTTAGTCCCTTTGTTGCGGACTCGTAGAACGACATGTGAACCTGATACACCTCTGGCATGAAGCCAGAGATCATATGGCTTTGCATATTTCGTGGTCAGCTCATCGTTAGAAGGACCATCTTTCCCAACCCACACTTCATAGCCACCTGATACAGTAAACGTCCGGAAAAGGGCTCTCTCTTCTGTTTTCTTCTCCATTGCCTGGAGCGAAGGCAGCGATAGCAGCTTATGAAAGCGCTGGCGAAACTGTTTCAAAGTCTGTGCATCGACAACTTGCTGAAGTTGCTCAATAGCACCTTGCACCTCGGCAAGCTTTTGTCTCAGTCTCTGGAGACGAGCCAATTGTTCTTGCCGACGCCGTCGACTGCGACGCGCTCTCTCAAAATACGAATCCGCATTCTCTGCAGGCGACAAATCTGGTCGGAGGGGTATCAACACCGATTCGCCATGTGAGCTTAAATGCTCGTTCCCATTTTCAGATGATGAGAAGATATTCGTCAAAGAGATTGAAGTTGCCCCGCGTGGAATCTCATTGAGATGAATTTTCAAAAGCGTTGCATAGAGCTCATAGGTGTCAGCCTTCGACTCATCCTGTATCTCAGCCTCGATCTTCTCAATTGCGGTGCGTAGTTTGTGCTCCTCACGTTGCAAAATCATCTCAATCTGCTTTCGTTCTGAGCTGAAAAGGTCTGCGGTGTCTGACATTTCAATGAAGAAACGAATCGCGGCATTTACGGAATCGAATTGCTTTGAACCATAGCCAGCAAGATGTCTCAATGGTATCAGAGACAGCCTTTGTGGCACGCCATTTGCGAAGTAAATACGCGGAATGGGGTGACGAAGTTCGTCGTAGATTTGCTTCAGCACCTGAAGAAGTGAATTGATTGCTTCCTGTGTCAATACAGCCGCCGGTGTATCCTCATCAATTCCGGAGCGGAATAGTGCCTCGCGAAGAAGTAAATTTCCAAGATGAGAATAATGTTGCCTCAGTATCTCAGCAACAGAAGAGGTGGAGTGAGCAAAGATTGTCTCGAATTCTTTCTCGGCAAGCTCTTGCTCTGTCGCGGAAGCAGATCGGAGTTCGAGAGCTTTGCCCACGCACTCCCGCGGCTTCTTGAACGACTCTTTGACAATGCCATGCTGGTCGAGATAAACAACATTGGCTTTTGCACCCCACAGAGATATTGCGATTGCCTCTCCGAATTGAAACTCGAGGAAGATGACCCGGTCGGCGGGATGCAATCGAACTTCTTTTATCGGCGTTCCGTAGAGCGACTGGAAAAAGCGGATGGTGTTTTTGTGCCTACGTGGAACCTCCTCACGGAGATAGAGAGCATTCCGTGAAGCCGTGCAAGACACGATCAGGCTTTCCCGAACTTCAGGTGATTGTAATGTCATAACCAAATTGTCGGGATGTTGCGAAAATGCATCAATAATGCGTTTCCCCACAAGTCCGCTTCCAGCGAACTCCGAGACAAGCAACTCAAGTGTTTTCCTATGGGCAAGCATCACAGAAATATAAGAAAATAGCAACAGAAAAAGAATGTATATTTTACCTTGAATTGATGCCGCCGCAGGCGGGCGCGTAACTATTATTTGTATCTATATTTGCGTTTTCTTATCAATTCTCTTAGATTGGTCGATGTCAAAAATATACCTTCCTTCAGAATACAAATAGTTCAATTGAAAGGGGTATGGAATGAGAAGCATACTTAAGGAAAAGATTGATCAGGTATTCAATATCCTCCGTGAGAAGCAGATTGATCTTTGGCTTATTTTTGTTCGCGAAAGTGATACAACTCATGACCCGTCTATGGACATGGTTATCGGCACAAGCGTTACCTGGCAGACAGCTTTCTTATTCACCAGCTCAGGTGAGTCTATTGCTGTTGCCGGTAGCCTCGATGTGGCTAATCTGAAATCGAGAGGGATTTTCTCCGAGGTTATTGGTTACGTTCAATCCATCCGTGAGCCTCTGAAGGAACAGCTCATACGTCTTGATCCAGAAAAGATTGCTGTAAACTATTCTTCGAATAATGTCCTTGCCGACGGGATTACACATGGAATGTATCTGCAGCTTGTTGACATTCTAAAAGAGACACCTTATCTTGATCGAATCATATCCTCTGAAGAGATTGTTGCAGCGTTGCGCGGGCGGAAATCTGCAACAGAGTTGAAGCTTATGAAGCGGGCGATTGCTGAGACCCTTAGGATGTTCGACGCGGTGACAGCCTATATCAAACCGGGCCGAACTGAGATTGACGTTGCGAATTTCCTGAAGAAGCAGGTAAAAGCCTCTGGTGCAGAGCTAGCATGGGATCCGGAATATTGTCCCTCAGTGTTCACTGGACCGGAATCAGCAGGAGCTCACGCCGGGCCAACAGAGCGAAGGATTGAGCGCGGCCATATCTTGAATATTGACTTTGGCATCAGGCTGAATGGCTACACTTCGGATTTACAGCGAACGTGGTATGTTCTACGCAAGGGAGAAACAAAACCTCCGAAGGAAGTGGCTCGTGGCTTTACAGTTGTACAAGAGTCAATTCAAAAAGCCGCGGCATTTCTGAAGCCGGGCGTGCTTGGTCACGAGGTCGATGCCATTGCACGCAGCTATATTGTTGAGAATGGCTATACCGAATACCCTCATGCCCTCGGTCATCAGATTGGCAGACTTGCCCACGATGGTGGCGGACTTCTCGCCCCAAAGTGGGAACGTTATGGGAATTTACCTTATCTCCCTGTTGAGGAAGGGCAGGTTTACACAATAGAGCCGCGTTTGACAGTGGAAGGGTACGGTGTCGCCACCATTGAAGAAGAAGTTGTGGTTACACATGATGGATGCAAATTTCTTTCTAAGCCTCAAAGGAGATTGTACCTCGTGGGCTAAGCATTGAAAGAGTGGATTGTTTTTCTAACTGTTCGGAGGTTAATCATGTTCAGGAATTCGTTGTATCTGGGCCGCATTCTCGGAGTCCCGGTGAGAATTCATGTTAGCTGGCTAATAATTTTCATTTTGATCACTGTCAGCCTCGCCGCAGGTTATTTCCCGCAGGAGCACCCTTCCTGGAGCTTACAGCTTGATTGGATCGTTGGGATTTTGACCAGCTTCTTGTTTTTTGCCTCTGTGCTATTACATGAATTAGCCCACTCAGTTGTGGCGGTGAAACAAGGTTCACCTGTCCATGATATTGTTCTTTTCATTTTCGGCGGAGTTTCTGAGCTGAGTGAGGAGCCTAAGTCGCCAGCTAAAGAATTTGTGATGGCACTCGCCGGTCCACTCACAAGCTTTGCTATAGGAATTCTCTTCGGCATCCTCTGGATTATAACAAGAGCTTCTATTGAATCCGTTGCCGCCATCTCAAAGTATCTTGCTTACATCAATATCTTGCTCGGAGCATTTAATCTGATTCCAGGATTCCCATTGGATGGCGGTCGAGTGCTCCGTGCAATCCTTTGGGGGCTTAAGGGTAACCTGTCGCAAGCAACTCGTTGGGCTTCAGCGGTGGGACAGGGGGTTGCGTTCCTCTTCATCTTCGCTGGCATCTGGCTTGTGTTTGCCGGACACTGGGTTAATGGACTGTGGATTGCCTTTATCGGCTGGTTCCTCGATAACGCAGCTATGTCGAGTTATCGTCAGGTTGCGTTGCAGAGTATGGTCGCAGGACATACTGTGCGCGAAGCTATGTCCACCGACTACCCTGAGTTACAGGCGAACGTAACGCTCGAGGAGCTTGTGGTTAAACATATCCTCGGGTCGGGAAGACGTGCTTTCCCAATTAAGCGAGAGAATCAGCTTGTAGGATTGCTCACGCTCCATAATATCAGGATAATTCCACGTGAACGGTGGCAAACCGCAACGGTCGAGCAGGCGATGATACCTATCGATCAAGTAAAGACGATATCTCCCAATAGCGATCTCTGGCAGGCTCTTCAGGAAATGACAAGCGAGGGAGTGAATCAGCTTCTGGTGACAGAAAATGGAAATATGGTTGGGATTCTTGCCAGAGACAACATTCTGACATTTATTCGGACACTGGCTGAGCTGGGAATGTGACTAAGGAAACTTCACTGAATGACGCTGATTCGATTGTGCTTACTCTTTTCAGCCCGGACCGTCTCTTTGCCCTGCCAGGCATAAAAGGTAAATTGTACAGGGCCAGGTTGCAATTTAAGTTGTTGGGACATTCTTTATGAGAACGGCAATCCAGAAATGGGGATGTCTTCGTGTCTGGCGGATTTGCTGCAGGATGCTGTGTCCGGGCGCGATAAGACAAATGTATGCCAAGATAGTCTGCTATCTTTCGTGCGCGGGCAAATCAACGCTGTCGGCGGATGCGGTTGCCTGATGTAGCCACTCTGGCGCTCAGAAATCCTAACTAAATTTAATGTCGGATCTTTTGAAATTGCCCTGCCTTTACAGGGTTTTCTGGTATATTGCTCATAACTGAAAAAAATCCCCCATTTGCGGTATTGCATCATACATGCCTGCGGTCTTATATTGTAGAAATTTTAAGCTGAGCTATGAACCGTTTGAAATTCAAATTTGCTGGTCATAAATTCCGCACCGAGACTTTCTTTTCGAGCTCATAAGGTGTGCTGAAATTCAATACATTGTGCAGGAGGTGTTCCATGTCAGGCATTCAACGATCATTTCTTCGGAAACTTCTCCACTGCTTTGGAGTAGCTCTTTTGGCGTTACCCGTTGCGACGTCGTCCCTGCATGCTCAAGCCGGGTGGAGTGGGACGTTGACAATACAGCCTTATCCATCCCCTTACCTCAGCGATTGGCAGAGCAACCCAACAATCGCTATCCTGATTGTGAATAATCCCGGAGCGACTTCACAAATCAAGATTTCCCTCACCATAACCAGGCGTCCCAGTGGAGCATTTGTCGGAAGCGGCGAGAGTAATCCGATTTTAATTCCGGGTGGTCAAACAGTCCTCAATAATACCTCCATGGTTAGCTGGAGCTCGCTGAAATACGATAAGAGCCTTGAAAGCCAGATCGTCCAGACAGGAAGACTACCCGAAGGAGAGTACAAAGCTTGCGTCGAGGTAAAGGATTTGAGTGGCAATACGCTTATTGCTCAGCTTTGCGGTGATTTCACAATTGTCTATCCTGACCCACCGTACCTTGTCGCTCCAGCAAATGGCGATACAGTGCAGACTCAGTATCCAGTATTCCAATGGATGCCGTGCCAGGTGCCAGCTCAATATCAGCTTCATTATGTGCTGCGCATTGTTGAAGTTCTTCCTGGGCAGATTCCAGAGCAAGCCCTGGTGGCAAATGTACCGCAATATGAGAATTCAAACATCCTGACTACAAATTTTCAATATCCAATAGACGCTCTTCAACTACAGGCAGGGAAAAATTATGCATGGCAGGTGCAGGCACTGGATCAATATGGCTTGCCGCCGGCAGCTAACAATGGGAAGAGCCAGATATGGAGTTTTGTTTATCGATTTGATATGTTTGGTGCTGGGGGGAGAGCTGCCGGTGGTGCTGTGCGCGCTCACGGCAACCGGCGGCTTGCCGGCGTTTTGCGCGATCTTTTCACAAATCAACCAGTTCCAAATGCCACAGTTGTGTATCACGAGGTTTCTCGAGGAATCTATACGGGATTTGGTGCTCGCACTCCGTATAGATATACCGAGACGGGGGATTCCCTCACCACGGTAACTGATAATGATGGCAAGTTTGAGTTCCTTGGTTTACGTGACTCGACATTCTTCAGCCTGCGTGCAGCGAAGTCAGGTTATTTACCTGCACTCGACATCGGTCCAGGGCAATACCAGCTTGGTGATATCACGAATTACATCCTGATAATCACCCCAAATTCTTGGACGCTCGCCGGACGACTTGTTGACGCGGTGAGAAATAATCCAGTAAAGAACACAGCGATTGAGCTACGGCTGCAACTGCCTCTCCCATTCGTACCTGAAGGTTCGATTACGATTGGCTCTACGCGAACCGACAGCGATGGGTATTTCCGATTTGAGCACGTCGACGGCATGGCCGGGTACTATTTCAGGGTATCCGATCCGCGCTACAGGCTTCTCGAGACATCGCGCTTCAGCGTACCGGGCACTGCGAGATCATTCATTGGACCAGGTGGCAGAACGGTGAACAAGGGGACTTATCTACTAACACCGAAATTTGGAACTATAGAGGGATGGGTGAAGGAGGAAGGGACAAACAAACCTTTACCCGGGGCTCAGGTTTACTTGTATCCGGACGTAGGACCCTCAATCGTCAGTGGCAGCCGGTTTTTGAGGTCGACAGGGTTGACGAGCAGTGGCCTTGACTCATTAAGCTGGAATCCAGCTCTCGGTAATGTTTCTCAATATCGTAGCTTTAATTCATATTTAAACTCGCGGCCGAACAATCTTCCTTACGCCTGGCCATTTGACTCAACTGCAGCTCACTTTAATAGCGTGAACGGTGGAGGGGGAGGTGAAGGTGGCGGAGGGGAGGAAGAATCCCCAGAGCCTCCAGCCCCAGGTTCACAGCAGTGGGGTATTCTGAGCGCATGGAGCCCACGGCCATCCCAATTAGGTGGTTCGCAGCCTCCGCCGAGGAAGCCAGATAGTCCCCCGCTTCTCGGTCCAGTTCAGACGGATGAAAACGGGCATTTCATCTTCACAAATGTACCGATCAATGATCCATCTCAGTTTACAGACCGATATGCGGTCTGGGCTCAGACACCGGGTTACTATGACGCATGGAAGACTGCTCGCATTTCGGCAGAAGGGCAAACAGCCGCCGTAACAATCACCACGAGAAAAGCGAAGGGAATGATCTACGGCAAAGTGACGAGCGCGGCGGATAACAGCCCGGTCGCAAACGCAAGAGTCGAGCTGCAGGCTGCAGGAGGCATGAG